>ERZ779622.545-NODE-545-length-21391-cov-5.544151_pt1 | contig 21391 bp, 19 predicted proteins | sample MGYA00514188_ERZ779622 | MGnify/ENA primary metagenome ERZ779622 (study PRJEB29562, sample SAMEA4376702) | mouse gut metagenome | isolation source: Cecum | study: EMG produced TPA metagenomics assembly of the A DSS colitis mouse model was used to assess the... | reverse complement strand
TTTCGATTCTTTCTTCTGCCACATACGGTATCCAAGAGGGACTGCAAGGTAAGAGATCCTGTTTCGGTTCCACACCGGCACACAAAGCATAAGGCTGACAAAACAGTGCCCGTTGAGGTAATTAGAGCCATTATGCGCCGCATGGTCGAACAGCTTCGACACATCCTCAAATTTCTTTCCGGATTTTGAGACCATGGTGTCATCAATGCAAAGGAAGAGAGGCTGTGATTTCAGGTCTGCCGGAGCCAGTTTAAGGGACAGCCTTGCAGTCACATTCATAAACGCGGAGTAATCCACCTTGGCATAGGAGCAGGCATAATAAAAAGCATTCAGGGATTTTGTGGTTATGCCTGACAAAAAGTGTCTGTACAGGGAACGGATGGAATCTGCGGACTCCATTGCCAGTATGGCCAATACCAGCAAAAACAGGCTTTCAGCAGTAGGTACTGCAAAAGTAACAAAATAAGCAGAAAAATATCGAAAAAGCCTGCCAATTATGTGTTTGTCATTGTATAATAAGGTTGTCGTATGAGATCACTTCTTTCGTGTATTTTGGTGTGCAAACTTATTATACACTTAAAGTGTCTCATGCGGCATTTCTTTTAAAAAGTTGTAAAGTGGTGAAGGATTAAATATACCTTGTAAAAAAGAGGCGTCTATGATAGACTGAGATTCAGGCAAAGAAACCTTTCTAAGATTCTTAATTATCTTAACAAAAGCCTTTCTTAAAAATTACAAAAGCTTTTGTATCTGAGCATGCATTACGGCTTCGGACTCCTTGCTGAATGAACCGAATAACGTAACGGCAGCAAGAACCAGACGTGTTAAATCTCTCTGTCAGAAAGGAAAATGAGGAAACGATATGGCTTTAACAAAGAGTGATTTACAGGCGATACAGAGATTATTAGTGCCGATGTTTGAAAAGAGTATTACATAAACGATTTTGACCACAGGAGAACCGATATGCTGTCTTTCACATGTGATTACACCCAGGGCGCACACCCGAAAATTTTGGAGCGCCTTATCGAGACGAATATGGAGCAGCTTCCGGGCTACGGAAACGACCGCTACTGCGAGAGCGCAAAGGAAAAGATTAGAAAGGCCTGCGGGTGCCCGGACGCCGAAATTTACTTTTTGGCGGGCGGAACTCAGACCAACGCCACCGTCATTGACTCCGTGTTGCAAAAATACGAGGGAGTCATCTCTGCACAGACAGGCCACATCAACGTTCATGAGGCCGGCGCCGTGGAATACACGGGCCATAAAGTATTAACCCTCCCTGCATGGGAGGGCAAGATCCGGGCGGACGAACTGGAAGAACTTTTGAAAACCTTCTGGGATGATGGAAGCCGTGAGCATATGGTATTTCCGGGCATGGTCTATCTCTCCCACCCAACGGAATACGGCACGCTTTACACTAAAGCGGAACTGGAAGCCATCTCCTCGATCTGCCGCAGCTATAAAATCCCTCTGTATCTGGACGGTGCGAGACTCGGCTATGGCCTTATGAGTCTCCAAACCGACGTGACGCTGCCCATGATCGCGGATCTCTGCGACATTTTCTATATCGGTGGCACAAAGGTCGGAGCGCTCTGCGGGGAAGCCGTGGTATTTCCACATAAAAACGCCCCCTGCCACTTTCTCACGCTGATCAAACAGCATGGGGCACTGATGGCAAAAGGGCGTCTTGTCGGCATCCAATTTGACACTCTGTTTACCGACGACCTGTATTTCCGGATCAGCAGACATGCCATTGAGATGGCAGAGCTTATGAAAAAGGGATTTGCCAAAAAGGGCTATTCTTTTTTCCTGGACTCTCCCACCAACCAGCAGTTTATCCTTTTGGACAATGTTAAGTTAGAAGAATTGCAAAAAAAGGTTGATTTTGAGATCTGGGAACGCCCGGACGAAGAGCATACCGTTGTACGGTTTGCCACCAGCTGGGGAACTGCAGCGGAAGATATAGAAGAGTTGATGGGATACCTCTGAGATCATTCCCCGGCTTCCCCCGCAAACATCTTCTCCACCCTCCCGCAGATCCTGCCGCCCAGTCCATAGACGACATTGCTGATCACGTACTCGCCGTCGTTGACAAAGACCTCGATCAGGTTCGGCTCCACGAAGATATCCAGCCCGTATCTGCCATGGAGCTTCGGCGTACTGCTCATCGTCCGGTGTCCCCGGATATCGCCGAACACCGCCTTTCTGTCCGTGCGGATAAAATCGCTCTCCTCCCAGATCCGGAACCCGCCGATATCGAGGCACTCCCCGGGCTTCAACGTCACCCGGATTCTTCTGGGCTCCCCGTTTAAAATATCCCGCCCCAAAACCTCTCTGTCAAAATACTGATCGACCGCCGGATGCACCCGAAAATACACATGCCCGTCCTCATATTCCACAACTCTCGGCAGGCACATCATACCGTTCCAGGGCGCGCGCCCGGACTCCTCCACCGCCTTTGGCATCCGCATCCAGGCGACCATGACACGCCTGCCCTCCGCGTCCACGTTTGTCTGGGGCCCATAGAGATCCAGTCCGTAATCGACGTACTGATACTCCTCCGGCAGCATCATCCTGCATTTCTCCCTGTCAAAATCCACAGGCATACATACCGCGTGATGTTCATAGCCTCCCGTCCCCCTGGTGAGATACATGGCGGAGCCGATGAATACATGCCCATCCCCCATTTGAAAAAGATCCGGGCATTCCAGTATGGTCCCGAATTTCTCACTCTGCGCCCGGGAGATACAGCGCCAGTGGAAGCCGTCCTCACTGCGGTAAAACACAGCGCTCCCCATCTCCCCCCGGCAGGTGCCGCCCAGCACCATGTAAAAATCACTGCCGTCCTTCCACACTTTGGGATCTCTCATATTCTCTGTCCCCGGGACCACGACCCGCTTGCCGCCGAAATTGTCAAACGAATAGCCGTCCTTCGATGATATCATGAGCTGCACGGCGTCGTACTCTTTATCGCTGACATGTATATTTTCCGGATCGATCTCCCTGTAACGGATTCCGGTATAATACAGGTCCATCCTGCCGTCCCGTTCTATGGCGCTCCCCGAAAAACAGCCGTTCTGATCCTCATACCTGGTGGGGAAAAGTGCCACCCCCACATGCTCCCAGTGTACAAGGTCCCTGCTGACGGCGTGCCCCCAGTGCATCGTTCCCCACACGGGAGCGTAGGGAAAATACTGGTAAAACAGGTGGTACATACCTTGATAATAGATAAATCCGTTGGGGTCGTTGATCCAGTTTCCCGGCGCTTTCAGATGTAATGTATCCTTGCCCATGCCTATCTCCTGTCTGTCAGAAAATTTTAACCGCGGTGCGGCGGAGGGCATCTCTCCCCCTCCGCCTTTCCGCAACATATATACTCACTTCACCGCGCCCGCGACAACACCGCCGATGATCTGCTTTTGCAGCACAACATACAGAACGAGTATCGGCAGCACACAGAGCAGCAGCCCTGCCATGATCGTACCGTAATCCGCCGAGTACGTGCCGTAAAAGCTGTAGGTCGAGAGCGGCAGCGTCAAAAGCTTTTTGTCGGTCAGCACGAGGGACGGCAGAAGAAAGTCATTCCAGAATGCCAGCGAGTTCAAAATGACCATCGTGGAGATGATCGGCTTTAAGAGCGGCAGCACGATCTTGAAAAAGGTCTGCGCGTGGGTACATCCGTCTATGTATGCCGCCTCCTCCAGCGCCATCGGCACATTTCCCTTGATAAAACCGTGGAACATGAACACCGACATTGCCATCGAAAACCCGGTGTGCATAAAGATCAGCGTGATCCGGTGGTTCAGCACATTGAGCGTTCCGCCGTAAATGCTCACCAGCGGGATCATGATCGCCTGAAACGGAATGATCATGGACGCCACCATCAACCCGAAGGTGAGCTTCGAGATCCCGTTGCTGTTGCGGACGATATAGTAGGCGAGCATCGCCGCAAGGAGCGTCACCAGAACCGTCGCTGACACTGTCACGATCAGCGAGTTTTTGAACGCGTTCAGAAAATCCATCTGCGTGAACGCCTTCACGAAATTGTCAAAGGAGAGTCCCTTGATCGTAAACAGCCAGGAAAAGGGGCTCTTGATGATATCCCTCTTCTGTTTCAGAGAGTTGATGACTACCATGATAAACGGAAACATATAGGCGAGAAAGATGAGGACCAGCCCCGCCATCGACACCATATTCGCCGCCTTTTTTCTGGTTCCTCCTACCTGTGTGTTCTTCATTACGCTTCCACCTCCTGTCTCTTTGTCAGATATACCTGAATCCCGCTGATACATGCCACAATGATAAACAGGATCAGCGCCTCCGCCTGGCCCACGCCGAACTGCCTCGAGGTAAACGCCTTCTCGTACACATGCATCGCCGCCATCTCCGTCGTACCGTAGGGCGCGCCCGCCGTCAGGGACAGGTTCACATCATACACCATGAACGCCCGCGACAATGTCAAAAACAGGCAGATCGTGATGGACGACATCATCAACGGCATAATGATATTTTTCAGTTTCACAAAACCCGACGCCCCGTCGATGCTCGCCGCCTCCATCACATCCTCGGAGAGCCCCATAAAGCCCGCCACATAGATCAGGATCATATAGCCCGACAACTGCCACACGGAGACCACCACCAGCGCGATAAACGCGTTTGTCGGCTCGGACAGCCATGAGACCTCGAAAAGGCTCCACCCGGTGCTCTCCCCGATGTTCACGAACACCCTCGAGAACACAAACTGCCAGATATAGCCGAGCACGATGCCGCCGATCAGGTTCGGCGTAAAAAAGCCCGCGCGGAAGAAATTCTCTCCCTTGATCCCCCTGGTCAGCAGATAGGCAATGCCGAAAGCCAGCACATTCACGATGATAACCACAAAGATCACATACTTGAATGTCAGAAGCAGCGATGTCCAGAACTGCGCGTCCTTCACCACGCCTCCAAAATTTTTGAGCCCTACAAAATTTTTTACGTCGGCGACGCCGTTCCAGTCCGTGAGCGTCAGATACACACCGTAGAGAAACGGCACGATCACCACAGCAAAGAAGCAAAACATACCGGGTAACGCAAACATGCAGAAATCTTTTCCTTTATTTTTTGTTCTCATATCCTGCCCCTCCTTTATTCCTGTTCATTCCAGTAATCCTGGATCGAGTTTATCAGTTCCTCCCTGTCGCTCCTGCCCGCCAGGTATTTCTGCATCGCCGCCCCCAGCACTGCCCAGTGGTCGTTGGGAACGATGGCGGAGGCGTTGAACGCCCTGCCGTTATGTACCTTCTCATAGATATCGCGGCTCAGCGGATCAGCCGGCTCATAGGGATTGTTCTGAAACGGCGGGATGATATTGCAGGTCTTCACCAACATCTGCTGGCCGATCTCGCTGTAGACGATCCAGTCCAAAAACTCCTTTGCCGCCGCCTGCTCTTTTTCCGTAGCCACCTGCCCATCCAGCATGACCTGCTTGGATGGAGAGCCCTGAATCTTACTATTCACAAAATCAGAGCTGTCATTGTTCATAAAATACGGAAGAAATCCGTACGCATCCTCCTCCTTCGCTCCCGCCTCGGAGAGGTTCGGCCACGCCCAGTTTCCGTTGAACCAGAATGCTGTCTTTCCGTCCGCCAGGTCGATCGCCATCTCGTCATAGTCCGCTCCCAGCGGATCGCCCTTTGCCACATTGTACTCTTTCAAAATATCAAACATATCGAGGAACTCCGACACCCGTGTGTAGGAATGCAGGTCTGCCTCCCCCGCCTTGATATCCCCGATGACCTTCTGCGCTCCCTCCGAAGTCCCGTCGAAGGTCTCATAGATATACTGTAACTGGTGGGCACCCAGCGACCAGTCTTCTTTTGCCATGGAGACCGGTTTTTCCATCCCGCCTGCCACAAGCTCATCGAGGAGCGCCTTAAACTCATCCAGCGTCGTGACGGAGTCCGGATCGAACTCTCTCCCCAGCGTCTCCTCGATCGCCTTTTTGTTGTATATGATTCCCCGCCCCTCGATGCAGAGAGGGAAGCTGTAGATTTTTCCATGGATATCCGTCGTGTACCCTTCCGCTTCCGCTGTCCACGCCTCGCCTGTCAGATCCACCGCCTTCTCCTCGGCGAGCGCGATCACATCCGTGGTATCCAGGATCGCCAGCGTGGGCGGATTGCCCGAATTGTACAGACTGATCATCTTCGTGTAGGGCGAATCGCCGTCTGTGACCGGCATCACCTCCACATGGACGCCGGACTTCTTCTCGAACTCTGCGCCCATCTCCTCGAGCGCCACCTGGATCTCCGCCTTCGTGTTGAGAAGCGTGATACTCGTGCCGTCGAGAGAAGCATCATACTCGAACGTATCCGTGGACGTATCGATGGGCACCTTCTTCTCCACCTCGTTCGGATCGTCCGGATCGCTGGCAAATCCGAACCGGCAACCCGTCAGCACGGTGACAGACATCGCCAGGATCAGCACTGTCAGGATAACTTTTGCCATGACTTTCTTTCTCATGAATCATACCTCCTGTTTTGATTTTGTGTAACCGGTAAAGTAACCGGTTACTTTTCTGTTGCCTTCATCATAACATTGAATGATACTTCCGTCAATTCACAAAAATATTTTTGGTACATTTGCTCTATTTTGCATCAGCAAACTTGTATACCTTTCACAAAACCGGTTACTTAACCGATTACTTATTGCCCGCACTTTCGATTTTTGCTATACTGGCACTATACATTTTATCACAGGAAAGAGGACACCATGGGAAAGAAAAACAACGTGACCTTCGACGACATCGCAAAATACACAGGCTTCTCAAAGACCACCATCTCCCGGTACTTCAATAACCCCGATTCCCTCACCCTGGAGAATCAGGAGATCATCGCGAAAGCACTGATTGACTTAAACTATAAGGAAAACAAAGTGGCACGCATTCTCGCCAACGGTCAGACAGAGTTTATCGGCATCATCATCCCGAACCTGTTTCTGCACTACTACTCGGAAATGTTGGATAAGATCCTCTCCACCTACGAGCAGTTCGGCTATAAATTCCTCGTGTTCATCGGCAACGAAAAGGAAGAGACGGAGCGCCGTTACATCAGGGAACTCCTGGCATATAAGATCGAGGGCCTGATCGTCTTAAGCCACACGATCCCCTCGGAGGAACTCGCCTCATTAGGGCTCCCCATCGTCACCATAGAGCGGGAAGACCGGGCGGTGTGCAGCGTCAATACCGACAACTACATGGGCGGTTGTCAGGCGGCAGGGCTTCTCGCCAGGCACCGCTGCGATGTGCTGATCCATATCAATTCCTCCGCCGACAAAAATGTACCCGCCTACGGACGTATCAGGGGATTCCTGGATATCTGTGAGGAGACAAAACTCCCCCACGAACTGATCATAGAACAGATGGGCAACAGCTACGAATCCTTAAAAGGGCACCTGGCGGACATACTCCATGATCTGGAACAAAAATATGCGGGCAAAAAAAAGGGAATCTTTCTGTCCAACGATACCCAGGCGAATGTCTTCTTAAATCTCCTTGTCCGAAAATACGGCTCCCTTCCCGACGATTACCTGATCATCGGCTTCGACGATTCTCCCGTATCCAGAGAAGCGCTGATCCCCATCAGCACCATCGGACAGCAGATAGACAAGATCGCAAACGAAGCCGTAAGCCTTCTCGTCGGACAGATGAACGAACGCAAAAAAAGAAAACCGGTCCCCTTAAAGGAACCGGTCCACAAGGTGATCACCCCTATACTGGTAAAAAGGGAGACTACCGAGAGAATATGGCAGCCTTAAAATAAACCCTTGCCAAAGGAGATCAGCTGTGCTACACTGAGAGTCAGGCAAAGAACCCTTTCTAAGATTCTCTATTATCTTGGTGGAAACATTTGATATAAGATGATTTCCATATCAGCGCAGGCATATTATCTGCGGACTCCTTGCTGAATGAACTGAATAACTGATTGGCCGGGAGAAAAAATGAATTTCTCCCTGTACGATCCGAAAGAGAGGAAAAGTATGAGAGAAAAAAGACAAAAACCAGATAAAATATGCGTGAGGAGGGCGTTAAAATGGCATTGACCGAAAATGACCTGCATGCGATACAGGTATTATTACAACCGATAAATATACGTTTGGATAAAATGGACAACCGCCTCGACAAAATGGATTCCGAAGTTTCCTCCTTAAAAGCAGGACAGTTAGAAATCCGAAAATATCTCAAAAACGTAGACAAAAAAGTTTCTGCAACTTACGAGCTGGCATTGGATGCGTGGGGAAACAGCACCAAAAACCGTAAGTGGCTTGAACAGGAAATTCCCTTTCATTGAGATCATCACCCCTGAAGCCCCTTTCTGACCTCCCGCACCAAAAACATGCTGCCCGCCACGGTGATCAGCCCGAACACCCAGAACATGACAGGCGAAAAAACAATATCGTAAACCTCGGGGATCATATTGCCGAGAAAGATCACCGCATTTCCCACGCCGTGAAACAACACCGGCGCCAGAAAATCATCAAACCGGACATACACAAGAGCGATCAGCAGCCCGATCACAAAAGCGTACAGCCCCTGCACGATATTGCCATGATAGACGCCGAACAGGAACGCCGACGCGACGATCCCGAAGGCGGCGCGCCCGCCGGAGCGCCGCAGCCTGTTATACAGCAGAAACCGGAACACCACCTCTTCCACCACCGCGGATACCCCCGCATAGAGAAACAGCCCCATCCCCAGCGATACGGCATACTGCCTTGCCGCCGTCTGCCTGTAAAGGTCCGACTGCTCCATCAGCCCGGACAGACTGATCAATATATTAAAAAAGACAACAGAGGCAGCCGCGAAGATCACCAGGGCAGGATAGCGCAGCACTGATTTTTTATCCCGGGTTTCCCCGTCTTCCTGCGCCTCGCGCTCTCTTTTTCGGCGCTCCCGCTCCTTTTTCTGCTCCTCCCGCTCCTCACCGATCATCGGAAACAGTACTGCGCAGCCGCCTGTCATGGCGATCCCGTTCACAATGCTGCTGCCCTCCTCCATCAAAAACGACATGCCGCCGCCCGCCAGCAGCGTTCCCACCACCATCCGAATCACATAGTATCCTATATAATAAACCGCGAGAGGCTTTATCAGTTTCCACACCTCGGACATTGCCGTTCCCCGTCTCATATAACAGTCCTCCCTTTCCGCCGATTTTATCATGCTACCACAGACATCCATAGAATTCCACTAAATCCTGCCGAACCAATGTCATTTAGTTAACGATACCGGACGCCGTGAGGAAACAACGGATAGCCCGCTCCGCGGACAATCCTTATGTTTAAATGCTCATCCGGGCATTGACATTTATCCCGCCCTGTCCTATACTGATACAAAAGAATTCCCTGAAACCGGACACATCGGCAGGAAATTCTCAAAAATATCATACACTTTGCTAGGGGAGCGAATGCTGAGACTGGCTTATCTGTGCGGCGATGCGCGGACAGAGCCTGACCCTTATTACCTGACCCGGATAATACCGGCGTAGGGAAGCATGTTGGAGCGATATCATAACAGGTGTTTTTATAAAGCCACCGGCTTTGCCTGCCCTGATCAATTCCAACCTACTTCCTCCTGGCAAACCACAAAGGAGGTTTTTTTATGTCACATTTCCAAATTTTTTCGTTCTTCGCCACGGAGATCATCGACCGGGAGAACGGTAACTACTTCAATCTCACCCCCGCTGGCTACGCTCTGCTGGTGGCGGCCATGCTTCTGCTCCTTGTCGGCGCCTGCTATATTTCCGGTAAAATACGGGAAAAACAGGGAAAACCGTCCATCAGCACAAAACAGCTCGCTTTCTGTTCCGTCGCCATAGCCCTTGCCATGGTCACTTCTTATCTAAAGCTGTTCGATGCGCCCTACGGCGGCTCCGTAACCCTGTTCAGCATGTTGTTCATCTGCCTGATCGGATACTGGTTCGGCCTGCGAACCGGACTGATGGCAGCGGCGGCCTACGGTATCCTGCAGCTTGTGGTGGATCCCTACATCATCAGCATCCCGCAGATGCTCACCGACTACCTTTTCGCCTTCGGCGCGCTCGGGCTCTCCGGCATCTTCCGCGACAAAAAGTACGGACTGGTCAAGGGCTATCTCCTCGGTATTTTCGGCAGATTTGTCTTTGCCTTTTTATCGGGGGTGATCTTCTTCGGTTATTACGCCGCAGACTACGGCATGAGCGCACCTGTTTATTCTCTGGTCTACAACGGCTCCTACATCGGCGCCGAGGGCATCCTTACCCTTGTCGTGCTGGCAGTCCCGGCTGTGCGGAACGGGCTTTCCAGAGTGAAAGCGCTGGCGAATTCCTGAGCGGAACTGCGAGCGGAATGCGACAGGGATGCGGAGGCCGTGAGCTTCCGCATCCCTGTGCGCCATCTCCCATATTCCCGATATACCCTACCCGATATGCAGCCCACCGGTCAGGCTAAACACATGCCCTGTCACATATCCTGCTTCCTCACTGGCAATGTACTGTACCAGCGCGCCGAACTCATCATTTGTCCCGATATGTCCCAGGGGGATATCCCTGGCAATGCTCGCCACATCAAAATCGGTGGCAAGTTCCGGAGTGTGGTCGTTGATCATGCCGCTCCTAGCAATACAGTTCACTGTGATCCTGTCGTGAGCCAACGCCCTCGCCAGAGCGTATGTCATGGAGACAACTCCTCCGTTTGCTATACTGTCCGCTATATTTTCACCGGCATATCCGTCGAGAGCGCCCCCGTTCGCCACAAATATAACCCTGGGCGCCTCGCTTTTTTTCAGATATGGAAGCGCTGCGCGCACCATATTGTAAGGTTCCGTGACCTGATGGCTCATTTTTTCATTTAACAGTTCATCGGAAATTTCCTCCGGGCGGACCACAGACATCATTCCGCCTGTTGAACTGATCACCGCGTCAACGGAGCCAAACACACCGTATATTCTGGAAAAAAGAGCCTCGTTACACTCTTCATTGCTCATGGCGACGACCTGTCCCGCAAGATTTTTCATTTCATTTACGATCTCTCCGGCTTTGACGGCATTGTGTGTTATCATGATGACATTCATCCCCTGCTCCGCCAGCGCCTTTACCGCCCCGCGCCCGATCTGTCCGGACGCTCCCGCAAATACGCATGTCCTGTTCTTCAGTGTAATCATCCTGCCGATCCCCCTTTCCTAAAACCTCTCTGTCAGCCATTCATCCACAAAATCAAAACAACGTGCTGCCGTATCCCCAAACTCGCCGGGATATTTTTCTGCCTCTCCCTCCGGTGTAAAGTTATGGCCGGCTCCTTCCACAAAGACAAGTGTCTTATCCCCGGCGGCAACGGCACGCTCATAAATCTGCTCCGCCGCGATATATTCATAGCTGCCTGTCATTCCCATCAGCAGCATGGGCACCGAGATATACTTTGCGTTGCCGGGTCCGGTACAGTAGCTGGAATCCCAGTCCACACCGTAAATGCCGGTTTCATCATAGCCGAAGTCCTCATTGACCCGGACCGCCGAGGACGCCAGAAACGTTTTCACTGTCGTCGTCAGTGTGGCCGCCAGATAACAGTCTGTCTTATCCTGCCCCATAAACACGGTTCTGCGGCAGGGAACGATCATCTCCTCCCTGGTGCCGTCGGCTCTCAGCAGGAGCCATTCTCTTTTTGTATGGGAGAAATATTTCTCCGGATACAGCGGGAACAGTTTATTGTACGGTTTGATCTGGCTTCCGCCGGGGATGACCATCGGCTCATCATCCAGAAAATTGCCCTCTCCCTCCGAGATCGCTTTCACACGCTCCCTCGCATATCGGATCAGGCTGTTCATCCTTTCTCCCTGCGCTTTCACGTATTTTTTGATAAAAGTCTCGCTGTGGCGGCAGCCCTCTTCTCCAAATCCGTTGGCCAAACTGTACAGATCCAGTTCCGGATCTCTGTTCACTCCCTTCCCCTCGCTTATCACCGCCGGGTCCAGGGACAATAATGTCATGACACCATTGCCCAGATTCGCATCCAGAAACATGACCGCGTCAGCCTTCGGCAGCTCGCCCGTCTCCCCCATCGCTATGACTTTCTCCGGTCCCTGAAATACACCGCAGCCTTTTTCCGCGACAGCCTGATAAGCGCTCATCAGAGTCGCTCCGCCGCTGTGCCCCAGCAGAACGATCCGGTCCACGGAAGGATAGCTTTTCAGGTAATCCACCACCCTGCCGACATGGACAAGCTTGCGGTCCAGCGAGACCGCAGGATCGGGAAAATACGATACTATCACTGTATACCCGCGCGCCGCCAGCTCCAGTGCCGGCACAAATTCAAAATAATTATCATCCGAATGCTGCAGGACGATCCCGATATGATTTTTTCTGCCGGGCACTCTCGGTTCATAGATCATCACTGGCAGTTTTCTGATCTCCTTATCGGGGAGCATCAAAAAAGTTCTTTTAATTTCCTGCTTCATATATTTCTTATTCTCCTGACATTTTAATTAATTTCTTCCATGCGGCAGCACGCCACATAATGATCCTTCGCGGCCTCCCGCAAAGTCTGCTGTTCCCTGCATCTGGCGGACGCATAGGGACAGCGGGCGGCGAAACGGCAGCCCGGCGCCGGATTGATAGGCGAGGTGATCTCCCCCTTCAGCATCACGCGCTTCATCGGATGATCGATATCGATAGATGGTATCGCCGAGAGCAGTGCCTTTGTGTAGGGGTGCAGCGTCTCCCGAAACAGCGCCTCCGTGGGCGCCTTTTCCACAAGCTGCCCCAGATACATGACACAGATATGGTTGGAGATATATCGAACCACCGAGAGATCATGCGTCACAAACATATAAGCTGTCTGCGTCTTCTCCTGCAATTCCATGAGCAGGTTTAACACCTGTGCCTGAATGGACACATCCAGAGCCGAGACAGGTTCGTCGCACACGACGAATTCCGGATTTAATGCCAACGCTCTCGCGATGCCCACCCTCTGTCTGCGCCCCCCGTCCAGTTCGTGGGGATAGGACTGCCGCAGCCTCTCGTCGATACCCACCAGTTCCATCAGGCGGTTCGTCTCCTCGTTAAGAGCTGCCCTGTCCCCAAATCTCCCGGAATGCTTCAGCGGTTCACGGATCGTCTCCTCCACCCGAAATCTCGGATTCAGACTGGAGTAGGGATCCTGAAACACGATCTGCATTTTCTCCCTGATCCGGCGCAGCTCTCTCCCCCTCACACGGGTAATATCCTCTCCGTTTAAAAAGATCTGCCCGTCCGTCGCGTCCTGAAGATGGATGATCGTGCGTCCCATGGTGCTCTTCCCGCAGCCGGATTCCCCCACGACACCCAGCGTCTCCCCCTTCTCAACCGTAAAAGAGACATCGTCCACCGCATGGTTGATCCCGGTCGGCACCTTAAAATATTTTTTCAGATGTTTTACTTCCAATAAAGCCATAACAGCCTCCTTCTTTTCACTTGAGATCGCAGCATCTGCAAAAATGCCCCGGCCGCACTTCCGTCATCGGAATCCTGCCGCTTCGGCATCTCTCCGACGCCCGGGGACATCTGGGAGCGAAAGCGCACCCCTCCGGCAGATTTGTCGGATCCGGCGGAAAACCCGTGATGGGCTTCAACTTTTTCCCCTCTCCCGCCATATCCGGCAGAGAGTCAAAGAGACCGTGGGTATAGGGATGGAGCGGATGCAAAAACAGATCCCGCTTACCGCTGTACTCAATGATCTCCCCCGCATAGACCACTGCCACCTGATCCGAAGTCTCAGCCACCACGCCGAGATCATGGGTGATCAGGATCATGGACGTGTCCTGCTTCTCCCTCAATTCCCGGATCAGATCCAACACCTGCGCCTGAATCGTCACATCGAGCGCCGTCGTCGGCTCATCCGCCAGCAGCAAAAGCGGATTGCAGGCGAGTGCCATGGCAATCACCACGCGCTGCTTCATACCGCCGGAAAACTCAAAGGGATATTCTGTGTAGCGCTCCGCCGGTATGCCAACCATCTCCAACATTTCCCCTGCACGCTTTTCCGCCTCCTCCCGCCTGTAATCGCCATGCAGCATCAGCCCTTCGACGATCTGATCGCCCACCGTCATGATCGGATTGAGCGCCGTCATCGGATCCTGAAAGATCATGGCAATCTTTCCGCCGCGGATATTCCGCATCTCATCTTCTGACATTGCTGTCAGTTCCTCGCCGTCCAGCCAGATCTTTCCCCCCAGCATCTTTGCCGGCGGATCCGGCAGGATGCGCAGGATCGCCTTCGCGATAGTCGTCTTTCCGGCTCCGGTCTCCCCCACCAACGCCAGTGTCTCTCCCTTTTTCAACCCGAAGGATACATGGTTGACCGCCTGCACCGTCTTCTTTCCGGCAGTATAGATCACTTCCAGATCTTCTATCTTCAAAAAATCTTTCTTTTCCTCACTCATTCCCCTGCACCTACTTTCTCAGCTTTGGATCCATCGCATCACGCAGCCCGTCGCCGATCAGATTGATGGCAAGCACCGTGACTGCAATGACAAGGCCCGGAAACATAATCAGGTATGGATAGTTCAAAATATGGGTTCTGGCATCCGCCAGGAGTGCACCCCACTCCGGTGTCGGCGGCTGAACGCCCAGACCGATGTAGGACAGCGCCGCGGCCATCGTGATATTCATGCCGATCCCCATCGTCGCGTCCACCACCACCGGGGAGACCACGTTGGGCAGCATATGCCGGAACATAATGGAAAGTTTGGAGCAGTTGATGGACTCCGCCGCCTCCAGATACTCTTTTGACCGCTCGGACAGTATCTGGCCGCGGATCAGCCTGACGCCCGTCGGCACATTGCCCACCGCCAGAGCCAATACCGTATTGCCAAAGCCCGGTCCCAGCGTCGCCGAGATCAGAATACAGAGCAGCATGCTCGGCAGGGAAGACCAGATATCCGTCACGCGCATAATGATCGTCTCGATCTTTGCACTGAAGTAACCCGCCACACTCCCGATGATGATGCCGACGCCGGAGCCAACCAGTGCCGCAAACAATCCCAGCGCCAGAGAGTACCTTCCGCCGTACAAAATACGCGTCAGCTGGTCCCGCCCCATGCCGTCTGTGCCGAAGGGGTGCGCAGGACTGGGACCCTGATACATCTGAGTCAGATCCATCTCGTTTATGCCGTAAGGGGCAAGCAGAGGGGCAAACACACTGACAGCCACGATCAGCGCAAACAGGATGATGCCCACCTTTGACCCCGGGTTCGCCCAGATCCTCGCCAGCGTCTCCGCCCATATTGAAGTTTTCCTGTTCTTCATTTCCTGACACCTCTCTTTCTCGGTCCTGAATACTGTGCCTTGATGCGCGGGTCCACAAACGCGTACGCCAGATCCACAAGCAGCATGGATACCGCGGTAAACAGCGCGAAAAACAGAACGCACGCCCTCACTACCGGGTAGTCACGGGAATTGATCGCCGTCAGCAGATAGAGCCCGAGTCCCGGCACGGAGAAAACGCTCTCGATGACCGGCGCCCCCGCGACGATCTTTGCGAAGCCGTTGCCGATGGATGTGATGATCGGCATCAGCGCGTTGGGAAGCATATGCCGCCACACCACCTTCTTTTCCTGCTGTCCTTTCGCCCGCGCTGTCGTGATATAATCCTCCCGGAAAACCCCCAGAATGCTCGCCCTCGTCTGTCTGGCATTCACCGCGATGCCGCCTAAAGAACTGCAGATGATCGGCAGAATATAGTACTGCGGGCCCCCGATGCCATAGGCGGGCAAAAGATTCAGTTTCGCCGCAAAGAGCAGGATCAACATCAGAGCCACCCAGAAATCCGGGCAGGAGATAAATACCATCGCTATTCCCATCGTGAAGGAATCCTGCCATTTTCCCTCGTGGGTCGCCGCAAAGATGCCCAACAGAAGTCCCACCGTCAGGTTCAGGACCATGGCGCAGAGCCCGATGATCATCGTTCTCGGCAGGCGGACGATCATCTCATCCAGAACAGGTTTGTTGTAAACCCAGGAATCGCCCAGATCGAATTTGATAAAGGTATTGTAAAAAAAGTCGCCTAATTGGGCGGTGTAGGATTTGTCCAGCCCGATCATATGGCGTATATTTTCCACCTCGGCCGCGGACGCGTTGCCGCCCGCTATATTCCGCGCCGGATCCCCGGGCGTAAAATAGAGGATGGTAAAGATGACAAACGCGGTTCCCAACAGGATCGCTATCATCCACAATAATCGTTTCGCTATGTATTTCGCCATGTCAATCTCCCAGATAAATGCTGTGCCGGACGGATCTCTCCCATCCGGCACGCTTTTATTATAGTTTACGTCGTCCGCATGCTGCGAAGGCAGCTGATCTAGTCAAGATAGTATTCACAGGCGCCCGGGCGCAGGAATTCTCCCTCGTGGAATGCCAGTGTGGCAAAGCAGTCGCTGTATACCGCGTTAATCTGCGGGGAGCATACCGCATAGAAATAGCCGTTTTCCTGCACATAATCAACCAGCGCCGTCATATGTTCATCGTCATGGGTGTCCAAGATGCTGGCGGTCTCAAACAGCTCCTGCAGTTTGTCATCGTTTATGAAAGCCATATTGGAGCCTGTCCCAAACTCGTTGCGGTTCATAAAGCGGTTAAACTCGCCGATCTGACAGCCGCCGCCGCAGTCCTTGTAGAGAATATCCCACGTGGAGGGATCCAGCATATTGTCCTCCAGCATATTTCCGTCGTCCACCTTGATCTCCGTATTGATCCCCACGTTCAAAAGCAGAGCCTGAATCATGGTCAGAGCCGTCTTGCACGCCTCGTCGCTGGTTCCGTAGAGCACTAACGTCTCGCCGTTATAGTCCGTCTTGTCGAGATATTCTTTCGCTTTCTCCTGATCCATCACAGCCTGATAGTTGCCCTCCGCGCTCTCCCAGGCATCCACATAATCGCCGAAGAACGGTGTGCCGAAAGCCTTCGCCGGCAGATAAGTGCCCACGGCCGTCGCGATCGCCTCGTTGTCAAGCGCATACCACAACGCCAGACGGAAATTCGGATCCGACGTGATCTTTCCCTCCGTGCAGTTTGCCATCAGGACCTCCAGCGCGGAACCCTGTGTGACATACACTTCATGGCCGTCCGCATACTGCCCGTTCTCCGCAAAATCCCCCAGATTCTCGCCGGGTACATACTGAGAATACTGGATGGTATCCGTGCTCAACGCGATGACATGCTGGGACGTCTCGGCGATAATATCGTACTCGATCGTCTCCACATTCGCCCTGTGATCCATATCCGTGAGTTCCGGCTTCTGCCAGTAGTTCTCATTTCTCTCAAGGCTCACATGGGAACCCACCACATACTCGCTCACCTTATAGGGGCCTGTGCTGATCGGCTGTGATGTGAAATTGCCGCTCTCGTACGCTTTCTGCGAAATGATCCAGGTTCTGCACCAGGGCCATTCCAGAGCGGCCACCGCGTCCACGGGCTTTGCCCATGTAAACCGAACGGTGTAGTCGTCTACGGCTTCCACATTCTCAAAATAGTCGTACCGCATCGCCTGTCCCGAATCGATCAGCACCTGATAGGAAAATACAACGTCGTCCGCTGTGATAGCGTTCCCCGCTGAATCCTGAATGTAATCGTAGAGATGTACATCCCAGTGCAGATCGTCGATCTCCTCATAATCCTTCGCCAGAATCGGAACATAGTCGTTATCTCTCAGATCAAAAAGAGACTCGTAAAAGATCGGCGCCATTCCCATATAGCTGTAAGCCCCGTACCCTGTAGGACTCAGATCGTTCGGATCCTCGGATATCCCGATGGTCACTTTCTCATAGAGTTCATCGCTGTTCGCCGTCGATTTCCTGCTCTCGTCAGCCTCGGGCGCATCCGCCCCGGCAGAACCCTCCTCCTGCGCGGCGGATGTCTCCGGAGCGGCCGCCACATCCCCCGAAGTTTCGGTGGATCCTCCGCAGCCCGTCAGCACTCCCGCAGCCATTATGACGGCCGACAAAAGAGCTGTGCTTTTCTTTAACATACTTTTTAATCTCATAATCTTCTCCCATCTCTCGTATGACCGGGGGCTGTGATCATCAGCCCTGATCTCTGTTTTCTCCGAAACCGGTGCACCCGCTTTCTCCCTACAATGCACATTATAAACTGCTGTTTTATTCAAAAACAAATCGTATTCCAGAGTTTTACTTTCCAAAGCGGAAACTTTTATGGAAAATAGCCAAAAAAATCTCCCGAAATTAGCTATTATCGCCAATCCTGGGAGATTTCTGTACAATATTTTACGTCAGATCCGACTGATTTTTCATAAATTCTATAAATTTGGCCGCCCTGGGGGAAATCTTTGTTCCCGCCCGATAGCAGATGTCTATCTCCACCTCTTTTATCGGCTCATAGGGGATCACTCTGAGTTCCTCCTGCATGATCGGCTGCAGCGCTTTCTCCCACAGAAAAGCCACCCCGGCCCCCTGGGCGACAAGCATCGCGATCGTGCTGCCCACCGTCGCCGTAATGGCTACCCTCGGCTTACAGCCCGCCTGCTCGAACTGCTCAAAAGTGAGCGCGGCGAGAGGACTTTTCTCCGCCATGGGAAACATCACAAAAGATTCCCTTTTCACATCCTCTATCGTAACGCTTTCCCTGTCTGCCAGACGATGGTCCCTGTTGCATATAAATACCATTCTCTCTTTCTTATAGGGAATCGTCTCCATATTCGTCTCATCATCATTGTCCCTGATCAGAAAACCGACCTCGCATGTGCCGTTTTCCAGAAGCTCTCTGGCATCCTGAAATTCATGGATGATGACATTGATGCCATATCGCTTTCTGAACTGCAGCGCCTCCTCGAAGATCCTGTAGTGCGATATCACCTGCAGGGTATCCTGATCCGCCCTGTGCTTTTCTTCCAGCGCTTTCTGCATCCCGTCCATCTGCCGCACGATCTCCTGCGCATAGGGAAGTATCGTCTGCCCGAACTCGTTCACAACCGAACGACGGTGTACCTTTTTAAAGAGTGACACCCCCAGTTCTTCCTCCAGTGCGCCCATATGCTTTGACAGCGAGGAGGACGTCGTAAACAGTTCGTCCGCGGCGTCGCTGAAGCGCTGGCTTCGGTGGATCACAAGAAATTCCCTTAAATACTCGATATTCATAACTTATCCTTTGTTTTTTTCACATAATCGATAAACCGTTTCACTGTGTGAGGCAACTTTCTCTTTCCGGAATAAACCAGACAGACCTCCGTCACCACCGACGGCTCAATATCCACCAGCGCCACGGACTTCTCCGTCCCGTATTCGATCGGCCTCCGCGTCAGCAGTGCCACGCCCATCCCCTTCGCCGCCAGATCGATCAGGTTATCCCCTCTAAATCCGGTAAACGCCACCTCCGGCTCAATGCCCGCCTTTCGACAGGCATTCATGCAGATCGCATACATGCTTGTCTCCCTGTCCAGAAACAGAAATTTTTCCTGTTTCAGCATCCCCAAGGAAACCTTTTTCTCCCCCGCAAGAGGATGCGCGGCGGGGAGGACCGCCACCAGATGGTCCGCGGTAAACGGAATCTGCTTCATTCCCTCCGGCACTGCGCACCCGTCCGCCGTCCGCACGAATCCGCACTCGCACTTTCCCGTCTCCAGGAGTTCCCATATGCGGGCGGTATCCGCCTCTGTCACATTCAGCCTGTAACCGGGATTTTCCCGCTGGAACCCCGCCAGCACATCCGTGATACGATAGTGCGCCATGGCGGGGATGGAAGCCACGCTTATAACGGAAGCGGCACTGTCCAAATACCCCCGCAGCTCCCTGCTGCATTCCTCCTGAATCTCCAGCATCTTTCTGGCATACGGCAAAAAAGCTTTCCCGAAATCGCTGAGCGCAACCTTTCTGGTCGTGCGTTCAAACAAAGGTGCTCCCAGTTCTTTCTCAAGGCTCTTGATATGCCTGGAGAGAGAAGACTGTGCCATAAACAGGTCTTCCGCCGCCTCCAGATAGTTTTCCGTCTCCGCGAGCCTGACAAAATGTCTGACATAATCCAGTTCCATCTTACGGTGCCTTTCTGTGACTTTTTACTCAGTATACCACAAATCAGCTCCGTTTTGTTTTACAGATTATAGATATTTTCGGCATTTTCGCCCAGTATCATTTTCTTCTCCTCCTCGGAGATATCCAGCTTCTGTACAAACGCCGCCCCCTCGGTCAGCCACTCTGCCCTCACCGGGTAGGAACTGCCGAAGATGATGTGATCCGCCCCCAGGATCTTCACGGCGCATTCCAAAAGCTCCTTCCCCCAGGGCTGCGCGTGGGACATCTCATAGAAAATATTGTCCCGTATCTGGTCGCAGAACCGGTCCGTATCCGTGACAAACCGATTTGCCATATCCTTCTGCGCGGACGGTGTTCTCCGGAACATGGAGTTCAGATAGGCAAAGAAGGCTCCCCCCAGCATGGAATGGATCAGTTTCATATCCGGCAGTTCATCGAACATCCCGCTGAACACCTCCCTGCTGATGGCGATCGTCTGATCCATGCACCTGCCGTAGGATCTTCTCAGGTTATTGTAATCACATATGGTGCTGTGATCCACCGGGATCGGAGAATGGTGCACATAAACCGGAAGTTTCAGCTCGTTTACTTTCCGGAAGAAGGGACGGAATATCTCATCGTCCAGATATTTATTCCCGTAGTGGGAGGACAGCTGCACGCCCGTCATCCTGAGCTCCTTCACACATCTCTCCAGCTCGTACAGCGCCTCCTTTCCCCCGTGGGGAGGCACCGCCGCCAGCGCCGAGAAACGTCCTCCTCCTTTTCTGACATGTTCCGCCATGCCGTCGTTAAATTTTCTGCACATCTCCAGGGAGAGCCAGGCATGGGCGCAGGGCACCTTCAGCAACGCTTTCTGCACCCCCGCCGCGTCCATATCCTCAAGCTGCTTTTCTGCCCTGTATTCCCCCTGTACATAGTTCAGGTTCTGGCATCCCTTCGGCTCCTCGATAATGATCTGTTTTTTGTCAGTCCCGGGGATCTCCTCGCACCTCGCACTCACCCCGTAGCTTTGGGGAATGCACCGCAGGAATTCCTCCTGTAAGCCCTCCTTTGTGAACAGTTCCTCCGGAACCCAGTACATGTTGGCATCAATGATCATCTTCTCTTCCTCCTTCTCTCTTCTTTTACTTCTGTTGTTTTAACTCGCCGAAAATATTTCTGATCAGAATGGCCGCTATGATAAACGTCAGAAGATCCGCTGACGGCATGGAATACAGGACGCCGTCCAGCCCGAAAAATACCGGGAGAAGCAGCGCCAGTCCCACCCCGAACAGCACTTCCCTTACGACAGACAATGCAGAAGACTGCAGCGCCTTTCCCATCGACTGCAGATAGATAAAAGTTCCTTTGTTTAACGTCGCAAGCGGC
>ERZ779622.544-NODE-544-length-21434-cov-4.721315_pt1 | contig 21434 bp, 23 predicted proteins | sample MGYA00514188_ERZ779622 | MGnify/ENA primary metagenome ERZ779622 (study PRJEB29562, sample SAMEA4376702) | mouse gut metagenome | isolation source: Cecum | study: EMG produced TPA metagenomics assembly of the A DSS colitis mouse model was used to assess the... | reverse complement strand
ATCGAGATGTTGAAAGAAAAGGAGATCCCTTATGAGGAGGTGATCAACCTGGAGAGCTGTATACCGCAGCTGGATCTTCTGTATATGACAAGAGTACAGAGGGAGCGTTTCTTCAATGAGGAAGACTACGTCCGGTTAAAAGACTTCTATATCCTGGACAGGGCGAAGATGGCTCTTGCGAAACAGGACTGTCTGGTGCTGAACCCGCTTCCGAGGGTCAACGAGATCTCCGTGGAGGTGGATGAGGATGAAAGGGCGGTCTATTTCAAGCAGGTACAGTACGGGGTGTATGTCCGCATGGCTCTGATCCTGACGCTGTTGGAGCTTGTGTGAGAGCGATAGAAAGGGAATGGTTATCATATGTTAAATGTAGGAAAGATCGAGGAGGGGCTGGTGTTGGACCATATCAAGGCCGGCAAGAGCATGGAAATTTACAGATACCTGCAGTTGGATAAGCTGGACTGTACGGTCGCCATCATAAAAAATGCCCGCAGCAACAAGATGAAGAAAAAGGATATCATAAAGGTGGAGTGCGATATCAACATGTTGAATCTGGATATTCTGGGGTATATTGACCACAATATCACGGTCAATATTATTCAGAAAGGCGAGATCGTGGAAAAGATGGCTCTGCATCTGCCGAAGGAGATCAAAAATGTGATCCATTGTCACAATCCGCGCTGCATCACTTCCATAGAGCAGGAACTTCCGCACATCTTTGTGCTGGCTGACGAGGTGAAAGAGATCTACCGTTGCAAATATTGCGAGGAGAAATACAGTAAGAAAGCGTCCCACGACAAATAAGGAGGCCTGGCGGAGACGGATATATAGAAAGGAAGAGGAGAATGGAAATGGAATTTATCGAAAGAAAACGACTGTTATTTTTTGGCTTACCCTGGACTTTTACGAAGTATACGGTGAGGGAGGAAATGATCACAGTCAACACAGGGCTTTTGAGCACGAAGGAGAATGACTGTTACATGTATAAAGTACAGGATGTGGAGCTGTCGGCAACTCTGTGGGAGAGGATCTTTAAGATGGGGACGGTGATCTGTTATACGGGGGATACGACAAACCCGAAACTGTATATCGAGCATGTGCGGAACGCGAAGTCCATCAAAGATTTTATTCTGGAGGCATCCGAGGAGGCGAGAAGGAAGCGCAGGACGATGAACACTCTGCGGATCGATGCGGATATGGATCCGGAGGATAACCTGGCGGACGAATACGATGACTGATCGTCTCTCTACAGATTCCGGAATCCATTTTTTCTCGTGAATTTTTCATAGAACAGCCCTACGAGAAACCAGTTGGGGAAGAAGTCCAGCCGTATATGGGGACCGAGGCGAAGCCTGTTCCCGCTGTAATCCCAGGGGTTCAGTTTTTTTCGGCTCAGCAGTCTGCCGGAAAGAAATTCACCGGAAAAAATAAGGAGAGCATACAGAGTACCGCGGAGAGGGAGCCACAGCCTGTGGGTGATGCGAAAAAGCGGCCGCAAAAAGGCGGCGCAGCCGTAGATCGGAAACATCCACAGGGAGGTGGTTCCTTTTAGTTGGAATTCCCGCCGCTTGAGCATCTCGCAGGCGGTGAAGAGGATCTCGATGCACCAGCCGGCTATGCCGCAGTGGAGAAATAATTTGAAGAAAGGCATGGGTGTATTGTTTTCTTTTTTTCTGCTCATAAAAAAAGTATGGACAGATCGGACCGGTTTATTCATAATAAATGGAGTGGCTGCAAAATTGCAGGGAAGATAAATTTGGGAGAATGCACATGAATTATCGGGAAACCTTGGACTATTTGGAAGAGATGTCGCAGCTTGGCAGTGTGCCGGGGCTTGAGAGCACGGAGGAGCTTAGCCGGAGGCTTGGAAATCCGCAGGACAGTCTGTTTTTTGTGCATATCGCGGGGACAAACGGAAAGGGATCCGTGCTGGCTTACACCTACGGTATTTTGCGGGCGGCCGGGTACCGGGTGGGTTGTTACTGCTCTCCGGCGGTCTATGCCTACCGGGAGAAGATACAGGTGAACGGGAAGGAAATTCTGGCGAGAGAGTTCGCGGAGCTGATGAGCCTGATCCGGGAGGAGGCCGATGCCATGGCGTCGCAGGGGCGGGCGCACCCCACGGTATTTGAGATGGAGACGGTCGCCTGTTTTCAGTATTTTAAGGAACAGCACTGCGATATCGTACTTTTGGAGTGCGGGATGGGCGGGGATCTGGACGCCACGAATGTCATCCGGAATACACTGGTCGCCGCTTTTGCTTCCGTCAGCATGGATCACATGGCGTTTTTGGGGAATACCCTGGGGGAGATCGCGGCGCACAAGGCAGGTATCATAAAACCCGGGGCCGAGATCGTCAGCGGTATACAGGATCCGGAGGTGCTGGAGATTTTGAGGGAGAAGGCCGGCGGTGTAGTGCTTCGCCTTGTGGAGAAGGAACGCATATCCCATGTAAAATACGGTTTGGAGAGACAGCGCTTTGACTATATCTCTCAGGACGGCGGGTATTACAGACATCTCGAGATCCCTCTGGCGGGCATGGTGCAGCCGGAGAATGCCGCTCTGGCGGTGGAGATCGCCGAGGCTCTGGGGAAAAAGGGCTTCTCGATCACCGAAAGGCAGATCAGGGCCGGTCTGTCCCAGACGAGATGGGCGTACCGATTTGAGATCGCGGCAAAGAGGCCCTGTTTTATTCTGGATGGGGCGCACAATGAGGATGCGGCAAAACGTCTGGCGGAGGCGGTGCGGTTTTATTTTACAAATAAAAAAATTCTTTATATAATAGGAATGTTGAAGGATAAAGAATATGAGAAAGTAATAGCGCAGACTTATGCCTACGCGGAACAGATCATCACGGTCACGCCGCCCGGGCAGGTGAGAGCTTTGTCCGGACATGATCTGGCGCTCGCGGCTTCGGCGTATCACCCCCGCGTGACGGAGGCGGCCAGTCTGGAGGAGGCGGTGGAGATGGCCTATCTTCTCGCCGGGAAGGATTGGGTCATTCTGGCCTTCGGTTCTCTCTCTTATCTGGGGGCGCTTGGCAGGATAGTAAAGGACAGGAGCGAAAAACATGGTAGATCAGGAAAAAATAAAAAAGGCCGTTAAGCTGTTGTTGGAAGGCATCGGTGAGGATGGTGAGCGGGAGGGACTGCTGGAAACTCCGGATCGGATCGCCCGGATGTACGGGGAGATCTGCGGCGGTATGGAGGCGGACGCGGCGGAAGTTCTCTCGAAGACCTTTGCGACGGAGAAGACAGAGATGGTGTTGGAGAAGGACATCGTGTTCTATTCTATGTGTGAGCATCATATGCTGCCTTTTTTCGGAAAGGTGCACATCGCCTACATCCCGGACGGAAAGATCGCAGGATTAAGCAAACTGGCGAGATGTGTGGAGATATACGCGAAGAGACTGCAGCTCCAGGAGAGGATGACGGAACAGATCGCGGAGGCGGTGATGAAACATCTGTCTGCAAGGGGCGTGATGGTGCTGACGGAGGCGGAACATTTGTGTATGACGATGCGGGGGGTGAAGAAGCCCGGCAGCAGGACGGTAACCTACGCGGTGAAAGGGGTTTTTCGGGAGGATGCGCAGCTGCAGCATAATTTCTTCCGGATGTTGGAGCGGTAAAAAAACGGCGCGGAGCAGTTGACAGGAAAGTGCGGAATGGAACGGGTAAACAAAATATTAAAACACGATTTATTTAATACATATTTAAAGAGAAACAAGATGGCGGAGGAAAACAGGCGTTTTTGTCGTCATGATATGGAGCATTTTCTGGATGTGGCGAGACTGGCTATGATCTTTAATCTGCGGCAGGATCTCTCCATCCCGAAGGAGATGATCTACGCGGCGGCGCTGTTGCACGATATCGGCAGGTGGAGGCAGTACGAGGATGGGACGCCCCACGAGAAGGCCTCCGCGGGGCTGGCGCCGGAGATTCTGTCGGACTGCGGGTTTGAGAACGAGGAGAGCGAGAAGATCCTCTCAGCGATCTCCAACCACCGAAATGCAGAGATCGGGGAGGAGCCTACCCTGGACGGCATTTTATACCGGGCGGACAAGATGAGCAGGAGCTGTTTTTGCTGTGAGATGGAGAGGGAGTGCGACTGGAAGGGAGATAAGAAAAATCTGAGGCTGCGGTTTTAGGAGGAGGAGTTCGGAGGCGGCGTTTTTGGTTGACAGGTGCCCGGATGGAAGTCAAATTCTCCGTCGCCGCGCTTTCGCTCCGTAAACAGCGTAGCGGACACTAAGCTCGAAAATACCTCGCTAAGTGCCGACGCTTTTTAAGGGGCTCCTTGAGAATTTGACTTCCATCCGGGCAGGCTGTGAAAGCGTAAAAGGGCGCAGGCCGCCGAACTATCACATGAAAAAGAAAGAAGCAGGAGTTTTATGAGAATTGGAAATAGAGAGTTTGATATAAATATCAGGTGTTATGTTATGGGGATCCTGAATGTGACGCCGGATTCTTTTTCGGACGGCGGGAGGTTTCAGGAGGTGGACCGGGCGCTTTTTCAGGTGGAAAAGATGCTGGAGGAAGGGATGGACATTCTGGATATCGGCGGGGAGTCCACGAGACCGGGCCATACAAAGATCTCCGACGAGGAGGAGATCAGGCGTGTTGTACCGGTGATAGAGAAAGTTAAAAGAGAATTTGATATTCCGATATCACTGGATACCTATAAGTCCGCTGTGGCGGAGGCAGGGATTTCGGCGGGGGCGGATATGATCAATGACATCTGGGGATTGAAGTATGACGGGGAGATGGCCGCCGTGATATCGAGGGCGGAAGTGCCCTGCTGTCTGATGCACAATCGGAGTGAGGCCCTCTATGAAGGGGTGGTAACGGGTGTTATTTCTGAACTGCGGGAAAGCCTTTCTCTGGCGGAGAAGGCGGGAATCGCAGGGGAAAAGATTATCCTGGATCCGGGGATCGGGTTTGGAAAAACTTATGAGCAGAATCTGGAGATGATCGCGAAGCTGGAGCGGCTGCATGTTCTGGGATATCCCCTCCTGCTGGGGTGCAGCAGAAAATCGGTGATCGGGCTGACGTTGGATCTGCCCCCGGAGGAGAGGCAGGAGGGTACGCTGGCGACGACAGTGATCGGTGTGTTGAAAGGGTGCGGCTTTGTCCGGGTGCACGACGTGAAGGAGAACGTGCGGGCGGTGAAGATGGCGGAAGCGGTGAAGAGATATATGGTATAGACAGTGATTCGGAATAATATTTCCACAGAGAGAAGGAGGAACAGAGTATGAGTTATTTGGGAGAAGAGATCGGAAAACTGGGATTTGGTTTGATGCGTCTGCCGCAGAAGGACGGTGTCATCGACGTGGAACAGGTCAAGGAGATGGTGGATCTGTTTCTGGATGCCGGCTTTACCTATTTTGATACGGCGTGGGCCTATGCCGGAAGCGAGGATGCGATCCGTCAGGCTCTGGTAGAGCGGTATCCGAGGGAGAGCTACCAGCTGGCCACAAAAAATGCGGCCTGGATCGACTGTAAGACGAAGGAGGAAGCCTGGGCGCAGTTTGATACATCTCTCGCGCAGACCGGTGCGGGATATTTCGATTTTTATCTGCTGCACAATCTGGGAGAGGGCAGATCTCACTATTTTGATGATTTTGATATGTGGAACTGGATACAGGAGAAGAAGAAAGCAGGGCTTGTAAAACATATCGGTTTTTCCTTTCACTCCACTCCGGAGGAGCTGGAGGAGATTTTAAAGGCACATCCCGAGATGGAGTTTGTGCAGCTTCAGATCAATTATGGCGATTGGGAGAATCCGGCGGTGCAGTCGGGGCGCTGCTATGAAGTGGCGAGAAAATACGGGAAACCGGTCATCATTATGGAGCCTGTGAAGGGCGGTATGCTGGCGACACCGCCGGAAACGGTGGAGAAAATATTGAGAGAGGCGGAGCCGGAGAGCTCGGCGGCGTCCTGGGCGGTTCGCTTTGCAGCTGATCTGGACAGGATCATCACGGTTCTCTCCGGGATGAGCAGTGTAGAGCAGATGAAAGACAATCTCTCTTATATGAGATTCTTCGTCGGGCTTACCGATCAGCAGAGGGAGACGTTAAAAAGGGCGCGGGAGGAGTTGAAAAAGATCCCCCTGATCCCGTGTACGTCCTGCAACTACTGTGCTAAGGTCTGCCCGATGAATATCGGCATTTCCGGCTCCTTCACGGCGATGAACTATCTGACTCTCTACCGGGATAAGGAGCGGGCGAAGAGTCAGGAGGGATGGCTGGTGGAGCGCCACGGGCAGCGGCGCGCGGCTGAGTGCATCAAATGTGGAAAGTGTGAGGAGGCATGTCCCCAGCACATCGCGATCCGGGAGAATCTGGTGAAGGTGAGCGAGGCGTTTGCCTGAAAATAATTTAGAGTACACTCGGGAGAAAACCAAATGGATCAGATCAAAATCAAAAATCTGAAAATTTTCGCGCACCATGGCGTCTACGAACAGGAGAAGGAACAGGGGCAGAATTTTATTGTCAACGCGGTGCTCTGCACGGATATCGGGAAGGCGGGAAAGAGCGACAATATTGAGGATGCCGTGGACTATGGCGCCGTCTGTCTTTTTATCGACGCGTATATGAGGGAGAACCGGTTTGATCTTCTGGAGGCTGCGGCATCCCACACGGCGCAGGAATTGTTGCTGGAGTTCCCGGCGGTAAAGAAGGTGGAGCTGGAGATCGAGAAGCCGGACGCGCCGATACCGCTGCGGTTTGAGAGCGTCTCCGTGCGAGTGACAAAGAGCTGGCACAGGGTGTTCATCGCTCTGGGTTCCAACATGGGAGAACGACTGAAATATCTGGGGAGGGCGGTGTCAGATCTGGAGGAGGATATCTGTTTCCGAAATATCCGGGTATCCGATTACATAGAGACATTCCCCTACGGCGGAGTGGAGCAGGATGATTTTTTAAACGGCGTGCTGGAGGCGGAGACACTGTACAGTCCGGAGGAGCTGCTTGCGCGTATTCAGGAGGAGGAGAAGATCGCGGAGAGAAAGCGGGAGATCCACTGGGGCCCCCGCACGCTGGATCTGGATATTTTGTTCTATGACGATCTTATTCTGGCAAAAGAGGATCTCTCCATCCCCCATCCGGATATGAAAAACAGACGGTTTGTGCTGGAGCCGCTGGCGGTGCTGGCGCCCGCCTTTGTACATCCTGTCTATCGGAAGACGGTGGCGGATCTTTTGAGAGAGCTGAATGAGAGGTAGGCCCGCCTATTCTTTCCGGTTTTCGAGCGCGGCCTGCAGTGCTTCCGGAAATTCATCCACCGCCACGGGGCCGAAGGTGCTGGTGCGGTAGATCACATCGTTGTCCCCAAAAGGCTGGAAGTAGGTGTAGGTGGAGGTAGCGTTGATCCGATGATAAACGCCCTCTCTGACGACCTCCGGATTGCTGCCGTCCAGGTTCATGCGCATCAGGGCGGGAGTATCTGTTCCGTTTGTCTGATAGAAGACGACATTGTCATATATGTTGTAGTAGTCGAGCCGTTCGTCGGTCAGCGCGACGGTCTCGCCGTTTGACAGATCATAGCGGAACAGCCGATAATCGTAGTTGACATCCATATAGTACACATAGTTCCCGATAGCGGTAGGAAAGCTGGTGTTGCCCTCCCAGACGATGGTGTTTGTGTCGCTGCGCGTATCCCACGCGTACAGATAATGGTCTTTCACCAGGCCGCTGTAGTAGATCGTATGATCCACGACACTGGCAGTCTCCACGATATCCTTACTCAGTTCGATCTCTTCTCTGGAACCCGCCGCAGGAATTTTGTGAAGGGTGCTGAACTCATCGTTGTCATAGTGCTGGCAGTATAATTCGTCGCCGATGAGCACCATCATGGTCGCCATATCCTGATCGAGACAGGACGTCTCCTTCCCGTTCAATTTGGAGCGGTAGATTCCTGTGGTGGAACGGATGTGTCCGAGACCGGAGCCGCCTTCTCTGTTCTCCAGATAGTAGAACAGATAATCTCCACCGGCGTTGATGTAGGAGACGCCTGAACCCAACAGCTTTTTCATATCGCTGCAGTCGGAGTTCATGACATACAGGGCATTCCCGTCATAGGGGTTGGAGAAGTAGACTTTTCCTTCATACTCGCAGAACCGTCCTTCCCCCCGGATGTTTCCCGCGGTATTGCCGATCGTATCCTCGGGAATCGGGGAAATATACGCGCCCCGTTTCTCAAAATAGATTCCCAGAATGATAAGTAAAAGCAGAACACCGGGTATTATAAAATGCAGTGGTTTCTTTGCAGATTTTTTCATTTTTGCTGCTCCTTACAGTTTTGATATAAAAAGGTATGTTCCTGACTTTGATTATAATCCTATACGCCCCTTGCTATCAAGAAATAAATGTAATAAAATAAAAATAATCGGCCTGAAAATATGGCGAAAGAGGAAAGAACGGGGAAAGTGCGAATGGAAGATTTATGGAGACTTCGCGGCCAGATCGACGAGATCGACCGGAATATCGTATCTTTGTATGAAAAGAGGATGAAGATCTCGGAGCAGGTGGCGGAATATAAGATAGAGACCGGAAAAAAGGTGTTTGACAGACAGCGGGAGGAGGAGAAACTGGCAGCTCTCACATCACTTGCCGACAATGATTTCAACAGGCACGGCATCGAGGAGCTGTTTGAGCAGATCATGTCCATCAGCAGAAAAAGGCAGTACCAGCTGCTGACGGAGAAAGGAGCTCTCGGGAGACTTCCCTTCATCGGGGTGGAGGAACTTTACTCCGGGAAGGCGCGGGTCGTGTTCCAGGGGGCGGACGGCGCCTACTCCCAGGCGGCGATGGTGCAGTATTTCGGGGAGCAGGTCAGCAGTTTCCATGTGGAGACTTTTCGGGACGCGATGGTGGCGATCGATGAGGGCAGCGCGGATTTCGCGGTGCTGCCGATCGAGAACTCTACGGCGGGCGTGGTCAGCGAGATATATGATTTGCTGACGGAGTTTGAGAACTATATCGTGGGAGAGCAGGTCATAAAGATCGAGCACTGCCTGATGGGCGTGCCGGGTGCAGAACTTTCGGATATACAGACCGTGTATTCCCACCCGCAGTCGCTGATGCAGAGCGCGAGATTCCTGCTGGAATATCCCGCCTGGAAGCAGATCAGCATGAAAAACAATGCCTTCGCCGTGCAGAAGGTGCAGAGGGATGGGGACAAGAGCCAGGCGGCGATCGCCAGTGAGTACGCGGCGAAGCTCTACGGTCTGGAAGTGTTTAAAAAGGGCATCAACCAGTCCAGCTCCAACTCCACGAGGTTTATTATCGTCACCAACCAGAAGGTATTTAAAAAGGACGCGAAAAAGGTGAGTATCTGCTTTGAGGTGCCCCATGAGAGCGGATCGCTGTACCATCTGCTGTCCCATTTTATCTACAACAATCTGAACATGAATAAGATCGAGAGCAGACCCATCGAGGAGCGGAACTGGGAGTACCGTTTTTTTATCGATTTTGACGGAAATCTTGCGGATTCGGCGGTGAAGAATGCGCTGCGGGGACTGCGGGATGAGGCGCGGAACCTGAGGATTCTGGGGAACTACTGAACGAGCGCATAGAAAAAACAAGCGGCTCCGCAGGAGACATTTGTTTTTTCTGCGCCGTTCATGAGCAAACGTCCGATGAAATCGGACATGGAGCATCAGGTGAACGAAGTTCGCATGATGCGGGTTTGCGAATGGAGGAACGAAAACAAGCGGCTCTGCACAGAGAGAGGAAAGACATGAGAGAGAAAGAACTGATCGTATACAGAAACATGTCCCGTGAGGAGGGGAAACTTCTCGGGAATATGTCTTATATCATGGACCATTGCGGGGAGATAAAAGATAAAGAGGCATCCGGCAGGGCCGGACGGATGAAGGAGATGTTTTACGCCTGCATCCATGAGCTGTTGGAGCTGGCGGGCAACCATGGCTTTTACGGGAACCTCTGGCACTGCTATCTGGCGAATCTCCTGGTCAACGACGAGAACAGCTACAGCCGCGCCTGTGAGGTGGTGGGCGCCGTGGAGGGCAGCATCAACGAGGCCGTTTTACATGATATTGTGATATTCAAGGAGTTTTTTGACTTTGACTTTTCCCCGCTCACCGCGCGCTTCGGCGGGGAAAGCTGGGCGCTCATCGAGAACTATTTAAGCAGCAACGAGGAGAGCAAGGTCTACAATACCAGGATAAGGCAGAGGATCTGCGACCTGGCAAAACAGTTTCAGTATAACCATACGCCGGAGGAGATGAAGGAGACGCTGACGCGGTTCTACAAAGATTACGGGGTCGGGAAGTTCGGTCTGCACAAGGCGTTCCGCATTGTCCCGGGGGAGGAGGGCGCGGAGATCGTGCCGATCACCAATATCGCTCATGTGCATCTGGATGATCTGGTGGGATATGAGACGCAAAAGCGGAAGCTGATCGAAAACACGGAGGCTTTTGTGGGGGACAGAAAGGCGAACAACTGCCTGCTGTTCGGTGACGCGGGGACAGGCAAATCTTCCAGTATTAAAGCGATCGCCAACGAATACTATGAAAAAGGGCTTCGCATTATTGAGATATACAAACACCAGTTCAAAGATCTGAACCATGTGATCGGGCAGATCAAAAACCGAAATTATAAGTTCATTATCTATATGGACGACCTGAGTTTTGAAGATTTTGAGACGGATTACAAGTATCTGAAGGCGGTGATCGAAGGCGGATTGGAAAAAAAACCGAAAAACGTGCTGATTTACGCCACATCCAACAGGCGCCATCTGGTGCGGGAGACAACTTCGGATAAGAACGACAGGGATGAGGATCTGCACACCAACGACACGGTACAGGAGAAGCTTTCGTTAGCTTATCGGTTTGGGGTGACAATTTATTTCGGAAAACCTGCGCCAAAAGAGTTTCAGAATATTGTCAGAACGCTGGCAAAGCGTTATGATATTGATATGGAAGAAGAAAAACTGCTGTCGGAGGCGAATAAATGGGAGCTGTCCCACGGCGGACTGTCCGGGCGGACAGCGCAGCAGTTTATCGACTACATACTTGGGAAAGCATAAAGTTAAGAGACAGTGGGGGTAAAAATTGTGGCGATCACAACATTTGCGGCGATTGATGTAGGTTCATACGATCTGGAGATGAAAATATTTGAGATGTCCGGCAAAGGGGGCATGAAGCAGGTGGACGATCTCAGGCACCGGCTGGACTTGGGGAGCGACACTTATGCGGAAGGCAAGATTTCCTATGAGGCGGTGAATGAGCTCTGCGCCATTTTGAATGAGTTTCAGAATATTATGAAGACCTACAAGGTGAGCGATTATAAGGCTTACGGCACAAGCGCCATACGGGAGACGCAGAATACCAGGATCCTGCTGGATCAGATCTGGCAGAGGACCGGAATTAAAATAGACGTCCTCAGCAACTCCGAGCAGCGTTTTATGGATTATAAATCCATAGCATCCCGGACGGAGGATTTTAATAAGATCATCGAGAAGGGCACCGCGATCGTGGACATCGGCGGCAGCAGCATTCAGATATCCCTGTTTGAGAAGGGGAGTCTGATCTCGACCCAGAATATGCGGCTCGGGGTTTTGCGCCTTCAGGAGAAGATCAACCGGCTGAACGCCGCATCCTCCAGGATAGAGGGGCTGATCGATGAGATGGCCACCGCTCAGCTCTCTGTGTTTAAGAAGATGTATTTGAAAGACTGCAAGATCGAGCACATCATCGTGGTGGATGACTATCTGTCGGTGATCCTGCAGAATCCGGCGATCACGAAGGAGAGAGCCGGGGTGATCGAGGCGGAGACCTACATGAGTTTTCTGGAGTCCGTGCAGTCGAGGACTCTGCCGGAGATTGCCGGGACATTGAATATTCCGAGAGAAAACGCTATCCTGCTGTTTATCTCCGCGATCCTGGTAAAGCGGCTTGTAAAGATGATGGACGTTTCGCTTCTGTGGGCGCCGGGCGTCACGCTGTGCGACGGGATCGCCTACGAGTATGCGGAACAGCACAAAATATTTAAGGTGGAACATGATTTTGAGACGGACATTCTCTCCGGAGCCGAAAATATCAGCAAACGCTATATGGGAAGCAAGAAAAGAGGCGAGACGTTGGAGCGGATCGCACTGACCATTTTTGACAGTATGAGGCGCATTCACGGACTGGGGAAGAGAGAACGGCTTTTGCTGCAGCTGGCGGCCAGACTCCACGACTGCGGCAAGTACATAAGCATGGTAAATCTGGGAGAGTGCTCCTACAACATTATCATGTCCACGGAAATTATAGGACTTTCCCATAAAGAGAGAGAGATCGTGGCAAATGTGGTAAAATATAATCACGAACCGTTTGTGTATTACAGTGGGACGAAGGGTAGGAGCGCGCTGGACGAGGACGCTTACCTGGTGGTCGCCAAGCTGACCGCGATCCTGCGGGTGGCGAACGGGCTGGACAGAAGCCACAAGCAGAAGTTCAAGGATGTCAAAACCGTGGTGAAGGATGGGCAGCTTATCGTACAGATAAATACGGCAGCGGATATCACGCTGGAGAGAGGGCTGTTCACGAAACGGGCCGACTTCTTTGAAGAGGTGTACAGTATCAGACCGGTGATCCGGCAGAAGAAGAGTTTTTAGGGGGTATTATCATGGGTGAGAAAAAGGATTTCACAAATCCATCTTATTATACCAACAGGGAGCTGAGCTGGCTGATGTTCAACAGAAGGGTGCTGAGCGAGGCGAAGGATGTAAAGCTTCCGCTGTTTGAGCGGCTGAAATTTTTGAGCATTACGGCGTCGAATCTGGATGAGTTTTTTATGGTGCGTGTCGCCTCCTTAAAAGATATGGTGAACGCGAAATACAACAAGCCGGATATTGCGGGCATGAAGCCGAAGGAGCAGCTGGAGGCGTTAAACAAGGCAACGCACGCGCTTGTGAAAGAGCAGTATCAGGTCTACAATAAACAGCTTTTGCCGGGGCTTTCGGAGGCCGGGGTGCGGATCGTGGAGCGCCATGAGGATCTGACGGATAAGCAGGCGGCGTACGTGGACCGCTACTTCTCCGACAATGTATACCCGGTGCTGACGCCCATGGCGGTGGACTCCTCGAGGCCTTTCCCGTTGGTGCGCAATAAGACCCTGAATCTGGGGGCTCTCGTGAAGAAGAAGCAGGGGAAGAGCGAGGTGGAATTCGCCACGGTACAGGTGCCCGGCGTGCTCTCGAGAGTGGTGGAGATTCCGGGTGATGACGAGGGGAGAAGATGTCTGATCTTCCTGGAGCAGATCATCGAGCGCAATATCGACAGACTGTTCTTAAACTATGATATCGAGTGCGTCTGGCCCTTCCGTATCATGCGAAACGCCGATCTCAGCATCGAGGAGGACGAGGCGGAAGACCTGCTCAAAGAGATCGAGAAGCAGTTGAAAAAGAGGCAGTGGGGACAGGTCATCCGTCTGGAGATCGAGTCCGGCATGGATGAGAAACTGTTGAATATTCTGGAGGAGGAGCTGATGGTGCAGGAGGAGGATGTCTACGCGATCAAGGGCCCTCTGGACCTGACCGTGCTGATGAAACTCTACGGGCTGGAAGGGTATGAGGAGTTGAAAACGCCGAAGTATACGCCGCAGCTCATACCGGAATTTCTGGAGGAGGGAGACATCTTTACCCAGATCAGACAGCACGATATCTTCCTGCACCACCCCTATCAGACTTTCGAGCCGGTGGTGGACTTTGTCAAACAGGCATCCCGGGACAGCGAAGTGCTTGCCATCAAGCAGACGCTCTACAGGGTCAGCGGAAATTCTCCGATCATAGCGGCGTTAGAGCAGGCGGCGGAGAACGGAAAACAGGTCACAGTGCTGGTGGAATTGAAGGCGCGGTTTGACGAGGAGAATAATATTCTCTGGGCGAAGCGCCTTGAGAAGGCGGGGTGTCATGTGATTTACGGCCTGGTCGGCTTAAAGACCCATTGTAAGATCACGCTGGTGGTGCGCAGGGAGGAGGACGGCATCAGGCGCTACGTGCATCTGGGAACCGGCAACTACAACGATTCGACGGCAAAGCTCTATACGGATGTGGGGCTGATGACCTGCAATGAGCAGATCGGCGAGGATGCGACGGCTGTATTCAATATGCTTTCCGGCTACTCGGAGCCGAGAAGCTGGAACAAACTTTCCGTTGCTCCGCTCTGGCTGAAGGACAGATTCCTCTCGCTGATCGGCAGAGAGAGGGATTACGCACTGAAAGGGCATCACAGCCATATCATCGCGAAGATGAATGCTCTGTGCGACAAGGATGTCATCGTCGCGCTCTATGAAGCTTCCGCCGCGGGGGTGAAGATCGAGCTGATCGTGCGGGGTATCTGCTGCCTGAAGACAGGGATCCCGGGGGTCAGTGAGAATATCACGGTGCGCTCCATCGTGGGGAATTTCCTGGAACATGCGAGGATCTTCTATTTTGAGAACGACGGAAAGCCGGAAATTTACTGTGCCAGCGCCGACTGGATGCCGAGGAACCTGGAGCGCCGGGTGGAGATCATGTTCCCGATCGAGAAAGAGGGATTGAAGCAGAAGGCGATGCATATTCTGGAGTGCCAGTTGAAGGACAATATGAAGGCGCATATGCTGACGGCGGAGGGCAATTACGAGAAGGTGAACCGCCGTGTGCAGGATCCTTTCTGCGCGCAGGAAATTTTCTGCCGGGAGGCGAAAGGGCTTGTAAAGAAGGAGCAGCACAGCGCTGAGAGGGTATTTATCCCGGAGATGCATATAGAATAATGGTACATATGCAGAAAAATTGGTTTTTAAAATAATGAGGAAAGGTTGGTAAGTGGTATGACTTATGAGTATGATGATGCTGCCGTTCTCTGTTTTTTAGAAAATCAAAGGCAGTTGTTTCCGGAGGATGTGGCGGAAAATGAAAGCGAGGCGGAAGCCTTTCTGGAAGATTGCATGGCGGTGATTGCCGATTCTGCACAGGAGGTACTGGAATATTTTGAGGAGCAGGGCGTCGATACGGAGGAAGCGGATGAGGAGAGTATTCTGGAAGCCTCGGAAGTTTTTGAGATTGGAGACGGACGCTACCTCATTGTGGAAGGATAAAAAATAAATGACAAGAACAAGGACAGTGAAGGGACATGTCATATGGGTAAAAACGCTTCACATATTGATGACGTTAGTCTGGCCTGTGGCCGCGGCGCTGGCGGTGTCGGGGGGAAGTTATCTGAACCGCGCTTACCAGAAAACATATACGCCCTACTATAATCCGCTGGGAATGCTGCTGCTTTTATTCTGGCTGTTGTATGTCTATTTTATGATGGTCATGATGCGCAATTACAATCTGCAGGTCATAGCGACGCAGGAGTGCGATTTTGACGCGTATCTGGAATGCGTGCGGTATCTGGAAAAATTTCAGTTTCCGGGGGCGAGGCGGAGCCAGCGCATCAACCTGACCGACGCTTATCTGCTGATGGGCGATTTTGACGCGGCCTATCAGAATCTGATGGAGATGAAGCCGAAATATGAGCTCTGCAACAACCGGACGAGAATGATGTACGATTATTTCTGGTGCCGGTTTTACGCAGAACTGGAAGATATGCAGAATTTCCGTGTCTGTATGGATGCGTTCCGCAACAACTGGATCCACAATCCTCAGGTGAAGCGAAAACTGCAGGGACAGGCGGTGGCTCTTTTGCAGGAACTGAATTTCCGGGATATGTTGTTTGCGGGGAAAAATGACCGGATCAAGGCGGATATGATGAACCTGTACGCGGCCGGGCGGCTGGGCAGCCGCTATGAGTTTGTCCGGTACTGTTATTACATGGGCAGGCTGGAATACAATATGAACAATCTGCAGGTGGCGAAACACTGGTTCGCCCAGACGGTCAGCTTCGGCCTGCACGAATATATGAGCAGGCGGGCGGCGGACTTTCTTGCCATGCTGGACGCCATGCAGGTGCCCTATGCGGCGGTGCCGCCGGCGCAGAATCAGTATTACTGCAACAGGAGAGGCTTCAGCATGGTGTCAGGGATCGTCAGCATCCTGCTGGGACTGGCGCTTGTGGTGATGGCGCTGATCTATACCTGAGCGGGTACTCGCAAAGGAGAAGCAGACAGGCCGGAGGGTCTGTCTGTTTTTATGTAAGAAAGCTGTATTGTTATAAATCTGAGATTACACTTGAAAGAGTTAAGCTTCCATGTTATAGTAGTGTAAAGCAGATATTTTTATAAGTATATTCTATATATATTTTCGAATAAGTGGCTATTTCAATAGCCATGTCGCAACGGCATTGGAACTCGCAAAAGAGTTCTTTTTGTCCGTATCGCCACTTGAACTGCAGTGGTTCAATTCCTGCTTTTAATTCACATCAAATCAAATGAATAAGCAGGAGAAGAGGGGATGACATATACTTTCTCCTGCGGGAAGGAGAAGAAGTATGTCAAACACAGTAAGAAATCATAAGGACAATGTATTTTGTCTGCTGTACAGGGAAAAGAAAAATCTGCTTTCACTGTATAATGCGATGAACGGAACATCCTATGAGAATGAGGAGGAACTGGAGGTAGTCACTTTAGAGGAAGCGATCTGCATGAAGATACGGAACGATGCCGCCTTTGTGATTGATTCGCGGTTAAATCTGTATGAACAACAGGCGAGTGCCAATCCGAATATGCCGCTTCGCGATCTCTATTATGTGACAGAGGAATTAAAAAAGACCGCACCGCCGAGCAGTTTATACACTACAGCAAAAGTGAAGATTCCGGCACCGCATTTTGTTATGTTTTATAACGGAACGGTGAAACAGCCGGAAAGGCAGATTTACAGGCTCTCGGAGCTGTTTTGCCGAAGGGAAGAGGAGCCGGAACTGGAGCTGGTGGTAACGGTGATCAACATTAATCCGGGGTGCAACATAGAACTTCTGGAAAAATGTGAGAGTCTACAGGGATATATGATGTTTGTGAAGAAAACCCGGGATAAAAAAGCGGCCGGAATAAAACTGGAAAGCGCAGTGTATCAGGCGGTGGAGGAATGTATTGCCGAGGGAATCCTCACAGAGTTTTTCAGGGAACATAAGGAGGAGATTGTAGAGATGGGCATCTTTGAGTTCGATCAGGAACTGCATGATAAGACGCTTTATGAAGATGGGGTGACAGTTGGAATAGAACGAGCATCTCTTGTCTGTAAAAAAATACAGGGAGGGGAGACAGATACTAAAACTATTGCAGAATCCATCGGCTGTACGGTTGAGGATGTGGAAATTGTCAGAAAAAAATTTGATATTTAGATAAGGAAAATAGAAACGAACGGTAATGGCAGGCCGGGAATCTGAGGGCAGGTTCCCGGCTTCGCCTTTGACGTGAAAAGTGAAAAGAATTATGATAGGAGCTGTAATGTTTTCAGCGGTTTCATTGTTATATAAATAGAGGGGAAAAACAGCATGCTTTTTTATCTGTCTCTTCTGGAGACTGAGGAACAAAAGAAAAATTTTATAGAGATTTACAGGAGGAACAGAGGCGGGATGTACCGCGTCGCTTACGGCATTCTGGGACAGAAGGAGGAGGCGGAGAATGCGGTACATGACGCATTTGTGAAACTGGCGGATAAGTTCGCGCGCTATGAGAGGCTCTCCGAGAAAGAAATGGACGGGCTGTGTATTACGATTGCCCGAAATGTGGCGATCAATCTGTGGCACAGACAGAAAAGGTCTTTTCCGCTGGAGAACTGCGAGATGAAAGCGTTGTATCGGGAAGACAATGCGGGGGAAGTGAGCTTTCCGGAGGAGATGGCAATAAAGAAAGAGGAGGCGGAACTGATCAGACGGCTTTTAGGGGAACTGTCTGCGGCGGATCACGATATTCTGGTGCTGCGGTATTTTTGCGGGCTTTCGGTAAAGGAAGCGGCGAAGGTTCTCGGAATATCGCGAAATGCGGCGCAGGTCAGACTTCACAGGGCAAAGGAGAGATTGAGGGAGGCATTTGATGAAGCGGGGATATAGTATAGCGCAGATACAGGAAGAGCAGAAGGCGGAGAGGTTTGTCAGAATGATGTTTGAGGCGGAACTCTATAGCATGAAATGCAGGGAAAATCGGCAGAAACCGGTGGTATTTTCGGAGAGCTTTGAGCGGAGAATGAAGAAGTTGATCGACTGGGAGAGGCGGAAGTACCGGATCAGGACCGGGGTGAGATATATATTGTCCGCGGCGGCTGTGCTGTTGATCATTCTGTGTCTGACAAACCCGGGGTATATCGCGAAGGCCTGGGATGTGCTGGTGAAGTGGCATAAAACGCATCTGGAGGTGGATATGCCGGATACAGAATGGACGGGGGCGGTGCCGAAGTATGAGCTCTCGTATGTGCCGGAAGGGTTTGAGGTGGTGATGGAGGATTGTGATGAAATATTTGGCGGAACTTTCTGGTATAAAAAAGGAGAAAGAGATTTGTTTTTCAGCTATTCGTTTTCCGGAGGCAATCATCAGTATGATAATGAACATAGTGAGATATCAATGATACAGGATAAAGAAGGCAATGATGTGCTTTTGGTCAAATTTGAAGATGGCGGTTATTCTATGCTGTGGCAATCGAAAGAGGGGCTGACATTTTCTCTGGATGCAGATGTAACCGAGAAGGAGTTATTTAAAATAAAAGATGGAATACAAGTAAAAAAATAATTATTTGGAAAACCCTGTAATGTTTTCTCATCTCGATTGTTTTATAAGTAGAGGGAGGAGGTGAGAGAAGAATGAGAAGTATTGGAAAATATTGTGCGATATTGTTGCTGGCGATTTTTATGTGTTGCGGCATTGCCAAAGTTTCTGCTCAGGCAGCGGGAATTCAACCATATTGGGATAATGCCGAAACGGTAAAAACAACTTTACAGATTTCCGGAAGTACTGCAAAATCCTCGTTGACAGTTACAGGAAAATCCGGCACATCCAAAATAACCGGTACACTGAAACTTGTCGATAATACGACAGGAACCAATGTTGGTGAGTGGACTATTTCTGTCAATGGAGCGAGCTGTTCTGAAACAAAACGTTCCACAGTAACGGCAGGGCATAAGTTTACGTTGTCATTCAGCGGTTATGTGTATGATGCGAACGGGCGTGGGGAGTATGTGAGCGCTTCGGTTTCAAAGTGAAAATTGCAAAGGAGAAATTGAGATGAAAAAAATTAAAGCGGTGTTGCTCTGTGCGGTGTTGGTGAGCGTCTTATTGGGAAATGAGCAGGTGGCGAAAGCGGAAACTGGGGCAGATGAGAAATTGGTTGTTGAGGAGGCAATTGATTTTGTTGACGATGAGGGGAATGTTATGGCAACATTTATACCTTATTCGGAGGATGATCCGGCGCCTGACAAACCGGGGAGGACGACAACTCATAGTGTTAATTTTACTGTAGTTGCATATGAAAAATGTTGCTCGTCGAGGGTGTTTGTATTAAAGGATGGGCATAGGATTGATCTGAATATCGTTATAAATCCGCAGGTTTCCAGCAATATCGGATTATATAATCATGTGACCGGAAAATATGGATGGCCTGCCGGAGGATTGAGTTCCAGTGTGTGGAATGGTTATATTATAGTGAACGGTGATGGAGATTATTCTTTAGCATTTTGCAATAATACCAATATTACAACAACGTATAAAGGTACATATACTTTATAGAAACTTTTGTATACTATATTATTGAACAGAAAGAGAGCAAAAATGAAACGTAAAATAATAGTGGTTGTTATTATCCTCGCTGTAATACTTGGAATAACAGGGATTATAATGATTAAAGTCAATACCCCTGATAAAGTGGCTATTCCGGATGAGAAGTTTATTTTTGAGGACGGAGAGGAACATGAGGATGTGATTGAACATGAATTTGTGCCCAACTGATCTCAGCCAATAGAGCAGAATCGGAATGGAGAGACACTGCCAAAATATTGATGAAGGATATGATAATGAAAAAAATAGTAAGTTTTATGCTGGTATTAATATTAAGTTTTGGGACAGTTGCATCTGTCTGTGCACAGGAAAATGATTATAGCGATAATAATTTGAAGGGGCAGGCATACAGGATTATTGATGCCGATGGAAATGTAGTTTCACAGCCGAGATTGACGGTGGGTATTCCCACAATTCCTGCGGGATATGGTGCGGAGTGGGGAAGGGCGCAATACAATGTCATGCAGCGTAACGCCTAACGCTTTTCTGACGGTTGAATTAACAAACGCAATATTTGTTCCGGTGTATACTTACAGTACAAATGCACCGGTAGGAGGGTTTTCCACTACTTATATTTCTTCAACGGCCGGGAGGGGAAGATACAGGGTGTGGAACAATTCTTCCTATGCGATTACTTTGATAGCGGGGTCGTTTAATGGAGCGTAATTTAAAAAAAACATCTGTAGTTATCTGCATTATTTTGTGTTTATTAAGCGCGTGTGGGAGTAAGGATAAAATTCCCAATACTCCCGAAATTGCAGAAACACAAACGGAGGGGAACAGAATCATCGCACCTGATACAATACCTGAAAAGCCGGTTGTAGAAGAATTTAGAAGTGTGGCGTTAAATAAGAAAAACACAGATAGGCTGTGCTCGGAGTATGGGATAGAGACATTGTTTGACTGTCCTTATATCAAAGATGGAGATATGGTAGATTTGGCTCAGATTGCGCTGTATGGACGGTCAGCAGAGGTGCTTATGCATGAGGATGCACAGGGATGGGAATTGGAAAAGGGAAGCAATGTCAGTTTTTTTGTGCAGTCTGTCTCTGATGATACCAGTTTGGATCTCTGTGGAGGAGTAATATTTGACGGGAATATCATTGCAGAGGTAAAGATAATGAGTGTGAAAGATGTGCAGTCAGTTGAGATTGAGGAAACCGGGACTTATTATTTCTATATGATGAACTGTGGTGATATAGATCAAGTGTTATCGAATTTAAAGATAACATTTGACAGAGCTAAATAAATGACTGGGATATAGCGATATAAAAAATATCTAAGAGGATAAAATTGCTTAACAAGGATGGCGGCAAAATTTCCACGGAAGGAAGAGATGGAGATTTTGCCGTTTTATTATTAAAATAGGCTCTCGGAATCATGAGCCTGTCGGTCAAAGCCCTGGAATGCAGGACAATATAGAACTACGATTACATTTTTTGAGGAGGATAATAGAACCGTTGCCGTTGATATGACATGTGGTATAGTAAAAGCCTACGATTATGATTTATCCTTTACGGGAGAACTGCAGTGGGATATTGAGGTGAGTGAGTTGTGGATTGTAATGTGGAAGGAGATGGTATCTGGGGTATATGGAAACTGGAAGATGAAGATGTATATAGACGGGCAGCGCTTAAGTGATGTGATATGTTGTGAACTGTAGATGTAAACATTTCCGTAAAACGCTGTATTTTAGCGGAAATGCACATCTGCAAAAATACAACATATGCGGCTGGCTCATTTG
>ERZ779622.543-NODE-543-length-21448-cov-4.472538_pt1 | contig 21448 bp, 16 predicted proteins | sample MGYA00514188_ERZ779622 | MGnify/ENA primary metagenome ERZ779622 (study PRJEB29562, sample SAMEA4376702) | mouse gut metagenome | isolation source: Cecum | study: EMG produced TPA metagenomics assembly of the A DSS colitis mouse model was used to assess the... | reverse complement strand
AAGGCAATGCTGATCCCAATGTTCCCCCCCTTCCCAAGGGACAATTCCTTTGGAATCCTGCCGGAAACTTCAAATTCACTGTGCAGGCCCACCACACGGTTTTCCAGAATCTCTGCCGAAATCCGTTTGGCAAGAGCCAGATTGTCCAGATAAAGGTTCTCCCGGCGGGCGTAATCATCTACGGAAAACCGTTTTCCTACATCCGTAGCCGTGGTAATCACCGGTACGGCGCTGCACAGAGACGCCACTTCCCCTGCCAGCTCATTGGCCCCTCCCAGGTGCCCGGACAAAAGGGAAATGACGTAATTGGCCTGATCGTCCATACAGAGAACCGCCGGGTCCTCCGCCTTGCTCTTTACAAAAGGAGCGATGGCCCGCACGGCAATGCCTGCGGCCCCGATAAAGATCAGGGCGTCGCAGGAGGCAAACTGCTCCCCGGTCCAGGTTCCCAGGGATTCTTCCACTGGCTGCACCTGCCAGTCCCGGGCTTCTCTTCCTTTCCCCCAGGCCGTGCATTCATGACCTGTCTGTCTCATGAAACCCGTAATTTTCTTTGCATATCTGCAGCCCTCACGGCTGAATCCGATAACCGCCAGCTTCATATGCCTTCCCCTCTCTGTTCCATCCCGGCCTCGTCTGCTATGCGCTCCAGCAGTGCCTCTGCTCCTGCCGTCTCTCCCAAAACGCCCAGCTTCATAGAAAAGGTTATAATTTCGCAGGAAAGCATTCCTCCGCTTCTATGGTTTATATAGAATTTCATCCGTTCCAAAAGCCGTTCGGTGACAGCCTCCAAAAGCCCCTGCTCCTTGAGAATCTCCAGGGCCTCCTCCGTGGTTATACACTCCATCAGCGCCTGAACCGTCTCCTTTTTGGCTCCCAGCACTGCCGCATGGGCCGTGAGAATCTCCATGCGGCCATCGGCGTTCCGGGAATGGGTATTCATAATCCCCGCCGCCGCCTTCACAAGCTTTCCTATATGGCCTGCCAGCAGAATCCCTTTGGCCCCGTATTCCGCCGCGGCGTCCACAGCCTCCCCCAGGTAATTGCTGTATTTCACAGACTGCCGGGACAGCCCCGGATACCTGGTATCCAGAAACGTAAGCCCGTAATTTCCAGGGACAAGAAGCAGATACTCCTTCCCTCCGGCCGCCTTTACCCGGAGTTCCGCGCGGATGGTCTCAATCAGGGCCGCCTCGCTCATAGGCTCCACAATCCCGCTGGTCCCGAGAACCGAGAGGCCTCCCCGGATTCCCAATCTGGGATTAAAGGTCTTTTCTGCCAGCTCTTCCCCGCCGGGAATAAAAATCAATACGGACAAACCGCCTTCATATCCGAAGCGGGCGCAGATCTTCTCCACTCCCTCCCGGATCATCTGCCTGGGCACCCGGTTGATGGCCGCGCTGCCCACCGGCTGCTCCAGCCCCGGCCGCGTCACCCGGCCCACGCCTTCGCCTCCGTCGATCGCGATTTCCGGCTTCCGTATTTTCCTGACTCTGGCATAAACCGTAAGCCCGTCCGTCACATCCGGATCGTCCCCCGCATCTTTGCGTATGCCGCAGCAGGCCTCCACCGGGGACAAACAGGCATCCAGCACCTCCAGATGCAAGGCAATTCCCTTAGGCGTCATCAGCTCTACTTCCGCAGCCGGTTCCCCGGACAAAAGCATCCGGGCCGCCGCCTTGGCCGCCGCCGCCGCACAGGAGCCTGTGGTGTAGCCCAGGCGCAGGGTTTGATTGTTTTTATACACATACCGTTCCAGCATAACGTCTCTCCCAGCAGTCCGTCGTTCCTGCCGCCTTTAGTTTAGATGCTCGTAGGCCTCCACCTTGCCGTCGTTCCAGCCGGGCAGGCCGTAGTAAAGGGCCAGGGCATATTTGTAAAGACTGTAAGCCGTCACCGCCCCCGTACCCTCTCCCAGGTGCATGCCGCCGTAGATCACGGCCTCCATCCCCAAAGCATCCAGCATCATCTTCCCTGCCGGCTCGGCGGAACAGTGGGTGGGAACCATATAAGGCTTGCAGGCAGGCACGAGCCTCACCGCCCCGTAAGCCGCCACCGCAGAAATAAAGCCGTCAATGAGCGCCGGGATCCTCCAGACGGCCGCTCCGATGTAGCAGCCCATCATCCCGGCGATATCCAGGCTTCCCACCTTGGACAGCACATCCAGAATATCTTCTCTCTTCGGGCGGTTCACCTCAATGGCCTTTTCAATCACCTGGATTTTATGCCTGAGCCCCTCACTGGAAAGCCCGGCTCCCCGCCCGGTCATCTCTGCCGGATCCCGGGCGAGAAGGACCGAGGCCATGGCCGAACTGGGGGTGGTATTTCCGATCCCCATCTCCCCGGTGATGATCATCCGGCAGCCTTCCCGGTACAGTTCCTCTACCGTACGGATCCCCACCAGAATTCCTTTCAGGGCTTCCTGTCTGGTCATGGCCGGCTCTTTTGCAATATTCCCCGTGCCGTAGCGCACCACCCGGCTGCGGATGCGGGAATGCTTTCCCTCCGTCAGCATGCCGATATTTACCGGAATCACTTCAATCCCCTCCGTCTTTGCCATCACGCACACGGAAGATATGCGATCCCCCATATTTTCCAGCACCTGGGCCGTCACCTCGCTGCCAGTCTGGCTGACGCCCTCCGCCACCACGCCGTTGTCCGCCCCCATAATGACCACCATAGGTTTCTCCGGCCTGGGCTCGGCCGTCCCGTAAATTCCGGCCAGCTGAACCAGCATTTCCTCCAGCTTTCCCATCCCCCGAAGTGGTTTACATAATGAATCCCAGTGATGCCAGGCTTTCTCCATGGCCTCTTCATCCAGAGGACGGATGCGTCCGGCATACTCCTCCAAAAGCTCCTGTTCCATTTCCCTCTGTCCTTCCCTTTACTTTTGATACAGCATGGCATTGCAGACGGCGGCAGCAATGTTGCTTCCCCCTTTGCGTCCCTTTGGCACAATGTAGGGAACTCCAGCCGTCATAATCAGTTCCTTGGCTTCCACCACGTTCACAAAACCTACCGGCGCGCCGATGATAAGCGCCGGCCGGATGCTTCCCTCCTGAATAAGCTCAAAAAGCCGGATAAGGGCCGTAGGCGCATTCCCCACCGCAATCACCAGCTCCCCGGAAAGCCCGGCGGCCCGCTCCATGCAGACGGCTGCCCGGGTGCATCCCTTCCGGGCCGCCTCCTCTGCCACCTCCGGCGCATCCATAAAGCAGTGCACCTCCCCGCCGTACTCCGCAAGCCTCTTTTTGTTGATGCCTGAGGCGGCCATCCGGGTATCCGTCACAATGGAAGCGCCTCTTTTCAAAGCCTCCACCCCAATCTTTGCGGCATCTTTTGAAAAGCAGAGGTTCCTGGCATAGTCAAAGTCCGCCGAGGTGTGAATGCAGCGCTTAACAATGGAAAATTCCGGTTCCGGCCAGGTTTCCCCCTGAAGCTCCTGCCGGATGATTTCCATGCTCCTAGCCTCAATGTCCGCCGGTTTTACCAGTTCAATTCTTTCTAACATCATTCACCTCCAAAAACAATCCCATAGATTTTTTCCATATCCAGGGACCTGCGTACAAGGTCCGCCAGCTTGTCGTATTCCTGCTGCTTATGGGCTTCCGGATCAAAATGCCAGTCCCTGGGTTCCAGCCCTTTCCGGATCCGCAGGCGGTTAACCACCAGAGACGCCAGATCCCCGGAGTCAAAAATGCCGTGCAGATAAGTGCCGAAGACAGTTCCCACGGCGTTCCCCAAGCCGTCCGCCCGCCCGTCCTCCAGACGGATGGTCTCCTGGCAACGCCCCAAATTCCAGGTGCGTCCCATGTGAATCTCATAACCCAGCACATCTTTTCCGGTGGTGCTGTAGGGCACGTCCTCCTCCCGGATCACGCAGCCACTGATCCGGGTCCGCGTCTTGCCCCTGCCGAAGACGGTCCGGGCATTCAAAAGCCCCATGCCCTGCATGACGCCCCCATGCTCCACATGTTCCGGATCCTCCAAAAGCTCTCCCAGCATCTGGTAGCCCCCGCAGATTCCCACCACGGGAGTTTTTCTTTGGGCCCGGGACACCACTGCCCGCTCCATGCCGGACCTCCGCATCCACTCCAGATCGTCCATGGTATTCTTGGTTCCCGGAAGCAGGATGAGATCGGGAGATCCCAGCCTGCCAGCCTCCTTCACATAGCGCAGGGACACGCCTTCCATGCGCTCAAACACATTGAAATCGGTAAAATTGGAAATATGGGGCAGGCAGACAACCGCAATGTCAATGCCTTCTCCCGCCTCCCGGCGGTTCAGCCGATCGGAAAGGCTGTCCTCGTCGTCCAGATCCAGAGACTCCATAGGCACCACTCCCATAACGGGAATTCCCGTTCTCTCCTCAATCATCTTAAGGCCCGGTTTCAGAATCTCCCTGTCGCCCCGGAATTTATTGATGATAAATCCTTTGATCCGTTTCTGCTCTTCCTCCTCCAAAAGCTTCACGGTCCCGTAGAGGGAGGCGAAAACGCCCCCGCGGTCAATGTCCCCGGCCAGAAGTACCGGAGCGTCCGCAATCCGGGCCATTCCCATATTAACAATGTCATTTTCCTTTAAATTGATCTCTGCCGGACTTCCCGCCCCCTCGATAACAATAATATCATAGGCGGAAGAAAGACGGCCAAAGGCTTTCTCAATCTCCGGAATCAGCTCTTTCTTGTGGGCATAGTAATCCATGGCATTCTGATTGCCCCGGACTTCTCCGTTTACAATCACCTGGCTGCCTGACTGGCTGGTAGGCTTTAAAAGAATGGGATTCATATCTACCGTGGGCTCAATCCCGGCTGCCTCCGCCTGCATAGCCTGGGCGCGCCCAATCTCCAGCCCTTCCCTGGTAATATAGGAATTGAGTGCCATGTTCTGGGATTTAAACGGCGCAGTCCGGTATCCGTCCTGCATAAAAACCCGGCACAGTCCGGCAACCAGAAAGCTTTTTCCCGCATTGGACATGGTCCCCTGCACCATAATGACTTTTGCCTTATGTTCCATCCGCTTCACTCCTGTTTTCCTTCCCTGCAATCTCTCTAAGGACCCCCAGAAACACTTCATTCTCTTCTGCCGTGCGCACGGCGGCCCGGTAATGCTCCTCCGTGAGGCCCCGGTAATTGGCGCAGCTCCGCAGAAGAATTCCCCGCTCCAGCAGCTTTTCACAGAGATTTTTCTCTCCCGGCGCCCGGAAACAAAGATAGTTGGCCCTCCCGTCGCAGACGAAAAAGCCCAGCCTTTCAAGCTCCGCTTTCATCCGCTTCCGCTCCCGTTCTATGAGGCAAAACGTCCGTTCCCGAAACCCGGCCGCCTGCAGGGCTCCCAGCCCCGCCGCCTGCGCAGGCACCGACACGGCCCAGGGCTGCCCGGCTTTTTCCATCCCTGCCAGCAGCTCCCGATCCGCAGACATTACATAGCCCAAACGCAGGCCCGGCATGGCATAGAGCTTTGTAAAAGATTTGAGAATCACCAAATTGGGATACTGCTTAAGACAGTCTCCCAGGGTATACTCCCGCTGCTCCGGCACAAAATCCAGAAAGCACTCGTCCAAAAAGACCCGCACTCCCAGGGCCTGGGCCCGGTCCGCCAGAGCCGTCAGAAGCTCCCGGCCGGTCAAAAGCCCCGTTGGATTATTGGGATTGCAGAGAAAAATCAGATCCAAATCCTCTGTGACAGCCGAAAGAATATCCTCCCTGACCGCAAGGTCTTCTCCCAGATTCCAGCGGCGGATCTCTGCCCCCGCCTGGACAAGGGCTTCTTCATACTCTGCAAAGGCCGGCGCCGTCACCAGGGCCTTCCCCGGCTTTAAGGCATACACAAGGCGGTAGATAAGATCCGCCCCTCCGTTCCCGCACAAGATCTCTTCCGGATCCCTTCCCTCAGCCTCTGCAATGGCTTTGCAAAGCTTCCGGCAAAAGGGATCCGGGTAGTGCTGTGCTTCCGAAATCCCTGCAAGAACCGCCTCGCGCACCTGGCGGGGCATCCCCAGAGGATTGATATTGGCGGAGAAATCCAGCAGTTCTTCCGGCCTCTTTCCGCTTTTCACGGAAGCTCCCAGACGATCCCCCCCGTGAACGGCCTCCCGGCACTTTACACACTTCATGTTTCCCAGTCCTCTCGTATCACATCCCGGATTCCCTCCGCCGTGTAGACGGATGCACTCTTGCAGACCGGAATCCCCAAACGGCAGGCCGCCTTCTCCGTCACCGGACCAATACAAATGACCTTCGCCCGGACTCCGCCCGGATCCTTTACCATCCCTGCGAAAGCTTTTGCCGCCGAAGCGCTTGCCAGGGTAATGTAGTCCACCCGGGACAGCATCCGCTCCAGGGCTTCTTTCTTCCGCTCATCCGCTTCCGTACCGTAAAGGGGGACTGCCGTATAGGAAATACCAGCCGCCCTGCAGGCATCCGGAAGCTCCCGGGAAGCCTCCCGCGCCCGCAAAAGCAAAAGCCGGTCGCTCCCTGCAAGCTGCGGAATCCACTCCCGGGCCAGATCTGCACTGGAAAAACGGCTGGGAACAAAATCCGCATAGATTCCGTGTTCCTCCAAAGCCTCCCGGGTTCCCTGGCCGATGACGGCAAACTTCATAAAAGAAAGACGCCGCACATCCAATTTCCGTTCTTTCGCATACCGGAAAAACAGCTCCACGCCGTTTGCGCTGGTAAATACAATCCAGGTATAAGCCTCCAGTCTGTCAAAAGCCTGGTCTAATTCCGGGGTGACGAGAGCCTTTGTGCGGATCAGGCTTAAGGATACCGGCTCCGCCCCCTCCTTCTCAAAGACCTCCCGCTGCTTTTCGCACATAGACCGGGTTCCCGTGAGAAGAATCCTGGCTCCGAAAAGAGAGCCCCTGCCAAACCAGGACAACTCCTCCTTAAGGGACACCACTTGGCCTACCACCGTCACCGCAGGCGTCTTGATGCCCGCTTCCCGGGCCTTCCCGGCAATCTCGCAAAGTTTCCCGCACACGCATCTCTGCCGGGCCGTGGTCCCCTCCTGGATTACTGCCGCCGGCGTCTCCGGATCCTTTCCGTTGGCGATCAGCGCCTCCGCAATATGGGGCAGGCTTCCAAGCCCCATAAGAAAGACCAGGGTTCCCTCCTCCCGGGCCAGGGTAGCGTAGTCCAGGGCCGGTCCCTCCTTGCCACTGCTCTCATGCCCCGTAATTACATGAAAAGATGAGGCGAATTCCCGGTGCGTCACCGGAATTCCCCCATAGGCCGCAGCCGCATAGCAGGAAGACACGCCGGGAACCACTTCAAATTCAATCCCCGCTTTGTGAAGCTCCCAAGCTTCCTCTCCGCCTCTTCCGAAGATGAAGGGATCTCCCCCTTTCAGCCGGGCAACGTTCTTTCCCTCCAGCGCCTTCTCAACCAGCAGCCTGTTTGTCTCCTCCTGTCTGAGATGATGATGAGAGGCCCGCTTTCCCGCGTAAATAAGCTCCGCATCTTCCCTGGCCTCATTGAGGGCGCAGTCTGTCCCCAGATTGTCATAGACAATCACGTCTGCCCTGCGGATACAGTCCAGGCATTTCCGGGTGAGAAGGCTTAAGTCTCCCGGCCCGGCCCCCAGAAGCCAGCCCTTTCCCTTCTTCACCTCCCGGGCCATCCATATTCCCAGGTCCTTAACTGTCCTCCGGGCATCCGCCTGCGGATCTGCGCCCTGAACACGTTCCCTGGCATAGCGGGGGGACCTCCCGTCCCGGGCATACATGACCCGCATCTCAATCCCGTTCTCTCCCACCCGGCACAGGCCGGCCGCAGGCGCATTGCAGCTCCCGCCGATGGCAGACAAGAAGCTCCGCTCCGCTTCCAGCTCCAGGGCCGCCTGCTCACAGTGAATGGCTGCAAGAACCTCCTCCATATGGCCCTTTGGGGCCTCCACGGCCAGAATCCCCTGTCCAGCGGCCGGAAGAAAGGTATCCGGATTTAGATACTCCAGACAGAAATTCTCCTCTTTTAGAAGTCCCAGCCGCGAAAGTCCCGCGGCCGCAAGCAGGATGCCGTCGTATTGCCCCTCCTGAAGCTTTCGGAGCCGGGTAAGGACATTTCCCCTAAGAAGCGCCACCCGGATCCCGGGATTGACAGCCTTCGCCTGAAGCTCTCTCCGCAGGGAACTAGTCCCCACCACGCTTCCGGCCGGCAGGTCCGAAAGGGCTCTGCCGTCCCTTGTTACAAATACATCCCGGCAGTCTGCCCGCTCCAGAACCGCACCGATGCACAGCCCTTGCGGGAACTCCATGGGCATATCTTTGGCGCTGTGAACTGCCAGATCGATTTCTCCCTTTAAAAGCGCTTCCTCCAGCTCTTTGGTAAAAACTCCCTTTCCTCCAAAGGAGGTGAGAGAGCGATCAAGAATCTCGTCTCCCCGGGTGGACAGCTCCATAAGCTCCACTTCCGCCTCCGGGAAAGCCGCCTCAATCTTTTGCTTTACCAGTTCTGTCTGCACCAGGGCCAGCCTGCTCTTTCTCGTACCGATTCGAATTCTCATACCTCATATCCTCTCGGCGTAATCATACGGTTCCCGCTTACATACGTCTGGGAATTTCCAATCAGAACCACACTGAACATATCAATTTCCGCGTCTTTCAAGTGTTCCAGCGTGGTAATCTGCGCCCGCTCGTCTTTGCGGCCTGCATTGCGCACAATGCCCACCGGCGTCTCCTTCTTCCGGTAGCTCATGAGAATCTTTGCCGCCTGCTCCACATACCCGGTCCGCTTTTTACTCTTGGGATTGTACAGGCAGACAATGAGATCTCCCTGGCCGGCACAGTCTACCCGTTTCATAATGAGATCAAGAGGGGTCATCAGATCGCTTAAACTGATGACCGCAAAATCGTGCATCAAAGGAGCTCCCAGCACGGAAGCCGCCGCACTGGCCGCCGTAACGCCCGGCACTGTCTCAATTTCGATCTCCGCTCCCATCTCTTCCGCAACCTGGTAGATAATACCTGCCATACCGTAGATACCACTGTCCCCGGAGCTCACCATAGCCACGGTCTGCCCTTTCACCGCTTCCTCTACCGCCATGCGGCAGCGCTTTATCTCCTGCATCATGGGTGTGGCCAGGTATGTTTTCTCCGGGAAATATTCCTTCAGCATATCTACATACGTGGTATACCCGGTTACGACATCCGCTTCCCGGATCACCCGGATACATTTGTCAGTCATATGTTCATAGCCTCCCGGCCCAAAACCCACTACGTACAATTTTCCCATAAATTTGCGTCCTCTCTTATTCCTGACTCTCCGGCTCCCTGATACACCGGAAGAAACTTTTCAGTTCCTCTGGATCCGCCTGCTCCCGGATTCGGTAAAACAACTTATCGATGGCCTTCTCAAAGCCCTTTTTCTCTGCCTCTGCCAGCATCCATGCCTTGGTTTTCTCCATCTGGGGCACGGACCACTGGAAAATCATCCAGCGCATGAAATCTTCCGCATATTCCTGAAGAATCTCCCCTGCCTCCCGGGCCGCCCGCTTTTTGGCCAGATTGTTGGCCTTAGCCAGCTCCTCAAAATCATCCATATTAAAAAGGAAGGTCCTGGGAAGCTCTCCTATCCGCTCTTCAATGTCCACGGGAACCGCCAAATCCACAAACACCCGGACCTTATCCGTCCGAAGCCGCTCCTGCACCTTGGAACAAGCCATGGTATAGTGGGGACTGGCTGTGGCGCTGATAATCACATCCATCTCGTCCACATAGTTGTAACGCTCCCGGTAATCGATCACCGTACTGCTTTCGCTTTTAAAATGGGCATCGTGGCTCAGTGTCACACTGCGGATGGTGCTGTAAATACGGATCCCCTTCATACTGTATAGATTTTTCAGGACAATGCTGCCAATCTGCCCGGTTCCGCCAATTACCAGAACTTTCTTCCCGGCCAGATCTCCCAAAACCTCCTCCGCGGCTTTGATGGCCAAGGTAGCCGTAGACACGGAAGATTTGGACAAGTCCGTCTCTGTCTTAATCTTCTTGGCGCAGGTGACAGCATAGCGGAACAGGGTATTGAGATATTTTCCTGCCGTTCCCGTCTCCCTGGCCTGTTCATGGGCCTTCTTTACCTGCCCGAGTATCTGATCCTCTCCCACCACCATGGAATCCAGCCCTGCCGTCACGGAAAAGAGATGCCGCACTGCTTTCTCGTCCTGGTAGAAACGCAGGTAATCCGCAATATGCTCTGTCTTCAAGGCCCCTGCCTCCCGAAGAAGGATCTGCTGAAGCCTCTGGAACAGATTCTGCCTGCGGCCGGAATCCGCCGCATACACGTAAATTTCAGTCCGGTTGCAGGTCGCAATCACCACGCATTCCTGCACGCCGCCCTCTTTCAGAAACGTAAGACCCAGCCGCTCCTGCTGCTCCTGTGTAAAAGCAAACAGCCTGCGGATCTCCAGCGGAGCCGTCTTGTGGCTGATGCTCAATAGCTGAATCCCCATTTACTCCTGTACTCCCTTTCGAAACTCATGCGTAAAAGTTTTGTCATACAATTTGGACAATTCATAATCGTCTCCCAGGAAATCTCCTACCACGGTCAAAGCCGTTTTGCAAATTCCCGCAGCCTTCACCTTGTCTGCAATGTCCCGAAGCGTTCCCCGGACAATTTTCTGGTCCTCCCAGGTTGCTTTGTAGACCACCGCTGCGGGCGTATCCTCCCGGTATGCCTGCCGCAGGGTGGACGCCAGCTCTTCTATCATCCCCACGCTCAGAAAAATAATCATGGTAGCCTGATGCCTGGCCAGATCCAGAAGCTTCTCTCCCTCCGGCATAGGGGTCCGCCCCTCCATCCGGGTAAGAATTACCGTCTGGCTCACGCCCGGCAGGGTGTATTCCTTTTTCAGCACTGCAGCAGCAGCCAGGAAAGAACTGACGCCCGGAATTACTTCGTATGCAATCCCCATACGCTCCAAGGCGTCCATCTGCTCCCGGTGCGCTCCGTATACGGCCGGATCCCCCGTGTGGACCCGGACCACCTTAAGCCCCTTCTCTTCCCCGTCCTTCATCACCGCCAGCACCTCTTCCAGATTCATACCGGCGCTGTTGTAAATAACCGCACCCTCCTTGGCGTCTGAAAGTACCTGGGGATTTACAAGAGACCCCGCATAAATAATAATATCCGCACTATCGATTAATTTTTTCCCTTTGATGGTCAGAAGCTCCGGATCTCCCGGTCCTGCCCCGATAAATGATACCATATATCCACTCCCTGCCTTTTTTTCACATAAGTAAAGATCCGCACGCAAAGCGGATCTTTCCCTCTCTTTATCAGAACCGCTTTCCTCGGAAGCCTGTCTAACCCGCACAGAAAGCAGGTTTCCTGACTTACAGTTCTTTGCTTGGCCGCCCCTTCTCACGCTTCTGGCGCAATGGTTTCTTCGGACCTCACTCCCTGAATACAGTGACCGGATCGTTTGGGGCTCTCACCCAATTCCCTTTTCTGTGCCTTTTGGCACACACTTTCTGCTCTTCATAAATTTCTTTTTGATCTTTTTTAACAGTTTAGCATATGGAAAGCTGTTCGTCAAACGTGAGATAAGAAAAAATATCTCCAGCCGGACACCCCGGTTGGAGATACGAAAAATTCTTTTTCTCTTTCAATCTTACAGATCAATCTTTCCGGCGGCCTTGCCGTTCACTACATAGTATGCAGCCGAATCCTCAGGCTTTACATACACGTCCAGGCTCTTCAGGGAAGATGCGCGGTGACCTTCCGCCACCCAGGCATTTTTCGCCTGTTCTGCAATATCCTCCAACCGGAACTCCTTTCCTGCAAACTGAATATATACGTTCTGGCTCGCCGCTTCCTTTTCTGCCTTCGTAGTTTTTGTCGTTTTGGGCGCAGCCTTTGCCGCAGCCTTTCTGGGTTCTGCCGTCTTCTTTGCAGGAGCTTTCTCTACCTTTACCGCTTCTTCCTTCACGGCACTTTCTTTTGCCGGGGCTGTTACGTTCTCTGTTTTAGCAGATACCGCTGCCGCCGTTTTCTTCGGTATCTCCGTTCCCTTCTTAGCAGTCATTTTAATCCTCCTCAATACTTCTTCCAAGAAAAGTGAAAAATCACCAACGACTTTATTATAATCCCTTTCCCCTTTTTATGCAACGAAGCCGGAATATTTCTCCAAATCCATCAATTTTCCCCAGTATTTCCACTGTTTTCCGGAAAAGCGCCTATATATGAAAAAAACTCCGTCCGGCCCGCCGGGTAAAAATCACGAAAGAAGGCTCTTTTAAGAAGGCTGTCGTAAGCGAAAGCACAACAGAGCAGATACCTATGTTAACATATGAATAAAAAGACCGCTGCGCAGTTTGGGTTCAAACCAGGTAGATTTCGGCGGCATCAGCCGTCCGGCGTCTGCAACGGCAAACAATTCTCCGATAGAAGTGGGATACATGGCAAAGGCTGCCTCCATATCCGTATGTACCCGGCGCTCCAGCTCTTCAAGACCCCGGATGCCTCCCACGAAATCCACGCGCCGATCGGTCCTGGGATCCCCGATGCCCAGAACCGGATGAAGCAGTTCTCTTTGAAGAACGGACACATCCAGTCCCTCCACCGGATCACCGTCTTCATATTCCGGTTTTAAGGTCAGAAGATACCAGCCCGTTTTCATACACAGGGAAATTTCTCCCTTTTTCCCGGGATGCCGGGGACCGGACAAAGGCTCCGTGATAAACACCTTTCTCACCTGTTCCAGAAATTCTTCCTGGCTTAAGCCGTTCAGATCCCGTACCACCCGGTTGTAATCCATAATCATCAATTCATCGTCCGGGAAAAGCACTGAGAGAAAGTAATTAAATTCCTCCTCCCCCGTATATCCCGGATGAGCGGCTCTGCGCATGGTTCCCACCCGGACTGCGGAAGCTGCCCGGTGATGTCCATCCGCAATGTACAGGGAATCCATGCCGTCAAAAGCATTCCGGATCTCTTCCACAGTCCCAGCCTCCTCTATCCGCCAGCCCCGGTGGCCGATTCCGTCCTCCGAAACAAAGGAAAACATCGGCGTCTTTTCTTTCTCCCGGGACAGGATCTTGCGGAGCACCGGATGGCTCCGGTAAGCCAAAAAGATAGGGCCCGTCTGGGCATCGCAGGCATCCACATGCCGGACCCGGTCTTCCTCCTTCTCCCGCCTGGTATTCTCATGCTTTTTAATACGGTTTTCCAGGTAATCATCCACGGAAGCACAGGCCACGATTCCCGTCTGGCTGCGGCCGTCCATGGTCAGTTCATACAGATAATAAGCATTTCCCTCATCACGGACAAAGGATCCATCCGTCTTCATTTCCTCCAAAAGTTCCCGTGCTTTCCCGTAAACCGGATCCCCGTACATATCTGCATCGGCGGGGAACTGGGTCTCCGGCCGGTCAATCCGCAGAAAGGAACGGGGATGTCCCGCCACCGCCTCTCTGGCCTCCGCCCGGCTGTACACATCGTAAGGCAGCGCCGCAATTTCCGGCTCTCTTCCCGGAGCCGGCCGTAGGGCTGCGAAAGGTCTAACGTCAGCCATCAGCAGATCACCCGCACTTTCAAAACCCCCGGAAGCGCCTCCAGCTTGCGGATCAACTCCGGACTTACCCGGTTTTCCAGATCAAACATGGAATAGGCATAATCCCCCCGGCTCTTGTTGGTCATATTTCCGATGTTGTGGTTTTCCTCACCCAGAATCACCGTAAATTTATTCAGCATATTTTTCACATTCTTATGACAGATGGCAATCCGGGCAGGATAGCTGGGCACTCCCATATCGCAGTCCGGATAGTTCACGGAATTTTTAATGTTTCCGTGTTCCAGATAGCAGCGCACCTCTTTGACTGCCATGCGGGCGCAGTTTTCCTCCGCCTCTTCCGTAGAGGCTCCCAGATGGGGAATTACAATGGTTCCCTTGGCCCCTGCCGTCACCGGATTGGGGAAATCCGTCACATAGCGCTTCACCTTTCCGGTACGCAGAGCCATTACCATAGCATCCTCATCCACCAGCAGATCCCTGGCAAAATTCAGGACCACCACGCCTTCTTTCATGCGGTTGATGGCATCCTGATTCAGCATTTTCTTTGTGCTCTCTAAAAGCGGCACATGGATGGTAATATAATCGCACTCCCGGTAAATATCATCCACGTTGGTAATATGCCGGATATTTCTGGAAAGATTCCAGGCTGCCTCCACGGAAATGTAGGGGTCATATCCCAGCACCTCCATGCCCAGGTGGGTAGCCGTGTTAGCCACCTGGACGCCGATGGCTCCAAGGCCGATGATACCCAGCTTCTTTCCCTGGATCTCATGGCCCGCAAACTGCTTCTTCTGCTTCTCGGAAAGCTTTGCAATCTCCTCGTTCTGCCGCTCGGACTGGACCCAGTTCACGCCTCCTATAATATCCCTGGATGCCATCAGAAGTCCGGCGATTACCAGCTCCTTCACGCCGTTTGCATTGGCTCCCGGAGTATTGAACACTACAATCCCCTGCTCTGCGCACTTTCCCAGGGGAATGTTGTTGACTCCGGCTCCCGCCCGGGCAATGGTATGTAAATTCTTCGGCAGCTCCATATCGTGCATGGCTGCACTGCGGACCAGGAGCGCATCGGCCTCCTCCAGCTCTTCCACCTGGACATACTCCCTGGTAAAGTGATCCAGGCCGAACTTTGCGATTGGATTCAGGCATTTGTATTTATACATGGGCTTTCTTTTCCTCCTCAAATTTTCTCATAAACTCCACAAGGGCCGAAACGCCCTCCCTCGGCATGGCGTTGTAAATGCTTGCCCGCATGCCGCCCACACTCCGGTGGCCTTTCAGATTGACAAGACCGGCTTCCGCCGCCGCCTTCACAAATTCCGCATCTGTCTGGGCATCTCCCGTCACAAAGGGCACGTTCATCCAGGAACGGTCTTCCTTTCTTACCGTTCCCCGGAACAGCCTGCTCTCATCCAGGAAATTATAGAGGAGAGACGCCTTTTCCTCGTTGCGGGCTTTCATGGCCTCCAGGCCTCCCATTCTCTGAATCCACTTAAATACCTTGCCGCACATATAGATGCAGTAGGCGTTGGGCGTATTGTAAAGGGAATTGGCATCTGCATGGATTTTGTACTTCATATAGGTAGGAGTTCCCGGCAGGGTATCCTCTGTGATCAGATCTTCCCGGATAATTGCAATCACCATGCCGGCCGGGCCGATATTCTTCTGCACGCCTCCATAAATAAGGCCGTATTTCTCCACATCCATGGGTTCTGAGAGAAAGCAGGAAGATACATCGGACACAAGAAGCTTTCCTTTGGTATTGGGAAGGGTGTGGAACTTGGTCCCGTAGATGGTATTGTTCTCGCAGATGTATACATAGTCTGCATCGGGGCTGATATCCAGATCCGAACAGTCCGGGATATAGGAAAAGGTTTCGTCCTCAGAGGAAGCAATTTTATTGGCCTTCCCGTAAATCTGCGCCTCTTTCCAGGCTTTTTTCGCCCACTGTCCCGTGACAATGTAATCTGCTGTCCGGTTCTTCATCAGATTCATGGGGATCATGGCAAACTGCAGATGGGCTCCCCCCTGCAGAAACAGCACTTTATAATTGGCCGGAATGTGCAGCAGCTCCCGGATGTCCTGCTCCGCTTCGTTTAAAATATCCTCAAACACTTTGGAGCGATGGGACATCTCCATCACGGACATCCCCGTTCCCCGGTAATCCAGCATCTCCTTTGCAGCTTCGTTTAATACCTCCTCCGGCAGTACCGCCGGGCCTGCCGAAAAATTATATACGCGCTTCATACTCTTGGGTCCTCCTATTCCAGTTCCGCAGAAATCCCTTCAGCACCCTTCCTGTAGAAAGACTTCCGGCCGCGCTGCGTCCGTAATTCTTTCCGGGCGCTGCTTGGATTTCTGCTGTTTTTGATTCCAGTTAATGCACTTTATTTTACAGAATCGTTAAAAACATGTCAATGTAAAAAAGCAACAAATCAGTCCCCGGAAACAACCTTTTTTTGCATTTCCTGATATTCCTTCCGGCGAAGTTCCTGTCCGACCATCACAAGGGCTGCCAAGCCTGCGGATGCGTCCGCCACAGGGCCGGCATACATGATGCCGTCCATGCCCATCCACCGGGGAAGAAGCAGAAGCAAGGGCAGAAGAAAGAGAATCTGTCTGGTGAGGGACAGGAAAGTGCCGCGCTTCGGCTTTCCGATGGAGGTAAAAAAGTTGGAACTGATGGGCTGCAGGAAATTGATAAACGTGCAGAACAAGTAAATGTGAAAGTAGCGCACGGCAAACATGTAGTATTCCTCGGACCCGTTCCCGAAGATGGAAATAATCTGCCGCGGAGCGAACTGGAACAGGCAGAAAGCAGACAGGGCAATGAAAAAGCCGCAGGCCACGGCAGACCGATAAGCCTCCCGCACCCTCCGGTACTGTCTGGCCCCGTAATTGAAGCTGGTAATGGGCTGCAGTCCCTGAGAAATGCCGATAATGAAAGACAGAAACACCTGGTTCACCTTTGTAATAATGCCTGCGCAGGCAATGGGAATGGCTTCCCCATAGGCAGAGACGGAACCGTAATATTTCAAAGATTTGTTCATTACAATCTGCACCAGCATCATCGCCACCTGATTGCTGAACGGCGCGGTTCCCAGAGACATGATACGCACCACAATCTCTCGGCGGATCTTCAGATGCTCCCTCAAAATGGTCACTGTACGGCAGCGGCGCAGAAAATACACTGTCATTACGCCGGAAATTATCTGTCCCGCGATGGTTGCAGCCGCGGCCCCTGCCATTCCCATCCGAAAGCCGAAGACGAAAAGCGCATCCAGGACCACATTGATAAGGGCTCCTGCCAGATTGCAGAGCATACTGATTTTCGGGCGCCCGTCCGCCCGGATGAGATGCCCTCCCCCGGTAGTCAAAATCAAAAAAGGAAATCCCAAGGCCGCAATCCCGGTATACGTCTTGGCATAATTAAGCACATTGTCAGGGGAACCGAAAAAGCGAAGCAGGGGTTCCAGAAATACCAAGGTCACGGTACAGAGAACCACACCGCAGCCAAAGAGCATAACGGCGGCGTTTCCCAGATAGGAGACAGCCTTCCCCGGTTCGCCCCTGCCCATGGAAATATTAAACGCGGAGGCGCCTCCGATGCCGAACAGCAGCGCCATCGCCACCCAGGAAATGCACAGTGGAAAAGAAAAATTCGTGGCCGCCTTTCCCAGCTCCCCGATGCTGCGGCCGATAAAAAACTGATCTACAATGTTGTACAAAGAGCCCACCAGCATAGCAACGATGCTGGGGACCGCAAACTGAAGCAGCAGTCCCCGGACCGGCTCCGTTCCCAGAGGGTTTTGGAGCAGTTCTGCTCCCCCCGTTCCGGGGACAGCCGTTTTTTCTTTTGTCTCTTCTCTCATCCCGATTTACTCCAGCTTCGTCAATAGTAAAGAATCACCGGCGTCCCGGCGTCTACGGTTTCAAACACTGTCTTTGCGGCCTCCGGCGGCGTATTTACGCAGCCGTGGGAACCGTCCGTCTGGTAAATCTCCCCGCCGAATTTCCTGCGCCAGGACGCGTCGTGAATTCCGCATCCCCCGTAGAAAGGCATCCAGTATTTCACCGGAGTGGCATACCCGGGTCCCCGCAGTACGGCATTGCGGGCCTTGTACTGGATGGATGCCACCACCGCCGGAGTCCCCCGGTTTCTGCGCATATCGCCCGTCACCACATCCGTGTCAACGACGGCTTTCCCGTCTTTATACACCCACATGCGCTGGGCACCCATATCTACTTCCACGTAGGTATCTCCGATATCGTAATTGCTGCTCCAGGCATTTCCTGTGTGCAGATAGGCAGGTTCCTTCTCCAGAACAGCTCCCGCCTCCACATGCTCCAGAAGAGCCAGGCTCTCCGTCTCCTGATCAATCTGCCAGCCGAAATTTCCGCCCTTCACTGTAATGATTCCCCGCAGGGTACTCTTAAATTTACGCTCTTGGCCGTAGGTATCCCTTTTTCCCGCCAGTTCCTCCACCCAGGCGGCCACCGCCTCCGGATTCAGGGATGCCTCCAGTCCATCCAGGGTTACAAAACCGGCAAGAGCCTTCGAATCTACCTGCTCACTCTCCGGGCCGAACACATACGTCACCTGCGCTCCAAGCCAGCGGTCAAGCTTCTGGGAAAGCTCTGCAATCTCCGGGGAATCCGCAGTCACGGCAGGCGGCGCATAACATCCGCTCTCTTCCAGATTCAAAAAGGAGCGCTGATTGGAAACCGCGCTTCGGATCTGCTCTTCCAGCATTTGGGCGTCCACCTGGGTTCCGCAGACTTCCGGGTGAATCTGATACCCATCTTCTGTCATCTCAATCCAGGCATTTTGGGATTTCTGCCCGCCATCCAGACATGCCAGCTCCCCCACCGCCTGACGGAAGGCTTCTTCCTCAAACCGGGTACCCGCAACAATCTGATACAAATCGGCCCTCCAGAACATTCTGGGCCACAGAAATCCGTTCTGCATCCGTTTCACTTTGCGAACCGCATCTGTCTCATAGTATGAAACTCCCATCTCCTTGGGATCCAGAACCGAAAGCTTCCCGCTTTTCTCCTCCAGCTCCAGGGTATAGCTTTGCGCCTGCCGCAGGACCAGACGGCTGGCCTGGGCCACCGTAAAAAAATCAGCATTTTCCCCGTTAATGACCGTTCCCGGAAAGAAATGCTCCATAAAGTAGACGGAAATACCGATGTATACCGACAGCACTCCCATAAGAACCCACAGATACCACCGCATCCGCTTTAACATGCTCCGCCGCTCCCCCTCAAAACATATTGCGATCGAACCGGGCGCCGCAAATGCCGTACCGTAATTTCCGGCTTTTGGACGCCCGTATCTTTCTTACTGCAAACTCTGCTTCTCCAGATCCTCCGCGTCAAAGACCTCCTCAATGGGCGCTCCTGCGGCAACCATAGGAAACACCTTATCCATGCTGTCAATGATACAGTCGATGACTACCGGACGGCCAAGCGCAATGGCCTTTTCCAGCGCAGGCCCCACTTCCTCCCGTCTGGTTACACGCATTCCCACAGCTCCCAATCCTTCTGCTACCTTCACAAAATCCACCTGATCATCCAAAATGGTGGCGGAATAATGCTTGTTGTAAAACAGGGTCTGCCACTGATGGACCATGCCCAGCACATGATTGTTCAGCACCAGTTCAATTACGGGAATATTGTAACGGGCCGCAGTGGCCAGCTCGTTCAAATTCATACGGAAGCACCCGTCTCCGGCCACATTTACCACCGTTTTCTCCGGTCTTCCCAGCTTCGCTCCCATAGCGGCTCCCAAACCGTAGCCCATGGTTCCCAGCCCTCCGGAGGTAATAAACGTTCTGGGCTCTTTGTATTTGTAGAACTGCGCCGCCCACATCTGGTTCTGCCCCACCTCTGTTGTGACAATGGCCTCTCCCTTTGTCACCCGGTAGAGCTCTTCCACCACATAGGGGCCCGTCAGACGGCTCTCCTCAAATTTCAAAGGATACTTCCGCTTCAGCTCCTCGATCTCTGCAATCCACGCCTCATGCCGTTTCTCCTCCACCATGGGATTCAGCCTTTGGAGAATGGATCTCACATCTCCCACAATGCTGGCATCCACAATAACATTCTTGTTGATCTCCGCCGGATCAATATCAATCTGGAGAATCCGCGCCTTCCGGGCAAACCGGGACGCATCTCCAGTCACCCGGTCGCTGAACCGGGCGCCAATGGTAATCAGCAGATCGCAGTGAGTGACACCAAAATTGGACGCCTTGGTCCCGTGCATACCCAGCATACCCGTATAGAGCGGATCCTCCCCGGGGAAAGCTCCTTTTCCCATAAGGGAATCGCAGACGGGAGCTTGGATTTTCCGGGCCAGCTCCCCAATCTCCCGGGAAGCACCGGACAGCACCGCGCCGCCGCCTACGAAAAGAAAGGGCTTTTTCGCCTTGCGGATCATTTTCGCCGCCGTCTCCAGTTCCTCATCCCGGATATGATCCGCCTTGTGACAGATCTCCTCCGGCTTCTGATACTCGTATTCTGAGGAACCGGCTGTCACATCCTTGGTCACGTCCACCAGCACCGGACCCGGCCGGCCGGAACGGGCAATGTGAAAAGCCCGGCGCAGGGTATCCGCCAGCAGCTCCACATCCTTTACAATATAATTATGCTTTGTCACCGGCATGGTGATTCCCGCAATGTCTACCTCCTGAAAGGAATCCCTGCCCAGAAGAGGTTTGCCTACATTGGCCGTGATCGCCACCATGGGGATGGAATCCATGTAGGCCGTGGCGATTCCCGTCACCAGGTTGGTTGCCCCCGGGCCGGAAGTAGCCAGGCACACGCCCACTTTGCCTGTAGCGCGGGCATAACCGTCCGCCGCATGGGAGGCTCCCTGTTCGTGGGAAGTCAGAATATGCCGGATCTCCCCGCTGTGTTTATACAATTCATCGTATACATTTAAAATCGCGCCTCCCGGATACCCGAATACGGTATCCACTCCCTGTTCTTTCAGGCATTCGATAATGATTTCTGATCCTGTCAGCTGCATGGTACACTCTCCATTTCTCTCTGATTATTTTTCCAAAACGGCTCCCCGGTTTCCGGAAGTCACCATCTTCGCATAGCGCGCCAGATATCCCGTAGTCACCCGGGGATCCCTGGGCTGCCATCCGGCTTTCCGGGCCGCCATCTCCTCATCGGATACCAGAACCTCCAGCCGGTTGGCCGGAATGTCGATCCGAATCCGGTCGCCCTCTTCCACCAGGGCAATGGGACCTCCCACAGCCGCCTCCGGGGATACATGGCCGATGGACGCGCCTCTGGACGCGCCGCTGAAGCGTCCGTCCGTAATCAGGGCTACCGTAGAGCCCAGCCCCATGCCTGCAATGGCAGAGGTGGGATTGAGCATCTCACGCATGCCGGGACCGCCTTTGGGACCCTCGTAGCGGATCACCACCACGTCGCCCGCCTCAATTTTGCCGCCCTTGATAGCCTCAATGGCATCCTCCTCACAGTCAAACACCCGTGCTGGACCCTCATGCACCATCATCTCCGGCACTACAGCAGACCGCTTTACCACTGCCGTGTCAGGAGCCAGATTCCCCTTCAGTACGGCAATGCCGCCGATCTCGCTGTAGGGATTGTCAATGGGACGGATAACCTCCGGGCTGCGGTTTGTGCACCCCGCAATATTCTCCCCCACTGTCTTTCCCGTCACGGTCATCAAATCCGTATGTAGAAGTTTCTTTTTGTCCAGCTCGTTCATCACTGCATAGACGCCGCCCGCTTCATTCAAATCTTCCATATAAGTGGGGCCTGCCGGAGCCAGATGGCACAGATTCGGCGTCCGAGCGCTTATCTCATTGGCAATTTCCATATTCAGCTCCACGCCCGCCTCATGGGCGATTGCAGGAAGATGCAGCATACTGTTGGTGGAACAGCCCAGGGCCAT
>ERZ779622.539-NODE-539-length-21580-cov-10.090407_pt1 | contig 21580 bp, 19 predicted proteins | sample MGYA00514188_ERZ779622 | MGnify/ENA primary metagenome ERZ779622 (study PRJEB29562, sample SAMEA4376702) | mouse gut metagenome | isolation source: Cecum | study: EMG produced TPA metagenomics assembly of the A DSS colitis mouse model was used to assess the... | reverse complement strand
TGAAATCATACAGTGTGGTTTTCGCTTCGTCGCTGTACCATTTGATGCCGCGTTTTCTGCCTTCCTCGTCGGTGTTTTCAAATTGCGGCTCAATTAAATCCTGTTATCCATCCTTCTGGTGCTACTCCATCTTTCCAGTATTTCTTTATATTCGTATCTGAGGAAGTTACGCTTGTCTCAACATCATCCCACCATATCGCTTTATCGTCAGGAATCATCCCCTCTTTGACGGTTATTGTACAGCTTACTTTTTTATCATTCACAGTTGCTGTAATTGTAGCTTTTCCCTCTGACACTGCTGTTACCAAACCATCAGAATCAACAGTTGCAACTTCTTCATTATCGCTTGTCCATGCAATCGTCTCACCCTCTGCGCCTGATACTATCAATTTATACGTTTTTTCTGGTGTGAGGGTAAGGGTAGTCTTGTTTATTGAAAGTGAGCCTTCTTCTTCAATTGGAGTGATGCGGATGTCGTCTATCCATACGTCACCTGTCATATATTCAGCCATGATAACAAGCTGCATCACATCAGTATTTTCAAATGGAAGATCCAATTCAAACTGATATGGTGTCCATTCCTCTATGTTCCCTGTAATCTTTACACTTGATAAAGATTCCTTTGTAGTACCTGTAGATAACTGTCTTTTTGCTACAAGAGAAAAACCTGTTTCACTAACAACATTTTTTGCTTTTACCCAAAAACTACATACATATTTCTTACCAGAATCTATTGAAACTCTATCCTGTGGCAATCCCCAACGTGCCGTTTTATCTGTAGAGGATATGTGGAATACTTTTCCTCCATCTTTTGCGTCAGCACTGTCCTCTATCGAAAAAGACATACCACCTGTTCCTGCCACTGATTTCCAAATAGTTCCATAATCTGTAGGCACTATATCATTTTTCCATGATTTCCCAGTTGTAACTGTTGTACTTTCAAAACTACCATTCTTTAGAACATTCCCGCCTTCCGCATTCGTACTTTCTCCAGCATCCGCAGAAATCTCTTCTGTTGCAGTTTCTTCTTCCTCCTCTGCTGAGTTGTCCTCCGTCATGGTTTCCTGCTCGGTTGTACTCTCTTCCGCCGAACTATCCTCAGTCGAAGCTGCCTCTGCTGAGCTTTCCTCACTGGAACCACTCTCCTCAGCCGCACTTTCCGATTCAGCTGTGCTCACACTTTCGGCTGTAGAAGTTTCCTCCGATGCTGTGTCTTTCACAGCTTCTGTGGTTGATGATTCATCCTCCACAGTCTCCTGCACATTCTCATCCTCTTGGGATTCTTCTTGATGCTCCTCTGCTGTACCATCAACCACCGTTTTTTCTGTTGATTCCTCATCCTCTGACATCAACGTGCTTTCTTCTGCCAGAGCGGGAACACCGTTCTGCATAACCAAAGCTGCCGACAAAAGAATTGACAAAAACCGTTTTTGATTTCTTTTCTTTCGTTGAAACTTTCCCATACACCTACCTCCATTTTTTCCACCTGAATCCCCAATGCTTGCAGGATTCCTACCTTTAAAAATATATTTATATTTACATTTTAGCGTGCATTTTGAGGGAAATCTATCTGTTTTATTTTGACTTTGTTGTCAATTTTTGTACTTTCTATCCTTTTTTAGTCATTTAATTTGTAATATTTGCACTAAATATATACTATTACATTCTATTACTTGTACGTATTGCCTATATCTTCCAATATTTATCTCTTAAAAATATACTATTTGTACGAACCTTTTACCTGTCAGAGTGAGTGCATAACTTGTAACCAAAAAAAGCATTTGGATATTGATTCTCCAAATGCTTTTAAAAATTTACTATATTGTACAGATTTATCCAATCAAACACTCTTTCCCCTTAAATGCAAATCCATATTTACGAATCTGCGCCGGGGAAAATCCAGATGCTGTGAGTTCTGTCGCATACTGTTTCTCTTCAATCTGGATATGGGCATTCGCAACGGTATCTTCAAGTGTTTTTTCATCCTCATCAGGATCCATGACTTTAAATTCTATGATGAAAGCCTTTTTGGTTTTATCGTGCGGCTCTATCATTACATCATACCGCCCAAACCCGCTCTCTCTGTTCGAACGGACTTTGTATGAATCTGCCAGATTTACTACCATACCAAGGACAAATCCATGATAAAACCGCTCTGGTTCTGTTTGTTCAGAAGGTTTGTTCCCACTGTCAAAAGAGCTGAATGTGTTCAGGGCAACCTTGTTCATGAACGCGTTCATCTTTTTTACGTTGTCATTTAGAAGCGCTATCATAAACTCATTATAGTATACTTCTGTATCATTCTTAAACCAGCCTTTCACCATCTTGCGAAACATCCGTCTTACTTCAAAATTCGTGATGGCCAGCGTGTACCACACATCGCCTTCCTCGCCTATGCCTTCCTCGTCCTCATCCAAAGTTCTGACGTTTAATACTTTTAGATAGCCTGTTGCCAGTAAAAGGCTCCAAACTGCATCTGCACTGCCGTTTAGCTGGTCAAACACAATCTTTTCGTCTATTTCCGCCTCGAAGCCTTTCCCTTGCAGGAGATCTTCCATTGTCTGTTTGATGTCTGGTGTTCCTTTTTGAATTAACTGGTTCACAAGTCCGTTTCCGCTCGTGTTTGACCAGTAGGTGTCATATTTTCCATTCTCATTGATAAATGACACAATTGACCATGGATTGTAGATATCTGTGCAGGTGCCAAATGTAAATCCGTCATACCACCTTTTTACTTTCTCCTTCTGATCCCCTAATCCGGCATCTTCAAGCGCCGTAAAGACTTCTTTTTCCGTAAAACCAAAAGATGCAGCGTATTTAGATGAGGTCGTTGTGATAACATTCAGGTTATTCATACCAGTAAAGATGCTTTCTTTTGACACTCTCGTGATCCCTGTGATCAGTCCGCGCTCAAGGTATTCGTTTGTCTTGAATGTAGAGTTGAACAGACCACTAAAGAAGCTGACAGTCTCCTCCCAGTATCCAGAAATCCACGCATCCTGCATTGGGGTATCATATTCATCTAGGATAATGATTACCTTTTGATTATAATAGCGCTGCATAAATCCTGCCATTGAGCGGATTGCGCCAGCAGCTATTTCACTGTTCATTCTAAGTCCTATTTCCTGAAAATATTTCTGTTCTCTTTCATTAAGCAGGTTTCCCTCTAATAAATAGTCATTTTTATTATACAAATCTGTAATTACTTCTGTGATCTTGAAAAGCATCTCCTTATATGTCGTTGCTTTAACATTGGCAAAACTCAAAAAGATTACCGGAAAAGTTCCCTGAAGCTTCCTGTATGGATATTCCCCGTCTGGAGACTGCTCTTCCCATATGGACAAGCCTTCAAACAGGTCACTTCTGCCTGCGTATTTCGTTGAGAAAAAACACTCTGTCATACTCATATTCAGTGTCTTTCCAAACCTGCGCGGGCGGGTGATCAGTGTCACCTGATCTGCATTTTCCCACCATTCCCGTATGAAATCTGTCTTGTCGATATAAAAAATCTGCTTTGTTCTGACTGCCTCAAAGTTCTGATAGCCAAGACCAGCCCTGTTTTCATTCATAGTGCACCCTCCCTTGTTTTTAAAAATTTCACTATCCAATCAAACACTCTTTCCCCTTAAATGCAAATCCATATTTACGAATCTGCGCCGGGGAAAATCCAGATGCTGTGAGTTCTGTCGCATACTGTTTCTCTTCAATCTGGATATGGGCATTCGCAACGGTATCTTCAAGTGTTTTTTCATCCTCATCAGGATCCATGACTTTAAATTCTATGATGAAAGCCTTTTTGGTTTTATCGTGCGGCTCTATCATTACATCATACCGCCCAAACCCGCTCTCTCTGTTCGAACGGACTTTGTATGAATCTGCCAGATTTACTACCATACCAAGGACAAATCCATGATAAAACCGCTCTGGTTCTGTTTGTTCAGAAGGTTTGTTCCCACTGTCAAAAGAGCTGAATGTGTTCAGGGCAACCTTGTTCATGAACGCGTTCATCTTTTTTACGTTGTCATTTAGAAGCGCTATCATAAACTCATTATAGTATACTTCTGTATCATTCTTAAACCAGCCTTTCACCATCTTGCGAAACATCCGTCTTACTTCAAAATTCGTGATGGCCAGCGTGTACCACACATCGCCTTCCTCGCCTATGCCTTCCTCGTCCTCATCCAAAGTTCTGACGTTTAATACTTTTAGATAGCCTGTTGCCAGTAAAAGGCTCCAAACTGCATCTGCACTGCCGTTTAGCTGGTCAAACACAATCTTTTCGTCTATTTCCGCCTCGAAGCCTTTCCCTTGCAGGAGATCTTCCATTGTCTGTTTGATGTCTGGTGTTCCTTTTTGAATTAACTGGTTCACAAGTCCGTTTCCGCTCGTGTTTGACCAGTAGGTGTCATATTTTCCATTCTCATTGATAAATGACACAATTGACCATGGATTGTAGATATCTGTGCAGGTGCCAAATGTAAATCCGTCATACCACCTTTTTACTTTCTCCTTCTGATCCCCTAATCCGGCATCTTCAAGCGCCGTAAAGACTTCTTTTTCCGTAAAACCAAAAGATGCAGCGTATTTAGATGAGGTCGTTGTGATAACATTCAGGTTATTCATACCAGTAAAGATGCTTTCTTTTGACACTCTCGTGATCCCTGTGATCAGTCCGCGCTCAAGGTATTCGTTTGTCTTGAATGTAGAGTTGAACAGACCACTAAAGAAGCTGACAGTCTCCTCCCAGTATCCAGAAATCCACGCATCCTGCATTGGGGTATCATATTCATCTAGGATAATGATTACCTTTTGATTATAATAGCGCTGCATAAATCCTGCCATTGAGCGGATTGCGCCAGCAGCTATTTCACTGTTCATTCTAAGTCCTATTTCCTGAAAATATTTCTGTTCTCTTTCATTAAGCAGGTTTCCCTCTAATAAATAGTCATTTTTATTATACAAATCTGTAATTACTTCTGTGATCTTGAAAAGCATCTCCTTATATGTCGTTGCTTTAACATTGGCAAAACTCAAAAAGATTACCGGAAAAGTTCCCTGAAGCTTCCTGTATGGATATTCCCCGTCTGGAGACTGCTCTTCCCATATGGACAAGCCTTCAAACAGGTCACTTCTGCCTGCGTATTTCGTTGAGAAAAAACACTCTGTCATACTCATATTCAGTGTCTTTCCAAACCTGCGCGGGCGGGTGATCAGTGTCACTTTATTCGCTCCCTCCCACCATTCACGGATAAAATCTGTTTTGTCAATATAAAATATATGATTTGTCCTTACTTCTTCAAAATATTGATAACCAAGACCAGCCCTGTTTTCATTCATAGTGCACCCTCCCTTGTCTGGCATAAATTGTTTTCCTGTTATCAGTATACACGATACTGGCACTTTGCACAAGCTAGACGCCGCTTCTGCGGCATTTTTCCTCTGCATAGGGCTGCGCATAATAAAAAGCATCTGGATTTTTTATTCAGATACTTTTTATCGGTTACTCCCAGTATTTTAGCTATTCTCTTTAACAGATTCCCATATTTGAAAAATTCATAAAGCTGTCCTCTCCGCCCGGTTCAGAGCTGGCTACCCTGACAGCCACAAACTTTTGTCCCTGTGCCACCGCTTCCTCCAGCCGCTTCTTTCCTGCACAGAGTGTAAAAATACCGCCTTTTTCAGTGACTGTTATATCTCCCTCTGCGGGCACTTTTTCAGCATCTTCCGTTTCAGGCACTTTGACAGAGGAGGGATTTAACTCCATCATTTTATCAAATTCACCATTTTGGTATGCTGCCATTTTGTCCAAAATCTCCTGAACAATCTCTTGCGGCGCCGCGTTTGTGCTCTCTATCACCAGATTGTAATTGCTCATGTCATAGTAATCAATGTCATAGATTTCTTTATACCGCACTGTCTCAAGTTTTTGTCTGTTGATTAATGCCTTGCGGCACGCAGACTGCGACGCATATGACTCTGAATTTGCACGGACACTGTCGTTGAATACTCTGCGACTCGCCTCGTCGAGATCCGTAATGATAAATACTTTGAAGCTCTTTGGCGCAAAGTGCCATGCAAGCCGCGAATCAAACACAACATGGTCGCGCTCCTCTCCGATTCTGGTTGTCGTGTCGTCAATCATCTTGTCCACAGAATGATCTCCGCGGCTTGCCGCCTCATTGATCTGCTTGTTAAATTCCTCGACAGACAGCCCCTGTTCCATCGCAAGCTGCCGGAAGATATTTCCTGTAGATGAATATTCATATCCCTGTTCTTTTAATATTTTTGCCACGCTGGACTTGCCGCTTCCAAGATTTCCTGTGATTGTAATATTCATAGTTCAACTCTCCTTTATCATTGATTAAGCGATGACTGTACCATACACCTCAAGCTGTGTCAGTGCAGGGAACGGGGATTGTGTCTCTGCCTTCACCAGATTCTTAAACTCTACCCAAGTAACTGTTCTCTTTTCAAAAGTAACCTCTTGTCCCGCAGCAAGTTTTTTCAAATTCGCTGTCACAGTGCTGCCATCGGAAAAAGCAAGTGTGACTTCTTTCCACCAGTTATCATGCGGAAAATCAGCTCTTAGATAAATGATTACCTTGTCGGTCTCGATCTCACGCCCAAAATCAATCTTCAAACATGCATTCGGGTCCCGGTTAATTCCCCACGAAGCATATGGCCATTCTCCATGAGAGCTGTTTGCCTTCACACCATCGATGGCATTTCTGGCTGCAAAGACCGCCTCATTTCTGGTCTCAACATTGGCGGAGGCATGTGGAAAAGAATTGATGTTCTCATGGCTGTCATAGACATTGAGCGCCTGATTTCTGTATGCGCTGATCTCTTCTTTGGCTGCATATCTCGCATATATGTAATGGCAGCTTCCCGCAAATGCCTTTGGCGAATACCCGCGCCTTGCCTCGCCAAACGGCACGATGATATCCACATTGCCCTTCACATACAACAGCGCTGTCCCCATCGCATCATCTGCTTGAAACACAAAATACCGCGGCTCGCCAAAATATTCGAGCACAATTCTGTCGCCCTCCTCATACGCGGAGGTTGCTACAAGCGTTGCTTCCTCCTCGCCGCGCGCTACAAATTTTGTCTCACCTGTTGCTTTTACTACTTTGATTGAAAACATACTATTTTCTCCTTTCCTTCTTTCGTCTGATTATGGATTGCATCGCTTACAAGGCTCATAGCCCTGCTCAATGATTGAACTCCTGCTCTCTGTGGAATCCTCGCGGCTGCTGTCTTCGGGCAGTGAATTGCAGGAGGGTTTATGGAATTTCTTTGATTTGGTGTTTAAAATATAGGTCACTTCCTCTTTGGGCGCTTTTGTATTTTTCCAGACAGAACCACTTCCATTTGGTTCTCCAGCCTGCCATGTATCGGATTCAGGAACATTGAACGTGATCTGGTTCCCGTCGGAGGTGGCTATAATTGTACCTTCTTCGTCTGTTCTGTAGACCTTTACCCCATTCATCCGAAATGTGTTGAGGGTCTGTGCATGCGGATGTCCGTAAGAGTTGTCCTCGCCGCAGCTAATGACTGCACTCGAAGGGCTGACTGCCTCAAAAAATTCCTCGGAAGTGGCTGTCCTGCTGCCGTGATGCCCAGCCTTGTACACATCCGCTGAAACATCCAGACCATTTCCCAGAATATCCTGTTCTGCATCCTCCTCCGCATCACCTGTAAACAGGAAACGGTTTTTCCCGTTCTGTATCAAAAGCGCAACCGACGCATCATTGGGATTATTATAGTCAGCATTCGGCGCCAATATTGTAAACTCGGCAGTTCCTAAAGAATACTTCTCGCCAACCTTGGGTGTAGTCTGTTTCAGATGCTTGTTATCAAGTGCCTGTATCAGCTTCATATATGTCTTATTATCTTTTTCATAATTTGATGTAAAAACCTTATCAATCTTAAATTTCGTGATAATCACTGGCGCTCCGCCAATATGGTCCGAATCCGGGTGTGTCAGAACCAGATAATCCAGCTTGTCAATCTTTTGTTTTTGCAGATAATTTTGTATTGCGGTTCCCTTCACCGCCTCGCCGGTGTCGATCAGCATGGAATGGCCTTCGCATGTAATCAGTGTCGAGTCCCCTTGGCCGACATCTATAAAATGCACTTCCATTGTGCCTGCCTTCCCGTCTTGTTTTTGGTCCACGGTCGCTTGGGACCTCATAGAATTGACAGCAGTTCCCCCGCCGATGATAACCGCTGCCGCCAAAAATAAATTCACCAACTGCCTGTATATTTTTTTCATCTTATTTGTAAAAACCTCCTTTTATAGATATTATATAGTGCATCGAATGATGTTGCAAGTCCGTCTTGACATTTGATTCTGAAAACGCTACAATGAACATTGTTCAACATGAGAAGGAGGAACCGCATGAATACCATTATCACTTCCAAGGAAGCTATTTTAGACAAGAGCAGGCAGCTGGTGGCAGCACAGGGCTGGTCTGCTGTCAATATTCGGACTGTCGCCGCAGCCTGCAGGGTTTCGGTAGGCTCCATCTACAACTATTTTGCATCCAAATCCGACTTAATCACCGCCACGGTGGAGAGCATCTGGCATGAGATCTTCCACTTTTCAGAGCGTCAGGCAGAATTTGACAGTTTTGCAGACTGTGTGCAGTGGATATTTGACAGCATCAAAATCGGCAGCGAAAAATACCCCGGATTTTTTGCGTCACACGCTATGCACTTTTTGGAGGATGATAAGACGGAGGGAAAACAAAAGATGGCACAGTCGTGGGAACACATCCATACAGAGCTTTCCCGTGTTTTGGAAAAAGACAAGAAAATCCGTCAGGATGCTTTTGATGAAACACTGACCGCCCAGAAATTTGTAGATCTCGTATTTTCGCTGGTTATTTCTGCACTGGTTTGCCAAAATTACGACGGCAGCGGGGTTCTGGCACTCATACGGCGGATTATTTATGTATCATCCGCGCACTGATTGTCATACAGTGCGCAGAACCTTCTCAATTTCCTGAAGCAGCCGCTCCTTTACTGGCGGCTTTAAAAAATATCCTGCTGGTTTTAATTTCAGCACGGCCTCGATATTTTCCCGATCGTTTACCGCTGTCAGAAACACCACTGGAATGCTTGTCAAATCTTCATCGGCACGGATCATTTCCAGTGTCATTTTCCCGTCGCAGACGGGCATCTCATAGTCCAGCAAAATCAAATCTGGTCTCTTTTTGCCTATGGAAGTCATTGCCTGCGCACCCGAGATTGCCAAGGCAACCTCATAGGTATCTTCCAACATTGCCTTGATCGTCCTAAGCGCCGTACCGTTGTCATCGACAACCAGAATCCGCTTCTTTCCGCTGTGCTCCTTGCTACCATCCCGCGCCTCCTGCTCAACTTTTGCCTCCTCAAGCCCAAGACGCCTGCACACTGCATTCATAATCACGGTATTCTCCACTGGACGAACGAGATTCTCAAACTGCTCTCCTTCATAATATTTGAAAAATTTGCCGCTCTCCTCTTTCGTCCCGATAGTCAGAACCGGAATCTGTGCATACTGGTCACTCAGCAGAAAAAAGATTGATGTGTCGATATCATACGCGCCAATCAGGCTGATAACAACCAGATCAGGGTTTACAATTTTCAACATTCCCTCCAATACGCCTGCGTTCTCTGAGCAGAGCTGCACATGAAAATACTGGGACAAAAATTGATTCGTCTCATTCACCACGGTGTTAAATTTTCCGATTAATAGTATTTTTTTCATCTCGTCCTCCTTTTATTCTGCCTGCTGTCCTGCAATCTGTTCTGACAGCAGATTTGCAAGGCGTTCTGATTCCTCTGTATCCAGATTGGTCACTGCCTCGGCAAGTTTTAGAACATTTTGTCCGATTTTATCTGGAAAATCATACGCGCGCAACTGTTTCATCCATTCGTCCGCGCTGTCAATATCCAGTTCCTGCATACTGACGCGCACCATCTCCACCAGCGCCTGTATTACTGAATAATCTGTAATTTCTTTTCCCTGACGGGTTCCGATGCCAAACACTCCTTGTAATCTCTGTCTGTAACTGCGCCATTCCTCCAAAAAGACCGCCGTCATAGACAGAATCACATTTATTTTACCATCTTTTGCCGCAGATTCCAATACCCTTGCAATGCCCGACAATGATATGATGCCAACCGTCGCCGCAAGACTTTTCATCGCATGTACCTGAATGCGGTAAGGCTCCAGATTATTTTCCTTTGTACACTGTACATATGCCCGCTCGAGACAGTCCGCCGCCGCGTCGATCTGATCGTAAAATTCTCTGACGGTATAGGCAAGCAGTTCCTGTCCGGGCAGATGCAGACATGCATAATTCCAGTCAAGCCCCTCCACCATAGGCAGTTCCTCCAGCGAAAACTCCGCCTTTGGGGCTGGTTCTTTTTCTTTTATGGAACACAGCATTTCTTGCGGCAGCATTTTTAGAAGCATTGCCTCAAGTTTATCCGGCACGACTGGTTTGGACAAAAAATCATCAAACCCCTCGGAAAGATAAGCTTCCTTCGCCCCTGACACTGCGTTTGCAGTCAATACGACAACTGGTGTGTCTTTGCATGGGCATTCAGATAACGCTTTGATACCGTGCAGTGTCTCCACACCGTCCATTTCGGGCATCATGTGATCCAGAAAAATCAGGTCGTACCGATTCTCCTGAACCAGCTGAAGACACTCTGCCCCTGAGGCAGCCTCTGTTACCTGAATTGCAGTCTCTTTGAGCAGATTTTGCAGTACCTTGCGGTTCACCGCATTGTCGTCCACCACCAGAATCTTTGCATCTGGTGCATACAGAGTGGCTTCATAATGAAAATCCTGTGCCATCTGCTGTACCTTTGACGCAAAATCCCCAATTGGCGCAGGATCTATAATCTTCTGTTCCAGTTCAAAATAAAACTTCGACCCTTTGCCATATGTACTCTCAACCTGTAGTCTGCTGCCCAGCAGCGCAAGCAGTTGAACCGTAATGCTCATTCCCAGTCCAGTACCTTCAATATTGCGGTTTCTGACCTCCTCAATCCGCTCGAACTCTGCGGAGAGTTTCGGCAAATCTTCCGCTTTGATGCCAATACCGGTATCTTCTACCTCAAAGCGCAACACTGCTTTCTCATCCACAACGCGGCTCTGTACCCGCAGCCAGACAGTCCCCTCTTGCGTATATTTGACCGCATTAGTCAGAATATTGATTAAAACCTGCCGTATCCGCACATCGTCCCCATACAGGCGAGAAGGGATCTGGGCGTCAATCTCCACCTTCAAATCCAGTGCTTTGTCCGCCGCCCGCTGTGATGCCATATTCACCAAATCATGTATCATGCTGCTGATATCATACGCAGCTGGCACAATTTCCATCTTTCCAGAATCAATTTTGGAAAAGTCCAGAATATCATTGATTAACGACAACAGCGTCTGGCCAGCCGTGTAAATATCCATCGCGTACTCTTTGATATGCTGTTCTTTCGACTCCCGCAGAATCATTTCGTCCATGCCAAGCACTGCATTGATGGGCGTGCGGATCTCATGGGACATCTGCGCGAGAAATTTTCCTTTCGCCTCATTTGCAGCAAGCGCTTCCTGCCTTGCCAGATCGGCATCCCTGTTTGCCTGCTCTAGCAGTTTATTCTGTAATTCTGCCGCCTTTACTTTCTCCTCGGCATCGGACCGGTACTCCTTTGATATCTGTAAAATATGCAGAATCGCAAGCATCATGCCAGATGAAGTCATGCCGTGCAGCCCTGCCACTTTTGCAAAAGCATATATGGAAAACGCATTTAGAACGACCTTTGCCACTTCCCCTGTCATCAGCACAAAGACAGCTATCACCGGCAGCAGTGTCTGGTAACGGCTGTCTTTGTGCTCCATCTGCAACAAGCTGGCAATGCCCACTGCACAGACCAGCCCCACAACTGCTGTCGAAATATCCGCCATCTCTACGAGATTCCAGATTTGCAGCCATTCGAGTAAAATCTGTACAACTGCGTTACAGACAACCACACACAGCAATGCGGCAAAGCGGCGCGGATACAGGCTGTGCAGGTTTTGATCGAAATAGAGCGCCAGAAACAGCGGCAGCATCAACATCAGATACTCCTGCATCACATAAGCTTCACGCAAATTGAAAAAAATATTCAACGTGTCTGTTCCTATAAAACAGTAAACGCCTGCCGTCAAACCAAACAGTCCCAGATAAAGCTCTCCCCGGCTTGGCTGGCTGGTGTACCAGCGTATCATCGCAAGCACAAACATAATGATCGCCGTGATCACAATCAACAGACAGCAGGCAATGTCCGTCAAATTGCTGCCCACCAGTCCAATGACAAGCGTGTCACTCGTTTCAACAATCATACTGCCAAGCTTGACCTCTTTATTCGGATCCACAGCAGTCAGTTCAATACATAATTCTCCTGACACTGCGCCGTCCTCAAGCACACCGGGAATATAGGCATAGTATTCCCCTTCTGCACTGCTTTCCTCCGTTTCCTGATGATACAGCATTTCCCCATCCAACAAGACACGTACCTCTGCATTTTCAGCCAAGAACCGCAGTGTCATATTCGAATACTCTTCTGGCAGGATATTATAAAAAGTTATTTTCCCCGAAGCCTGTATTTTCTCCGAATAGGGCAGATCAACCGCCACCTTCTCTGCGCTGTCCGGGGAAGCCATCAGCCAGCCCTCATCGAGATAATATTCAAGCCGCTCTGGCTGTATGGACGGATTCCCGTGCTCTGGATGGCTGAAAAATGCAATGATCATAAAGACAGAAACTAAAACTATGATTACTTTCGAAAAATTCTGTACTGGCTTCATTTTATCCTCTGTTTCTTTCTGGTATTTGTATCATTTTAACACATCCGTATTCAAGTTTCAATTGCTGTCTAAAGCGTGAAGTGTGTAACTGACAGGATAGAATCCCTATTGACATATTAGTAACTTGTTGCTATTATTAAAAGTGCAACAAGTTACTAATTAAGGAGGATTCCATGAATTTAGAGGAGCTGGTTCAAAAATATTCAAGTTCTACGGAGAACCAAAGAAAAGCTATTTTCAGTACAATATTTATCGCTGGAAACAAGCTGCAAACGCTTTTTGACAGCCATATTCCAGAGGTATCGTTAAAGCAGTTTATGTTATTGTCAATTGTCAGACAGTCAAAGGAGCAGCTCACATTTACCCAACTAGGAAATTTGCTAGGCTGTTCAAGACAAAATATCAAAAAATTAGCTGATGTTTTGAAGAAAAAAGGGTTCATTACCATTCAGCAAAGCCCGCATGATACGAGAGCCATGTGTATCTGCCCCACAGAAAAGGTAAATGACTTTTTTGCAAACGACTTTTTTGACTACCAAGAGAAATTAAAGTATCTTTTTGAAGTATATACAGACAAAGAGATTGAAACTCTTTTTACCCTTCTGTCAAGACTGTATGTTGGAATCGAAAATTTGGAAAAGAAGGAGATTTAAGCAGATGAAAACTATCGTAATTTACAATTCACAAACAGGATTTACAAAGCGTTATGCCGAATGGATAGCGAAAGCAGCGGGGGCTGACTGCTTTGAGTTCCCATCCGCAAAAAAGAAAGATTTGGCTGCATATGAAGCAATTATTTTTGGAGGCTGGGCTTGTGCGGGCAGTATCAGTAAAATTAGCTGGTTTAAGGGAAATATAGATAAATGGGCAGATAAGAAGCTGATTGCATTTTGTGTTGGAGGAAGCCCGATAGACAACCCGGAAATTGACATCGCGCTCAAACGGATTTTCAACGAGTCAGAGCAGAAAAAGGTAAAGACATTTTACTGTCCGGGCGGATTCAATTATGAAAAAATGTCCACTCCATCGAAACTGATGATGAAGATGTTTATCAAAACACTCAAAGCCAAAAAAGATAAGACCGAATCGGAACAAACAATGATAAAAATGATATCTTCGTCTTATGACATTTCAGACAAAAAGTATATAGAACCGATTTTGCAATATCTGAAAAAATAACTACCTGTCGCCGTTTAGAAATGGAGGAACCCATGAACATTGTCATAGCAGTTGATTCTTTTAAAGGCAGCCTGTCCTCTATGGAGGCAGGGACTGTGATCAAAAATGCAGTCAAAAAAGTAATGCCTGATGCCAGTGTACGCGTCTGTCCGCTTGCCGACGGCGGCGAGGGTACTGTGGAAGCACTCACGTCTGGAATGGGTGGTGTGCTGGAAAAAATCACGGTAACCGGCCCGCTTGGGACCCCAGTGGAATGTGTCTATGGAATCCTTGAGAACCGCCGGACTGCCATCATCGAAATGTCAGGCGCCGCAGGGATTACGCTTGTTCCAGCACAGGACAGAAACCCGCTTAACACCACCACATACGGCGTGGGGGAGGTTCTCAAAGATGCGGTCTCCAAAAAATGCAGACACTTTATCATTGGAATCGGCGGAAGTGCGACAAACGACGGTGGTACCGGCATGCTGCAAGCATTGGGCTATGGTTTGCTTGACGAAAAAGGAAATCCGATTCCCTTGGGCGCCAAAGGTTTGCAGAAACTTTGCACAATCACCGACGATTCTGTCCTTCCAGCACTCAAAGAGTGCTCCTTTCAAATTGCCTGTGATGTGACAAACACGCTGTGCGGCGCACAAGGATGCAGCGCGGTATTTGGTCCGCAGAAGGGAGCGGATGCTGCCATGATTGCCCAGATGGACCAGTGGCTTGCGCAGTATGCGGCGCTGACGGCACAAAAATACCCTCATGCAGACGCAAATCAGGCTGGAACCGGAGCAGCCGGCGGCTTAGGATTCGCCTTTGTCTCTTATATGAATGCTGTGCTGGAACCCGGTGTCAACATCGTATTAAAAGAAACCAGCTTGGAAAACGATATCCGTATAGCAGACCTCGTTGTCACCGGCGAGGGACGGCTGGACGGTCAGACGATACTTGGAAAGGCACCAGTTGGCGTTGCCGGCATCGCCAAAAAATATGGCAAAAAAGTCATCGCCTTTTCGGGATGCGCTGCGGAGGACGCCGCTTTGTGCAACCAGCACGGAATTGACGCCTTTTTCCCTGTCCTTCAGGATATTCAGACGCGTCAGGAGGCAATGCTGCCCGAAAATGCAGCAAAAAACCTGTCCGCAACCGCAGAACAGGTTTTCCGGTTAATCCGCTTATTTTGAGTAAAATACTAACATGGTAAAGCCCATGTTTGATTCCACCCTCCCTCAGACAAATCTTTTGATTTGCCGCTGACAATGTGTCCTTCTTATTTTCGATATTCTTTTAGCTGCGCCTGTAATTGAGCTATAAGTGCCTCCTTTTCTGCCAACTCTGTATCCTTTGCTACCAATGCCGTATTTTTTTCCGCTAACGTTATTTCATACGTTTTTAACATCCGCTGACTCTCTTTCAGCATTGTCTCATACGTTTTCAGTATTCGCTGTCCTTCCTCTCTCGCCTCACACATATAGCGCACTGCATCATTTTGGTTGAGTCGGAATATTGTTTCCCCAGTTTCCTCAAATATATCATTTTTCTGTGCAATCATCTTCAATTCCTCCCATGTCTTTGCCTTGAAGAGCTTCGCCCAATAGTCTATTTCATAGGCTTTGTCCTCCTCTGTCGCTATGTCTATCTGAGTTAAGTCTAACACATTCAATGTAAGCTTGTCATTATAAATATAATGTTTTTTCACATTCATCATCTTGTTTGTGGCATAAAACTCAGGATGCTCTAAAAATGGCGTAAAATCAAGGATGCCGATGTGATATGCAGGCTTTGCTTCTGTGTAGGCATCGCCTTTTTCCAGGCTGTCAAATGCCCTGCACAGATACAGCAGCGAACGGTCCTGCCAGAATCCTTGGCGCAGTACCTGCATCTCGATATTGATAATCACTGCGTCATTGAGGATTACTTTGATGTCTAAAACAAATGTTTTGTCATCGACTGCCTCTCCCAGTTCGATTGGATTTAAGATGACTACGGACTTAACCTTGCTGCAATCCAGATGAAGCAGCGCACAGATCAATCCTATAAGAACCTTTTTATTCTCCTGTAGTACTGCGCGGAACATATAGTCGTTCGTCATAGTGTAGTCAATTTTTCCGGTGGCGTTCTGAAAGGCGCTCTTTGTTTGTTTCATAAAAGTTTTTCTCCCTTCGTATGATCTGTAGTTCCATCTGCGCAGATGCTGTCTCATACCCTATCAGAATATTCCTTTTATGTCAAATCGAAATGTAAAAAATCGCCTGAAATGTAATAATTAGCACACTTTAACTTACTGGTATGCTATATTCCCTTTTGTTCCGGCAGCAAAAAACCTGTCCGCAACCGCAGAACAGGTTTTCCGATTAATCCGCTTATTTTGAATACAATGTTATCCAGCATATGGCAGCAGCTCAAAGTATTCATTCTCTGACACTCCATCTATCAAAAGCTGCCACTGCTCCTGATCGCGCACGTAGCTGATGGTGCCTGTCTCTCCTGTGTCCAACTGAAAGTAGGCAGTCCCCGCATTGTCTGTTCCGGTAATCCTGAGCATACTGCCAGCGGGGAGGGTCGTCTCTGAACCTGACAGTGTCACCGGCAGCTCCTTCACCACCGTCAGTTCATAAGACGTATCAACCACATAGACCTCCTCTGTCTGCGCCAGCTTTCCTTCAGCTGTCAGCTGATACTTCATGCTGCCCATATAGGAACCAAACACATCCAGATGCATGAAAAGACTCAGCGCATCCGTTCCGAGATAAAATTTGCCAGATGCCCCTAAATACGCACCCTCAAAGGACGCGCCGTCCAGCTTGTCACACGCCCGCACAGTCCCATCCGTCACCTCATATACATAAGTCACAAAATCATCCGACGCGTAATCACAGCAAAATATCAGAAAACTGCGCCCATCTGCGCGTTTTATTGCATATCCCTCTACAAAGCGGCTAAATGAGCCGATTGTCTCACTGGAATCTCCTGACACAACTGTCACTTCTGCCGTACCATACTCCTCGTTCTCCACAGAGGCAAGCATCACTTTCCCATCTATACCCAGCAGCCTTGAAATGTCCTCATTCTCCATCACATGCGCAATCATGCTATTGCATGGGCTGGTGTACTCTTCTTTGATATATTGAGCAAACTCATCATAGGGCAGCGTCACGGACGGCGCACCTGCCACATAAGGCGCAACACTGTACAGACTGTACTGTATCACAATCCCAGTATTATCCAGATACCAGCACGCCGGCGTCCCGCCAAAGGTATCTGTCTCCACGACTTCCTGATATTCTGGAAAAAGCTCTTCCCCATACTGTGTTTCCAGTTCCTGTGTAATATAACTGACAGCCTTGTCATAAAAGCCCTCCGCATCACTCAGAATATCTTCAAGCTGCATTTTTTTGCCGCTTTCTACATCAAACGTTGCACCATCAAAAGCATAGAAACCATGCGCTCCGCCTTCATAATCATTATAGATCGTGCAAAAGCTGGCAATGCGATCATCAATCCTGTACACTGCAACACTTTCGTTGATGTAATAATTCATAAAGTAATAATCTTGATCTTTTTCTGATTCATAGTGCCCTTTGGCTGTTTGCAGCAGTTCCTCATAGTCCTCTGTAAGTCCGCCCCACTGCCCCGACAGCGCAGCATTCAACGCATCATAGCCATCATTTTCAACCGTAACTTTATCCGCAGAAGCCGACAAGAGCAGTGTTTCGCCATCATCTGTATACCAGTCTTTTTTCTCCGATACAATGCCAATCGTTGGAATCTCTAAAGTAGGAATCTCCAAAACAGCCTTGTCCGATTCTTCGGTGTTTATCATTTCGCTTGCTTTATTTTCAGATGTTTCCATCGTTTCACGCTGTGACTCCTGCGCAATTTCTGAATCCGGCTCTCCGCCTTGTTCTGCACTGCATCCGCCTATCATTAATCCTGTTAAAATCCACGCAGTGCACCATAGTTTCTTTTTCATTGTCTATGCTACTCCTTGATCTTGTCTAATTCTGAAAGATTCACGCCGGCAACCATTAGCAGTGCTTTCAAAGCAATATATTCTTCCTTTAAACTGGCATATGTTTCAACTGCATTTTCTTTTTTTGCCAACATCATATTTTTTTGGACTCTCGCAAAATCTTCAATCGCTCTTTGCGCTATTTCCAAACTACCAGACAAATCAACCCACCTCCCGATCATGAATTTCTCTTATTCTTTGGGTTGCCGCCACCCATGTGCATCCATCATCCCTCTGATCTCAAAAAGTTTATCCAGAAACCAGTACGGAATCATGCTTCCCTGCGCCTGCATTGCCAGCACTTCCTCCTTGCCTGCCCAGCGGACTGCCTGCACCTCTTCCTCCTGCAAATGAAGCGAGGCGAGGTCCACCTCCTGCTCCAGCAGATAATAATCGTCAAAGCCATGCTCAAAGTTGATGGTAAAATCTGGTCTTTTCTGGGACAAGTCGATCGTAAGCCCCAGCTCCTCAGCCACCTCCCGCTCTGCTGCCTGCTGGCTGTTCTCTCCCTGCAAGGCAGAACCCGCCGCCGTCAAATCCCACATATTGGACCAGTCCTCCTTAAAGGGCTGTCTCTGCTGGATGAGCAGTTCATCTTTGCTGTTAAAAATGCAGACATGAACTGCAAGATGATACTCTCCTTCCTTCATAGGATCACCGCGCCGATGCGTTTTTCCCGTCTTTTCCCGGTCTTTTGTATATAAATCCCACAACTCTGCCATAATCCCTGCCTCCTGAAATGATTTCAAACTATCAGAGTGCATCGCCTGCCTTAGGCAGCCCTGCACTCTGACCCTCTACTGCACTTGAATGCCTCTCTCCTCAAATGCTTCCATTAACTCCGGCTGACACATGGAAGTATACACTACAGATTCCAGATTTTTCAATAGTTCCACTCCGCCGATGCTCTGTACCTCAAACTCGTCCGACTCTCCATCCCAGTCAGGCATAAGTAGAAAATAGATATCCTCTCCACCGTCAAATACAAGCTCCTTCACGGATTCCAGTTCCTGCTCTGTCAATTGCAGGTTTTCAAAGAAGTCCACCATCTCGGGGATGCACTCAAACGTGCCGTCCTCATATGCTTCAACATACTGTTCTTCAAGCTGTTTGAGCTGTGCCGCAAAACTGTTTTCCTGATTTAACAGACTGTTAACGACCACCAGTTTAAAGCCAAAATCATCAAACATATTCGTCTTATCTGAATACATGGTATTGCTCCTTCCCTATCTGCCTACACGAATTTCAACAGTTCTTCCACGCTCTTTCTCTTCGGTGCAGCCGGCTCCTCGTCCGCGTAGCCTACTGCCACGAGTGCCGCCACCTTTTGTCCTTCGTCGATGCCGATAATCTCAGCGACCTTCGCCTCGTCAAAAATGCCAAGGATAACAGCACCGACTCCTTTTTCATGGGCAGCAAGGCAAAAGGTCTGTGTCGCAAGTCCTGCGTCAAACACTTCCCAGCGGTCTTCCTTTGATGTCGTATAGGAACCGTCGCGCTCAAAGCCGCTTCTGCCGTGTACCATATTGACTACAACAAGCGCCGCACAGCCTTTGATGATGCCATTATTGTGCTCAAATCCAAGCGTTGCCTCCTCTGCGATCTTTGCCTTGATCTCCGCATTTTCAACGACTACATACCTCGTCACCTGCGTATTTTTCCAAGAGGGTGCATAGGACGCCGCCGCCACGATTTCCTGCATAACTTCATGCGGCACCTGCTCTGCCTTGAATTTTCTGATACTTCTCCTTGTCTCAATGCATTTGATTGTTTCCATAAGTACGACCTCTCTTTCTTTTGTTTGTATTTTTAATATAATTAATATTTATATTTCTATTTCAGAAATCCGTTTACAATCTGCTCCTCCGCCTCTGCTTCTGTCAGTCCCAGCGTCATCAGTTTGATCAACTGCTCGCCCGCGATCTTTCCGATTGCTGCCTCGTGAATCAGGCTCGCATCAAGGCTGTTTGCCGTAATTTCCGGGATTGCACGCACGATCGCGTTGTCCATGATAATCGCGTCACACTCAGAATGCCCTGCACACTTGTTGTTGCCATTGATATGCGAGTAAAAGGTCTGCTCTGAAAAATCCTTTGCCACTGAGTGCGAGATCACGTTTGTGCTCGAATCCTCGCCGTCCAGATCGACATAAAAATTTGTTGTCGCTTTCTGTTTTCCATGTGTCATGAGCTTTTCTTTAATGACAAGCTGCGCGCCCTTTCCAAGCTTTGCCCTCGTCACTCTGTCCGTGGAGTCCACCCCCCGGATTTGCACCGTGTCCATCTCCATGTAACTGTCCTCGTCCAGATTGACGATCGTCTCTGGGTTCATCACGCGCTCCCCGGTGCCCTCGCCAGAGCCGTAGTGCTTCTCTACATAGCGCACTTTTGCATTTTTTCCGACGAAAAAGGAATGGATACCGCTGTGCTCGCTTGTCTTGTCCCCGCCATTGTGAATACCGCAGCCTGCCACAATCGTGACATCGCAGTCCTCGCCAATGTGAAAATCATTGTACACCAGCTCTTTGAGTCCTGTCTGGGTCATGAGTACGGGGATATGCACGCTCTCCTTTTTGGTGCCGGGCTTGATAAAAATGTCGATTCCCGGTTTATCCTCCTTGGGGACGATCTCGATGTGTTCTGTGGACTGTCTTCCTGCCGCTTCGCCGTTTGCGCGGATGTTGTAGGCGCCTGCGGGCACTTCATGCAGTCCCGCCACCTGCATCAGCAATGTTTTCTGAATCTCATCCATGTATACACCCTCCTGCATTATGTCTGCACTCAAGATTGCCGTTTAACAGTTTTGGCAGAATCTCCGATTTTGCCCCGATGTCCTGTATCTCGCCGTCTGCTATCACTACGATTTTGTCCGCGATGTCGAGAATGCGCTCCTGATGCGAGATAATCACGATATTTCCCTGCGTCTTGTCATGCATTTTCTCAAATACCTTGATTAAATTCTGAAAACTCCACAGATCAATTCCTGCCTCCGGCTCGTCAAACACTGAGAGCTTCATTCCTCTGGCAATGACTGTCGCAATCTCAATCCGCTTGAGTTCCCCGCCGGACAGACTGGCATTGACCTCACGGTTAATGTAATCCCGCGCACAGAGCCCCACCTCCGCAAGATACTTACAAGCGCCCTCGACACTGAGCTGCTCCTTCGCCGCCAGCCGGATGAGGTCAAGCACTGTGATTCCTTTAAACCGCACTGGCTGCTGAAAGGCAAAGCTGATGCCCAGATTCGCCCGCTCTGTGATGGACAGCTCTGTGATATCCTGCCCTTCAAAGAAAATCCGCCCCTCCGTCGGCTGTATGATTCCTGCTATCATCTTCGCGAGGGTCGATTTGCCGCCTCCGTTTGGCCCGGTGATCGCTGTGAAACGGTCCTCAATCTTTAGATCAATATGATTCAATATATCCTTTCCATTCCCATCATCCACATGGTAGGATATATCCTTTAATTCTAGCACGTATCCGCGCCTCCTCTCCTGATGTCTCCTATAATATATAGTGTGCTCTCGGAAACTCGAACCCCTTGTTTTATAAGGCTTCAGAAATTTC
>ERZ779622.531-NODE-531-length-21827-cov-6.583134_pt1 | contig 21827 bp, 28 predicted proteins | sample MGYA00514188_ERZ779622 | MGnify/ENA primary metagenome ERZ779622 (study PRJEB29562, sample SAMEA4376702) | mouse gut metagenome | isolation source: Cecum | study: EMG produced TPA metagenomics assembly of the A DSS colitis mouse model was used to assess the... | reverse complement strand
CCCACCCTCACTCCCCACCCGACGCACTTCCCAACAAGCTCTGCATAAACCATGAGTTCTATATTAACTATGAGTTCTAGCGTACCGATAAGGTCTACGGTGACGCTTGGGTCTACGGTGACGCTGAGGTCTGCGGTAACGCTAAGGTCTGGGGTATGACGCATGTGTTAGTAATAGGGCCTGCCGGCAGCAGGGACGGTTTTACCACGTTTTACAGGGACAGGGACAACGGCATATCCGTCCGGTGCGGCTGCTTCAACGGCAAAATAGACGCGTTTTTGAAAAAAGTAACGGAAACCCACGGGGAATCAAAACATGCGCAGGTTTACAGGGCGGCAGCAGGGCTGGCGGGAATGCAGATTGATTTGACGCCATGCGGCAGCAGTCATGACAGACAGGAGGGAAAACATGAGTAAAGTATACATACGCAGTCAGGACAGGGCAAAATTGTACTGCTTTGGGATTTCCCTTAACGTTTTGGGATATTCCAAGAATACAATACACAGGAGAGGCATTGACACAGTACGGCATACTATCTGCATTTCTGTTTGACATACCGAAGGTTTACGAAATGCCTGAGAAGTAAGGATATCCGGCAGCAGTCCTACGAAAACAAATCAGGATAAAGGATAAGGGAAATGAAAGCAGCAATAGAAATCAGCGAGGAAACCATGGACAGGCTGGCGGGAGCATTGAACCTGCCTCCGCTGTACGATACAGAATACGGGATTGATGAGGACAGCCTCAGCTACGCCATAGAATTAATGGTGGAGCTCTGTGCGGATTAAGAGAAAACGCAGCAGTCACAGTAATATTTGTTCGGCATTATATCATGGAGCCCGTGGCGGCGGGGCAAAGCGCCGCCGGAAAGGAGGGCATATTGACAAGAAAACAGCTTGAGCAGTATAAAAGCAAAAAAGAGGAAATCGCGGAACTGGAAGCGGCGGTAAGTAAACTCGCAAGCGGTGAAGGTCTGATGGGCAGCAGTACAGTATTTGATTACCGTTCCGGCTACCCTGTGCCGCAGGCTGTAGTAGGGGTAGACAGGGAAAAGTTCTGGAGCACAAAGGAGCGGTACGAGGCAAAGATAGCAGGGTTAAAAGCAGAATGCGAGGCTGTGGAAGAATTTGTGTTTGATATAGAGGATAGCCTGACACGCCGTATATTCAGATTATACTATATTGAGGGCATGACGCAGGACGATGTATCAAAAGATGTCAGCCTTCATCGGAGCACAGTATCAAAAAAAATTTTTGATTTTTTCAAAGTTTCACACAAATCACAAAAAAAGACATTATAATAGATAATAGAGGACCCAGCAAAAAAACATGCCTGAGAAATACCTCCTTTCCTAAAGGCGCCCGCTTCACGGCAGGCGTCTTTTTCGTGAAAAAAATATAACATTTGTGCGAAAAACTGTTGACATATGGTGTACGATATGCTATTATATATTTATAAGGAGGTGAGATACAGATGAGTAAGAAGAAACACAAAAAGAAAAAATCCGATATCGACATTAAGACGTTGGCAGTCAGCGCGATAACGGATTTAATCATCGGCATAATCTTAACGATTATAGCCAAGCTACTTGAGTAGCGGAGAGGGGCGCAAGCCCTTCTCTTAAACACAGTATACCACACTCATCTGTAAAAAATCAATATGGCAGACATGTTAAAATTTTTAGGTGTTTTATTAATTGCAATGGGTATCTGCAAACTGTGTATTTGCCTTGTGATGGGAAGGAGACAGAGCCATGCCGGTAGGAAACCCGAAGAGACAGACCATAGCAACTAAGAAATACGAAGAGAAAGCCGGCTGGGTAAGCAAATCCTACAAGCTAAAGAAAGCGCTGGTAGAAGAATTTGCCGAAGCCTGCAAGGCAGCAGACGTCAGTCAGGCGGCAAAGCTCTCCGAGTTTATGCGGGAGTTTATAAACAGCCAGAAATAAAAGGAACCATGAAGGGCAATGCGGGAAACCGTATTGCTCTTTTTGTAAGCAAATCTTTGTAAAGGAGGAAAGACTATGGATTATCATTCCGCAAAGTGGAAAGCAAAGAGAAAAAAATATTAAAGCGTGATGGATACATGTGCCAGTATTGCCGGCGCTTTGGAAAACGGGTGGATGCGGTGACAGTACATCACATTTACCCTGCAGAAAAATACCCTCAGCATATTTGGTGTGATTGGAACCTGATATCACTGTGCGGGCAATGTCATGACAAAATGCATAGTAGGGCAAACGGTATGCTGACGGCGGACGGGGAAAATCTCAAGCGTCTGGCTGACAGGCGGAAAAGAGCAGCCCCCCCTGTTTTGCAGGGTAACTTTTAAAGTGAATTCACCGAAGGGAGACCCCCCCTTCCAATAGAGCGGGATTCTTGAAAAATTTTTTTGCGGTATCAGAGGAGGTGTGAAATCGTGGCTGGAAAGGCAGTCTGTAAGGAAACAATCAAGAAAAATACGATTGAAGACATGAAGAAATTAAATACCTATAAGCCCGAGTATGACGCCTGTATTGATATTTATGCCGAGCTGATGGAACAGTACGCAAGGCTCACAAAAACATTTAAGGATGCCGGCTATAGGATTGAGGAATACACGGCAGAGGGAGGTAAGAAAAAAGCGCCGCTCGTTGCAACGCTGGAATCACTGCGGAAAGACATACTCCAATATTCAGACCGGCTCTGCCTGAACCCGAAGGCAAACATGCCGGAGGGTAAAACAAAAAGGAAAAAAGAGCTGTCGCCACTTGCGGAAGCTCTGAGCAGGATTGAAACGTAAAGCGACAGGAACTGCAACAGCAAAATCCGGAAACTATGCGGAGGTAATGGAGTATGTCGAAAGCATATTGTCCGGGGAAAAGGCTGCGTGTGATGAACTGATAATGATATGCCGTCGCTTCAAGGACGACCTTTTAAGTGCTGCCTATGATTTTGATACAAGGGATGCGGATTTTGTAATACAGGTCATAGAAAAAACATGCCGGCATACGAAGGGAGAGGCTCTGGACGGCACGCCGCTTAGGGGAAAGCCGCTTCTGCTGGAGCCGTGGCAGAAATTTATTATCTATAACCTGCTGGGATTTTTCCTCAAAGGGACAAAAATCCGAAGGTTTAAGGAAGCCTTTATTTATGTGCCGAGAAAAAACGGGAAAACTTCATTTGTTGCCGCCCTATCTTGGGCGCTGGCGCTGCTGCAGAGAAAGTCAGGGTCAACAATCTATATTGTGTCTGCCGACCTGAAAGAATCGCTGCAGAGTTTCAAATTCATATTAAAAAACCTTGAAATGATGGACCCAGACAATGAAGAGAACTTCCGTATACTGGATAACAATCAGGAGCACAGCATTGAAAAGGATTTTGACGACGGCTCCATTTTCATTCAGGCGCTGGCTGCAAACCCCGACAGGCAGGATTCTTTAAACTGTAACGTAGGTATTGCGGACGAAATACATGCCTATAAGACGCCAAAGCAGTACAACATCATCAAAGAGGCAATGAAAGCCTATACCAACAAACTGATGGTGGGAATCACGACGGCAGGCGATAATATGAATTCATTCTGTTATAAGCGTGTGGAGTATTGTGTCAAAGTGCTGAAAAAAACAGTAAAAGACGAACAGCTATTTATTTTTATGACAAGGGCTCCAAAACAGGAGAATGGGGATGTGGATTTTACGAATCCCCAAATACACGAAATGGCAAACCCCAATTATGGCGTGACGATAAGACCGGAAGACATGAAAAACGATTCCATGCAGGCGCTGAATGACCCGCAGCAGCGCAAGGACTTTCTGGCAAAATCCTTAAATGTGTACACGGCGGCAATGAAGGCGTACTTTAACATCGACGAATTCAGGAAAAGCGATGGGCAGTTTGACTGGACACTGGAGGAGCTTGCGGCAATGCCGGTCCGCTGGTATGGCGGCGCCGATTTGTCAAGGCTGTATGACCTGACAGCGGGCGCCCTGTATGGGACGCTCGAGGGATATGAGTGTGTAAATGCACAGGGGGTAAAGGGTAAGTATGATGTGGACATCATTATAACGCATGGCTGGTTTCCCGTTGTACAGGCGGCAAAAAAGGCGGATGAAGACGGTATTCCCCTATTTGGCTGGAAAGATGACGGCTGGCTTGATATGTGTAACAGCCCGACCGTCAATCATGCGGAAATTGTAAACTGGTTTGTCTTAATGCGGAAAAAAGGTTTCAAAGTGCAGGCGGTAGGGCATGACAGAAAATTCTGCAAGGAATATTTTGTGGGAATGAAGGAAGCAGGCTTTAATGTCATAGATCAGCCACAGTATTTTTATAAAAAATCACAGGGGTTTAGGCATATAGAAAAAAAGGCGAAGGACGGGCTGCTGTATTACTTGCACTCGGATGCCTTTGAATACTGCCTGCAGAATGTAAGTGCGGTGGAAAAAACGGATGAGATGATTCAGTATGAAAAAATCCATCCGGAGAACCGGATAGATTTTTTTGATGCGTCTGTTTTTGCATGTATCAGGAAACTGGAAGAAATGGGTAACAGGGACAAGCTGAAAAAATGGTTTAAAAAACAGTAGGAGGTAAAGTGAAAAAGATAAGGGCTGACAACAAAAGAAAAGGGATTGGTATTTTTAAAAAGCGCAGTTCAGAAACCCTTGCGTTGTTTTTAAAGGATAGCGGCGAACTGTCGGATATCCTGCCGAATTATGTGCCACTGTCAAAAAACGAAGATGTGATAAAGTGTGCCAATATTATAGCGGATTTGGTGTCCTCTATGACTATCATGCTAATGAAAAACGGGGAGAAGGGAGACACACGGCTGCGGAATGAGTTGTCAAAGAAAATAGACATCAACCCATGCAGTTACATGGACAGGAAAAATTTTATTTTTAAAATTGCAAGGGACATGCTGCTGTATGGAAACAGTGTGGTATATCCCGAAGTGGACGGCATGTACATAAAAAACCTGCAGCCCCTTGAACAGAGCGGCTGCTCTTACAGGAAAACAGAAGGCGGTTATGCCATTATTTACAAAGGGCAGGAACTGCACCCCGATGATATACTGCATTTTGTGTATGTGCCCGATGAAGAGGAGCCCTTCAGGGGAATCGGGCAGAAAAACGCAATTATAAACGCTGCCAAAATGCTGACGCAGGCAAATGCCACAAAAAAGAAATTTCTGCGAAGCAAATGGAAACCGTCAATGATTATATCCATTCATGCAGATGCAGAAGAACTGACGGACCCTGACATGCGGAGGAATGTGCTTGGAAGCTATGTGTCGGACACGGAAGAAGGCGAACCGTGGGTAATTCCGGCAGGGGAGATTGACGTCAGGACCATACAGCCGTTAAGCCTTAATGACCTGGCAATACAGGACAGTATAAAAATGGACAAGCAGGCGGTTGCGGCTGCGTTTAACATGCCGGCATTTATGATAGGCATAGGCGAATTTAAACAGGATGCCTACAACAACTTCATTTCCACAACAGTAATGTCAATTGCGATGATAATCCAGCAGCAGCTTACAAGCAAGCTGCTGTTTTCAGGCGACTTATACTTCAAGATGAATTATAAATCGCTGCTGCAGTATAGCCTTGAGGATACCATAACCCTGATAAAGGGAATGGTTGGGGGCGGAATGATGTCGCGGAACGAAGGGCGGTGCGAACTGGATTATGCGCCGGTAGACCAACAGGGAATGGATGAGTTTATTGTGCTGGAAAATTTTATTCCGGTGGCAAAAGTGGGGGACCAGAAAAAATTAAAGCAGGGAGGAGAAAAGAATGGATAGGGAAAAAATGCAGTACCGTACCGCTATGCAGGAACTGAAAACAAGAGCGGAACCCGATACACCGAAGGTCATTGAAGGCTATTTTGCGGTATTCGGGTCAGAAACGGAGCTGTGGGAAGGCGCTTATGAAGAGATAGCGCCGGAGGCGTTTGATAATACGCTTGGTGATGATATCAGGGCATTAATTAACCATGACACAACGCTGGTACTGGGGCGGAATAAGGCGTCAACACTTGAACTGGCGGCGGACAGCCACGGGCTTTTTGCGCGGATTATCATAAACGAGAAAGACACGGATGCCATGAATCTGTATGAGAGGGTGCAGCGCGGTGATGTAAACCAGTGTTCTTTTGGGTTTGAAATATTGAGAGAGGAGACGCAGTATAGAGATGATGGTTCCGTAAAGTGGATTATACGGGAAATAAAGTTGTATGAAATATCTGTATGCACATTTCCCGCCTATAGGGATACTGTAGTGCAGGCAAGAAGTTCTGATTACGAAAAAATGAAAAAGAGAAAACTGGAAATCTGGAAACAAAAACAGAAAGAGAGGATTGAAAATGTCACTGAGAGCATTAATGCTGAATAAGAAGATTCAGGAAAAAAGAGCGGAACTGAAGAAACTGCAGGAGGCGGCAGCAGAACTGAAAAAAAAGGAAACTGAACTGGAGGCGGCGGTGGAAGAGGCATCCACGGAGGAAGAGCAGAAAGCGGTTGAAGAGGAAATTGACAAATTTACTGCGGATAAAGCGGACAATGAGGCAGAAACAGAAAAGCTTGAGGCAGTGTTAAAAGACTTGGAAGCCGAACTGGACGATACAGCAAGGCCTCCCATGGAGGGAAACAGAGCGATGACAGGCAGCAACAGGGAAACCAGAACAGGAGGAACAGGAAATATGTTAATTAAAAGAGGCTTTTTTGAAGGAAGAACCGTGGAAGAACGGGACGCAATGGTTGCAAGGAGTGAAGTAAAGGAGTTTATTACACAGCTGCGGTCGTTAAAAGGGCAGAGTCGTGCTGTGACAGGGGCGGAGCTGACGATTCCTGAAGTTGTGCTGGAAATGATTCGGGATAATCTGAACAAGTACAGTAAGTTAGTGAAGCACATCAGGTTAAAGCCGATTAAAGGAACCAGCAGGCAGAATATTGCGGGGACGATACCGGAAGGAATCTGGACGGAAGCAATTAGTTCGTTAAGCGAGTTAAAAATCAGTTTTAATCAGGTGGAAATGGATGGATACAAGGTAGGCGGGTATATTTCGGTTCCGAATTCTGTGCTGGAGGATTCTGATGTTGATTTAGTCAGCGAGATTATGGATGCACTGGCGCAGGCTATCGGGATTGCTGTGGATAAAGCAATCCTCTACGGCACGGGTAAGAAGATGCCAACGGGAATTGTGACGAGGCTGGCACAGAAAGCAAAGCCTGATACATGGGGTAAAAATGCACCGGAATGGAAGGACTTATCAACGTTGAATGTGAAAAAGCTGAATATTTCTGCAAAGGACGGTACTGCTTTTTTTGCCGCTTTAATACAAGGGCTTGGGGTGGTAAAAGAAAATTATTCCGACGGCAGGAAAGTATGGTGCATGAACAGCACGACCAAAACCGATGTGCTGGCAAAGGCAATAACATTTAATGCAGCTGGTGCCATTGTGGCGTCAATGAATGGGGAAATGCCTATTATTGGCGGAAAAATAGAGACGTTTGACTTTATGCAGGACGGCGATATTGTAGGCGGGTTTGCCAGCCTGTATACGCTGGTGGAGCGGAAAGGCGGCACGTTTGGCAGTTCCGAGCATGTGAAATTTATTGAAGACCAGACACTTTACAAGGGTACAGCGCGCTATGACGGCATGCCGGTAATAGGAGAGGGGTTTGTTGCTGCCAATATTGGCGATACGACGCCCATGACAACAATACTGTTTGCCGGACAAAGTGAAGAAGCGGATACAAAAACAGAAACGACCGCAAAGGCAGAATAGCGGGGTGATATCGGATGGCGGATAAGCAGATAAATATACTGGCGTTATTCAAGCAGGATATGGGAATCAAAAACAATGCAAAGGATGCCTACTTTAAAACTCTGATAAAAGCTTCAGAAAAAGAGCTTGAAAGAAAAGGGATTAAGCTTGATAAAAGTTCTGTGGACGACGCCATGCTGATATCTGATTTTGCAGCATGGAATTACCGGAAGCGGCAGGAGGATGTGCCGCTTTCGGCAAACCTGTTAAACAGAATCAGAAACCGGATTATGCGCCGCAGGGCGAAGGGAGGATAAACATGTCATATGATGACGAGGCTGTTCTTTTGACAAAGACGGGCGTTGTGAAAGACAAAAACGGGTTTGAGACAGATATTTATGTAAAAACGGCTGTTTTTGTGGGGAAAAAATCTGTATCAAGGGCAGAATCCTACAAGGCAATGAACGCAGGACGGAAAATAGCCATGGTGTTGGGTATAATGACATCGGAGTATGAGGGAGCTTTTCAAATAATAAATGACACGGAAACGGCTCCGTCCTGCGTCGAGTATAAAGGTAGGACTTACCGAATTGTAAGGACTTATGGAGAGGAAAAGGAAGAAATGGAACTGATATTGGAGGAAGCGGATAATGGCGGGTTTTGATGTAAGGTTTCCAGATGATTTAATGGGTGGATTATTGAACACTGACTGTAGTGAAATCTGCGTAAAGGCGTTATCAGAGGCAGCGCCCCTGCTGGTGGACAGCATGAAAAAATCAGCACGGGCAGCAGTTTTGCATGAAGGTGAATCAGAGATGGTAAATTCCATTGCTTTTTCCAAGGCAAAGAGAACAAAAGACGGTTCCGCTTATATTACGACTGTAGGTCCAAGAGGGTATTCAAACCATATGTATTATGACAAAAAAGGGCAAAAAAAGCGTAAGTATAAGGTAAGCAATGCACTGAAAGCCATATGGAAAGAGTATGGGATTGCGGGAAAGCAGGCGCCGCGCCCTTTTATTGCGAATGCTACGCGGAATGCAGAAGAAAAAGTTATGAATAAATTGCAGGAAGTTTACAGAAACAAGACGGGAGGGCGTGAATGAATGTAAACGATATAATAGAAAGACTTGCCTATGTTGTAAACTGCCCCGTTTCCCTCGACGTTTATAGCGGAAACGAAAATCGCTATATCACCTATACTTATGAAGATGAACGTCCCGACATGCATGGGGATAATCATGTGTTGACAGATACGGCGTATATTCAGGTCAACTATTTTGTCCCAAGAACGTATAACTATATGGCGGATAAACACAAAATCCGTGATTATCTGGAAGAAAACGGATTCAAGGTGACATCAATCAGAAGTTGGGTAGAAAATGATATTACGGGATATCCGAATATCAGGCGCCTATTATTTGAAACAAATTACACAGAAACGAGGAGGAAAAAAGTATGAAGTTTGGATTGAGCAAGCCGGTTATTGCAAGAAGAATCGGAAAAAAAAACTATGCGGATGGATTTGTATGTGGAGAGGCAATGTCCACATCTGTAAACCCGCAGTATGCAGAAGCGTCGCTGTATGGGGATAATAAGATGGTTGCCAGCAAAAAGAAACTGAAAAATGCTTCTGTGTCAATGGGGACAACAAGGCTTCCTAGGGAAGCAGAGTTTGTTATGTTCGGGCATAAAATTAATACGGAAACAGGGGAAATTACATACAGGGCAGAAGATGCGGCAAGTTATGTCGGATATGGGTTTATTTCCAAAGAGGAGGTGGATGAAACAACAAAATACATTGCCTGTGTCCTGTATAAAGTGATGTTTAGCGAAGGTGAAAATTCCTATGAAACAGAGGGCGAGAACATCAGTTTCAAGACACCTTCCGTTTCTGGCACGGCAATGCCGGATGACGACGGGGAGTGGATGAACAGAAAACAGTTTGATACGGAAGAGGAAGCATATGCGTGGGTCAGGGGAATCCTGAATCTGGACGCAAAGTGCGAGACCCCGAAAGTTTCTATTGAGGCTGGAGTTTATGACGCAGCGCAGTCTGTGACATTAACGGTATCTGACGGCGGCACCATTTACTATACAACAGACGGGACCACGCCGGGCAAGGCAAACGGCACAAAAGTGACAAGTACGGCTATTCCAATTACTAAAACAACCATGTTGAAAGCCGTCAACACGTCGTCAGGAAAGAAGGATTCGGATATCTTTGCAGCAGAGTATATTATCAGCACGGTGTAAAAGATGCAGAGAAAGGGAGTTGTAAGCGCGCTTCCTTTCTCTTTTTGATATAAGGAGGATGCAAATGCAGGAGCGACTAAGTTATATAACAGTAAGGGGCAGGCAAATTCCCTTATGGTGCGATATTTTTGCATTAAATGAGATACAGGAAAAATATGGTTCAATCGGCTCCTTTGAGCGCCGGCTAATCGGAGTACCGGAAGAGGCAAAAAAAGACTGGAGAGGAATAAGAAAAGAGCCGGATGTGGCTGTCATTATATTTGCACTGGAGTTGATGATTCGGGAGGGATATAAAAAGGCAGATATGTTGGAAGAAGGTGTAACGCCGCACGAAGACCCTAAAGTATTGCTTATGGATATAGACATCCCTTTTTCTGAACTTTCAGATATTGTGCATGGAGTGTATAAGAGGTGTTTCCAGTCAAAAAAATAAAGCAGGGAACGGGAAAGGAGGAGAACAGACCGATAGACGTTTCCTGGCTATTATTTATCGGTGTTGCAAAACTAGGATATTCTGAAAAAGAGGTATACCTCATGCAGATGGGAAAGTGGCTGGACCTTTTTGACACATACAGGCGGGTTTATAATTTTGAGACTGCCAGACAGCTATACAGCGTGGAAGAGGCGGGAAAAAAAGATTCTGTGATGAATTTGTGAGGACGGACATATGGCAAGTAAAAATACGATTGGCAGTAAAATTGTAATTGAAGGGGAAAAAGAATATAACGAATCCCTGAGACGTATAAGAGCGGAGCAGCAGGAGCTGCGGTCCGAAATGAATTTGTGCACGGAAACATACAAAGAAAATGCGAACACGGTGGAAGCGCTGAAACAGAAGCAGGAAATATTGGCAAAGCAGGTAGATGCGCAAAGCCGGAAGGTAGAAAACCAGCGCAGGGTATTGGAGAGTGCAAATAAGGCACAGGAAGAAGCAAAAAACCGGATAGAAAAATATCAGGAAGCGCTGTCAGGGGCAGAAAAAGAACTGGAAAGAATGAAATCTGCGGCAGATACATCCGCAGAGGCCATAGAAGCACAGAAAAAAGAGATTGAGGATTTAAACAGCAAACTGATTCTATTTCAGCAGGGATATGACAAAGCGGAAGCCGCATCCGTGAAGTATCAGACGGCACTGAATAATGCAGAGGCAGATTTGCGGAAACTGGAAAATGAGCTGGACAGGACAAACGGATATCTGGGGGAGGCAGAGGAATCTGCAGACGGCTGCGCCAAATCAATAGATAGCTATGGTAAAAAAGTAAAAGAAGCCGGAGAGGAATCTCAGGCATTCAAGGAAAAAGCGGTTAATGGCGTGAATGCGTTGGCAAGTGCTTTAGTGGCTTCTGGTATTGTCAAAGGGGTAAAAGAGATAGCTGACGCGCTGATGGACTGTTCCGATAAGGCGAAAACTTTTGAAACGGCGATGAATAAGGTGTATACCATTGCAGACGAAAACACGTTGGCGCAGGCGGATATGTCAGCGCAATTACTGCAGACGTCAACGGAAATGATACAGTCTGTTAATGATATGGCGGACGCAGCGTACAATGCCATTTCCGCCGGTGTGGATACGGCTGAAGCTGTAGACTTTGCGGCAACATCCACAAAACTGGCAGTAGGAGGATTTACGGATGCCACGACAGCGGTTGACATACTGACAACAGCCGTTAACGCCTACAATTTGGAAACCGAAAAGTCAGTGGAAATATCGGACATGCTGGTAACAACTCAGAATGAAGGCAAGACAACAGTAGGCGAGTTGGGCGCTAATATGGGAAAAGTAATTCCTCTGGCGGCTGCATATAACGTGAACATGGCGAACCTTTCCGCGACTTATGCAAAGTTAACGGCAAACGGCATAAAGACGGCAGAATCCACAACCTACATCAAGGCAATGCTGAACGAGCTTGGCGACAGCGGAAGCGCGGTATCCAAAATACTGATGGAAGAAACAGGTTATTCTTTTGCAGAGCTTATGGAGCAGGGGTACAGCCTTGGCGACGTGATTTCTCTTCTTGGAGAGAGCGTAGACGGGAATACAGGGGCATTTAACGAACTGTGGAGTAGTTCAGAAGCGGGAATCGGCGCACTGTCCCTCTTAGGGACCGGTGCAGAAGAATTTAACCGTGTGCTGGCAAAGATGGAAAACAGTGCCGGTGCTACGGAAGCCGCTTTTAAGAAAATGACGGATTCGACGGAATATGCAGAAAAACGGATGCATAACGCCATAGAAAACCTAAAAATAGCAATCGGAAATGAACTGAACCCTGCGTTAAAGGATATGTACAATGGCGGGGCGGATGCATTTGAATGGGCAACCGATTTTGTCAGGGAACATCCGGAGGTCGTAAAAGGGATTGCGATCGTGGCAGCAGGCGTGGGCGCCTTAACGGTTGCAGTAGTCGGGCTGACGGCTGCTGTGGCGGCATTTAATGCCATAATGGAAGCGACGAACCCTATTATACTGGCGATTTCCACAGCTCTTGGTGTTCTTGCTGCCGGATATGCGGCAATTTCAGAAGCAACGGCGCACAGGGAAACGGAGCTTGAAAAAGAGATTGCGAAAACCAAGGAACTGGCAGCAGCACAAAGAGAATGTATGGACAGTATGCTGGATGAGGCAGAATCAAACAGCAAAAACATACAGCAGGTAAGGGAATTAACGCTGGCAATAGACCAGATGAATAAAAAAGAAAACCTGTCTGCAGGGGAAAAATCAGAGCTTGCGGCACAGGTAAGCATATTAAATGAACTGATGCCGGAACTAAACCTTGCAATCAATGAGCAGACAGGTTATTTGGAAGACAGTACAGGCGCATTTGCGGAATATGCGAGAGAGCTTGCCAATGTACGGGAATATGAAAATATTCTGGAGCAGAATAAGAATACATATCAGGCAAGACTGGAGGCAGAGAACCAACTGACCGAAGCCATCAGGCAGCAGGAGGAAGCTTATGCAGCATTACAGAAAACAAAGGAAGAAAATGCAGTAGTTGATTTTTTCGGCGTAACTGTCTATCAGAACATAAGTGATGTGAATGCGGCAGAACAGGCATATATCGATGCAAGCTATGCGGTAGGGGAATACAGGCAGATAATTGCGGATGCAGAAATAGAGCTGCAGAATATGAGCGAATATCTGGAGGCAACGAGGGTATCGCTGGAAGAAACCAATACAGCACAGATAGAGTATAAAGGAGCAACCTATGAAGTATCCCAAAGCGTGTCGTCAAACATAAATGACATACAGACAGCCTATGAACAGGCAAGGGATGCAGCAGAGGAATCCATCAAGTCACAGGTTGGGCTGTTTGATGAGCTTTCCATGCAGTCAAACCTGACGACAGCAGAAATGGCGGCAAACCTGCAGAGCCAGGCGGACACATTTAACCAATATAAAAACGACTTGCTGGCAGCGTCAGAATTGGTAGAGCGGGGGCTTTTAGATGAAGGGCTGCTGGGGTCGATTCAGGAGCTTGGCATGAACGGCGCCGGATACCTGCATGAGCTGGTAGAAGCCTCCAAAACGGATGTGGAATCATATGCCGCGGTGGTTGCCAGCTATCAGGAGATGGTAGATGCGAGGGCTTCCCTGTCGGAAGCCATAGGAGATTTGGCAACAGATTATACGTCACAGATGGATGGTCTGTTGGATATACAGACAGAAAAATACGGGCAGATGGCAGAAACCACGGAAACTACATATGCAAACATACAGGTCTCTCTGGAAGAGGCAATGGCTTCCATGGTTACAACACAGGCAAATGGCATAGATGAGATGGTTGCTTGTGTTTCGGAAAAGTATCCTGAAATGGGGACGGCAGCAGCAGGACTGTGCGAGGCGGCTGAAAAGAGTCTTTTGGGGTCTTTGGTAGTGGTAGACGACGGCAGCAGCGAGGTGTTCCGCAATATAGGTTATAAAATACCGGAAAGCGTGGCACAGGGAATCAGGGACGGGCAGGAAGTGGTATCCGGCGCCGTGCAGGAGGTAATAGATAATGCAATAGCCAGCGCGGACTTAAGCGGCATATCCGCTGGAATAGACAGGCAGCTTGGTATTGCCTTTCAATAGCAAGGAGGATGTGATGCGGAAATTTAGGCTGCAAAATGCCATTGGAACACAATGGGACCTGACTGTGGAGGATAGTTTTTTGTCCAACCCTAAAGGACTTGGCGGAGAAAGGAAAACCACATATGCACAAATCGGAAACAGGTGGATAGGGATGGAAGATGTGCAAAAGCAGAAAAATATTACGGGAAAGGTAGTTTTTGAAACTTATGAGAAATTTCATGAGTTTTGCATTTTTGCACAGCATCGTCCTCTGACACTGATTTATGTGGCTGCAGGTACGTATATGCTGCAGGTGAGCATAGAAAAAATAGGAAAAAGCGAAATAGAAGCCATTGGGCTATCATCAGACATTACGATGAAAGGATTGACAGCGTGGTACAGGATATTGAATGTGGAGGATTCAGATGCCGGATACGAGAAGAAATATCCTTATATGTATGATTATACCTATGCAGATAACGCAACCGGAAGCATGGAATTTGACACAGACAGTGTGGCAGATAATCCGATAAAACTGGTTGTTATCGGTCCGTGCCGGAATCCGTCATGGGTGCAGTACGAAAACGGAAGTGTAAAAGCCGGCGGAAAGGTATCCTGCACGATAGGAAACGGTAACAGACTGATAGTAGATGCAACGAAAATACCATATGAGATAGCGGAATACAGCCAGTCAGGTGAAAGGGTGCGGGACTTATATCAGAACAGCGATTTTTCCACGCAGCGTTTTTTGTTTGCAGGATATGGGCATAACAAAATATCGGTAATGCATGAAGGAAGTGAAGAAATTCATGCCGCAATGGAGGTGATGATAGAATATGATTCCATTTAACATTGAAATATTGGATAGGAATTTTACCTACAGGTCTTCGTATCAGGCACGGGAAATGGAATATCATGAGGATTACCTGTCTTTGGACAGCAGCAGGATAGTAGTCCCCAAAATCGTGGCAATGGAGGGCGATTACATCAGAATAACCGGTGCCGCAAACCGAGTGGGAATTGTTACAGCCTGCGAAGACAAGGGAACAAAATACGAAGTACAGTTTAAACCGATGCTGATATTGGCGGATGTGGAGGTGCATTATGACAGGGAAGCACTGAAAACAATATCACTGGAGGAATGGATTGCAAATATATTAAATAGTACATTCAGGGATAATGCGGATGTGCTGCAGAATATAACAGGTTTTTCCGCAATTCCGCTGACTGCAACAAAAAATGCAGTAATGGAACTGGAATCTAATATTGGCAACCTGTACAGCATCATCACTGAAGCGCTAATAAAATATAACGTGGTAATGGATTTTGAAATTGACATAAGTAAAAAGGCTTTGACCGTTGGCATACAGGCAAGAAATAAGGAAATACCCGTAATTGAAGCGGACTTCCCGAATGTCCTGAACAGGCTCTTTATAATCAGGCAGGCGGATGAAGCAGTAAATAAACTGTCTGTCTATAATGAGAAAGATGAAACGGAACATATGGATTTTTATATGCTGGATAATGGGAACATTGTCACGGAAAGCACGGCAGCAGGAAGGATAAGTCCTGTTGCATTTGCAGCAGTATACATAACGCATGAGGCTGGCGACAAAACATTTGCGGAAGCTGCATATGAGAAAGCATTTTCCTATATGCATACTGCCGATTACAATAACTTGATTGAATTAACAGTATTAAATGATGATGTTCTGGTCTGCCCTGAATCGCTGAAAATCGGGCAGAAAGTAAAGATAATCAGAAATAATGTGATGTATGAAACCGTATTAACAGGGAAAGTGGTTGGCAAAACAACAAAGCTAATATTTGGTGCGGTAAGACTGGAACTGACTAAAAAATTAAAAAGGAGAATAGCCAAAAAATGAGTGAAATAATAACGTTAAAGCAATTTGACGGGAGTATAGTTACACCAAAAGACGATGCGATTATATTTGATTCCTTTAGCGGAGAAACAGGTCTGTTGGAAGGCTGTGAATTGGTACACACAGGCGCGGGACAGATACGGATAGGAGCAGGAAGGGGCATTATAAAAGGAAGACAATTTGTAGTGCAGGAACATACAATTTGCGTGACGCTGAGTGATGACAACGATATGCAAGGCAGGATATACATTAGAATGGACTTGTCGGACACGGCGGCACCGGTTAAGATCCTGCACGTCACGGCGGCAGAATTGCCGGAACTGGAGCAGGATGAAAACTGTAATAATAATAATGGTGTGTATGAAATTGAATTAGGGACCTATACGGCATCAAAACTGACAATAATAAGTCTGGAGAAAACAATAAACCGAATTTCTTCAAAACTTGCCAAAAACATGGTTGTTGACAACCCGAATGATGTAGGGGCGGTTACGGAGCAGGGATATCCGGTTGGCTGTATGGCACTAAATGGACTTTTAGGGGGCATGTCTTTTGGCGTAGATGAAGACGGTAATTACGGATATATAAAGGCAGGTGCTGATACAGTGACCCCTTTTAAGAGCGGCAGCGCTATATTGGTATGGTCTGTCTACGGATTATCGGGCGGCATAACCTTTAAAAATACCGGCAGGGTAACCTTTACGGTGCTTAACTATGTTACGGCGGGCAATGTGGGTGTGTATGGCACAACCTCTCCGACAGACCTATTAAACAACGGGCATTTATATGGATATTTTAAGACAGATGCAGGAGCAAATATGGCGCAGGTTATTGAAACGCCGGACATAGAATCTTACCCATACATAGCGCTGCGCCCCGTATATGCTAGTGGATGGACAAACAATAATGCAATTAACGTATGCAGGGTGGCGACATAAATAATAGTGCTGTCCTGACATACGGTAATATGCTGATACTGCAAAACCGTTATCTGCAGAGATACCGGCTATTAATAGAAAAAGAGGAGGTACATTGTGCTTTATTTATTATTTGGAAACAAAAAAATACCAATACGGGCAGAAGTCACCATTATGGGTGATGGTGTGATAAGAGTTAAGGCGCAAGAACAAGTAGAAGAAGTGTTTGGCGGATTTAAACTGTATGCAGACAGGCAAATGCGTCACATGATTGGCGACTATAGTGCTTATAAAACCCAATACCGTGACGAAGATACATTCGGCATGTATTGGTCGACAGGAAAAGTTTATGTGAAACCGTCGGAATCAGAGCCGGTATATAAGCCGACAACGGAAGATATTACAGAAGCAGAGCGTTTAAACAAGGTTTTAAAATTACAAATACAGATAGATAACCTGAAAGCAGAGATTGAGGCTACGGATTACAGGATTATAAAAGCTTATGAATACAGCATGGTTGGCATGGAATCCGGATATGACATGGAATCCCTGCACATGGAAAGGCAGTCGCTTAGGGACGCAATAAACGGTCTGGAAGAGGAGATACAGAAAATAAACAGAAAGGGGGCTATACAGAATGAATGAGACAGAAGTAGCGGTAAAACTGGAAGCGCATGAACACGAAATCGGCAGTATAAAACACCGTATCAGGGAATTGGAAGCAGAAAATAAGGCATTGCAGGAGCTTACCATCTCTGTAAACCGGTTGGCGGTCAGCGTGGAGAATATGCTGACGGAGGTAAGCCAGCACGGTACACGTCTGGACGAATTAGAAAAGGTGCCGGCGGAAAAATGGCGCACGGTAACAAAAACAGCAGCAACGGCGGTAATATCTGCCATATGCGGCGCGTTAGCAACGGCAATCATAGCATTAATAGCAAACGGAGGATTTTAAAAATGAAAAAAATGGATTGGGTAAGAAAACTGACAAGTAGGAAGTTCTGGGCGGCAGTTATCGGCTTTGTAACGCCGGTCATGACACTGGCACGGGTGCCGGACAATACCGCCGTACAGGTGACGGCAATCATTATGGCGGGCGGCACGCTGATAGCGTACATAGTAGGCGAGGGCATGACAGACGCGGCAGCCGCTGGGAAGAGCACAGGAAGTGAGGAATCAGGAGATGCATAAAATATTAAGCACGGCGGAAGCAACGGCTGGGCAGATGGCAGCATACCTGCTGTCTGTGAACCCGTCCCCTCAGCTTCCCCTTCCGGCAGAGGAATTCTGTAAGTTATTTTTGAATATGGCAGCAGCAGAGGGCGTCCGTGGGGACGCCCTTTTTGCACAGTCATGCAAGGAGACGGGTAACTTTCGATTCCGCGGTACCGTAAAAGCAGGGCAGAACAACTATGCGGGGCTTGGAACGGTGGACAGGGATACCCCGGGCGCCGCATTTCCGGATGCCGCTACGGGGATACTTGCGCAGGCACAGCATGCAAAGGTATATGCCACAAAAGAGCCGTTAAACTGCCCCTGTGCGGACCCGCGCTACAACCTGCTTGCAAAGTATGGGAAGGCAGGCACGGCGCAGCATTGGGAGGAACTTGGTGGAAAATGGGCGGTGCCTGGGTATGACACAAAGAAGTATGTTTCTCTTGCTGATGCAGACGCAGCAAAGGACAGTTACGGGTACCAGATAATAAAAATACTAGAGAAAATACTGACAATGCCAAAGGAAGAAAGAGAGGGTGACATTATGGGAAAAACAGTCATAATTGCAATCGACGCAGGACACGGCATGCAAACAGCAGGGAAACGCTGCCTGAGAAGCATAGACCCGCTTGAGACAAGGGAATGGTACCTGAATGACCGGATAGCGGACATGCTGGAGGCGCGTCTGGCGTCTTATAACTGCCGTGTCCTGCGTGTCGGAGATACCACAGGGGCAAAAGATGTGCCACTGGCAGCACGTGTAAAGACGGCAAATACCGCAAAGGCAGACGTGTATATATCCATACACCACAATGCAGGACTTAACGGACGTAGCGGCGGCGGGACAGTGGTATATTACTGCTCAACCAAGCCGCAGCGGGCGAAACAGGCACAGGCACTGTACAATGCCGTGACTGCAAGGACGGGTCTTACTGGCAACAGAAGCAGCAAGGTCATAAAAAAGGACTATTATGTCATCAAGAAGACCGAAGCACCGGCATTTTTAATTGAAAACGGCTTTATGGACAGCCCGACGGATGTGCCTGTTATCCTGTCAATAACCCATGCGGAAAAGACGGCGCAGGGAATTTTGGAGTTCCTGATATCGGAATTTGGTCTGATACTGAAAGTAGAAACGGAATCAGCAGAAAATGGGACTGCGGAAAGTCAGACGGGGACATCAAACGCAGCAGTGCATGCGGCGGCATATTATCCGGCATACACTGGAAAAAAGACCACCCTCACGGCAGCCATGATGTCGCTGGAAATCAACAGTGCCTACAGTAATCGGAAACAGATAGCGAAGGCCAACGGTATAACAGGGTATCTTGGCACGGTGGCACAGAATACGCAGATGTATAACCTGCTTGTGTCGGGACTGCTAAAAAAAATATAATTTCCATAGCGTTTCAGGGAAAATATTCCAGTCTTGTAGTAAAATCCTTTTTTCTGTAGTAACGATGGTACAATCAGGGCATCCAAAACAAAAGAAAAGAGGTGTTGCGGCAATGGACAGTAAAAAATACCTGCGCAGGATGAGGGAGCTTCGCGAGGACCATGACTACGGGCAGAAACAGGTGGCGGCAAGCTTGCAGATAGACCAGAGAGTATACTCAAGGTATGAGACGGGAACAAATGCCATGCCCATAGTAATGGTCTACAGGCTGTGTGAGTTGTATGGAGTGTCTTCGGATTACCTGCTGGGGATAAGCGACAGGAAGTAAAAGGAAAAGCCGGAAGAAGAATTGCTGCTTTTAAGGAAATTCTTCTTCCGGCTTTTTTTGTACGTATTTATGTGTTTCATCAACGGTCATGTATTTTTTGTAATGTAATAAGTATTACTTATTTTGAAAAATTTTCTTTGTAGTTGTTCTTATGTGAAATTTTTACTTGCAAAAACAGAACCTATGTTCTATAATTATAAAAAGAAATATAAAGAAAAGAATATTGTCATTAGATGTTGAAAAAAGTCATTTCCTATAGTACGCTATAAGAAAAACTATGGGGGTAAAGTTAAATGAAAAACAAAACCAAAAAAATGAAGTGTATGTATTATGAAGTAGTAAGCATGGATGAAAATGGTGACGAAGTATTATATGATTTACAGCTATGGCTGAGGAGCATAGTTGGTAAGACTTTGCCGGAACGAAAGAAGGAAATGGATTCTGGATATGAGGGCAGATTGGAAAATTTTATAAGAATTCAGCAGGATGTATATGCTTTAAATTTTATGAAACTTGATGTTGCAAGTGATACATATAAAGTAAAAGAAGATACGCATGCAGAACATATAGATTTGGAAGATGATGAATATATTGGAAAAAACACAGTTGCATTATATGACCCACAGAATCATATAATGATGGTACAAAGGAATAGAGGTTCTTTTAATGCGCCAGCAATAGAAACGTATATTAATCAGACTAATGAAGGTGAGATATGCTATTTGCGACCAATAACAAGGCAATTCAATATAGCTGAGTGCACCAATCATGTTGTAAGAAAAATTAATGTGGTGTGCTCTAATGTCCGACAGTTTGAAACTGGCGGCTCGGCTACCTTTGAAAGAATTATAGAGACTTGTAATGATTTAAACGCTTTGACTGTCCATCTGGAGATTGGCTTAGGGTATGATAGAGGGGCATCTTTAAATAACGAAACAGTGTATGAAGTTGCAAATATTATACAAAGAAATGCTGGCTGCGTGTCTTCGGCAAAAGTGACGATATTAGATGACGAAAAACAATGTGTGTATGATTTGTTTCACAATTGGGACTATGATACTCTTACTTTTGCTGTACCTGAACGAGCAGAATTAGATTTTGAGCGTGTTGCACAGAAAATGTATGAGGTTTACAGCGCAAAGAGATAGAGGAGTAATTATGATGGGAAAGGTAAAAAGCGAAAAATATCGTAAGGGGTTAGAGGTTTGGAGAAACATATATTGTACTGTAATCCCACTTATTATAACTGCGGGATACCTTTTTGCATTTTTAAAATATGGTTTTTGTATTTGGAATAGCGAAAATTTTGGAAGTACATTAACCTCTATAATTACCTTTGTGTCAATTATAATCAGTTTTTTTGGGGTTTTGCTGACAATTCTCATTTCTGCCAGAGAAAAATCAGAGCTTATAGACTACTTTTTGCATACTGCTGACAAAAGTGCATTTATAAAAGCAATCAGAGAATTAATAATATGTGGACTGAGTACGGTAATTATAGCGGCTCTTTTGTTCGGCTATGACATTTTGCAGCAGAAAGTTATAGTATTATTAGTCCTGTTGGGAATTTTTTGCCTAATAAGGTTTTCCGCACTTACTTATCGTTTTACCAATATTTTGCTAATGCTTTTTGTAGGTGAAAAGAAAAGAAAAAAAGAGGGAAAAACGATTTCCCCTGAGGAACTTGATAAATTGAACCAAGTTATTCCACAGAAATAGTAAAAGTTTATAGTGTTTTGTTGCTTAAGGAGTAACATTATATATAAAACGAGAATATACAGTATGTGTTGAAAAAACAGTACTATCTTTTGGGGAGTTATAGTTCTCACAATGGATAGTGCTGTTTGCTGCTGTTAAGCGGTCGGAACTACTTTGGGAGGTTTATAATAGATTCTATTTTTCGTAAATTTTAAGGGATTGTACTTTAAAATAATATATGCTATCATGTTAAAAGTAGTCAAAAAGTAGTCAATAATAACAAAGGTCTTATAAAATAAGCATTCCGAGATATACAAAAATGACTTTTAATCAGT
>ERZ779622.530-NODE-530-length-21836-cov-6.186539_pt1 | contig 21836 bp, 20 predicted proteins | sample MGYA00514188_ERZ779622 | MGnify/ENA primary metagenome ERZ779622 (study PRJEB29562, sample SAMEA4376702) | mouse gut metagenome | isolation source: Cecum | study: EMG produced TPA metagenomics assembly of the A DSS colitis mouse model was used to assess the... | reverse complement strand
CAAATGAGTGGGTTTCCAATGTGGTGGTGATGGGAATGGGAGAGCCTTTAGACAATTATGACAGCCTGCTTCGTTTTATCCGGCTTTTAACAAATGAAAACGGACTGCATATCAGCCAGCGGAATATTACGGTGTCCACCTGTGGGCTGGTACCGGAAATATACAGACTGGCGGAGGAAAAACTGCAGATTACGCTGGCGCTTTCCCTTCATGCGGCGACGGACGAAAAGCGGAGGCGTATTATGCCAATCGCCAACCGCTACAGCATAAAAGAGCTGATGGAAGCGTGCGGCTGTTACTTTGAAAAGACAGGCAGGCGGATTACGTTTGAGTACAGCCTGATGGACGGCGTCAACGATACGAAGGAGGATGCAGAACAACTTATCCTGCTGGCAAAGCCCTTTGGCTGCCACGTCAATCTGATTCCGGTGAACCCTGTCAGGGAACGGCATTTTGTCCGTTCAGACGTGGAGAAAATAGAGGCATTTAAAAATAAACTTGAAAAAAACAAAATAAATGTTACTATAAGAAGAGAAATGGGGCGGGATATCGACGGCGCCTGCGGACAGTTAAGAAGAAGACATATATAAGTGCAAGGAGAATGACGGTGTTAAAAACGTTTTCCATTACCGACATAGGAAAGAAAAGAAAACTGAATCAGGACTATGTTTATACATCCGAAAGACCTGTAGGGAATCTGCCCAATGTGTTTATTGTGGCGGATGGCATGGGAGGGCATAATGCGGGTGATTATGCTTCGAAATTTACCGTGGAAACCATCGTGGGGGAAATCGTCAATTTACCGGAGAAAAACCCTGAGCAGATTTTGAAAAAGGCGATAGAGGTTGCCAACGACAAGGTGCTTCGGATGGCGAATGAAAATCCGGACTTGGAAGGAATGGGAACTACGGTGGTTGCGGCAACCTGCATAGGAGAAGAGCTGCATGTTGCCAATGTAGGAGACTCCAGACTCTATGTGATTGGCGAGAAAATTACGCAGGTAACCAGAGATCACTCTCTTGTGGAAGAGATGATACGCATGGGCGGGATAGACAGGGCGACAGCCAGGAACCATCCGGATAAAAATATTATTACAAGGGCAATAGGAGCAGAGGAATCCATCGACATTGATTTTTTTCATGTCGGTCTGTCAAAAGGGGATATTGTGCTGATGTGCTCGGACGGTCTGACCAATATGCTTGAAGATGAAGAAATCCGTATGATTTTGAACGGACAGAGAGACATTGTGGAAAAAGCAGAGCAACTGGTTAAGGCAGCCAACAATAACGGCGGCAAGGATAATATAGCCGTAGTGCTTATCGAGCCGTTTGCAGAATAGTTTAGGAGTGAAGCGGTGTTGCATATGTTGCGGCAATGCCGTATGGAAGGAAAAACATGATTAAAATCGGAATGATGATTGGAGAACGTTACGAAATATTGGAAAAAATTGGAACGGGCGGCATGTCTGACGTATATAAGGCAAAGTGCCACAAGCTCAACCGTTTTGTTGCGGTAAAGGTGCTGAAGCAGGAATTTTCAGAAAATGCCAATTTTGTATCCAAGTTCCGTGTGGAGGCACAGGCGGCAGCAGGGCTTATGCATCCCAATATTGTGAACGTATATGATGTCGGGGAAGAAAACGGCATTTACTACATTGTAATGGAGCTGGTCGAGGGGATTACCCTGAAAAAGTACATTGAAAAGAAGGCAAGGCTCTCCTACAAGGAAGCAGTCAGCATTGCCATTCAGGTATCCTTGGGGATAGAGGCGGCACATAACAATCATATCATTCACAGGGATATCAAGCCCCAGAACATTATTATTTCCAAAGAGGGAAAGGTAAAGGTAACGGACTTTGGCATTGCCAAGGCAGCAACCAGCAATACCATCACCTCCAACGTCATGGGTTCCGTTCATTATACCTCGCCTGAGCAGGCAAGGGGCGGTTACAGTGATGAGAAAAGCGATATCTATTCTCTGGGTATCACCATGTTTGAGATGCTGACAGGGCGCGTGCCGTTTAACGGGGAAACCACGGTGGCGATTGCCATCAAGCATATTCAGGAAGAAATACCAAGCCCCAAGGATTTCGTGCCGGAAATTCCGGCAGGGGTAGAGTTAATTGTCTTAAAATGCTGTCAGAAAAGCCCTGACAGAAGATATCAGTCCATGGCGGAGCTGATAGAGGATTTGAAGCAGTCCCTTATCAATCCGGAGGATACCTTTGTGGTGTTCAACGATCCGGATGAAGATGCAGCAACAAGGTTTATCTCAGAAAATGAAATGGCGCAGATAAAGCGGCAGTCGGACCGCAGGGATTATATGGAAGAGACGCTGCGCTTAAAAAACGATACGGAGATGATAGAAGAGGACGAGTATCCCGAGGAGGAGTACGAAGACGGTTACGACCCCAAGATGGAAAAGATTACCACAATTCTTGCTGTGGTGGCAGGTCTGATTATCTGCTGTGTCATTATCTATTTTGTAGGGAAAATTACTGGTATCTTTGGATTTGGCGGGGAGGAAAAAGGAACGCCGACAACGGAAGAGAGTACCATGGAAAGCGAAACGGTACCTATGATAAGGGTGTCCGGCATGTCCGTAGCCGAGGCGCAGAAGCAGCTTCGGGAGATGGGGCTTCTGACGGAGTTAAATTATGTGGAGTCAGAGGCTTATGAGCAGAATATTGTAATCAGCGCGGATATTACGGAGGGAACTTCCGTGAAAAAGGGGACCACGGTAACGCTTACGGTCAGCGCCGGTACGGAAGGCAGAGAAGTGCCGAATGTGGTAGGACGTTCCTACGAGGATGCAGCCAATCAGCTTGCGGGACAAGGCTTTGTTGTCAATAAGACGGAAAGTTATTCTGCAGACGTGGAAAAGGGAAATGTCATTTCCCAAAGTCCTGTGGGAGGAAAAGCCCCCATCGGTTCCGTTATAACAGTGAATGTCAGTCTGGGGCAGGAGGACAATAAGGTAAGAGTGCCTGAGCTGCTGGGAAAACCGGAGGACGAGGCTGTGGCAAAGCTGATTGAAGCGGGACTTACCGTATCCACAAGTGAGGTGTATTCCAACGAGTATGAGCAGGGACTGGTGTGCTACCAAAGCTATTCTTACGGCTCCTATGTAGAGCCCGGTACAACGGTGGAAATTAAGGTCAGTCTTGGTTCGGAAACTGTCACGTACAAATATAATGCCAGTATCGAGGGCCCTACGCCGGAGGAGGCGCCGGATTATGTTGTGGGAACCTCAGTGGGTGTGACAATCGTGGCGGATAACGGCAAGGTACTTTTGGATACCACGACGACGACATTCCCGCTGGCAGCCAATCATAATGGAATTCCTTCCCCTAAGGGAATGATTACTTTCACCTATACGGTGACGACGCCTGCCACTACCACCACCAACGAATCGGGGGAGATTGTGACAATTCCCGGGACGACCGAGAGCAGGAGCTTTACGAGAGCGGTAGAGTTTGTGAAAGAATAAGGGGAATGCGAAAACGGTATGCAGGGAAAAATAGTAAAAGGAATTGCAGGCTTCTATTATGTGCATGTGAAGGATAAAGGCGTCTATGAATGTAAAGCGAGGGGCATTTTCCGCAAGGAAAATGTAAAACCGTTAGTTGGCGACGAGGTAGAAATCGACATTTTGCAGGAGGCGGGGCAGAAGGGAAATATCAAGCTGCTGCTCCCCAGAAGAAATGAACTGGTGCGTCCTAATGTTGCCAATATCGATCAGGCGCTTGTTATCTTTTCCATGGCAAAGCCTGCGCCCAGCTTAAATCTTTTAGATCGCTTTCTGGTTATGATGGGACAAAAAGAACTGCCCTGCATCATTTGTTTTAACAAGAAGGATATTGCAGAAGAAGGGGAAGAAGAAAAATTGAGAGAAGCTTACAGGGACTGTGGCTGCAGGCTTCTTTTTGTGAGCGCGAAAAGAAAAGAGGGTATGGAAGCGCTGCGCGCGCTTTTAGCGCAGAAGACGACGACCGTAGCAGGACCGAGCGGCGTGGGAAAGTCTTCGTTGGTAAACTGTCTGCAAAAATCCTCCGTCATGGAAACCGGAGAAATCAGTGCAAAGATTGAGAGAGGGAAGCATACCACCAGACATGCCCAGCTGCTTTTTTCAGAGGATGGAACCTACCTGATGGATACGCCGGGTTTTAGTTCTCTGTCGCTTTTTGATTTGGAGAAGGAGGAGCTTTCGGCCTATTATCCGGAATTTGCACCGCATACAGATGGCTGCCGCTTTCGCGGCTGCGTACATATAAGCGAGCCGGTATGCGGCGTAAAGGAAGCATTGGAAAAAGGGCAAATCAGCCGTGTCCGATACGAAAATTACAGAATGCTGTTTGAGGAGTTGAAAGAAAGGAGAAAATAGAAAAATGAAACTAGGAATCGTGGGACTGCCAAACGTAGGAAAGAGTACTCTGTTTAATTCACTGACAAAGGCGGGAGCAGAATCAGCAAATTACCCCTTCTGCACCATAGACCCTAACGTGGGTATTGTTGCAGTGCCGGACGAGCGTCTGAAGCTTTTGGGCGATATGTATCATTCTAAGAAGGTGACGCCGGCTGTAATTGAATTTGTGGATATTGCGGGGCTTGTGAAAGGGGCTTCCAAGGGAGAAGGTCTGGGCAACCAGTTCCTCAGCAATATCAGGGAGGTGGACGCCATCATACATGTGGTGCGCTGCTTTGAGGATGCAAACGTGGTACATGTGGACGGAAGCGTGAATCCGTTACGGGACATCGAGACTATCAATTTGGAGCTTATTTTTTCTGATTTGGAAATACTGGAGCGGAGAATTGCAAAGGTGTCAAAAGGCGCGCGGATGGATAAGGGGCTTGCGAAGGAGCTGGCTCTTTTGGAACAGATTAAGGCACATCTGGAGAGTGGCAGAATGGCAAAGAGTCTTGTGATAGAGGACGAGGATGATGCGGAGCTGCTTAAAAGCTATAATCTGCTGACCTATAAACCCGTTATCTATGCGGCGAATGTGTCGGAGGACGAGCTTGCCGACGACGGTGCTGGGAATGCGGGCGTAGCGGCAGTCAGGGAATTTGCGGCGGGTGAGGATAGCGAGGTCTTTGTGATTTGCGCGCAGATAGAGCAGGAGATTGCCGAGTTAGAGGATGATGAAAAAGCGGTTTTTTTAGAGGACATGGGGCTTTCGGAATCAGGACTTGAAAAACTGATAAAGGCAAGCTACCGCCTGTTGGGGCTTATCAGCTATTTGACGGCAGGAGAGGACGAGACCCGGGCATGGACCATTCGGGTAGGAACCAAAGCGCCGCAGGCGGCAGGAAAAATTCATACGGATTTTGAAAGAGGATTTATCAAGGCGGAGGTTGTCAACTATAAGGACCTTTTAGAGCAGGGCTCTCTTTCCGCGGCAAGGGAAAAGGGATTAGTCGGCATGGAGGGCAGGGACTATGTGGTAAAGGATGGCGATGTGATTTTGTTCCGCTTTAATGTATAAGAAAAAAGAACATGAGTTCGATTAAACGATAAAAACTATATTATGTAGCAAAGAAAAGAGCTGGTACAACATGTTGTACCGGCTCTTTTTTCGTCGTAAAAAGGCGCAATTTTTTTGTGTAAATCACTTGAATGTACTTGCTAAACGGCTTTCTTTAGTATAAAATCATTATAAAAGTGGTTAAAAGTGGCGCTAGGTGGTTGAAAGTGGTGATAAAAGCGTGCTTTTTGTGGCAGACTACTTTTGAAGGCGGGTGATTGCAATGTTCATGGGTGAATACAATCATACGATAGACGCAAAGAGCAGGTTGATTATCCCTTCTAAGTTCCGTGAGACACTTGGAGACGAGTTTGTGGTAACGAAGGGGCTGGACGGCTGCTTATTTGTGTTTGACAACACCGAATGGACCGCTTTTGAAGAAAAGCTGAAAAAGTTACCCTCCCTGACAAATCCGGATGTACGTAAATTTATTCGTTTTTTCATGGCGGGCGCAACGGCTGTGGAGGTGGACAAGCAGGGAAGAATCCTGATTCCTGCAAGCTTAAAGGACTTTGCAGCGCTTTTAAAGGATGTTGTACTGATTGGCGTCGGCAGCCGTGTGGAAATTTGGAGTAAGGAAAGATACGAAGGAACGGTTACCTATGACGATATGGAAGAGATTGCAATGCACATGTCTGAATTAGGACTTGGAATCTGACGCGGGCAGGCACCCTCCGGGAAGCCGGCGGGAAAGGCACAAAGGTTATGGCATTTTCGCATTATTCGGTATTACTGGAAGAAACCATTACAAATCTGCAGGTAAAGGCAAATGGCATTTATGTGGACGGTACGCTGGGCGGCGGCGGACATGCCATGGAAGTGGCGAAGCGTCTGACAAACGGTGGAAAGCTTTTTGGCATAGATCAGGACGATGACGCGCTGAAAGCGGCAGAGGAGAGGCTTTCTTCATATAAGGACAGAATTGCCTTTGTGCGAAGCAACTACTGTAATATGCGTGAGGTGCTCACGCAGTACGGTATAGCGCAGGTAGACGGCATTCTCTTAGACCTTGGTGTTTCCTCTTACCAGCTCGACACACAGGAAAGGGGTTTTTCCTATCGTTTTGACACAAGGCTGGATATGCGGATGGACAGGCGGCAGACACTTACTGCCGAGACGATTGTCAACGGCTATACGGAAGCGGAGCTGTACCGGATAATACGAGATTACGGAGAAGAACAGTTTGCAAAAAACATAGCAAAACATATTGTAAAATACAGAGAAAAAAAACAGGTTGAGACAACGGGTGAGTTAAATGAAATTATAAAAGCAGCTATTCCGGCTAAGATGCGCCAGAATGGACATCCTTCCAAACGGACTTTTCAGGCAATCCGCATCGAGTGTAACAGGGAGCTGGAAGTCCTGAGGGATTCATTGGACATGATGATAGAAATGCTTCATACAGGGGGAAGGCTTTGTATTATCACGTTTCACTCATTGGAGGACAGGCTGGTGAAGGCGGCGTTTAGAAGACAGGAAAATCCTTGTACCTGTCCGCCGGAATTTCCGGTCTGCGTATGTGGGAAAAAGCCGCAGGGCAGGGTTGTGACGAGAAAACCGATTTTGCCGTCGGAGGAGGAATTGAGGGAAAACAGCCGCTCAAAAAGCGCCAAGCTGAGAGTATTTGAAAAGAAATGAGGGTAGTAACATGGCAGGAGGTCAGAGAAGACAGACATATCGATACATAGAGGGAAACACGGCAAGAAAGCTGGATGTAAGACGCGCAATGGAGGAAGAGCCGCGCAAAAAGCTGAGCAATGAGACGCGAAAGAACCGCGACAGGGCATATTACATGAATTTTGGGTATGTTATATTTTTGGCGGCGGCACTCTGTATTGCGGCTTATGTGCTGATTGGATTTATCAGACTGCAGGCAGATTTGACGGCACAGGTGGAGCAGATAGCCACGTTAGAGAACAGGCTTAACAATATGAGGCTTGCCAATGACGAAGAATTGGTGCGTATCAACAGCAGCATAGACTTAGAGGAAATACGGCGGATTGCCATTGGCGAGCTGGGCATGGTTTATGCAACGGAGGGACAGATTATTAACTATGCCAATGAGGGTAGTGATTATGTACGCCAGTTCGGTGACATACCCGGGCAAAAATAAAGCAATAAGCACGGCTTTATTGCTTTGGAAACAAGAACTGTGCAGCATTGCAATCGCAGATGAGGTGCATGGAGCAGCACGGATGGGAGCAGGTTTTGGAAAGACAAGACAGGAAAGGCATGGCAAAACGTCCGGTTCAGGATGCAAAAAAACAAAAGTCCAATCAGAGATTTACCATTAAAATGCAAAAAAAGCTCTTGGTTCTGTTTGGACTTGTTTTGCTTGCCTTTATCGGATTGAGCGCAAGACTGCTGTGGATAAGCAGAGAAAAGGGAGAGAAGTACGGCAGACAGGTATTATCCCAGCAAAAGTATGACAGTATTACGCTCCCTTTTCGGAGAGGCGATATTGTGGACTGCAACGGCAGCAGTCTTGCGGTCAGCGAAAAGGTATATAATCTGGTAATTGATTCTTATGTTATGACGAGCAGGGAAACATACTTAGAACCGACCCTTTCCGCTTTGGGGAGCTGTTTTCCCCAGCTTGATATGGCGGAAATCCGAAAATATATTACGGAGCACCCGCAAAGCAGGTATTATGTGCCTTTAAAAAAGCTTACCTTCGATGAAATCAAGGCGTTTATGGAAAAACAGAATGACACGGGAGAGAACGGAGAAGGCAGGTATATCAAGGGGATATGGTTTGAAGAGGAATACAGAAGAACTTATCCTAACGGCAGCTTGGCATGTGACGTGATAGGCTTTACCACCTCGGACGGCACGGGAATGTATGGGCTTGAGGAATATTATAACGATATTTTAAATGGCACGACCGGAAGGGAATATGGCTATCTCAATGGGGACTCCAATCTGGAGAGAACGACAAAACCGGCGGTGGACGGTTATACGCTGGTGAGTACGCTGGATATCAACATCCAGAGCAGCGTAGAAAGATACTTGGCAGAATTCTGGGAAGAGTATGAAAACAACAATACACAAGGACCGGCCGCCGACAATGTGGCATGTATCATTATGGAGGTAAATACCGGTAATGTACTCGCCATGGCGAGCTATCCGACATTTAATTTAAATACCCCCTATGATTTAAGCGCATTTTATACACAAGAGGAGATTGCCCGTATGCAGGAGGAGGGGACTTATTATGAGACGCTGAATGCATTGTGGCGCAATTTCTGCATTACGGACACCTTTGAGCCAGGCTCTACTTATAAGCCTTTTACGGTGGCAATGGGGCTGGAGACGGGAAAACTGACAGGAAATGAAACCTACGAATGTACGGGAGGTCTGGTGGTGGTAGAAGGTGAAAAGCCCATACGCTGCCATAACAGATGGGGCGACGGCAGCAATGTCAGCGTCAAGCAGGCGGTTGCCGCTTCCTGTAACGTGGCACTGATGAAAATGTCCTTTGCCATCGGAACGGAAATCTTTGCGGAGTACCAAAGGAATTTTAATTTTGGACTGCGCACCAATATTGATTTGGCGGGAGAAGCAAGAACGGCAGGACTTTTGCACGGCGCGGACGAAATGAGAAAAGTGGATCTCGCGACAGGCTCTTTTGGGCAGGGCTTTAACGTGACGATGATACAGATGATGGCGGGATACTGTGCCCTGATTAACGGCGGCTATTATTATGAACCGCATATGGTAAGGCAGATTCGCACGACGAATGGCGCGGTAGTGGAAAATATTGAGCCGAGAGTGTTAAAGCAGGTGATTTCGGAGTCTACCTCTGCATTGATAAGAGAATACTGTATTGCAACTTGTGACCCCAATGGGACCGGCAACACAGGCAAGGCGGCGAGACCTGCCGGTTATGCCATCGGCGGGAAGACCGGTACGGCGCAGACACTGCCGAGAGGAAACGGGGAGTATATCGTTTCTTTTATCGGATTTGCGCCGGCAGAAAATCCGGAGATTGCTATTTATGTAGTGATTGACAGACCCAATATTCCGGACCAGAGTACCGGAACCAAGCAGGCAACAGCCATTACCAGAGACATTTTGACAGAGATACTTCCCTACATGGGTATCTTTATGACGGAGGACTTGTCAGAGAAGGAACTGGCAGAGCTGGAGCAGAAAAAGTTAGAGGACACACGCCGTTATGCGCAGACCGTGAGCGGCGGAGATGCGCAGGACGGAGGCGGGCAGGAAGGCGATAGCGGGCAGGATGGCACTACTACGCCGGCACGTCCTCCGTGGATGGATTTTGAGCGGGACCCTGCTACGGGCTATTTAAAGGATCCTGAGACAGGACAGCTTATAGACCCTGAGACAGGGGATGCCATAGGAGGCGACTATGGTGCAATTCAGGAATAGATACGACAGATAAAATCATAACCTCATAAAAAAGGGAATACAGTGTATCAATACCTTTTTTATGAGGTTTTCATGTTAGAGAGCGGAAACAGGACCTTTCACCGGAAAAAAATAACCATTATCTTCTTTTTATGTGCATTTGTCCTTCTTCTTTTGTTTTTCAGACTGGTATATCTTATGATTGCAAAAGCGGACTATTATGCGGCAAAGGCTGTGGAGCTGCATGAAAGGGAGAGGAGCATCAAGGCGGCAAGGGGGCGGATACTGGATTGCAATGGCAATGTCATTGCAGACAACAAGACGGTCTGCACCATATCCGTCATACATAGTCAGATTGAGGATAAAGAAGAGGTAATCGCAGTCCTTTGCAGAGAGCTTGGGCTGTCGGAGGAATATGTGCGCGCCCGTGTAGAAAAATTTTCTGCCATAGAGCGGATTAAGAGCAATGTGGATAAGGAAACGGGGGACCGTATACGGGAATATGACCTTGCCGGCGTCAAGGTAGACGAGGATTATAAGCGGTATTATCCCTACGGCAGCTTAGCGTCCAAGGTACTCGGCTTTACGGGAAGCGACAATCAGGGGATTATAGGTCTGGAAGTGATTTATGACAAATACCTTGAGGGAGAAAAAGGAACCATACTCACAGTTACGGATGCAAGGGGCATTGAAGTGGAAGCGGCGGGAGAGAGCCGGATAGAGCCCGTAAACGGCAATGACCTGCATTTGAGTATGGATATGAATATACAGAGCTATGCCACGCAGCTTGCGTATCAGGCGATGGAGACAAAGCAGGCGGAAAGTGTTTCCATTATCGTGATGAATCCGCAGAACGGTGAGATTCTGGCAATGGTAAATGTACCGGAATTTGATTTAAACAATCCTTATGAGCTTTCAGACCAAATTTTAATGGGAGCGGGCGTTTCTTCCGGCGATGCCAGAGATAACCTGTCGGCGGAGGATAAACAGGACCTTTTGAATGCTATGTGGAGAAACGGCTGTATCAACGATACCTATGAACCGGGTTCTACTTTTAAAATCATAACGGCGGCGGCAGGGCTGGAATCCGGTGTGGTAACGCCAAACAGCAATTTTTCCTGTCCCGGCTTTATTCTAGTGGAGGACAGAAGGATACGATGCCATAAGGTAGGAGGGCATGGGGCGGAGGATTTTGTGCACGCAACCATGAACTCCTGCAATCCGGTCTTTATTACGGTAGGACTTCGAATGGGTGCGGAAACCTTCTACAATTATTTTGAGCAGTTTGGACTGCTGAAAAAAACAGGCGTGGATTTGCCAGGGGAAGCAGGAACCATTATGCATAAGCTGGAAAATATCGGCGAGGTGGAGCTTGCGACCATTTCCTTCGGGCAGTCCTTCCAGATTACCCCCATACAGCTATTGACGACGGCTGCATCCATTGTAAACGGCGGCAGGCGCATCACGCCGCATTTTGGAGTAAAGATAACGGATGCGGACGGAAATCTGATAGAAACGCTGGAGTATCCGGTGACGGAAGGAATCGTTTCGGAGGAAACATCGGCAACCATGCGTGAGATTTTGGAACTGGTGGTGGCAGAGGGCGGCGGAAAAAATGCGTATATAGAAGGTGTCCGCATTGGAGGAAAGACGGCTACAAGCCAGACGCTGCCCAGAGGGAGCGGCAAATACATCGCCTCATTTGTCGGTTTTGCGCCGGCGGATAACCCGCAGGTGATTGCCATAGCGATTATCAATCATCCGCAGGGACAGTATTACGGCGGAATGATTGCCGCACCGATTGTCCGGCAGCTTTTTGAAAATATTCTTCCTTATTTGGAGATTATGGATTATAATGAAAATGGTGTTTTAGAAACGCCTGAAAACTGAGAGGGAAAAAGGCTATGCATGATACGGTTGCAATACCCGCTGTCGCAGCATTTATCATCAGTGTTTTGGCGGGACCGATTGTAATTCCTTTCCTAAAGAGATTGAAGGTGGGGCAGACTGTCAGGACGGAAGGCCCCAAAACCCATCTAAAGAAAAATGGAACGCCCACCATGGGAGGTATCCTGATTCTTTTTGCAATACTGGTGGTTTCCTTGTTTTATGTGAAAAATTACCCGCGCATGATTCCAATCCTGTTTCTGACGCTCGGCTTTGGGCTGGTGGGATTTTTAGATGATTACATAAAAGTGGTACTTATGCGTTCCATGGGCTTAAGCCCGCTGCAAAAGCTGTGTATGCAGCTTTTGGTGACAGGGATTTATGCATTTTATCTAGTCAACTATACGGGGACGGATTTGGCAATGCGGCTTCCGTTTGTGAAGGATAAGTTGATTGATTTTGGTTTTCTGAACATACCAATCCTGTTTTTTATCGTGCTCGCCACGGTAAACGGTACGAACCTGACGGATGGACTGGATGGGCTTGCCGGCAGTGTGACGGTGATTGTGGCAACCTTTTTTTCGGTGGTTGCAATCGGCACAAAGAGCGGGATTGAGCCTGTTACCTGTGCAGTAGCAGGCGCGCTTTTGGGTTTTTTACTGTTTAATGTGCATCCGGCGAGTGTTTTTATGGGAGATACGGGCTCCCTTGCCTTGGGCGGCTTTGTGGTATCCGCCGCCTATGCACTGAAGCTTCCGCTGTTTATTCCGATAGTGGGCATTATCTACCTGATAGAGGCTTCGTCGGTGATATTGCAGGTGCTGTATTTCAAAATAACGGGTGGTAAGCGGATTTTCAGGATGGCGCCTTTGCATCACCATTTTGAGCTGGGAGGGTGGTCGGAGGCAAAGGTCACGGCAGTATTTTCCATTGTGACCGCAATTTTTTGTCTGATTGCCCTGTTGGGATTATCATAGACCATAGTAGAATGATGAGGGTACACATATGAATGTAAAAGATAAAAAAGTGTTAGTAGTGGGTTCCGGAATCAGCGGCATTGCTGCCGTGGCACTTTTAAAAAGGGCAGGAGCCCATCCTATGTTGTTTGACAGCAATGAAAAACTTGCAAGAGAGGAAATGGAAAAAAGGCTTTCGGAGCCGGGAAGCGCAGAGTGTTTTTGCGGCAGAATGCCGCAGGATGCCGCCGAGACGGTAGAACTTGTCGTGTTAAGTCCCGGCGTTCCCTGTGATTTACCTTTTGTGGAGCAGTTTAAGCAGCGGGGCGTCCCCGTTATCGGAGAAATCGAACTTGCCTATCTGCATGAAAAGGGAAAGATTGTGGCGATTACCGGTACCAACGGCAAAACCACTACCACGACTCTGGTGGGCGAGATTATGCGGGCGTATTTTGACAGTGTGTTTGTGGTGGGCAATATCGGCAAGCCCTACACCGGCGAGGTTTTACATACAACGCCCGAATCGGTGACAGTTGCTGAAATCAGCAGTTTCCAGCTTGAGACAGTAAATACTTTCAGGCCTTTTGTTTCCGCCATACTGAACATTACGCCGGACCATTTAAACCGGCATCACAGCATGGAAAATTATGTGGCGGTAAAGGAATCTGTGACGAAAAATCAGACGAAAGAAGATACCTGTGTACTCAACTATGAGGACAAATATCTGCATGAATTTGCGGAAAAGTGCCCTGCCAGAGTGGTATTCTTTTCTTCGGGCAGAAAGCTTTCCGATGGTTTTTATCTGGAAGGGGATTTTATCTGCCGCGGGGAAGAGGGGAAAGAGGAAAGGATTTTAAACATTCATGAAGATATGCGCCTTGTGGGATTGTGCAATGTGGAAAATGTGATGGCAGCATTGGCAATTGCGGAGAGCATGGGAGTGCCGAGAGAGATTTCCCTTGCAGTCATCAGGGATTTCAAGGCAGTAGAGCATCGGATTGAGTTTGTGGCAGAGAAAGGGGGCGTTTTGTATTACAATGATTCCAAGGGCACCAATCCGGATGCAGCCATACAGGGAATACGCGCCATGGTACGTCCTACGGTGCTGATTGGCGGCGGTTATGATAAGGACAGCGAATATGACGAATGGATAGAGGCATTTGACGGCAAGGTGAAATGTCTGGTGCTTCTGGGACAGACGAGAGAGAAGATTGCAGAATGTGCAGGAAGGCATGGCTTTGTCAATATTAAGATGGCGGACACCTTTAAGGAAGCCTTTGATTTGTGCGTGGAGACAGCAGCGGGGGGGGACGCCGTGCTGTTATCGCCTGCCTGTGCAAGCTGGGGGATGTTTAAGAATTATGAGGAGCGGGGCAGGATTTTCAAAGAATACGTGAATGCACTGAAGGAGTGACAAGGTGGCAAACAGGAGAAAAAAACAAAGACAATCCGAATATTTCTTTGATTACAGCCTGCTTTTCATTGTGCTGTTTCTTTTGGGCTTTGGTCTGGTAATGCTTTATTCCACCAGCTCTTATGAAGCGGCGCAGGATTATGGAAGTTCCACTTTTTTTCTGGAAAAACAGTTAAAAGCGACGATACTCGGGCTGGTGGCAATGATGGTGGTGGCAAACATTCCTTATCATTTCTGGGAAAAATTTTATGGGCTCGGTTATGTAGCTTCCGTGGTGCTGCTGTTGCTGATTATCCCGTTCGGCCATGAGTCAGGCGGCGCAAAGCGCTGGTTCCGTATTGGAGGGCTTTCGATACAGCCCTCGGAAATTGCGAAGCTGTGTATGATTCTGTTTCTTGCCGTTATGATTTGTAAAATGGGAAAAGGCATCCGCTCGTGGAAAGGATTTATTGCCGTTATCCTGATGCCCCTGCCGGTAGTGCTTATGGTCTGGAAAATCACTTCAAACTTGAGCTCGGCGATTATCATTATGGGAATTGCCGTATTGATGGTGTTCGTGGCAAGTCCCGATTACAAGAAATTTATCCTGATGGGAGTTATAGGTGCGGCGGGCGTTGCGCTGGTGGTATTCCTGATTGTCAATGCGGCAAGCGCCGACGGCTTAAATTATCGCGGCGAGCGTGTGCTGGCATGGCTGGACCCGGAGGCGTACGTCAGCGACACAGGATACCAGACACTGCAGGCGCTCTATGCTATCGGCTCCGGCGGCATATGGGGCAAGGGGCTTGGGCAGAGTATGCAGAAGCTCGGCTTTATCCCCGAAGCACAGAACGATATGATTTTTTCCATTATCTGTGAGGAACTGGGTTTGTTCGGCGCAGTCGCCATTATCCTGATGTTTGTTATGCTGATATGGCGGCTTATGGTAATTGCAAACAATGCGCCTGATTTATTTGGTGCTCTCTTGGTGGTTGGCGTTATGGGACATATGGCGATACAGGTTATCCTCAATATTGCCGTTGTAACCAATACCATACCCAATACAGGTATTTCGCTGCCGTTCATCAGTTATGGCGGAACGGCGGTGCTGTTCCAGCTTGCGGAGATAGGGCTTGTGCTGAATGTGGCGAAGCGGATTCAGCTTAAGGAGGTGTAAGGGAAAGGACTTCTCCCGCACGGGGAGAATCGTTTTGCGATTCTCCGATGCGTAACTTAGAAGTTCTTAGGCTGTGTTTTTTACAGCCTTAGAACTTCTTTACGCACTCTGCATATGATAGTGTTATATCAGCTCTTTTCTATGGGAGGAACGTTTTGGAGTCTATTTATATCCACGGCGGAATCGCCCTGCAGGGGCAGGTTAGGGTACAAGGCTCTAAAAACGCGGTATTGCCGGTGATGGCGGCTACCCTGTTGACGGAAGGAACCAGCACGATTGGGAATTGTCCCAGACTGAAGGATGTCTATCATATGCAGACGCTTTTGGAGAGTCTGGGTTGTGTGACGGCAAGGGACAAGGAAATGCTGAAGGTACATGCGGCGAATGTAAGTACGCTGCGTGCGCGGGACGGTATGCCTGAGGATGCGGTGCGGGGAATGCGCTCGTCCATTATTCTTCTGGGCGCATTGCTGGGCAGGCTTGGAGAAGTGCGGGTGGAATATCCCGGCGGCTGCGTGATTGGAGAGAGACCTATCGATATACACATCGAAGCCTTAAAGAAGCTGAACGTGCATTTTGAAGAAAAGTCTTATGGTTTCTATGCTTATAGTGAAGAACTGCGGGGGACGGAAGTAAGCCTGCCGGTTCCGAGCGTGGGTGCCACGGAAAATTTGATACTGGCAGCGGTGCGTGCCAAGGGAACAACCGTTATCCGCGGCGCGGCGAGAGAACCGGAAATCACCGCATTATGTGAGTTTTTGTCATTGTGCGGCGCAGATATTGCCGGAACCGGAAGCGCTACACTTATCATACAGGGCGTGGAAAGGCTTACGGGAGCGGATTATGCGATAGCCGGAGACAGGATTGTGGCGGGCACCTATCTGTGCGCTTGTATGGCGGCAGGCGGAGAAGTGCTGTTAAAGGAAGCGCCGGTTTTGCAGATGCGGGAGACGCTTGCTGCTGCAATAAGAATGGGGGCTGTCTGTCAGGAAACGGAGGAAGGCTTGTATGTGCAGATGGAGGAAAGACCCAAAGCCTTAAAAAGACTGGCTACGGCACCTTATCCCGGATTTCCGACAGATATGCAGTCGCCCTTTCTGCCGGTACTCTCACTTGCCGAAGGGGAATGCGACGTAGAGGAAAATATTTTTGAAAACAGGTTTCATATTGTACCATATTTACAAGATATGGGCGCTGATATCACACAGACGGATGCAAGACATATACATCTGCGTGGAATCGAGGAATTAACAGGAAGGCGTGTGCTGGCAAAAGAATTAAGGGGCGGCGCCGCGCTGACAGTTGCAGGGGTTGCGGCAAAAGGCGTGACTGTTGTGGACGGGTGCAAATTTATTGAACGCGGGTATGAAAATATCTGTAGGGACTTAAGAGAGTTAGGAGTGCGTATTTACGGTGTTTAAAGGCAGAAGAATGAAAAAAAACAATCGGAGAGGAATCAGGCTGCTCTGCATGCTTTTCGTGGTGGCACTGGTTCTGGGCGGCATCTATTATTTTCTGCTCACCCACACCATAAAGACGGTGTATGTGGAGGGTAATGTGCATTACACCAAAGAAGAAATACAGGATATGGTAATGGAAGGACCCCTTGGGGATAATTCTTTTTACCTGTCCTTATTATATGCGGACAAGCAGATAACAGATATTCCCTTTATTGCTTCCATGAGCGTGGAGGTGCTTTCACCGGATACGGTTAAAATAAAAGTGTTCGAAAAAACACTTGCCGGCTATGTGGCTTATCTGGACCGTTATCTGTATTTTGACAATGAAGGCACCGTGGTGGAGATATCAGGAATCAAGACGGAGGGCGTGCCTCAGATAACGGGGCTTTCTTTTGAACATGCAGTATTGAATAAACCGCTGCCGGTTGCGGATACGGAGGTTTTTGGAAAAATCCTTACGATTACAAAGACGCTGACAAAGTATTCCTTGTCGGCGGACCGTATCTATTTTAATGCAAATAAGGAGGTAACGTTATATTTTGGAGGCATTAAGGTGGTTTTTGGCAGCGACAGCCTTTTGGATGAAAAAATAATGCAGCTGCAAAGCCTGCTTCCCAAGCTGGAGGGTATGAGCGGTACTTTGAATTTACAGAATTATGATGAAAACACAAGTTCTATCCCGTTCAAACCGGATATGTAAATTTTGAAAACCTGAAAAAGAAATGAAAAAATGTGTTGATTAATTGGCAAAATAATTATATGATAGACTATATGGATTTTGTTTGGAAATAAGGAGGAATAACCCTTGCTGGAGATTAAGACGAACGACGCGGAATCTGCTGCAAAAATCATTGTGGTTGGTGTTGGCGGAGCAGGTAATAACGCTGTAAATAGAATGGTTGATGAAAATATTGACGGGGTAGAGTTTATCGGTGTCAACACTGATAAACAGGCACTGCAGCTTTGTAAAGCACCAAAGCTGCTGCAGATTGGTGAAAAGCTGACAAAAGGGTTGGGTGCCGGTGCCAAGCCGGAAATCGGTCAGAAGGCTGCCGAAGAGAGTGTGGAGGAAATTGAGACGGCGCTCAAAGGGGCAGATATGGTTTTTGTCACCTGCGGTATGGGCGGCGGAACCGGAACCGGTGCAGCTCCCGTGGTTGCCAAGGTTGCAAAGGAAATGGGGATTTTGACGGTAGGCGTTGTGACAAAGCCTTTCCGTTTTGAAGCGAAGGCGCGTATGGTAAACGCGATGAGCGGTATTGAAAATATCAAAGGCAATGTGGATACTTTGATTGTTATTCCCAATGATAAGCTGTTAGAGATAGTGGACAAGCGTACTACCATGCCGGAAGCACTGAAAAAAGCAGATGAAGTGTTACAGCAGGCGGTACAGGGTATTACCGATTTGATTAATGTGCCTGCGATTATCAATCTGGATTTTGCAGATGTACAGACGGTTATGAAGGACAAGGGCGTTGCCCATATCGGCATTGGTAACGGTAAGGGAGACGACAAGGCGTTAGAAGCTGTCAAGATGGCGGTGGAAAGCCCGCTGTTGGAGACAACTATAACAGGGGCAAGTCATGTGATTATCAATGTGTCCGGCGATATCACGTTAAACGATGCGTCCGAAGCTTCCGATTACGTCAGGGAACTGACAGGGGACGACGTCAATGTTATCTTTGGCGCCATGTACGACGAATCCCAGCCGGATACCTGCAAGATTACGGTAATTGCAACAGGGCTGGATGTACCGGCGAAGAACACTTCCGGCGGAAAGTCCGGTGCTTTTGGTACATATCCGGGGGCAGGCAGGCTTGTTCCGCCTTCTTCTTATCAGCCGGGCATGGCAGACGGCGGTATCAGACGGAGCGGGGAAGAACAGGCAGCAGGAGCGGCGCCTGCAGGCAAGCCGGTTTTAAACGGCATTGCAAAGCCGACGGACATCCGTTCTTCTGTGGTGGAGAAAACATTGAAGATTCCGGATTTTCTTCAGAGAGGAAATAAATAATAAAAACAGTACGCAGACAGAAGGGTCAGCCAGTTATGGCTGGCTCTTTTTATGTGTCGAAATATGCCTGAAAAAACGGACAGTCCATAGAATAAATACGACAAATTCTTTGAGGTCAGGCTCTTATAATGATTATCAGGTGGTATGGATAACCTGTATGGCTAAGAAGGGAGAGAGGACTGGTGCATTATGAGATTTACATAGACAGCCTGTTTCTGCTGAACTTTACCATGAATCTCTATCTGCTGCTGTTAGTAAACAAAAGCCTGCATCGCACTGCCACGCGGTTCAGACTTTTTCTGGGAGCGGCGTTTGGAGGAATCGGTTACTGCATGGTGTTTGTGCTGCCGCTTGGTATAGCGTTCAAGATTCTCGCTGCCTTAGTTTGTACCGGCGCAGGGATGCTGGCGTTTGTGTTTAAGCCGGATACCATAAAAGCCTTCTTCAAAATTTTTGAGAAAATGATTTTATATGCACTGTTGATGGGAGGTGGATTTCTGCTGTTGAGAAATCATGTGAAGCCTTTTAGGGAGCACATGATACCCTTAACAGGAATGCTTGCTTTTGGTGGTATCCTTCTGCTTGTCTTTTACCGGAAAACGGGAGAGCGTGTACGGGAGGAGAGAGAGCTGTTAGAAGTGCGGCTTTTGGCAAAAAGCGGCCTTCAAATAGCTGTGAAGGCAATTATAGACACGGGAAACAGTTTAAAGGAGCCGATTAGCGGAAAGCCGGTATCCGTGTTGGATAAGGATGCCTTTGAGAAATTATGGCAGCAGGAAGACGTGGCAAAAGGGTTTCGCGCGATTCCCTACCGAAGCGTGGGATGCGAGGGAGGGATTATGAGAGGCTATGAGCTTCCTGAGATTACTTTTGAACTGGACGGAATCAAAAAATGCTGCCGAAATGTGTATATCGGAGTCAGCGAAGGGGCAGTTTCATCAACGCGGCATTATCAAATGCTTTTGCATCCGGAGCTATTAGAAAAATAAATTGCTTTGACTGGAGGATTAAAATGATATTAAAAGTAGCGATACCGGGGAATACATTCCCAAAAAAAATACAGTTTAAGGTGTTGAAAAAAGAAAATGCGTTGTTTCGGATTCGGCAGGGTGTGATTGCCAAACAGGGGGATATCCATTATATAGGCGGTGCGGAAGTACTGCCGCCGCCGCTGGAAGCGGAGAGGGAAAATGAAGTAATCAGTGACTTGGGAACGGAGTACGAGGATGCGGCAAAGTCCATTTTAATAGAGCATAACCTTAGACTGGTGGTTTATATTGCCAAAAAATTTGATAATACGGGCGTGGGTGTGGAGGACTTGATTTCCATCGGTACAATCGGTCTGATTAAGTCGATTAATACCTTTAATCCGGAAAAAAATATCAAGCTTGCCACATATGCCTCCCGCTGTATTGAAAATGAGATACTGATGTATTTGCGCAGAAACAATAAGACCAGACTGGAGGTTTCCATCGATGAGCCGCTTAATGTAGATTGGGATGGCAATGAACTGCTTTTATCAGATATTTTGGGAACTGATGAGGATGTTATCTATCGGGATATTGAAATTGAAGTAGAAAAGAAGCTTTTGATGAAGGCAATTGATAAGCTTTCTGAACGGGAAAGGACGATTATTAACTTAAGGTTTGGCCTAAACACGCCCGACGGACAGGAACTGACGCAGAAGGAGGTGGCGGCGCTTCTGGGCATTTCCCAGTCCTATATCTCAAGGCTGGAAAAGAAGATTATGAAGCAACTAAAAAAGGAGATTGAGAAGCAGTAGCCTCTATGTGATATTTTGTGCTATACTACATATGCGGTATGATTGTGCCGTGAAAGGAAGGCGCCTATGATAAGAAGAGAAGATATATTGTCTCTGGAATATTTGAAAAAGACAGAGTTCACAGGAAGCCACAGGGGACTTCGCTACCGGCTGGAGAGTAAAGAGGAGGAAGGAGAAAAAAAGCTGCTTGTCACGGTCTGGCGGGAGCCTTTCAACTTTGTGACTACACCGGACGAACAGAAGCAGCAGGAGGTATTTGCGTTTTCAGAAGACGGTATTCTGGATGCTGTCGCATGGATGAATGACAGGCTTTTTGAAATGGAAAGAGGTCTTGTCTGAATGGGGTAAGGCTTATGCTGTCAGATAATTGCGCATACACCGCAGGGCATTTTTTTCCAGACGTGACACCTGTGCCTGTGAAATGCCAATCATTTCGGCGACTTCCATTTGGGTTTTTCCAGAGAAAAAACGAAGGGATATAATTTCATGCTCCCTGTCGTTTAAATGCTTCATGGCTTCGCTAAGGGAGAGATGCTCCACCCAGGTCTCTTCCTTATTTTTTTTGTCGCTGATTTGATCCATCACATAAAGTGCATCGCCGCCATCCGTGAAAATCGGTTCATACAGGCTCATGGGATTTTGGATGGCATCCAGCGCATAGGTAATATCTTCTTTTGCGATGCCGATTTCCGTGGCGATTTCCTCAATGGAGGGCTCCTTTGCATTTTTGCGCATTAAGGATTCTTTTGCGTAGATGGCTTTGTAGGCGGTATCCTTTAAAGAGCGGGATACTCTGATGGAATTGTTATCCCGCAGAAATCGGCGTATTTCTCCGATTATCATGGGAACTGCATAGGTGGAAAATTTGACATTGAGGGAAGAATCAAAGTTATCGATGGCTTTGATGAGACCAATACAGCCGATTTGAAACAGATCGTCTACATTTTCATTGCTGGAAGAGAAACGTTTGATAACGCTGAGCACCAGCCGCAGATTGCCTTCAATATATTTTTCCCGCGCTTCCTTGTCACCCTGTTCAATGCGTGAGAAGAGCGCTTCTTTTTCCGCTGGTTTTAGCAGGGGAAGGCGGGATGTATTGACGCCGCAGATTTCTACTTTTCCTTGTGCCATAGTGTGATGCCTCCGTTTTGTAAAGAATTTTGAAGTTATCTGCGGACGAATATCCGGTTTTCTCTTTTGGTCTGTTATAGTATTTGCAAAAGGTCTTGATTTATACAAAGAAAATCCATTGCGTGTCAATTTATAAAATTCGG
>ERZ779622.522-NODE-522-length-22073-cov-5.778318_pt1 | contig 22073 bp, 16 predicted proteins | sample MGYA00514188_ERZ779622 | MGnify/ENA primary metagenome ERZ779622 (study PRJEB29562, sample SAMEA4376702) | mouse gut metagenome | isolation source: Cecum | study: EMG produced TPA metagenomics assembly of the A DSS colitis mouse model was used to assess the... | reverse complement strand
CGAAAGATTTGAATGCCACGTCACGAGGGTCCGATTTGGAATAAATGGCGTGACCGACACCGTATATCAGGCCTGCGTGGTCGAAGGCCTCCTTGTGAAGCAGCTTCTTTAGATATACGGAAACCTCTTCTTCATCTTCCCAGTCATGAACTTCCTTCTTCATTTCCTCAAACATCTTCACTACCTTGATGTTGGCGCCGCCGTGACGGGGACCCTTTAAGGAACCGATTGCCGCAGCAATCGTAGAATAGGTGTCTGTCAGGGAGGAGGTTACTACATGGGTGGTGAAGGAGGAATTGTTACCGCCGCCGTGCTCCATATGCAAAACGAGGGCAATATCTAAAATCCTTGCCTCTAAAGGCGTGTAGGAACTGTCCGGACGCAGAATATGCAGAATGTTTTCCGCAGTGGATAATTCGGCAAGAGGCTGGTGGATAAAAAGGCTGTTGCCGTCGTGATAATGACTGTATGCCTGATACCCGTAGATGGATAGCATGGGGAAAAGGCTGATAAGCTGCAGGCACTGTCTGAGCACATTGGGCAGGGAGGTATCATCCGCCCTGTCATCGTAGGAATAGAGGGTGAGCACGCTTCTGGCAAGCGTGTTCATCATGTCCTTGCTGGGCGCTTTCATAATAATGTCCCGCACAAAGCTTGTGGGCAGGGAACGATAGCCGCCTAAAAGCTGCTCAAATTCGGCGAGCTCCTTTTTGTCCGGCAGCTTGGAAAATAGGAGAAGATAGGCAATCTCTTCAAAGCCAAAGCGGTTTTCGCTGGTAAAGCCGCTTACCAAATCCTGTACATCATAGCCGCGGTAGAACAGCCTGCCGTGGGCAGGCACCTCCGCGCCGTCCACGATTTCCTTGGCACGTACGTCGGATATATGCGTCAGTCCGGCAAGAACGCCTTTTCCGTTTAAATCGCGCAGACCGCGCTTGACCTCATATTTGGTGAATAATTCGGAATCTATAATGCCGGCTTCCTCAGATAATTTGGCGAGCCTTACGATTTCGGGCGTAATGTCTGAATATGTATTGTGTTCCATGGGCATTTCTCCTTTCTGAAAAATACTAGGGTAATATGGGTATATGACCCGGATTCTACTAACAGGTTATGCAAAAATTTATTATGATACAACAGACGTGTATAATATGCATTTTACAAGAAGTAAGATTATCATATCACGGACAGCAAAAGCGTTGCAAGCAAAAAAATGTATTTCACAAAGATTTAAAATGGAATTCACAAACTTTTCATAAATTGTAGATTTTTTTTCCGTGCCGTATTACAATAATGCGGAAGAGAAAGTAAGCGCCTGTAAAAACGGGCGGAGAGGCGGTGCAGACATGACAGTACAGGAGATGCTTCGGTATGTGGACCATACCCAGTTAAAGGCTTTTGCCACATGGGAGGATATCAGGAAGCTCTGCGACGAAGCGGTAAAGTATAGGACGGCGTCCGTATGTATTCCTCCCGCATATATAAAGCGGGTAAAGGAAGCATATGGCAATACGCTTTCCCTGTGTACGGTGGTGGGGTTTCCTTTGGGCTACAGCGTAACAAAAGCAAAAGCGGCGGAGGTCAGGCAGGCGCTTTACGACGGCTGCGACGAGATTGATATGGTAGTCAATATCGGCGATGTCAAGAATGGAAATTACGACAAGGTAAAGGAAGAAATCGCAGAATTGAAAGCAATCTGCAAGGAGCATATCCTGAAGGTAATCGTGGAAACCTGCTATTTAAGCGAGGAAGAAAAAATAGCCATGTGCAGGGCCGTGACGGAGGCGGGCGCGGACTATATTAAAACCTCCACAGGATTCGGAACGGGAGGCGCCGCAAAAGAGGATGTAGCGCTGTTTCAAAAGTATATCGGGAGCGGCGTCAAAATCAAGGCGGCGGGCGGCGTGCAGACACTTGAGGATGTAAAAGCGTTTATTGAGATGGGCTGCAGCCGCGTCGGCACCTCAAAGGCGGTCGCGCTTTGCGAAGGACTTTCCCTGAACGAGGAAGTGTAGGGAATTGTGAAAATCAGTAAGGAGGATGGAAAAAGTGGAAAATGAAACAATCAGGCAGAGGCTTTCGGCGTTGAGAGCCGTGATGGAAAGGGAAAAAATCGATTATTACATGATTCCGACGGCGGACTTTCACAATTCGGAGTACGTGGGCGCTTATTTTACGGTGCGGGAATATTTTTGCGGCTTTACCGGCTCGAATGGCACGCTTTTGGTGTGGCAGGAGGGAGCGGGGCTTTGGACGGACGGCAGATATTTTATTCAGGCGGAAAACGAGCTTGCGGGAACCGGCGTTACCTTGTTCCGCATGGCGGAGGAAGGCGTCCCAACGCTGCATGAATTTTTAAAGGAGAATATGAAGGAAGGGCAGACACTTAGTTTTGACGGCAGGGTAGTGCCGGCGGCTGAGGGAGTTTTGCTGTAACAGAAGCTTTCCGTCAAAAAAATATGCTTTGGATTCGTCAGTGCTTTGGCGTATGAGGTCTGGAAGGAGCGTCCGGCGATGTCCTGTAAAGCGCTGCTTGTGCTTTCGGAGGAGATCGCGGGAAAAAGTGTGTCAAAGAAGCTTGCAGAGGTAATGGAAGAGGTAAAAAAAGGCGGCGCAGATAAGCTTCTTCTGACAAAGCTGGACGATTTGATGTGGCTGTTCAATGTACGCGGCGGGGATGTGGAATGCAATCCGGTGGCGCTTTCCTACGGATATATCGGGGAGAGGGAGAGTATTCTTTTTGTGCAAAAAGAGGCTCTCTGCAAAGAAACGGAAAACTATCTGAAGGAAAATCATATTGCGGTGCGCCCCTATGACTCGATAATGGATTTTCTGGAAAAAGAGGCGGGCAAAGAGACAAAAATCATGCTGGATAAGAGGCACTGCAGTTATTGTCTTTACAAAAAGGCGGCTGCGGGCGCGAAAGTAGTGGAAGGTAAAAATCCGACGGAGCTGAAAAAAGCAATCAAAAATCCGACGGAGCTTGCCAACATGGAAAAGATTTTTATACAGGACAGCGTGGCGGTTACGAAGTTTATTTACTGGCTGAAGAAGCATATCGGCAAAATGGAAATCACGGAAATTACGGCGGCAGATTATTTGGAGAATTTGAGAAGGCAGATACCGGAATTTCTGGACTTGTCCTTCCCCACGATTTCAGCCTATAAAGAAAACGCCGCCATGATGCATTATGAGGCGACGCCGGAGAACTTTAAGGTATTGGCGCCGGAGGGGATGCTTTTGGTAGATTCCGGCGGGCAGTACATGGGCGGCACTACGGACGTGACGAGAACCATTGTCCTTGGTCCCGTTTCCGATGAAATCAAATGCCATTACACGGCGGTGGCTGCGGGAATGCTGAATCTCAGCCACGCGAAATGGCTGTACGGATGCACAGGGCGCAATCTGGATATTCTGGCGAGAGCGCCGCTTTGGAATATGCACATGGATTACAAATGCGGAACAGGGCATGGCGTAGGGTATATTCTCAACGTACACGAGGGACCGCAGGGACTTCGCTGGCGTTTTGTGGAGGGTGCTGCAGAGGCAGTGATAGAGGAAGGCATGGACGTGACAAACGAGCCGGGCGTGTATATAGAAGGCAGTCATGGCATCCGCATTGAGAATGTGATGGTGGCGAAAAACGGCGTAAAAAATACGGACGGACAGTTTATGCATTTTGAAACGCTGACCTATGTGCCGATGGATTTGGATGCCATTGACGTAACCTGTATGACGGAGGAGACAAGGGGATATCTCAATGCCTATCACAAAAAAGTGTATGAGAAAATTGCGCCGTATCTGGATGCGGAAGAGAGTGCGTGGCTGAAAGAGGCTACGAGGGAAGTGTAGAAACGCGGTCGGGTATCTGCGCGCCATGCGCGGTACAGCGCAAGTGTAAGAGCTTACAAAAAATGTAAAATCATTATAAAATTTGACTGCCCGTTATTGACTTTTAGAAAGGGCTTTGAGATAATAAACGTGATATGCGGGAAGGTACGCGGCTGCCAAAGTTACTATCCCGCATAAAAAGAGGCAGTATGCCGTTACTGCGGCAATAATAGATACTTATTGAAGGAGGACGTAATATGTCAACAAAAGCGTATTATCCAATTTCCGAAATTGGCGCCGGAAAGGTGGGCTTTTCCAAGACCCGTTCCATTATAGAGGCGGCTTTTTACGGAAACAATGTAGTAAAAGTAAACACTCTGAAGGAAGCTTATGAGCTGGCTAAAAATTCACCGGGAACCGTTGTGACGGATATGCCTGTAAAGGACGGCGAAACTTTTGGACTGGAAAAGGATGCAAAGGTGCTTCTGTTTAACGACGGCGCCGTAACGGGACGTTATGCTGCTGCACGCCGCATCAAAGGCGAGCCTGGCGTAGATGAGGCAAAGCTGGATAAGGTGGTGATGGACGCGGTTTATGAGACACGCTGGAAAACCATGTACCATGCAGAGTGCTTTGTAGGACTTGACCCTGAATTTATGGTAAAAGCCCATCTCCTGATTCCGGAAGGAGAGGAAAACATTCTCTACAACTGGATGATTAATTTCCAGTATATGTCCGATGAATACGTAAAGATGTATAAGAACTCCAAGCCGGTAGGCGACGGCAATGAGCCTGACATTTATATTTTCTCCGACCCGCAGTGGGTGCCGGGCAACAGGCCTGATGTAGATTATAGCTGCTTAAGCGACCCGCTTACCCTGTGCTATTTTGACACCAATCAGAACTGTGCGGCAATCTTAGGCATGAGATATTTTGGCGAGCACAAGAAGGGCACGCTGACTATGGCATGGGCGCTTGCCAACAGAAACGGCTACGCTTCCTGCCACGGCGGACAGAAAGAATACCTCCTTCCCGACGGCAGAAAGTTTGTTGCTTCCGTATACGGTCTGTCAGGCTCCGGCAAATCCACGCTGACACACGCAAAGCACGGCGGCAAGTATGAGATTAAAGTCCTGCATGACGACGCTTTCATCATCAATACCGATACCTGCGCTTCCGTTGCTTTAGAGCCTACTTATTTTGACAAGACGGCAGATTATCCGACAGGCTGTCCGGACAACGAATACCTGCTTTCTGCGCAGAACTGTTCCGCAACCTTGGATGAGAACGGCAAGATTCAGCTTGTAACCGAGGATATCAGGAACGGCAACGGACGTGCCATCAAGTCTAAGTTATGGTCTCCGAACCGTGTGGATAAGATTGACGCGCCTGTAAACGCTATCTTCTGGATTATGAAGGACCCGACCATTCCTCCCGTTGTGAAGTTGAAAGGTTCGGCGCTTGCTTCCGTTATGGGTGCAACCCTTGCAACCAAGACCTCCACAGCAGAGCGTGTGGCTGCCGGCACCGACTTAAATGCACTTCGCATTGTGCCTTATGCAAATCCGTTCAGAACCTATCCGCTTGCCAACGACTATGAGAAGTTTAAAAAGCTGGTGGAGGAGAAGAATGTTGACTGCTACATCATCAACACCGGTGATTTTATGGGCAAGAAAGTAAAACCTGCCGATACCCTTGGCATTTTAGAGAGCATCGTGGAAGGAAAGGCTGCATTTGAAAAATGGGGACCTTTCTCTGATATTGAAATCATGAACTGGGGTGATTTCAATGTAGACTTGTCTGACAAGGATTATGCAGCACAGCTCAAGAGCGCAATGCAGAACCGTGTAGATGCGGTAGAAGGCTTTGCAACCAAGAAGGAAGGCTATGATAAGCTTCCTGACGAGGCACTTGAGGCGTTAAAGAAGGTTGTTGCAGAGGCAAACACCCTGTAATGCCAATTTGGGGCCATGGATTTTTCTGTGGCTCCATTTTTATACAAAATTGTATAAATTACCTGTATTTTTAACTTGTAATCAATGTGGTTTTTGACTATAATATAAGTAACCTGAAATGTGCGATAACTCTTGTTAATTTTGAACCTACATTTACTTTAAACGGGATTCCTATATCGTCATGCGGCTGTCAAGCCTCCACTCATATGAGGATTGCAGGGGAAGGCAAATGTATGGCTGCGGTTGCCCACCTGGCTATAGCTAGGAGTCAAAAGGCAGGAGCCGGCATTTTGGGGTTATACGACAGATAAAAGAGAGCAGCTTTTCGGCTGCTCTCTTTTCAGAATCTGAAAAGGACGGACAAGAAAATTGCAGATAGGAAATCACAAGCAGGACTGGAACAAATCTCAAAGAATGCAGGCAAAGGCGGTTTTGTGTCTGGTGGGCATCGGACTGCTGATTGTCATTGCTTTTTCTCTTGGCATAGCAAGAAGAGGAGGCGGAGACAAAAAAAAGAAAGGCGGAGAAGAGACGCCGCCGCCCGTTTCCGTGACGGAAGAATTGTACAATGTATACATAACGGAAGTTGGAGACAATGTTATTAGTATATTTGACGGTGAAAATAAAAAGTATCCTTTTTATAGGGAGGGAGTGGAGATAGGCAACGCTTCGGACGGCTTTTCGGTAAGTGCCGGTCAGCTTGCCGATTTGACGTTGAAAGATGGCGCAGTAAGTCGGATTTTTTTAAAAACAGGTGAGCGGGTCAGCGGTAAGGTTATCGGTGTGGAAGCAGGCGTCGGCGTGGAACTTGAAAATCTGGGAAGGATTCCTTTTTCCGAGCAAGTTAGATTTTATATGCTGTATGGAGAATTGCGGGAGGGGACGGTGAGGGATATCCGCATTGGATATCATTATGCAGACTTTGTTATAGAGGATGGAAAAATCTGCGGCGTGCTGATGACACGTGATGAGAGTATGCAGTATATTCGGGTGCAGATAAAAAACAGCGACTACGCAGGGGCATATCATGATGCGGTAACACTTTCCTGCGACGCTGCATATACCATTTATTATGGGGCGCCGCTGGCGGACGTGTCAGCGGGGGATGACTCGCTGCCAAATACGGAGGGACGAGAGGAGCACGGGGCAGGGGAAAGCCTGCAGATAACGGCAGACAGTCCTTATTTTTCCCAAGAAAGCGGCAGCCGCCGTATCTATATCATACCCTCTTCCCTAACGGCAAAAATCAGCCTGCTTTCGGTAAACAGGAGTCAGGGAACGCCGGCTTACAGGGGAACCATGGAAATCAGTCTGACAGAAAACGGTTTTGTCGTTATCAACGAGGTGCTGCTGGAGGAATATCTTTACGCGGTGGTGCCAAGTGAGATGCCGGCGGGTTATCCGTTAGAAGCATTGAAGGCACAGGCTGTTTGTGCCAGAACCTATGCCTATTCCCATATGCTTTCCCCGGGGCTTCCTGATGTGGGTGCTCATGTGGATGACAGCACGGGATATCAGGTATACAACAACATTATGGAACAGAATGCCACTACAACGGCGGTAAAAGAGACGGCGGGACAGCTTTTGTATTACGAGGGGACGCTTGCAAATACCTACTATTATTCCACTTCCTGCGGCTTTGGTTCAGATGAACATGTGTGGCGTTCGGAAACGGCGCCGGAACTTTTTTACCTGACGGCGCGCTCTGTCAGCAGGGATGGGTATGAAGGGGCAGACTTGGTATATACGGCAGACAGTATGCGGGGAGAGGCGATGTTTGCACAGTTTCTTTTGTCTCCTCCGGAAACAGATTTTGAAAAAGAAGAACCGTGGTACAGGTGGAGTTATGAGGTATCCGGAATAGACAGTGAAAAAATACTAAAAATTCTGCAAAGCCGCTATGCGGCAAACCGCCTGCATATCCTGACCTTTTCCGGCGGAGAATATGTCAGCCAGAAGCCAAAAGAACTGGGAAAGATTCAAAATATTACCGTGGTGTCCCGAAATGCGGGGGGTGTGGCGGAAGAACTGGTGATTGAAGGGGAGAAGGCAACCTATAAGGTGATTACCGAATTAAATATCCGTTATGTGCTTTGTGACGGCGAGACAGAGGTACTCAGGCAGGACGGGAGCAGCGTGGAAATGAGAAGTCTTCTGCCTAGCGGCTTTTTTGTAATTTCAACTGTTCAAGAGCAGGGGAATGTGGTAGGATATAAATTGTCCGGCGGCGGCTTCGGGCATGGCGCAGGCATGTCTCAGAACGGGGCAAAAAATATGGCGCAGGCAGGTTATACTGCACAGCAGATTCTGGAATTTTTCTATTCGGGCTGCCGTGTATACTAAAAGTCTTCGTGATGGAGGATTGCTGTGATACGAAAGCTGTACATAATACTGGATGATTTCAACCGGCAGATGAACCGGAAAAACATAGGCTCTTTTGCGGCAAGTACTGCGTTTTTTATGTTTTTGTCACTGGTTCCCATATTGATTATGATTTGCACCATTATTCCCTATACCCATCTGACAGAGGAGAATTTGTTAAACGGTATTTCTGAAATTATGCCAAGTGTGCTGGAACCGCTTATGGTGAGCGTGGTGTCCGACGTCTACGAGAAATCGGCGGGCGTGCTTTCCATTGCGGCGATTGCCACGCTTTGGTCTGCCAGCAGGGGTGTGCTGGCGCTGATGCGGGGACTGAATGTGTTAAACGGCGTGGAGGAGGAGCGCAATTATTTTGTGGTGCGCGGCATTGCTGCCTTCTATACGCTGGTTATGCTGGCTGTGCTTTTGCTGTCGCTTATTATTAACGTGTTCGGCAATGTGCTGCTCGACATGATTTTTTTGCGGGTGCCGCAGACAAGACAGCTTTTTAATTTTGCCATGAATTTTCGCTTTCTTGTGATATGGCTGATTATGACACTTTTGTTTGCAGCAGTTTATGCCTATGTACCCAATAAGAAATTGCGGTTTCGTGCGCAGATGCCGGGAGCGGTATTTACGGCGGTGGTGTGGAGCATCTTTTCCTGGGGATTTTCCATCTATGTGGAGCGAATCAACAATCTGAGCACCTATGGCAGCCTTTCCATTATTGTGATTATTATGTTATGGCTTTACTTCTGTATTTATATTATTTTAATTGGCGCGCATATCAACCGGTATTTTGGACCGGCTTACAAGGTTTTGTACAGAAGACGGAAGGAAAAGAAGGAAAAGGGGCAGTCCGAAGAAGCGCAATGATTTCGGCATCGCAACAAATTTTTCTTGACTTTTTCCGTTCGGTTCATTACAATGACTTTAGTTGAAAAAAGCTGTGAAGGTGTTTAGTAGCGATTCGTTTTCTAAAAGAGAGAGGAAGCCACCGGCTGAAAGCTTCCTTAAGTTCAAATGAAGAGTGAATTTCCCACCGGAGCTTCCATCTTAAATTCTGCCGCATATGCAGAAGAGTAGGATAGGACGTGGACGCGCGTTAAGCGTATTGAGTGCCTGTCTCAGACAGGAAATCGGGTGGTACCGCGGAGAACCTTCGTCCCTTGCACACGCAAGGGACTTTTTTGCGTGTATAAGCAGAGCCAAACGGCAGTAACATTTACAGGTCTGCTTATACGCAGCCTTCCGGCGACGCAAGGATATGTGCGGAGCGTGCACGAATGCTTGTATACGCAAAGCAGCTTCTCCCACCAAAAAGAAAGGAAACCAAAGGAGCATGATGAAAGAAAAACTAAGTCAAATCAGGGCACAGGCAATTAAGCAGATTGAAAACAGCGATGCGCTGGAAAAACTGAATGAAGTGCGGGTCAATATTCTGGGTAAAAAGGGAGAACTGACAGCCGTATTAAAGTCCATGAAGGATGTTGCACCAGAGGAACGCCCAAAGGTGGGACAGATGGTAAATGAGACGAGGGAAGAAATTGAAAAGCTTCTGGAAGGCGCTATGAAGAAAATGGAGAAAGCGGCGCGGGAAGCAAAAATGAAAGCAGAAGTGATAGATGTGACGCTTCCGGCAAAGAAAAACTTTATTGGGCACAGGCATCCCAGTACAATTGCACTGGAAGAGGTGGAGCGCATCTTTGTGGGAATGGGTTATGAGGTGTTGGAAGGGCCGGAGGTAGAGAAGGATTATTATAACTTTGAAGCGCTCAATATTCCTGCGGACCATCCTGCAAAGGATGAACAGGACACTTTCTATATTACCGGAGATATTCTCCTGCGAACCCAGACATCCTCCGTTCAGGTGCGCGAAATGGAAAAAGGAAGGGTTCCTATTCGTATGCTGGCGCCTGGCAGGGTGTTCCGTTCGGACGAGGTAGATGCGACTCATTCGCCTTCTTTCCATCAGATAGAGGGGCTTGTAATTGATAAAAACATTACCTTTGCGGATTTGAAGGGTACGTTGGCTGAGTTTGCAAGAGAGCTGTTCGGGGAAGAGACGAAAGTAAAATTCCGCCCCCATCATTTCCCGTTTACAGAGCCATCTGCAGAGATGGATGTTACCTGCTTTAAGTGCGGCGGCAAAGGCTGCCGGTTCTGTAAGGGAAGCGGCTGGATAGAAATTTTGGGCTGCGGCATGGTGCATCCGCACGTGCTGGAGATGAGCGGCATCAATCCGGAGGAATATACAGGCTTTGCGTTTGGTGTGGGTCTGGAAAGAATCGCACTTCTTAAATATGAAATTGACGACATGAGACTGCTCTATGAAAATGATATCCGCTTTTTGAAGCAGTTTTAATGCGGCCATTTGAAGTGAGGCGCCAAAAAGCCGAATGAAGGTACGCAGTGGAGAATGGCAAAAAACTTAAGTGAATTGCAGGGCTTTTGCCTAAAAAAGAAAGGACAGAATTTATGAATACAGCATTATCATGGATTAAAGCGTATGTACCCGAACTGACCTGTACGGATCAGGAATATTGCGATAAAATGACGCTGACCGGCACAAAGGTAGAAGGGTATGAAAGATTAGATAAAAATCTGGAAAAAATAGTGGTGGGAGAAATTATAAAAATTGAGAAACATCCCGATGCAGATAAGTTGATTGTCTGTCAGGTCAATGTAGGCGGCGAAGAAGTGCAGATTGTAACGGGAGCCTCCAATGTAAAGGAAGGGGATAAGGTGCCCGTTGTTTTAGACGGTGGAAAGGTAGCCGGCGGACATGACGGCGGCCCGCTTCCTGAGGAGGGGATTCAAATCAAAGCCGGAAAACTCAGGGGTGTGCCGTCAAGCGGTATGATGTGTGCCATTGAGGAATTGGGTTCTTCCCGCGAGATGTATCCGGATGCGCCGCAGGATGGTATCTATATTTTGGATAAGGAGGCAGTGCCGGGCGAGGATGCCATCGCGCTCTTAGGACTGCATGATACCGTATTTGAGTATGAAATCACCAGCAACCGCGTAGACTGCTACAGTGTACTCGGTATTGCAAGGGAGGCGGCAGTCACTTTTGATAAGCCTTTTGTGCCGCCCGTGGTAGAAGTAAAGGAAAGCGAAGAGGATGTAAAGGATTATATCAGCGTGGAGGTACAGGATGCGGATTTATGTGCGAGATACTGTGCCCGTGTGTGCACCAATATCAAAATCGGACCCTCTCCGGAGTGGATGCAGAGAAGGCTGGCGGCAAGCGGTATCCGGCCCATCAATAATCTGGTAGATATTACCAACTATGTGATGGAGGAATACGGGCAGCCTATGCACGCTTTTGATTTGGATACGATTGCAGGCAGAAGAATCATTGTGCGCCGTGCCAAGGACGGGGATGAGTTTCAGACTCTTGACGGGCAGATGAGAAAGCTGGACAGAGACATTCTGATGATTTGCGATGCGGAAAAGGAAATCGGTATTGCCGGCATTATGGGCGGAGAAAATTCCAAGATTACCGACAATGTAAAGACTGTGCTGTTTGAGGCGGCATGTTTTAACGGTCCCAATATCAGAAAATCAGCGAAGAGAATCGGACTTCGTACGGATGCCTCCGGCAAGTTTGAAAAAGGACTGGACCCGCGCAACGCAAGAGCGGCAATTGACCGTGCCTGCCAGTTGATTGCAGAGTTAGGATGCGGTGAGGTGACAAAAGGCTGTGTAGATGTGTGCGCACCGCTAAGCCCGTTGAAGCAGCTCCCTTTTGAGCCGCAAAAATACAATGCACTTTTGGGAACTAAGATAACAGAAGAGCAGATGCTTTCTATTTTTGAAAAGCTGGATATTCATGCGACAAAGGAAGGCGGCAATATTATGCTGGAGATACCTTCTTTCAGGCAGGATATTTTGGGTGGGGCGGACTTGGCAGAGGAAGTAGCAAGATTTTACGGCTATGACAAGATTCCGGTTACATTGCCAAACAGCACATCAACCACCGGCAAGCTTTCCTTTAAGCTGCGTATAGAGCAGAAAGCGCGGGATATTGCGGAATACTGTGGATTTTCACAGGGCATGAGCTATTCTTTTGAAAGCCCGAAGGTATTTGACAAGCTGCTGCTTGCGCAGGATGATAAAGCGCGGGATGCCATCACCATCGCCAATCCTTTGGGAGAGGATTTCTCCGTGATGCGAACCCTTCCTTTAAACGGTATGCTGACAAGTCTTGCTACAAATTACAACAGGCGTAATAAAGATGTACGTCTTTATGAGCTGGGCAATATTTATATTCCCAAAGCGCTTCCGCTTACGGAGCTGCCTGACGAGAGAATGCAGTTTACCCTTGGCTTTTATGGGGAGGGAGACTTTTACACGATGAAAGGCGTTGTGGAGGAATTTGTGGAGTGCATCGGTATGAGAGAAAGATGTGCCTACAATCCGGAAGCCGGAAAACCATTTTTGCACCCGGGCAGACAGGCACAAATCCTTTACAAGAATACCGTAATCGGTTATCTGGGCGAGGTGCATCCCGAAGTATGCGACAATTATGATATTGGCACGAAGGCTTATGTGGCAGTATTGGATATGCCGGTTATTCTGCCTTTTGCAAGCTTTGACAGAAAATATGAAGGCATTGCCAAATATCCTGCTGTGACAAGGGATATTTCCATGGTAGTGCCGAAGACGGTACTGGCGGGTGAGATTGAGGCAGTGCTTGTGCAGCGCGGCGGGAAGCTTTTGGAGTCCTACAGGCTGTTCGATGTCTACGAAGGCGGGCAGATACAGGAGGGATGTAAATCCATGGCATATTCCGTATCTTTCCGTGCGAAGGACAGGACGTTGGAGGAGGCGGATATTACCGGCGCGATGAAAAAGATTTTGAACGGGCTGGAGCAGCTCGGAGCGCAGTTAAGACAATAATAAATACGCAAATGCAGGCGGAAATACTACAAATATGAAATTACAGGGCTAAGGCTGCCATGTCAAACCGGATATGGCAGGCAGACATGGCAGGCTGCCAGGACTGCGTATCTGCACAAAGTGCTCTGGTATGGAGGATTGAAATGGAAAAGAAAAATTTATGGGAAGTTTACAGTGAGAAGCGTTTGAAAGAGCTGGAGAAGCTGGCGGGCGAGTACAGAACCTTTCTGGACAACGGAAAAACAGAAAGAGAGTGTATCGATACGATTGTCAATATGATAGAAGAGGCCGGCTACGAGGAGCTTAACAAGGCGATAGCGGCGGGCAGAAAGCTGAAAAAGGGTGATAAGGTTTATTCCGTCTGGATGAATAAATCCATTGCCATTTATCGGCTTGGTGAAAAACCGCTTGCTGACGGCATGAATATTTTGGGCGCGCATATTGATTCACCCCGTATGGACGTAAAGCAGAATCCCCTATATGAGGAAGGCGGCTTTGCGTATTTGGATACCCATTATTATGGCGGTGTGAAAAAGTATCAGTGGGTAACGCTGCCGCTTGCAATCCATGGTGTCGTTGTGAAGAAGGACGGTACGACTGTGGAAGTAACAATTGGTGAGGACGAAGATGACCCTGTATTCTTCATTTCGGACCTTTTGATTCATCTTGCCGCCGAGCAGCTTGAGAAGAAGGCAGCAAAGGTAATCGAGGGAGAAGCGCTGGATGTAATCGTAGGCAGCAAGCCTCTTTTGATAAAGACGGAAAAGGACGGCAGGCAGGAAGAAAAAGGAAGTGATGCGGAAAAAGCGAAGGAAGCCGTCAAAGCGGGCGTGCTGGATATTTTGAAAGAAACGTATGATATCTGCGAGGAGGATTTCATTTCCGCAGAGCTGGAAATTGTGCCGGCAGGAAAGGCAAGGGAGGCAGGCTTTGACAGAAGTATGATTCTGGCGTACGGGCAGGATGACCGTGTATGTGCGTTTACTTCGCTGAAGGCAATGTTAGATACGAAAAAAACGGACAGAACCGTATGCTGCATTTTGGTGGACAAAGAGGAAATTGGTTCTGTGGGCGCAACGGGTATGCAGTCTAAATTTTTTGAGAACAGCGTAGCAGAGCTGATGGAGCTTGCAGGCGAATACAGCGAGTTGAATGTGAGAAGGTGTCTGGCACGTTCCTGTATGCTTTCTTCCGATGTAAGCGCAGGCTTCGACCCTTCTTATGCTTCTTATTTTGAGAAGAAAAATGCCGCTTTTCTGGGAAAAGGAATGGTATTTAATAAGTTTACCGGTTCGAGGGGAAAATCTGGTTCCAATGACGCCAATGCAGAATATATGGCGCATATCAGAAGTATTTTTGATAAAAAGGGCGTACAGTTCCAGACAGCCGAGCTAGGCAAGGTAGACGTGGGCGGCGGTGGAACCATTGCTTATATTTTGGCACTTTATGGTATGAACGTGATTGACAGCGGCGTAGCGGTTTTAAATATGCATGCGCCTTGGGAAGCGACCAGCAAGGCGGACGTTTACGAAACCTACAGGGGCTATAAAGCGTTTGTCGAGGGAGCCTGCCTGTCATGAAGGAACTGAAAAAATCAGATTTTTTCTTTTCACTGCCACAGGAGCTGATTGCGCAGGATCCGCTTGCGGACCGTTCCGCCTCAAGGCTGTTGGTGCTGCATAAGGACAGCGGCAAAACGGAACATCGCGTTTTTAAGGATATCACAAAATATCTGCATACGGGCGACTGTCTTGTGCTTAACAATACGAGAGTGATTCCCGCGAGGCTTATCGGAAAGAAAGAGGAGACCGGCGCGGCGGTAGAACTGCTGCTTTTAAAACGTCAGGAGAAGGATATTTGGGAAACTCTTGTCAGACCGGGTAAAAAATGCCGGCAAGGTGCAAAGCTGGTGTTTGGAGAAGGGCTCCTTCGGGCAGAAATACTAAAAACCGTAGAAGAAGGAAACCGGCTGGTCCGGTTTTCCTATGACGGCATTTTTGAGGAAGTGTTGGACAAGCTGGGTGAGATGCCCCTGCCGCCGTATATTACGCACAAGCTTTCTGACAAAAACAGATATCAGACTGTCTACGCAAAATACAGCGGTAGTGCGGCAGCACCTACGGCGGGACTGCATTTTACGGAGGAACTGCTAAAAGAAATAGAAGCGATGGGGGTGGAGACGGCGTATGTTACCCTGCATGTGGGGCTTGGCACATTCCGTCCTGTGAAAGCGGACAATATTTTAGAGCACCATATGCATGCTGAGTATTATGAGGTGAGTGAGGAAGCGGCGGAAAAAATAAACCGTGTCAAAGCGGCAGGCGGGCGCGTTGTCTGCGTGGGCACCACGAGCTGCCGGACGGTGGAGAGCGCGGCAGGAGAGGATGGGAAAATTCGCGCAGGCAGCGGCAGTACGGAGATTTTCATTTACCCGGGTTACCGCTTCAAGGTACTGGATGCGCTGATTACCAATTTTCATCTGCCGGAATCCACGCTGGTTATGCTGGTATCTGCGCTTGCCGGCAGGGAAGCGGTACTTGCGGCATATGAAGAGGCTGTCAGGGAAAAATACCGTTTTTTTTCGTTTGGGGATGCAATGTATATCGAATGAGAAGCGTTCTGTTTAACAATAGCCCCGCCTTTGGGCTTCTTTTAACAGAGCGGGATGAATGTGCGGATAGGTCCAATTTTGTGGCAGCGTATCCATGAGTACAATTTTTTCGATTTCACTATGTAATTCTGTTTCGAAATGTTTTATGTCAGCAAAGAATAACATGCCAAAGGATTCCTCGCCATTAAAATTATCCGGTGCAGTAATGGAATATACACATACAGGCGTTATATCAAGTTTTGCTGGGGGAATTATGGGGGAATGTTAAAAAGTGAAACAGGGATATAAACAAAAAGCAAAAGGAATGGTGAAAATGAAAATAGAAAGATGCGAAAAAGAATCCTTTGTTGTAGTAGGAAAAGAAGGGAAAACATCGGATGGAGCCGACTTTATAAAGAGACTGTGGGATGATGCAAATTCTCATTTTGGAGAAGTAGAGCATTTGGCAAAGAAAGATAAGAATGGGAATATCAGTGGGATATGGGGAGCGATGTCTGATTTTTCCCGCTCTTTCCAGCCTTGGGAAGATTTTAACAAAGGATTCTACCTTGCGGGAGTAGAATGTAATGATGGCGCTGAGGCTCCAGCCGGTTGGACAAAGTGGGTGATTCCTGCATATGCATATATTTATGTGGAGCGTCAAGACGAGAATACTTTTTCAGAAGCATTAAAGTATCTGGAAGATAATGATATTTCTTTGGCAGGTGCGGTTCACGATTTTATTTGTCCGCAAACGGGGAAGAGCTATATGTTTTTTCCGATTAGAAAATAGGAGCGAACCGTGTATTTTTAAATTTCAAAGCAGCATAGAGGCAGAAAACAGTGTCAACATGGATATAACGCAATAGAAACCTTTGAAACCTTTGATACCGGCATTTGTTTTTCTTGACAGTCGTATTTTTGTTTCTTATAATGATTATATAATTTTTTTACGGAGGATGTATAAATGCAGGTAAAAGAATGTTATGCAGCCATGGGAGGGGATTACGAAGGGGTAATGAGCCGCCTTTTGAGTGAAGAACGGGTGAAAAAGTACCTGCTTAAGTTTCTGAACGACAGGAGTTTTGATACCCTGCAGACGGCAATGGCAGAAGCGGACAGAGAGGAAGCGTTCCGTATGGCGCATACGCTGAAGGGAGTCAGTCAGAATCTTGGGTTCACCAGTCTGTTCGTTTCCAGTGATGCACTGACAGAGGCGCTGCGGAACGAGATGCGTGAAGATGCAGGCGCGCTTTTTTGTAAAGTGGAAGCGGATTATCGCGCGACAGTTGCGGCAATTTCTGCAATGCAGACAGAATAAAGAGATAAGGGTAAAAATATTGGCGGGAAGGTGATTTTTTTGGAAGAGAGAAGAAGATGCAAAAGAACAAAGCTGCAGTCTAAGATTGTGCTGAAGCAGATAAATGGAGAAGGGGAAGAAGAGGTAGGTATTGATGTTGTGGACGTCTCAAAGTCGGGCGTCGGCTTTAACTGTGACAGAGTGCTTGCCATCGGAGCGGTGTATGAAGCATATCTGACGATCTGGACAAGGGAAGTGCTGCATGCAATACTGGAAATCATCAGGATAGAAAAGAGGGAAGATACCATATCCTACGGTGCGGTTTTCGTTGGCATGCCGGAAATGGACGCAATGCGTATTTCTGTATATCAGGCAGTGGAAGAGTTTGGGGATGCAAACTAAAAAAAGGCAGAGAAGAGCAGTCGTATGCAAAGTACTGCTGGCGTCTTTGTACATTGTGATATTTTGGTTTTCGGCGCAGAACGGAGAGGATTCCGGCGCAATCAGTACGTCGGTCTCGCAAAAAGGTATTTGGTTTTTGGATATTCTGACGGGCAGGAGCATAAAGGCGGAACGGCTTGCGGAGCTTGTGCTTGCATTGGAGCATCCACTGCGGAAAACAGCGCATTTTGCGGAATATGCCTTGATGGGGATATTGGTATTCCGTGTTTTATACTGCTATGTAGAACAATGGGGCAGACGGTATATACTGGCAGTTTTGTGGGTGTTTTTGTCCGCGGCTGCGGATGAAATTCATCAGTACTTTGTACCAGGCAGATGGGCAAGTGTATCGGATGTACTACTGGATACTTGCGGCGGTGCAGCAGGAGCTGTGGTTTGCATGGCGGCTTTGCATGCAGCAGAGAAATATAGAAGAAAAAAGCAGAAGAACATATAACATGTTTTTCTGCTTTTTTCTTAGGATTAGGGTGCCAAAAGTCCATCTTCTTGAATATGGCAGGGAACCTGCCTTCTATTTTCCGGCCGTGACAAAATAGCCTTCCGCAGTCAAAAGCTTTTCTGCCATAAGCTGTGCGGCTTCATCATAAAATTCAATCCGCATGGCGCCTTCCGCCGCTTCTCTGTTGTGTGTGATGCCAATGTTTCTGATGTTGATGCCGCTTGAAGCCAAAAGTGATACAACGCCGGCAAGGGCGCCGGGTTTGTCGGCAATATCTATGTGCATGTCAAAAATACGTTTGATAGGACCGCTGGATGCATTGATAAAGGATTCCCTGTAAGTGCGGGCCGTATCAAACAGTGTATAGAGCGCCGCTGCATCCCGCGTGTCCAATGCTTTTTTTGCTTCAAGCAGGGAATCGATATAAGACTGCAGGAGGCAGGAGATATTTTCTGCATTGGTTATACAAATTTGCTGCCACATGTCAGGTGAGGAGGAGGCAATACGGGTGATATCCTTAAAACCGCCTGCGGCAATCTGCTTCATGATACCATCGCTGGAATCGGCATCCTTTATCAGATTAACCAATGTAGAAGCAATTACATGGGGAAGGTGTGAGATGCCGGCAGTTACAAGGTCGTGTTCTTTATCAGAAAGAACCAAGGGAATCGCGCCCATTTTCTGTACCAGACTATGATAAGCGGACAGTTTGTCAGGGGAGGTCTGCGCTGTGGGCGTCAGAATGTAATAGGCATTCTGTAAAAGCAGCGCCTTGGCATTTTGATAGCCCACACGTTCGCTTCCTGCCATGGGATGTCCGCCAATGAAACGGTCAGAAAGACCGGCGGCTTCAACTGCCTTAAGCGTTGTACCTTTGACGCTTCCCACATCCGTCAAAATACATTCGGGAGACAGAATTTGCCCGATAACGGACAGATTTTTGTCATTGTGCGAAACCGGCGCACATAAAAACAGGTAGTCGCAGGCAGAAAATGTTTCATCTATGCAGTCAGCCATGACGTCTGCAATTCCTTCCTCTTTTGCAAGAAGAACACTTTCCCTGTTGATATCATATGCAATAATCCGTATGGACGAATCGGCATGTTTCAGCGCTTTGGCAATGGAGCCGCCGATTAAGCCAAGACCGATAAAACCGCAGGTTAACGTAGCCATTTGGATACCTCCTTTAAACAGGGATATTCTAGCACGCTGAAGTGTGAAAGTCAACTTGGATAATAAAATGTGAAAGTTGATGAATATAACTTGTAATGTGTCTGGAAATTTAGTAAAATATACCTATGGTGTTTTGATGACAGAAAGTGACACGGGCATAAATACCAATAACTGAAAAGAAAGGACATAATATCTATGAAAGTTTACACAACCGACAAAATCCGAAACGTGGTTTTACTGGGACACGGCGGTTCCGGCAAGACCAGTCTTGCAGAAGCGATGGGGTATCTTTCAGGGATTACCTCCCGCATGGGTAAGGTGGCAGACGGCAATACCCTGAGCGATTACAGCAAAGAAGAACAGAAGCGTCAGTTTTCCATTTCAACTTCTGTGATACCAATTGAATGGGAAGGCTGCAAAATCAATATTCTGGATGCGCCGGGATATTTTGATTTTGTAGGTGAGGTGGAGGAGGCTGTCAGTGCAGCCGGTGCCGCTATTATCGTGGTAAACGGAAAGTCCGGTATGGAAGTAGGGACAGAAAAGGCATGGGAGCTTTGTGATAAGTATAAGCTGCCCCGTTTTGTGTATGTTACCAATATGGATGTGGACAATGCTTCCTTCAGGCAGGTGGTGGAGGAAATGACTGAAAAGTACGGCAAGAAAATAGCGCCGTTTAATCTGCCAATCCGTGAAAATGAAAAGTTTGTCGGTTATGTAAATGTCATTGCAGAGACCGGTAACAGATGGCAGGGCAAGGAAGTGGTTCCCTGTGAGATTCCGGAATACAACAAGGCAAATCTGCAGATATGCAGGGATACGCTGATGGAGGCAGTTGCGGAGACCAGTGAGGAGATGATGGAACGCTATTTTGGCGGGGAGACTTTCTCAGAGGCGGAAATCCGTGCTGCGCTGCGCACCAATGTCTGCGACGGCACCATCGTTCCCATGAGCATGGGTTCCAATACGCTGTGTCAGGGCGTTTATACTCTGCTCGATGACATTGTAAAATATATGCCGAGCCCTGAAAACCGCAAGGTTGCAGGCATCAACATGAAGACCAACGAAATCTACAATGCAGACTACGATTTTTCCAAGGCAAAATCCGCATATATCTGGAAGACCATGGTGGATCCGTTTATCGGCAAATACTCTCTGATTAAGGTCAATTCCGGTGTGCTGAAGACGGACGACGTGATTTACAATGTAGACAGGGATATTGAAGAGAAGATTGGCAAGCTGTATGTGATGCAGGGCAACAAGCCAATAGAAGTTCCGGAGCTTCATGCGGGTGATTTGGGCGCGTTAGCGAAGCTGACTGCAGCAAGAACGGGCAACAGCCTTTCCACAAAGGCGACTACCATCAAATTTGGCAAGTGGGAAATTTCCCAGCCGTATACATACTTAAGGTATAAGCCGAAGGATAAAGGCGATGTGGATAAGATATCGCAGGCGCTGCAGAAGATGACCCATGAAGATACCACTTTAAGGATGGTGAACGATGCGGAAAACAGGCAGACGCTCCTTTACGGTATGGGAGAGCAGCATTTGGATATCGTTGCCAGCAGGCTTTTAAATGAATATAAGGTTGAGATAGAGCTGGAGAGACCTAAGATTGCTTATAAGGAAACCATTCAGAAGAATTCCGATGTGGAATATAAGTATAAAAAGCAGTCCGGCGGACACGGGCAGTATGGACATGTCAAAATGCGGTTTTCACCCTCCGGTGATTTGGAGACGCCGTTTGTGTTCGAGCAGGAAGTAGTGGGCGGCGCGGTTCCCAAAAACTACTATCCGGCAGTAGAAAAGGGACTGCAGGATTCCGTAGTAAAAGGACCTATGGCAGCATATCCGGTTGTGGGTGTGAAAGCGGTTTTGTATGACGGCTCCTACCATCCGGTAGACTCTTCGGAAATGGCATTTAAGCTGGCGACAATTCAAGCGTTCAAGAAAGGCTTTATGGAGGCATCACCGGTGCTGTTGGAGCCGATTGCCTCTCTGAAAGTAACGGTGCCGGATTCCTATACGGGCGATATTATGGGAGATTTGAACAAGCGGCGCGGCAGGGTACTCGGCATGACGCCTGTTCCCGGGGGCAAACAGATTATCGAGGCTGATATTCCCATGAGCGGCTTATATGGATACTGTACGGATTTGCGCTCCATGACGGGCGGCAGAGGCGAATACGCTTATGAATTTGCGCGCTACGAGCAGGCGCCGTCCGATGTGCAGGAGAAAGAAGTGGCGGCAAGAGCAGATAAGGTGAGCGGCGGAGAAGAGTAATTTGCAGCGTTCCAATCATTTTCTTTCATCTGCAGGATAATCGGGGATAATCGGATGAAAGAAAACGATTGACAGTATTTGTTATGTGGTTTATACTATAGATATCATTATTGGTTGTACGGGCAATAGGAAGATAAGCAGGGGAAAGCAAATCTGATTATGGTAATGGTCGGCAGCATCTTGTCTGCCGACCATTTTAAAAATCTAATAGTACATATATTTTCTATAAATTCGGTTCTTCTCGCCAAAAGATAATCCCAGTCCGGACAAAGTATGAGGTCATATTGGTGCTGCACATTGGAAAATGCAGGGAATCTTATGATAGGTAATTATTTACTAATCACAATCTATAGGAGAAAACAAAATGAAAAAGAGTTTTAAGAAATGCTGCTGTCTTGGTTTGGCACTGTTTTTAGTGTTAGGCGGGGCGAAAGAGGCCAATGCGGCGGATGGACATTGTGGGGCAATAAAAGTCACATGCGGAGGTTTAGCAGCGAACGTCTCAATTTAGCCGCACAAAGTGCATACTGTACTGGGAAAAATAGTTACTTGTCAAAGGACGAATGAACTACATTTTCATACGATTTTCTGCACCGGCTGTAATGCAGCATTAAAATCCAATGTAATAGGAACTTGTTTGATAAAGCACACGGTATGTAACAGCGAGGTGGGAAACTGCCAAAGCCTGCGGTGAGAATAGGAGCAAGATACTTGATTTTTAGGCAATTGCGAAACAAGTAGGCAATCTTGATTCCAACAAGACAAAAATTAGAC
>ERZ779622.521-NODE-521-length-22200-cov-4.989704_pt1 | contig 22200 bp, 19 predicted proteins | sample MGYA00514188_ERZ779622 | MGnify/ENA primary metagenome ERZ779622 (study PRJEB29562, sample SAMEA4376702) | mouse gut metagenome | isolation source: Cecum | study: EMG produced TPA metagenomics assembly of the A DSS colitis mouse model was used to assess the... | reverse complement strand
GAACAGGCAATTCTCCACCAGAACGTGCTTCACATCCGCACAGCCGGAGGGATCCTGAAATTCCTCCGCCTTGATGGAGATGCAGTCGTCGTTTGCCCTGACAAAGCTATCTCTCACAGTCACATTCCGGGAGCCGACGATGTCGATGCCGTCCCCCGTGATGACCTTACCCATCACATTGACATCCTCGATCCGCACGTCCTCACAGGCCACCGGCACAAGGTGCCATCCTCCCGCATCCAACAGAGTGATGCCGCGGATCTCAATGTCCTTTCCAAGTATCGTGACGATCAGCTGTTCCGCTCCGTTTTTATTCCACTCATGCCAGTTGCCTCCGTAGAGTATCCCGTTTCCGACGATTCGGATATGGTCCGCCATACGGGACCAGATCTTTCCGCTGACAACAGCTCCCTCTTCTATGTAGAGCACATCGCCTGTCTTCAGCCGTAGTGTATCGATGTTATACGCTCTCCCCTTCCGGAACTCATAGGACGTATGTTCCGGCTTTTCTATCTTTTCGGACTGCAGAAGATACAGCGGGCACAGAGGGTCGTCGTCCAGCTCCACGATCACTCGCTGCCCCGCCGCGATCCGGAACCTCAAAACCGATCCGTCTCTCTCAAAGGAAAGGCCGGCCGATGAGGGGCGAAGCCTCACACTCTCCGCGTCATCGGGAATCGTCACTTCCACCTCCTGCATCCACCCTCTCTCCCTGTATACCACCGTCGCAAAATGAAAGAATTCGTTGCCGTACACATCGATATCCTCTCCGTCGACGCGGACTTTATACAGGGGAGAGATCCCCAGATCGCTCACGCTCTCCAGTTGATACAAAGGCTCCTTTCTCGCCGGTATCGGTATGTATTCCTGTTTTTCCATGACCACTTGTTTTCTCATAGAATCCCCCATTCTGTTCCTGCTCCACTCGATAACGATTCCGGTATCGATCCCAGTAACGTTTCCGGTAACGTTTCCAATTCTCTTGAATCAATGTAGCATATTATTTTTCTTTTGACAATACTTACCAAGTATTTTTGTAAATAGTGACAAATATGTTGCGTCTGTTTTGTATAATATTGCCAATAAATGGATTGGGGGATTGCAATGTGACATCATCTGAATTATGATGAATTACTGAAACGCAGAACCTCACCGGAACTTTACTCCGGTCCACATTTATGCAAATAAGGAGATGAAACTGAAATGATGAAAATTAAAAATCCGGTCCTGAAAGGATTCCATCCCGATCCCTGCATGATCCGGGTGGGAGATACTTACTATATCGCCTCCTCCACCTTTGAGTGGTGGCCCGGCGTCCGCATTCATGAATCGAAAGACTTGGTAAACTGGCATCTTCTGACTTATCCCCTGTCGGAGAAACGGCTGTTGGATATGACTGGGGATCCGGACTCCGGCGGCGTCTGGGCGCCCGATCTGTCCTACGACAACGGGACTTTTTATCTGGTCTACACCGACGCGAAAGTGACAAACGGCGCTTTCAAGGACTGCGCCAACTACCTGACCACCGCGAAGGATATCCGCGGTCCCTGGTCCGATCCGATCTTCCTGAATACCGCGGGGTTTGACGCGTCGCTGTTCCACGACGACGACGGCAGAAAGTATCTGGTGAACCAGTACTGGGATCCGCGCCCCTACCGCCATCCCTTTTACGGCATTATGTGCACGGAGTTTTCAGAGGAAAAAGGATGTCTCATCGGGGAGCCCCGGGTGATCTATAAGGGGACGGCGGACCGGCTTGCGGAAGGACCCCACCTCTACAAGGTGAATGGCTTCTACTATCTGTTTGTGGCGCAGGGCGGAACCGGGTACGCCCACCAGTCCAGAGTGGCAAGGGCAAGATCCCTGCGCGATACCTTTGAGACGCAGCCCGGGACTCCCCTTCTCACGACACTGGACGCGCCCTGCCATCCGTTCCAGAAAGCGGGACACGGTTCCCTTGTGCAGACTCCGGCGGGGGAGTGGTACTTCGCGCATCTGATGGCGAGGCCTCTGCACCGCGACACGGAATCCTCGATCGACCCGAGAGGCTGGTGTCCTCTGGGAAGGGAGACCGCGATCCAGAAACTGGTCTGGGATGCGGAGGGCTGGCCTCAGATCGTGGGCGGCCACAACGGAGCGGTGGAAGTGGATGCACCCGCGGACGCAGCGGAACACAAGTGGGAACCGGATTATCCCGAGAAGGATGATTTCGACGGTGAAAAACTGAACCCTCATTTTCAGAGCCTGAGAACTCCTCTCGACGAGAGTATCTGCTCTCTCAGGGATCGCCCCGGACATCTGAGGCTGTACGGACATTTTTCTCTGGCATCCGCCTTCACACAGGCCCACATCGCCCGCAGATGGCAGAGTTTTCTTTTTGAGGCGGAAGTAAAAATGGCTTACGAACCGAGATCGTTTCAGCAGTTCGCGGGCTTATGCTGCTATTACGACACCGGGAACTGGACCTGTATCGAAATGACATGGCATGAGACATACGGGCGCGTCATCGATGTGGTGAACACGGATCTCGGCCGCTCGGAGAGCGTGTACGAGGAGCATCCCGCGCCGGTGCCGGACCATGCGGAGTATGTCTATTTTAAAGTGAGCGCAGACGGCATCCGCTACCGGTACTTCTACTCGTTCGACGGCACAGAATGGACCGCGGTACCCCGAATATTCGATTCCGCCAGGCTGTCGGACGAATATATCGCGGCTGCCCGGGGCGTGGCTTTCACGGGAGCTTTCGTCGGTATGTTCAACGTCGACGGGCAGGGAACGAGGATCCCGGCGGACTTTGACTATTTCCGCTACCGGGAGACGGATGACCTGAGCACCCGGTGAGCTACATCCTCACCAGTAGTCCGCCCGCTGGCGTTCGCTCAGATTTTCCGCAAAGGCCTGTTTGTATTTCAGAAACTCCTCCAGATCCATCAGGACATGGTACAAAAGCGCCCGACTCTCAAATTCCTCCTGGGTTTCGGGCAGCTCTTCCTTTCTCATCTCCGCAAAAAGCTCCTCCAACTTTTTCATCTGTTTCTCCGGCACGTTCTTCTCCAGAACATAGTCCGCCATATAGCGGATGTAATCCGCCACCACCTCCGCCTGCTTCGGCATGGATCTTATTCTCCTCATCTCGGAATGCAGGCTGTCCAGCATCTGACACTGGTCAAAACGCATCTCAAAGTAGTCCAGATAGTAGTCATGGTGGGCCCCAAAGGTATTGCTATGATATTCTCTTGCTTCCACCATGAGCTCCCTCAGTTTTTTCTCCAGCGTACGGATATCCTCCCAGACATTTCGGCTCATCTGCGCTTTCAGAAGATAATCCGAAAGTTCCCGCAGGTCGCCCTGCATCATCTCCTCCACATAGCGGATCCCTTCCATCAGATGCTTTTTCTGGCTTTTGTTCAGATGGAAAAGGTTCAGTATAAACGCGATCGCAACACCGATAAACACCAGCATAAATTCATTCCAAAAAAATGCCGCACTGAAATCCTGCCTTGTCATATAGTGGGCGGTGATGACAGCATTGACCGACAAGGTCGATCTCCAGCCCAGCAGATCCGACAGAAAGACAAGCGCAAAGACGATCACCCCGTAGGCAACCCACTCGCTGTGCATGCGGGGCAACAGTATAAACGCCATCAGCACCGTGACAAAAAATGTGCCTAGACGGATAAAGGAAAACCTTATCGTCTCCCACTTTGTGGCGAGAAGGGCCAAAAGCGTGACTGTGCCGGCCGAGACCGCATATTCCAGATGCAATGCCTCCGCAATATAGATGGCGGCTCCGCTTCCGACCGCGATCTTAAATGCCAGAAGAAGTGTTTTTCTCAGCTTTCTTTTCATCTCCATACTCATAATCCGCCCTCCTGTCTAGTATATGATCCTTTCCTGTTATTTATTATGATATCTATTTTTTACACTTTTCACAACGTTTTTTTGTAAAACTCCAATTGTTAACCATTTTTTATTTTTAGTTGACAAACATTTTTCTCTGTGCTAATATTACCTCATTCCGGAAAATAATGTAAAAAGAAAGGATCATCTCCATGAAAGCAAAAATAAGAACCTATGACATGGCATATATCGCCGTCTTCACGGTGTTGATAGCTATCTGCTCCTGGATCTCCATCCCCACGGCGATCCCCTTCACCCTTCAGACCTTTGCGGTATTTTTGTCGGTCTCGGTGCTGGGCGGAAAACGCGGCACCATGGCCGTCCTGCTGTACGTCCTGCTCGGAGCGGTCGGCCTTCCGGTATTTTCCGGTTTTACCGGCGGCATCGGCATCATTATGAACACCACCGGCGGCTACATCATCGGCTTCATACTGTCCGCCCTTATTATGTGGCTGATGGAGAGTATGTTCGGCAAAAAACTGGCGATCCAGGCATTGTCGATGGTGCTGGGGCTCCTCGCCTGTTATGCGACAGGCACGGTATGGTTTATGTCGGTGTATATGAGGTCCACCGGCCCCATCGGACTCGCAACCGTACTCGGCTGGTGCGTCGTCCCTTTTATCATTCCCGACATCATCAAGATCGCGCTGGCGCTCACGCTCAGCAAGACACTGCGCGGACCGCTCTCAAAGATAATAGACGAACCGCAGGTATAGGAAAGGAACATCACAATATGACATACAGGATCAGAGCACATCACGGCATGTGCTTTTCCTATTTTCAGGGAAAGGGCTACAGCGGTGAATTTACCGAAAACATGTGGGCAATGAAAGAAAAACTGGGCAGGAATCCCGAAGTGATCCTGCTCTGTGAGACCGACGACGTATGCTCCCACTGTCCGGGCAACCACTCCGGGAAATGCGTACCGAACACCTCCCGGCCAGACGGCGAAAACAGTTCGCCTGAGACAGACACCGGCAAGGCAGAGACTTATGATCGGCAGGTGCTCGCACTCTGCGGCCTCGCGGAAGGCACGAAGATCCGATGGAACGATTTTGTAAGCGCTGTACAGACCCATATCCTCGCGCCGGGAAAGCGGCGCGAAATCTGCGGGGACTGCCAGTGGGACAGTCTGTGTCATTGATCTTGAATTTGCTTTTTCGTGTCGAATTACGATTTCTGAACTTGCTTTTTCGTGCAAAATCCTCTTTTATGTACTTGCTTTTTCGTGATTCCCTTCGTATAATAAAGGTAAATCCGGAGCAGAATTGAGGAATTTCTTTGGGCGATGGGGGATGAGGCGACTGTGCCCCTGTTGCGCAAATGTTTTGAATCCAAAACACCGCTTGGCCAGACGCTCCACCGCAAAATCATGAATGATTTCCGACAGTATGCCCTCGTGGGAGGAATGCCGCAGTCCATTCTCGCCTATCAGAATGGAAAAGACTTCGGAGCATCCGATGAGGCAAAACGCCGCATCCTTCGTCTTTACCGCGATGATGTCTCCAAATTTGCCGCAGGTTATGAGGAGAAAGTCTACGCCGTATTCGATGGCATACCCGGACAGCTCTCAAAGAAAGAGAAAAAATACGCCCTGTCATCCATCCATAAAAACGCCCGTTTTCGCGCCTATAAAGATTCTTTTATCTGGTTAAGCGAAGCGATGATCGTCAGCACCTGTTACAATGCGACCGATCCGGGCGTCGGACTGGCTCTCAGCGCGGATCACTCCACACAGAAATGTTACATGGCAGATACCGGCCTGCTTGTCACGCATACTTTTATGGACACTGCTTTCACCGACAATGAACTGTACAAGGCGGTTCTCTTTGACAGGCTTGATATCAATGAAGGTATGATCATGGAAAATATCGTGGCGCAGATGCTGCGCCGCAACGGGCACAAACTCTACTTTTATTCCCGCAGCGACAGCATAAATCGCGAAAATCATATGGAAATAGATTTCCTGATTTCAGGAAAAAATTTTCCTCCAAAATCGGGACGCCGTATATCCTCTACCCCAAGGATGTTGTGAAGAAGGATGACATCTGGCATCTTCCGCTGTATATGGGGGTGTTTTTGTAATTTATTTACTCTTCGGAGTCATTGCAGCTCCCCCGTTATTTTCCGCCCCGAACACATACTTCCTCGCCGGGATCGTAAACAGCATCGCCTTACAGACATTGTCCGCGATCATGCAGTACCAGACCGCCCGAAAGTCAAACTTCCAGACCGTCACGCAGAGAAACGTGAACAGAATGCGTATCCCCCACATGCTCCCCGTCTCCGCAAAAAACGCGTAGCGGGTGCGTCCCATGCCGTAGTAAATGCCTTCCAGCACGATCATCAGTCCAAAGCGGGTAGGAGACCAGATAAAGCATTCCCCCGGAAATACACATCATCCCCACCGTCATCAGAATACTGATCCGGCTCACGCCGTTCAGTTTCCCTCTGTCGTTCTCCCCAAGAGAAATCCCTACCAGAGCGGACGCAGCCGTGCGCAGTCCATATCCCGGAATACAAAAAATTGTTTCAGCGGTAACTGCAATCGAATGGGCGGCAAAGATCGTAGTTCCCATGCCCGACACCAGACCGGCAAACACCACATAGCCGAGACAGGACGCCATACCGGTCCCTAACACCGGCACGCTGATCTTCGCGCATTCCCGCAGCAGCTCCTTCTCCGCGCGGAAACTAAACTGTTCCATTTCCAGTACAGCTGCCTGTTCCTGCGATAGGCGGCGAACATCAATATTCCCGATAGAGTATAGGAAACCGCCGAGGCAATAGCGGCACCGGTCACACCGAGCCCCGCCGTATAGATCAGCAGATAATTCAATACCCGTAACGGTTTAATACCTCCTCCCCTTCCGTCACATGGGTGATGCTCCCCAGCTCGTCCGATGCATAGTGATAGTAGGTTTTTGCGCGCTCCGCATCCGAGGCAAGGAGCTCGTGAGTGCGGATATACCTTACCATCCCTACCTCACTCTCTTCTGTTACAACCTCCTTATCCCGGAAGATGAACTGCACCAGTCTCCCGTTTTCCTCCATCTCATACCATAACCCTTCCGGATCGTAACGGTTGATCTGGATATTCCAGTCGAACATCTCCGCCTTCGTCTGGTGGTTGAAAGCGTCATATGTATGCGATGCCCGGTCATCTCTCAGCAGATTCCCCGCATCGTCATACGCAAACCGGCTCACACTCCCGTCTTTCTCATAGGAGACAAGCCGGTCGTACCGGTACTCCGTCACTTTCCCGGTCACGTCCTCCTGCCCTGTCAGGTTTCCGTTTAAGTCGTAGGAGAGGGTGAGGAGCTGCTTGCTGTTGAGGAGGACAGGATTGCAGGAAGAAGCGGCTGCACTCCTGACGAACTTGATGCTTAACTCGATGAAGTCATTGCCGAGGTGTAGCATATGGCAGACAGCAGGAGATACAAAGTTATTGTTTCGGACAGAGCAAAAAGAATGTTGTCAGGTAATCGCCTCATAAAACTCCTCCAGCGTCCACCCCTTTTCCGTCAGGTACGCCGCCGCTTCCCTGCCCACATACCGGAAGTGCCAGGGTTCGTACCGAATGCCTGTAACCTCTTCCTTATTCTCCGGGTATCGCAGGATAAAGCCGTACTCATGACAGTGCTCCGCAAGCCATCGGTTGCCCGGCTCCCCCTTCTGGCTCTCGTCCATGATCGTGTTGGTGGAGCAGAGGATGTCCAGCGCCAGCCCCGTCTCATGCTCGGACTGTCCGGCCGGCATCGTATACTCAAGAGTCTTTCGGAGCGCCGTCTCATAGGAATATCCCTTCGACATATACTTCTCCACGTCCTCATCCACCAGCCCCTGCTGATAGGATCTGTCGCGGTGGGCCGAGGCGATCCAATAATCATACCCCGCATCGCCGCCCGCCTTTAACATCGCGCAGAGATCCTCGTAGAGCACATCCGCCGCCTGCAGCCTTCCCTTACAGATACTGCGCAGTATCGGCTGATGGGAGGCGGAAAGCTCATGCTCCTTATTTACCAGAGTGAGGAGCTCTTCGTTCCCGGCGTACAAATTCTGACACTCCTGTCGCATTTCCGGTGTGATCTCCAAAGGATCGTCCGTCCCCGCCTCCTTCCCCTCCGCTGTTGAGGCCTCCGTCGAAACCGCCCCATCTATCCCCTGTATCTGTCCCTGTATATCCCCGGCATCCGCCTTTTCCCCGCCGTCGAAGAGGAAGCTGACGATCACCCAGGCAGTCGCGACGATCCCTGCGAGGCAGAAATAAAGCGCCAGCCATCTGACGACCCTGCACCGCATTCTTTTCTTTTTCCGCCTTGCGGTATTTGCCGCCTGCCTGTGCACCGACGCCTGCGTTCTCCTGCTGCTTCCCGCGCTTCTCCCTGCTCTGCTGTCATACATCGGCTGCTTCCAGACAGGTTGATTTCCGTCTTGCTTCATCTGTCTGGCCAAATTGCCTTCGTACATCCTGAGTGCGCTTCCCATATCCTTGTCCTCCTCTTCCGTAAAATCCCGTTCCCACACATTTTATAGGACAAGAATACACACCCCATGTATCCGATTTTCCGCAAACCTGCATCAAAACTGCATCATTTCAAAAAATTCCCTGCACCCCGCTCTCTGTACCCACAACTCATTGTCCTCGTCATTCCACTGTCCGGCACATCCCACCGCCAGAAGCATCCCGTCTCCTCCGCTCCAGTCCGCATATTCGATCACGCTGCTCGTGTCCGCATATTTATTCTCCCCGTCGCCCCCATAGGAGGTATTCGCATCATCTGCCTCTCCCTCCTCATTCGGCAGAATCATATAGCCTATGATCTCCCCCCGCGTTTCCGCGCCGTAGACGACATCATCCTTCTGGTGCACTCCCCAGTATGCGGACCAGTCCACCAGAAACATGTCGGTAAGATTCATCTGTAACTCCGTGATGCGGTCCGGTATCTCCTCCACGTATCTCTCTTTCCCCTTTGAGAAAAAAGTCATACCGAATATATTCGGAAATTCCCAGCCGTACATCTCGTACTGCATCCAGATCTTCTCCACCGCTCCCTCGATCCCTATCGCGTATATCTTATAAAAATCCGCATCCAGGCATACGATCAGCTTCTCGGACGCAAACGCAAAGGGCGGCCAGGTCGCCATGGAGACATCCGACTCCTCCAGCTTTGTCCGGTACTCCTCCGTCTGTATCGCCTTCTGATCCTCGGTCAGCTCAAAAGTGAGCGTCCAGAACTGCACCGGCGCCATCTCCGACCCCGATGCGCCGTCCTGCGTTCCGCCCGGCTGCGCATACAGCGTATTCTTTTCCCTCGAGACAAGATTCTCCTCCGACAGCCCGCTCCACCATTCCTCCCAGAACAACATCACAAGACTGTTTTTCAATTCCTCCATCTCCCCGTTTGTGATCTCCGCCAGCTCCTCATCGCTCAACTTTTCGTCCGTCTCTTCGGCGGAGAGAACCGAGAGCCTTTCTCCCGCCGCCTTCGCCCTCGCTATCGCCTCGATCTTCTCCGGGAAACTTGTGTACGCCACCGCATAGGTGCTCAGATCCAGGTCCATGTAGGTGATCTGCATCAGTGTCCCCGCGTCGTACAGATTGTTGATCATTTTCGGCGCAAGAAAAGCTCCCACTGTCAGGATCACGACCAGCAGAATACAGAGAGCTTTGCCCATCATATTATCCAGAGATATCCACTTTTTTTCTTTTCTGCTTCTCTTCTTTCTGTCAGTCATCCTCTTCCTCCTCTTCCGGGAAGAAAATATACACTTTTGTCCCCTCTCCTTCAGCGCTGTCTATCTTCCACCGCGCGCGGTGCAGCTTGATGATTCTGTTGCACAGCGTCATCCCGATGCCGGCGCCGCCTTCCTTTCTCGCCCTGGACTTATCCACCATATAGAAGGCCTCCGTGATCTTTCCCACCTCGTCCGCCGGAATGCCGCACCCGTTATCCTCCACGCTGAAACTGTAACCGTTCTTCTCCTGCCTGCCGGTAAGCAGGATCTTTCCCTGCCCCCCCGTCTCCCCGTAGTTCTTTCTCCCACAGGCCTTCGCCCCGTTGTCGATCAGATTCCCGAACAGTGAGCAGAGCAGATCCAGATCTCCAAACACAATACCCGGCGCAATATTTTTCTCCCACGCCACATTCTTCTCCCACAGAAGCCTTTTGGTAAAACGCTCGATCTCATAGGCGAGTTCCCTCGTCTTCAAAGCTTTCAGCGTGATCCCCTGCTTATCCACCCGCACCAGTTCCATCATCTTTAAGGAAAGCCTCTCCAGGCGCTTTCCCTGCTGATAGATATAGTCGGAGGAACTGCGCTTCTCATCCTCCGTCAGATCCATGCTGCGCAGCATATCGCCGTAACCGATGATGGAAGTGAGCGGTGTTTTCAGTTCGTGGGCAAAGGATCCCGTGAACTCCTCCTGTCTTCTCGCCGCGTCCTCCAGCTGCCAGATACTCCGCTCGAGCCGCCTCGCCATCCTGTTGAATTCCAGCATCAGCCCCGCCAGTTCATCCTCCCCCTTCACCTCCACCCGGCTCTGGTAATTTCCCCGGGCGAGGTCTCTCGTCGCCTTCACCAGCTGTCTGATCGGCTTTGTGAAATGATAGGCCATAAACCAGGAGACAGGAACGGACAGCACGATCACAAGCAGCACCGTATTGCGGTACTGCTCGTAAAGTCTGTCCCTCGCGTCATACACATATTGAATATTCCTGCCGAAAGCGAGATAGTATGTCCCGCTGCTGCTCGTGATTCTCGAGAGCGCCTCCAGGTAATGTCCCTCCTCGGTATCGGTCAGCCGCCACATCGCCTTTTCCGTCCCGATATTCTCCGCCATCAGCGCGCCGTAATACATGCCGTTCTTGTAGATCAGCTGTCTCTCCTCATTGTAGAGAGCAATGCCGTTCTCCGGATTCCCTATACTGTCCTCGATCGTTTCTGACATCTCTGTCATAACATCATTCTCGATAGGATATCCCTCCGGCAGGCCCTCCATAGACGCCAAAAGCGCGAACTGAAACATCTTCCACTCTTCCAGTCCCCGCTCTTTCTCTCTCTCCAGCATGATCTGGAAAGACGTCTGTAAAAAGACACAGCCGAATACCGCAAACAGTATGACAAGCAGACATACGATCGCAGTAAACTGTTTCCAGAATAATTTCATGACACACTGCTCCTGAACCGATAGCCCACCTTGTACACCGATTCGATCCGCTGCTCTAACCCGGCCTTTCTGCGCAGCCGCTGCACATGCAGATCCACCGTTCTGGAATCTCCCATGTAGGGGCTGTCCCAGACCTGCTCATAGATCATCTCCAGGTACAGCGCTCTGTCCGGGTTTCTCATAAACAGAAGCAGAAGATCAAACTCCTTGATCGTCAGGTTGATATCCCTGCCGTCTTTTTTCACGGTTCTCGCCGTCACGTTGATCTCCAGATCTCCGATGTTTATATCCTGCTCCATTTTGTGAAACCGTCTGAGCACATTCTCCACCCGCGCAAGCAACTCGATGATCTCAAAGGGCTTTGTGATGTAATCGTCGGCTCCCATTTTGAGTCCCTTTACCTTGTCCAGGGTCTCGCCCTTCGCCGACAGAAAAATCACCGGCATATTCAGGCTCTTCGCATACTCCAGCAGTTCGTAGCCGTTAATGCCGGGCAGCATAATATCAAACAGACACAGATCATAACTGTTCTTTTCCAGCATATCCGCCCCCGTTGTCCCGTCGTTTGCAACCTCACAACTGTAACCCGCGTGCTGCAGGTTGATCCGGATCAAATTTGCAATCGCTTCCTCATCTTCCACAATCAGTATCTTATTCAAACTTTTATCCCTGCCGTCCCGATGCCATACTCCGGCCCGTCCCACGGCCCAAAAATACGACATTCTAATCTTCCCGCTATTTTACATCGCACTTGCATCAAAGTTGTGTCATTTTTTTAACAAATTGTTGCAGATATTCTTATTTTTGATCATCATTTTCATGGTAAGCCAGCCGTATATCCTCCCTTGTCAGATGTCGGAACCTCTTCAGTCCCGCGCCCAGGATCCGCACGCTGTTCACGACCGTGTCAAAGACTCCCGCCTGGTACATATTGATAAAGATAATACCGATCGGCACCGCCACGATCATTCCGAAAATTCCCGATACCTTATAGCCTATATAGAGCAAAAATACGGTGGGCAGCGTATGCATCCCCATGGAATCCCCCATGATCTTCGGCTGAATCATCTGCCGCACGATCTGGGATACGCCCCAGATAACCGCTAATCCCACTGCCAGCTTGTAATTTCTGCTGAATATTTCGAACACGATCCAGGGCCAGAGAATCGTCCCTGTCCCGAAAACAGGCAGAAAATCCAGTATGGCGATAAAGATTGCCAGCACCGGAGCATAATCGATCTTCAGGATAAACAGTCCCGCCGTCAGGATCAGATATACCCAAAATTCTATTTTTAACTGCGCTTTCAGGTAACCGCCCACCGCGCTGGACAGGCTCACCTGGATCATATCCCAATACTTTTTTATCGTCTCCGGCATGTAATCCTGCATAAAATTTCGCATATTGGCGCGCTCCGCCGTAAAGGCAAAGGCCGCCACAAGACACATGATGATCGCCACGAACAGATTCGGAAGCTGCCTCGCCACATTGCCCAGCCAGGACATGGACGGGCTCCCGAGACCTGCCACCCATTCTCCCAGAAAGGCCTCCACATTCGCAAAAAAGTACGCCCAGCTCTCCTGCACATCCTTCGGCAGGGACACAAAAAGCCTGGACAGACTGCGGCTGGCCTCATCGATCTGAACCTGCAGATTCTCCCATATACCCGGCAGATCATGCATAAGCCCCTGGATCTGATCGATCAGAAACGCCGCAACACCGTACCCGATCAGAACGATCAGAGCGATAACCGCTATGATCACACAGGCTGTTCCCGCCTTTCTCCTTATCTTTAATTTTTCCTCCAGAAATTTCACCATGGGGCTCGCCAACAGCGCAATGATCCACGCCACCACGAACGGCATAAAGAATGACAATAGTTTCGGCACTACCGTCACAAGCAAAATCAATCCTATCAGCGCCAGCAAAATATTTGTGAGCGCCTTACAATAAGCTCTGGTCTCCTGTTTCATCTTACTTTCTCCTGCTCAATCTTCAAATGACGCCAGCATATCGTCCAACAGCGCATATATTTCATCCCTCCCCTGTTTCGTCACGGAGGAGAAGGGGATCACTATCGTCTCCCCGGGAGCATTCAGCCCCTCTCTGATCATTTTTATGTGCTTCTGCAACTGACTCCTATTGATCTTATCCATCTTTGTCGCGATGATGATCGGGAAATATCCCTGTGACGTCATCCACTCATACATCTGTCTGTCGTTCTTCCCCGGCTCATGCCGGATGTCGATCAACAGAAATACCGCGTACAACATCTCTGACATATGAAGATATCTCTCTATCATTTTACCCCATTTTTCCTTCACTGAAACACTGGCATTGGCGTAACCATACCCCGGCAGGTCCACCAGGTAAAACTCGTCATTTATATTGTAATAGTTGATGGTCTGAGTCTTTCCCGGCTGGGAACTTGTGCGCGCAAGCGACTTCCGGTTCATGATCGCGTTGATCAAAGAAGATTTTCCCACATTGCTTTTGCCTGCAAAAGCCACTTCCATCCTGTTATTTTTCGGAAATGTACTGGTGATACCGCAAACGGTCTCCAGCTCCACCTTTTTAATAACCATAACTCTCCTCTTAATTCCGAATCCATCAAAAAGAGGGCGTACCAACTCCTGACCGCCCCCTGTTTTTCTCTTCTATTTTGCCTCTCTTAACCTTTCTCCTCTGTGGATCACCAAAGGCCCGCTCTTCCCCTCCACGGCGCTCTTTGTGATAATGCACTTTTCGATGGTCTCGTCCGACGGGATCCGATACATCACATCCATCATTGCTTTCTCCATAATGGAGCGCAGCCCTCTCGCGCCGGTCTTCCTCTCCATCGCCATCTTCGCGATGGTCTCCACCGCTTCCTCCTCAAAGCTCAACTCCACATTGTCCAGATCGAACAGTCTCTGATACTGCTTGATCAGCGCGTTCTTCGGCTCTTTGAGGATTCGCACGAGCGCTTCCTCATCCAGGCCTTCCAATGCCACATTGATCGGCATACGCCCGATAAACTCCGGAATCAGTCCGAATTTCACCAGATCCTGGGGGGATGCCTCTTTCAGCAGAGAATCCTTCCCGTATATATTTTTCTTGCCGGATACCTCCGCCCCGAAACCGATGGACTTCCTGTCCAGTCTCGTCTCGATGATCTTCTCCAGTCCGTCGAAAGCGCCGCCGCAGATAAATAAAATATTTGTGGTGTCGATCTGTATCAGTTCCTGATGGGGATGCTTTCTGCCGCCCTGGGGCGGTACGCTGGCCTCCGTTCCCTCGATAATCTTTAAGAGCGCCTGCTGCACGCCCTCGCCGGACACATCCCTTGTGATAGAGACATTCTCACCCTTCTTCGTGATCTTGTCAATCTCGTCGATATAAATGATGCCGTACTGTGCCCGCTCCACATCGTAGTCCGCCGCCTGGATCAGCTTCAGAAGGATATTCTCCACATCCTCGCCCACATACCCGGCCTCCGTCAGAGTCGTCGCGTCCGCGATCGCAAAGGGCACGTTGATGATCTTTGCCAGCGTCTGCGCCAGATAGGTCTTACCGGAACCGGTGGGTCCCACAATGATGATATTGCTCTTCTGCAGTTCCACATCATCCGGCCCCTGCTCCGCCAGCACACGCTTGTAGTGATTATACACGGAGACGGCCAGAACCTTTTTCGCCTCCTCCTGTCCGATCACATAGTCGTCCAGAAACTCCTTGATCTCCACCGGCTTTAAGAGATTGATCTCCATCTCCTCCTGCGCCGGTTCCTCCTCATATTCTTCCTCAATAATGTCCGCACAGATATCCACGCATTCATCGCAGATATATATACCGCCAGGACCGGCGATGAGTTTTCTCACCTGGTCCTGCGTCTTGCCACAGAAGGAACATCTCACTTTATTCTCATTCATCTTTCCTGCCATTTACTTCCAGTCCCTTTCCCACTTTTCCGGCTCCTCCGATCAATCTTTATCGGAATCCTTCTCGCGGTCTGTCATTACTTTATCAATGATACCAAATTCCAATGCCTCCTGTGCGCTCATCCAGTTGTCACGCTCTGTCGCCGCACAGATCACTTCGTAATCCCTGCCGGTGTTTTCCGCCAGCATTCTGTTTAATTTCTCTTTCGTCCGAAGCAGATGCTTTGTGGTGATCTCCACATCTGTCGCCTGCCCCTGCGCTCCGCCTAACACCTGATGGATCATAACTTCCGCGTTCGGCAGTGCAAATCGTTTCCCTTTCGTACCGCCTGCCAGAAGAAAGGAACCCATGCTCGCCGCAAGGCCGATACAGTTCGTGGACACATCGCACTTGATATACTGCATCGTGTCATAGATCGCGAGACCTGCAGACACGGAGCCGCCCGGGCTGTTAATGTAGATCTGAATATCCTTCTCCGTATCCATCGCTTCCAGATATAAAAGCTGCGCCGTAATGGAAGCGGCCATAGAGTCATCCACTTCACCTACCAGAAAGATAATCCTTTCTGCCAGAAGGCGGGAATAAATGTCATAGGAACGCTCTCCCTGATTTGTCTGCTCGATAACGTATGGTGTCAAATAATTTTTTATCATTATCTTTTCCTTTCTTTTTATTTTTATAGAGTTTTCAAAAACCAATGCTATAAAATCCGGTCAATCAAATTTTATAGCATTGTGTTATCATTTATTCTATTTACTCTTCCGTTTTCTCTTCTTTTTCCTTTACGACAGCATTCTGTGCTACAAACTCAACGGCTTTTCTCACCGCGATATCCGCCATGATGGATTTCTTTTCTTTCTCACCCATCATCTCTTTGACCTTGTCCACCTCGATCTGGTAAGCATCGGCCATAACCTTCATCTCTTCCTCGTATTCCTCTTCCGTAGCGGTTATGTTTTCCGCCTTCGCAACGGCTTCCATACAGAGTCTGGATTTGATCTTTCTCTCCGCCTGAGGCTTTAGCTGTTCCAGCATGGTCTCTCTGTTCGCTCCGGTCATCTGCATATACTGTTCCATCTGGAGTCCCTGCATGGAAATGCGCTGCGCAAACTGATCGAGCATCTGGCGCTGTTCCGTGGCAAGCATCGGCTCGGGAATCTCCATCTCAGCCTTCTCCACAACCGCCGCTATCGCCGCGTCCTCCTTCTCGTCTTTCGCCTGCTTCGCCTTCTTCTCCTCCAGTCCCTTTCTGACATTCGCCTTATATTCTTCCAGCGTATCATACTCGGAAACCTCGGACGCAAACTCGTCATCCAGCTCCGGAAGTTCTTTTACCTTGATCTCCTTCACCGTACATTTAAATACCGCATCCTTGCCCGCCAGATGTTCCGCATTATAGTCCTCCGGGAACGTAACTTTCACTTCCACTTCTTTATTTAGTTCTGCACCGATCAGCTGCTCCTCAAAGCCCGGAATGAAGGCGCCGGAACCGATGGTCAGCGGGTAATTTTCACCCTTGCCGCCCTCAAAGGCCTCTCCGTCCACAAAACCTTCAAAGTCCAGCTCCGTCATATCGCCGTCCTGCACGGCTCTGTCTTCCACAGATACCATTCTCGCGCTGTTGTCTCTCTCCCTGTCAATTTCCGCGTTCACTTCCTCTTCCGTCACTTCCGCGGAAAACTCTTCGATGGCAACACCTTTGTACTCACCGAGGTTTACCTCCGGCTTCAAGGCCACGACCGCCGTAAAAATAAACGGCTTTCCGCTCTCCACCTGTACCACATCGATCTCCGGACTGGAGGTAATCTCCTCCTCACACTCCTCGTAAGCTTTCTCATAGGCGTCGGGAATGATCTCATTCGCCGCATCTTCGTAAAAAATTCCCTGTCCGTACATATTTTCAATCATCTTCCGGGGCGCTTTTCCCTTTCGGAATCCCGGAATCTGAATTCTGTTTCTCTGTTTCCGATAGACTGACTCCACAGCCTTTTCAAACTCTTCCGCCGACACTTCGATCGTCAGCTTTGCCATACTTTTTTCCAGCTTCTCTACCTGTAAACTCATCCTCTATTATCCTCCTTCATGGCGTTTTATCCCATGCTCACAGTCATTTTGCAATTATAGCATAGTTTTTTCCAAAATACCAGTGTTTTTTCGCAGTGTTTATCGCGTGTTTACTGACCGCAAAAATCCCGGTAAATGCATCTCTGCCTGTACCGGGAACTTTTATAATATTTCCTATTCACTCTCTGTTTTATTATCTGCATTTACCTGCTCAAAGACCGGATCCGGATCATACTCCGGCGCAAACTCTTCCGCCGCCCGATAGATCGGTTCAATAACAGAGATATCCTAGCGTCCGGCTTTCATCCCGGTTTTCATTCCGTCCTCCAGCGCCTTCGCAGTGGCCTTATTCAGTCTCTCCATCTCCCTCAAATATGCGATCATATACCTTACCCTCACCTCCGGATCCTTTTTTACCTTCACCACCATCTTATGCAGCTTCCGCAGATCCTCATTTACTGCATTCTTATAAGTCGTCTCTTCCATGTAGCGCAATAACTGCCCAAGTGCCTCGTCCTCTACTCCCTTTGTCCCCTTCGTGTACAAAAACAGCGTACCCCCCATCTTCATAGGGCATATCCGGCTCTTCTACACAGTGATTCTTTATCGTATATACCATGCGGTCCAGGCCAAAGGGATCATAGGGTACGATCATAATGATCACCACATTTTTCAGTCTGTCATAGTCCAGACCTGATTCCAGACTTCTGGCGGCGAGCTTTCCGTGGTAAAAGCGCATCCTGAGAGCTTTCCTCTTTTCTTCTGTCTCTTTTTCTTTCATACAGTTCTCCTTTCGTATGGGGCGGAAAGAAGAGCCTGCACTCTATTCACCATTCTCCGCGATCCGCCATATTAAATCGGAAGTTTCCGCTTCCATGGAAGATTTACCTTCCATTTTCATAAACAGGGATCGTCAACCGAAATGGTTTAGATGTTCTATCAGATGTTCCCCAGATTTGTGTTACTATTGTAACAGGTAATGATAAGCGGCGTCAATCAAAAATCACTTGGGTTTCCGCAGTTTATCTAGATGGCAGGGAATCGCATTCTCACCAATCATAAACTTAATTAAAGTTTTTTATTACCATTGCCGAATAGTTTTCGTACTGTTTAAATCCATAACGCTCATAAAATGGGATTGTCTTTGGGTCAGAAGGCATAATCTTTACATAAAGTACCTTGCCTAAATATCCCATTAAACGCTTCATCAGCATATCTCCAATATGCAATCCCTGATATTGGGGATCTACCAATCAGTGCCTGTATACTGTTTACCATGTTGAAAGTGAATTCAACGTTGTTGGTGTTTTGTGCAATACAACGACAAAAGGTGCCCCAGCTATTCAACTGAAGCACCTCAACCCGGTTTTGTCTTTTCACCCCGCCCCGTCTGCCGGCGTCAGAAGCCCGTACAGCACATAGCGGGCATCCTGGTAGTCGTATTCGCAGGTGGAGAGGATAACATAGTGCCCATCCCCTGGCAGCTCCACATCCGACTGAATATCGGAAACCGCGACAACCTGCGACAGATAAACGTCAAAATATTTTCCGGGATCCTTAAAAATAAGGTAGGTATCGGATGTCGCCGGAGTGAGATAGCCTGCAAACAGATCCACTCTGTAATTCTGCTCCGGCGTCAGAAGCCACATCACCGGATGGGCCTCATAAAATTCCTGATCCCCCCACTTTTTTAACTTTGCGAACATACCGCCGTTCTTCATGTGATGCCCATAGATAATCGTGTTGCAGTCCGCAAATCCCGGGCTGTTTTCCGCATCCACAAAAATGGCTCCCGCTTTGCTCTCCTCTCCGGTGTAGGAATGGTTCAGATAATAATCGTTGTCCTTTCCCTGCACCACAGGATAGTTGATATTGCTGTCCTCACAGTAGATCCAGCCCACAACCTCACTGTTTTCCGCAAGCAATTTATCAAAATTCACCTCGATGGGACAGCTGATCTTTTCTTCCTCCGGCACTTCCTCCTCCACGATCTCTTCCGACATCTCCTCCGGTTCCTCCACCGGCTCCTGCACATAAAACGCCACCGCATCCTTATTGATCTTCTCCTGCTTTCGGTACTCTATGTAAAAAATCAGAAGCTGGCTGCAAGAATATACAAAAACAGTAGAAAGAATTATCATCAATGTAGTTTTTATACTTTTTCTCATATTCTCCCTCTCTTTCTGCATCTGATCACGCAAATCATTTTATTTTCATCGTCAATGCAATTCTCTTTTTCGGCACATCCACCGAAATGACCTGCACATCCACAATGTCCCCCACGCTGACCGCCTCTAACGGATGTTTGATATAGCGCTCCGTCATCTGGGAGACATGCACCAGTCCGTCCTGATGCACGCCGATATCCACAAAGGCTCCGAAATCCACTATATTGCGGACGGTCCCCTTTAAGATCATGCCCGGCTTCAAATCCTCCATATCCATCACATCGCTTCTCAGGATCGGAGTCGGCATATCCTCTCTGGGATCCCTCGCAGGCTTCTCCAGCTCCTTCACAATATCCTCCAGCGTCAGTTCCCCTATGCCAAGCTCCTCCGCCAGTTTCTTTCTATCTTTGATCCTGGAAGAAAGGCTTCCGGCTTTCTTTCCGCCTGTCTTTGCCTCCCCCTGAAGCCTGCGCACATCTTCCATGGAAAGCCCCAGCTTTTCCATCAGTTTCTGAGCGGCCTCATAGGATTCCGGGTGCACGCTGGTGGCATCCAGAGGATTCTCCCCATCTGTGATCCGCATAAATCCTGCGCACTGTTCAAAGGCTTTCGGTCCCAGTTTCGTCACTTTGAGCAGCTGCTTTCTTGAGAGAAATCTGCCGTTTTCCTCCCGATAAGCCACAATATTCTTCGCCAGTGTCTTCGAGATACCGGAAATATATTCGAGCAACGGCGCGGACGCCGTATTCAGGTCAACGCCTACTTTATTTACCGTGGATTCCACCACTCCGGTGAGAGCCTCCCCCAGCTTTTTCTGATTCATATCATGCTGATACTGCCCCACACCGATAGCCCTCGGCTCAATTTTTACAAGTTCCGCCAGCGGATCCTGCAGACGCCTCGCGATGGACGCCGCGCTTCTCTGTCCCACATCAAACTCCGGAAATTCCTCGGTGGCAAGTTTGCTCGCCGAATAGACGGAAGCCCCGGCCTCGTTGACGATCACATACTGTAACGGCACGTCCAGTTCTTTTAACAGTTCTACGATGATCTGCTCCGACTCCCTGGAAGCTGTGCCGTTTCCCACGGAGATCAGATCGATATGATATTTTTTGATCAGTTTCTTTAATTCTATTTTGGACTGCTCCACTTTATTCTGCGGCGCAGTGGGATAGATCACTTTCGTGTCCAGCACTTTCCCGGTCCCATCTACTACCGCCAGTTTACAGCCGGTTCGGAAAGCCGGATCCCAGCCGAGAACCACCTTGCCCGCGATCGGAGGCTGCATCAAAAGCTGTTCCAGATTTTTGCCAAACACGCTGATCGCGCCGTCCTCCGCCCTCTCCGTCAGCTCATTCCTGATCTCGCGCTCGATAGCCGGCCCGATCAGACGGCGATAGCTGTCCTCGGCAGCCTCCTTCAGGATCGGTGTGGTATGCTCATTGTTGACCAAGATAGTCATTTTCTCCAGATAGCGGATGATCTCCTCCTCCGGCGCCTTCACTTTCACGGTCAATATCTTTTCCTTCTCTCCTCTGTTCAACGCCAGTATCCTGTGGCCCGCCACTTTCTTCAGAGGCTCCTCATAGGCGTAGTACATCTCATACACGCTCTCCGCCTTTTCGTCCTTCGCCTCGCTGGCAAGACTGCCTTCCCTCATCGTCAGATCCCGGATAAAAGTCCGATAGTCCGCCTCATCGGAAATGGCCTCCGCCAGAATATCTTTCGCGCCCTGCAGGGCTTCCTCCGCTGTCCCCACTCCCTTTTCTTCGTCGATATACTTCTCCGCTTCCTGCTCCACCGGCTTCTTTGTATTTTGCAGTTTTATAAACAGAGCCAGAGGTTCCAGCCCCTTTTCCTTCGCCACGCTGGCCCTTGTTTTCCGCTTAGGACGGTACGGGCGATACAGATCGTCCACCGCCACCTGGGTTTCCGCCGCCAGAATCTTTTCCCGCAGCTCATCCGTCAGCATACCCTGTTCCTCAATGCTGCCCAGCACCTGCTGCTTCTTCTCCTCCAACGCCCGCAGATAATTTAAACGTTCATACAGGTTTCGCAGCACTTCGTCGTTCAGGGAACCCGTGGCTTCCTTTCTGTAACGGGAGATAAACGGAATCGTGTTGCCCTCGTCGATCAGATTTACCGCCGCTTCCACCTGCCATTTCTGAACCTGCAGCTCTTTTGCGATTTTTACATTAATATCCATATTACAACCATATCCTTTTCCAACTCTGTGAATTTTCTTATGCTGTCGATGCCACATGGACTTGTCTGTTGCCCATCGGATATCATATCATGAAATCAACGGTATTTCCATATCAAAAAGTACTTTCTTTCTGCATTGTCAACCGCCTTAATTCAAACCTCAAAATAAGACAGGGCTCTTTCTCCAATTTCATAACCTGCAAAATACCGTCACCTGATTTTCCGGAACACTTCCCTCACCTCCTGCCCGGCCTCTCCAAATCTTTTCCTTTTCACTTATGACACGCAAACGCCCCTGGAAAGATGCCACACCTGTCTGAAAATATTTATAGCATTATCTCTGCAAAAGTGATAGAGTAGAAAACAAAAGAGATGAGCAAAGGAGCATATCGATATGCCTTATATGACATACTCCCAATTGAAAGATTCCGCCCGATTCCGGCTTGAGCCCATCATGGGAAAACTGGTCGGTGTGACAGCCATTTTCTATGCCCTCAGGTTCATAACCGGACGGTTCTCTTCCGTCTTTGGCCTTTTAACGGATTCCTTTGCCCTGCAGGTGACCCTGTCCTCTCTTTTTATGATTCTTGCCGGTATTATTTCTTCCATGCTGGAGATCGGTTTTCGCTGTCTGATGTTAAAACTTTACTGCGGACGCCCGGTTTCCACCGGCGATCTGCTCTACGCTTTTACCGCTCAGATCAAAACAGCGTTGGGGCTCTCCACCGTCATGTCCCTCCTGTCTACACTGCCCCTGATCCCCTCCCATGTTCTCT
>ERZ779622.519-NODE-519-length-22291-cov-14.919680_pt1 | contig 22291 bp, 33 predicted proteins | sample MGYA00514188_ERZ779622 | MGnify/ENA primary metagenome ERZ779622 (study PRJEB29562, sample SAMEA4376702) | mouse gut metagenome | isolation source: Cecum | study: EMG produced TPA metagenomics assembly of the A DSS colitis mouse model was used to assess the... | reverse complement strand
TCCCGACGCTTTTTGCATATTCCCCCAGCGATTGCCCGCCAGCCCCAAAAAGCGCTTCTACACCGACCACAAGCTGTTCATAATCTGCGTAGTGTTCGACTGCGCTTTTTGTGATCGCTGCGCCTGCTGTGAGTGCTGCCGTGGAAAAAGCCGCAAACGCTTTCATTGTGCCGCCGATCGTTACTTCTAACGCCTTAAAGCCGCCTTTTGCCGCGCCTGCTGCCGCATTTCCTACCGCTGCCAGTGATTGTTGAAGCGTCGGCAGCTTGCTTTTTAATTCGTCCGCTTTTTCCTTCATGCTGTGGAAAGCGTCAGCAACTTTTTTTACATGCGGGTGGGAATTTTTAAAGGCTTCGACTTTTTGCCGTGCCCCCTCAACTGCTGATCCGATTTTCTGTACTGTTGCGCTTTCTTTTACAGTTTCCGTGATTTTTTGCTTTGCTTTCACAAAACCTTCTGCCAGCTTATTTACAATCGGAATATGGCTTGCAATTTTATATATTTTCTGCCCCAGCGTTTCGGCTTCCTTTGCCGCCTGTTTCTGTGCGTTCTGTGTATTTTTTAACTGTGAATTATAGCCCGCCAGTTTCTGCTGCGTCGCCGCAATTTCCCGCTGTAAATCGCGGTATTCTGCGCTATTGTCCGCATTTTTTCCGGCTTCTGCCATTTGCTGCTGCGCCAGCGTCAGCGTCTTCAGCTTGTTTTCCGTCTGTTCGATTGCCTGTGATAAAACCGTCTGTTTCTGTGCCAGCAGTTCCGTATTTTTCGGATCGAATTTTAAAAGGGAATTTATGCCCTTTAGTTCTCCCTGCAGGCTTTTTGATTCTGAATTTACTTTTGAAAGTGCTTGATTTAACGGCTTTGTGTCGCCGTCGATTTTTACTGTAATTCCTTTCAGTCCCTTTGACATTGCCGCCTATCCTTTCCTTCCGAAAAGCTGCCGCAGGCGTTTTCTGTCCGGCTCTGTCTGTGATAGTGTCTGCGCGTTCTCCAAATATTCCCGCCCTTCCTCTGTTTTGTTCATTTCGTGAATGAACGCATCCCGCCTATACTGTAAATAATCTATATATTCAAGTTCTTCTATCTCATTTACATTCAGTCCCGTGTATGTATGTACTAAATGTTCCCAGTATGTCGGTATGTCATAGAATCCGGTTTCCTCTGTCGGATAGAAGGGCGGCTCTAGTTTGGGTTTGTCGCTTCACCGTTCGCAAAACTGGCGTACTGTGTGAGAAGTTCTTTAATTTCATCTATTGAAAGCTGATCCTCTACCCACTCCGTTGTTATTTTTTCGCCTTTCAGATTATTGGAAAGAACCTGCGCCGTGAGTTCGTATAATTCGTCTATAATCTCCCTGTTTGCCCCGTTCTTTTCCGCTGCGGTCTGTGCTTCGTCCCGTTTGTCCACTATATCCTGCATATCCATTAACGCCGAAAAAACGCGTTTTTTCGGCATACCGACGTGGATCACTCTTTCAAACTCCACTATTTTGCCGTTTTCCTCGCGTTCGTCGTCAAATGTCAAAACCATATAATTTCTTTTTGCCTTTTGAAAATTAACTTTAAAATTCATACTTTTACTTTCCTTCCGTTTTTTCTTATATTGTGCTGGGGCTGGAAATGCCAGCCCCGTGTTTATCTGTTATTCTGTGCCGCTCTCTTCATTGCCGTTGTCGATTTCCTCACCGCTGCCGCCGCCTGCTGCCGTCTGCGCCGCAATGAAAGAAGCGATCTTTTCTGCCTTATTGCTGCCCGTCAATGTGTAGCCTTTCGCTTTTGCGATCGTCTCGATCTGTGCGACTGTCAGCGCGTTTAATTCTTCTTCGGTGTATGTTTCCTCAAAGTCGTCGTCGATTTCCTCTACAAACTCAATCAGCGTCCCGCGTTCGTCGTGCGGTTTGCATGTAAATTCTGCGTCGATCACGGTTGCCGAATCTGCCGCAAATGTGATTGTAAATCCAGCGGAATTTCTGCCGACTACAAGCAAATAGCAGTTCCCTTCCACGGGATCTTCATGCACGAATAAAATTGCATACTGTTTCCCGTCGTCGTTTGCTGTGCCGCCGATTTTCAAACGGCGGTATGCTTTCCCGTCTTTCCGTTCCGTTGTGATCTCTGCTGTCGCTGCAAATTTCGCCAGCGTCTCTCCGTTCCATGTGAAAAGCCCCGATTTAAAAGTGGCTTCCTCGTCTGTCAGAATTTCTTTTACAACATGCCCTAAATCGTCTTTTTCCTGTGTCATTGTGGGCTTGTACTCAATGCTTGCGCCGCCCTTGATCCAGCCCGCGTGATTTTCCGGTGTCATAAGCTGCTTTAAAATGTCTGCAAAGTCTTTCGCAAAGTCGCCTGTAAACTCTGCCATGTAGAGCATACCGCTTCCCAGCGTGACTTTTTCCTTCGTTCCCTTTTTCATGCGCTTTTACCTCTTTTCTATAAAATTTGTTGTATAAATTGTTTCAAACATTTTTTCCTCTGAGATCCACTCCCTGTCTTTTGTCACTTTCCACCCTTGCTTCGCAAATGCCGCCTCAATCTTTTTTTCGTTTTCTGCGTCAATTCGCGCGGCGTAAAATTCCACTGTCAGATCATGGGATAATAACTGCGCGTGATAGTCGTCGCCGTCGTCGTCCGTCCGGTCAAGAATAGCGATAAACGGCAGCTTTTGCGGCTTTGTAAATGCTACCTCTGCCGTCGGAAGTCCCGTTTCTTTCTCTATGTATGCCCGTATGTCCATTTATTCACCCCACAATCCTTCCAGCTTTTCTTCTAAAACCTGTTCGGCAATCTGCCGCCCGTATTTGATATGCTTTATTGCTTTTGTCCGGTGCGTCCCGTCCCGCGTCAAATGTCCGTTTTCCAGCAAATGTGTCAATCGGTATTCCGGCGTTTTAACGTGCCACTCTGCTGTATAGTGGTGGCGTTCCTGCCAGCCCTTATCAATCGCAAAATTATTCCGGTACGTTCCCGATCGCCGTCTATTACTTGTCGGCGCGTACTGCTTCGCCGTTTCGTTGCAGGCTTCGGCTGCTGCGTCGATTGCCTTTACAAAATCTTTTTCTTGATTTTCTGCCCATTCAAGAAGCACCGTGGAAAGCGCAATTCCCAGTTGTTCCGGTGGGATCGCTTGCGCTGCATTTATTTTCATGCAAAATCCCTTTCTTTGTGCTTTTCAAATTTAATCAGTGACAATTTTGTAATGGGCGGCAAGGTGTCTTTTATGTGATCCGCTTTGTCAATGTCGTATTGTTCGCCCTCGATCACTACAACTTGATGTGGCTTTATGTCCTGCTGCCGCAGAATATGTATAACGCGATCCACGCGGGTGTCTGCCGCCTGTGCTGCATAGTGTCTTGTGATCCCCACGTTTTCATTGCCGAAGCGCAGCCCCGTTTTTACTCTTTCCAGCCTGTCTTCCCCGTTCACGTTGCACACGTCCGCGATCCCGTCGTTAAATTCTTCAAACTTTGCCTTCATCTGCTGCCCCGCTTTCCTTTTCCTGTACATTCGCCACCGCCGCTTCCAGCGCAAACGCCGTCAGATTGCAGGAAAAATCATGTTCAAACTGTTCTATGGCGTTCGATCTCCCGTAACGGCAGAAAGCAAAAAGCAATGTCCGCGCGGTTTTCTCTTTTTCAAAGTCGATCACGCCGCCTTTTATTTGTTCCAGCCGCGCCTGCCCCTGCTGCATAATGTCCCGTATTTTCTTTTTTGTCGCCGCGTCGTCAAAAGTCACGTCCAGCGCGTTCAACACATCTTCCAGCAGAATGTCTTCGGCTGTCTTTTCCTGTACCTCTGCCATATTGCACCGCCTTTTTATGATAGGCGGCAAGGGAAGCCCCCGCCGCCTGTATGTCTGTTAGTTGCTGCCTGCTGCCGTCTGCGCCGCAAGGAAAGAAGCGATCTTCTCCGCTTTGTTGTTGCCTGTCAGCGTGTAGCCCTTATATGCCGCCAGCCCCTCGATCTGTGCAACGGTCATTCCGTTTAACTCGCTTTCCGTCCATGCCTTTTTTTCAACTTCTTTTTCGACGATCTCCGGCTCTCCTGTGTATGCTGCCACGCCCTCTGCCATATATGCCGCAGGGCTTACCGCCGCGCCTGCTGCCGCCGTATATACCATGTATGCGGCGGGCTGCAGTTCGCTAATGTCAAGCACAAGGAAGCTGTTATTGTCTTTCGGCTTGCCGTTGCCATAAAGGTGTCCGGCGTATACCCTTTCGCGCTGCAAAAACTTGTAGCTGTCGTCATACTCGATCACGCCGTCTTTCCCTGTGCCGATCCCGCAAAAATACTGTTTTGCAATACCCAGCACGGCTTTTCCGCTGGGTACTTCCTCGGACTGGATCACTTCGGTGGGATAAGGCAGCACATTATTTGCGTATGTGCCGTCGGGACGCTGGATCGTGGTTGCGGGCATGACCTTCTGCCAGTAATCAACCGGATTTACGACCATAATCACTTCGCCGACCGCGCGGGGGCGGTTGTTCCTGCTTACTGCCATTTTCCCGATCAGCCCGCCGTAAACTTCCGGTGTAAATGCCGTAACCTTGATCGCGGTCTTGTCGGGGTATGCTTCGCCGTCCGCGTGTGCTGCGGTAATGTCTTTCATCATGCCGATCGGCATTTTTACGCCCGTACCGCAGACGATCCCTTCTTCCAGCCCGACGTATAAAGCGTCCTGTAAAACCTGTCTCACATAGCTGTCAAGCCATGTCGGACCCAAATCCAGCATGGACTTGGCGATCGGCATAAACGCGGTCAGACTGAACATAACCATGTCCAGCTTTTCAAATTCGCCAGACAGTTCTTTTTCAAATTCTGCCGTAATATCGCCCCATTTTGCCTTCTGCTTCCCGTTCTTATTCAGAATCCATTCTGTGACATGGGTGGTGTTGTTAAAGTCGATCACGGAAAGCAGCTTGTGTTCTGCTTTCAGACTGTCGAAAACGTCTTCAATGATCGTCTTGGGCATTGTCACGTCAAGATTTGCCAGTGCCTGCTTCGGCGTTTCCGTTTTCATGGCAGCGATCACTGCTTCATAATATTTCTTTTCCTCGGAAGTGATCTGCCGCAGCCCCCGCGCCGCCAGTGCTGCCGCGTCCATCTGTTCAACCGCTGCCGCGTCCTTTGCGCGCTCCAAAACTTCCTGCTGGATATTGTCTGCCATATCTGCGAACGCCTGCGCCACCTGTTCTGCGTCGCCGCTCTCCAGCGCGCTGTTGAATTTCTGTGCCAGTTCCTCGCGCATAAGTTCTTTTACGTCCTTGCTTTTCATGTTCTTTTTACCTCTCTTTCAGATATTGCGCGGCTGCCTGTCCTATCAGTGCCGCAAGTTTATATTTTCGAGTGTCTTTTTGCTTTTTGTCCTCGTCGTCTTCGTCGTCCGTGTCGTCTGTGCCTTTCCCGCCGTCGTCGCCGCTTCCGGTGTCGTCGGTGTCCTCGTCGTCTGTGCCGTCCTCGTCGTCCTTTTCCCCGTCGTCGGTGTCCTCGTCGTCCTTTTTCTGCGCTGTCCTGCAAAACTGTTTCATTTCCTCGCGGAAAGCCTTCTGCGCCGTCATTTCGCGGCGCATTTGTGCAAGCTGCTGTTGTAACTGCTGTGTCATATCCGGCGCGGGCGTTGCCGCCTTGTCCACCTCGTCAGCGAAGCCCATTTCCACCGCCTGTTCGGGCGTTAAATAGGTTTCATTGTTTAACATTTCGATCAGTTCGTCTTCCGTGATGTTCACGCGCTCCATGTAAATCTGTCTGTTGCTCTCCATAAGCACGTCCAGATCGTCCGCAGCTTTCCGCAGTTCGGCGGCGTTCCCCGCTACCGATAGCCACATATTGTGAATTAAAAGGCTTGTACCCAGCCCCATGATCCGGCGGTCTGCTGCCTGCATGATAACAGACGCGACCGAATACGCGAAGCCGTCAACATACGCCACAATCTCTTTGCATTTTTTCTGTTTAAGCTGGTTATAGATTGCGATCCCCTCTTTGACTGATCCCCCGTATGAATTGATATGCAATTCAACGGTTGCGCTGTCCGGTATCTCTGCCAGTGCCTTTCTGAAAAATTCCGCGCTGGTTTCGCTTTCAGTATATTCCCACGTCCACCAGTCAAATGTGCCGTATTCCGACACATCATCATAAATATATAATTTGTGAACGTCCGATCCGGCTTCCTGTCTGAAGCAATAGTGCGCTTTCTGCTGTCTCATTCCGTGCCACCCCCTTCCGTGTCGCCTAAATGCGCCATTTTTTCCGCTTCGGCGTAATTTTTTGTTATATAGTGTTTCTGCGACCAGTCGCTTCCGATCGCTGTGTCGCCCAGCTTTGTCCGCAGTTCGTCAATGCAATATAAGCCGCTGGAAAGCAGCTTGTCGCTGTTTGTCGCCTGCTCGAAAATGTCTATATGCTGTATGCAGTTTGTGTTAATGTCAATATAATTCCCTTTGCAAAACTGCTTTGCGCCGTACCTCTTGCGCGTCGCTTCCTCTCCCAGCTTTTCCGTGATCGGATCAATGGCAAAAGTCAGAAAGTTTTTTGTGATCTTCTCGACCTCGGAAACGTCCCCCAGTATAAGGGCTTTCGGTATGCGCCACGCGCGCCCTGCCATTTCAAATTCATAATTGATCCGCTCGTTTATGTCCGCTGGCGTTGCCGTCGTCCCCTGCTTTGTCACGTCCGTATATGTATAGCCATTCTGCAACGGCAAAACCGCCGATTCCGCTTTATAGAACGGTTTAAAACGTTCGTTTATAAGTTCGTTTAGTTTTTGTTGAAAATCCTGCTGCTGGGACGTGTTCGCGTCAATGTTCAATATGCCTTTCTGCGCCCCCTGCCGTAGCATACTTCTAACGGCTTTTGCCACCGTCTGCCCGTAACTTGTGTACGATCCTTCCAGCCGCCGTCTTGCGTCTATGTTGTTTAGCTGCATATAGATCACTTCGCTGGACGGGTACGACTTTTGAAGCGTCAAGCCCCCGATCGTGATAGCTGAAAACACATCTTCATAAAATGCGTATGTTTTCCGGCAAAAACTGTCTGCCACATACAAATAGCCGTTCATTTCCACGATTAAGGCTTCATTGTCATAGCAAAGGTTGGAAATAAAATGCTGCATGAAGTCGCTGCTGTTTTCGTTCGGGTTTGGCTCATAGTTCCACAAGTAATATTCCGCGCCGCGCTCCGGCTTTCCCTTTACAAAAGTTCTGATCTCGCATTTCCCGATCGTGTTCGCCACCATGTTGATCGCGCAGGCTGTCGCCAGTTCCTTGAAAAACGCTTCTGTAAATTCTTCCTCGATCTGCGTCTTTACGCTGATCGTTGATTCCCGCCCGAAGGCTTTTAAAAAATATTCCGTCATATTCACGCCGCCCACCCCCTTTCTTTAGAATGTGAATAGCGGTAGCACTTCGCCGCCCGTCTGCTGTTCTGGTATAAGTTCATGTTGTGTCATTGCCGCAACAAAAGCGAAAAATCCGTCTGTCTTGCGGCTCTTTGCTTCGATTTTCTGATACTCATAATTTCCGTATTTTTTCGACTTCACTTTTTTGGTATTGTTCGTGTACCACCGCATGATCGGGCAGTCGCCGTATACTATATTGTGATTGCGGAAGCCGCTGTCAATGATCGGCTCAATCTTTATTTTGTCGGACGGGCGCACCAGCTTTATATTTTTGTTTTCATAAGTGAAGCCGACGCGCGCCAGTGCCGCTTTCATCAGCGCGAAGCGGTAATCATCTAACGCCAGCATGGGTATATTGTAAAAGTGCGTCTGTACCTCTATCCAGTCCGCGATCAGTTCCGGCGGTATTTCCGGCGCGTCTATGATCTCCGCGTCCCCTGCTGCCACAGCTTCCATGTACGGAAATTTTATGCGCGGCAGGTCTGCGCTGTTTGCACATATCCATGTATGCTGTTTAAAGACAAACTTTGCGCCCCTCTTTGTGAGTACGCCAGCCGCCGCAAAATCATTTATTTTTGTGTAGTCTATGCCGATCACTCCGGTTTCCCGCATGATCGGCGGCTCTACTTCCTGCCGCGTTATCAGAATGTTTTCCCATGTCGTCAGTTCCACTTCGCTGTTTCCCTGCCGTATGTTCATTCGCTTTGTCATAAAGTCGGACGCGGAAGACCTGTTTTCTTTCCACTCCCTGTACTCTTTGCGCGTTTCCTCCAAAAGCGTCGGCAGATATTGAAGGCTGGGGTTTGCTTTGTGCCAGTTTTCTTCGTCGTGTACCTCTTCGGGATCGTCAAGCGCACACATAAAAGGCAGAAGCCCGTTGTCCTCAATCTCAAAATCTAAAATGCGTTTCGATTTCTCGATCAGATCATCTAAAACGCCGTCGCATACGTCGCCATTTGTTGTGGTGTAGGTCATGCGCGGCTGGGGCTTTTTCCCCAGCGCAGTCGTAAACACTTTTATGTTGTCGTAGCTTTCAAATGCGTGTACTTCGTCAAAATCTACCTTGCCGGATCGCAAGCCGTCCTTTGATTTTGCATTGTTTGTCCGGTATTTGATTTTTGACCGCGTTTTCCTGCTCTGTATTTCCGATTTTGTCCAGCGGAAGTGCCGGATCAGCTTTTTCCTGTTCTTTTCCAGCACGTTGTATATATCATCAAAGGACGTGCGCGCCTGTTCTTCCGCTGTGGCGCAAATATCTATGTCATAGTTCGGTATTCCGTTGTATGGGCTTATCAACGCGAAGTCCTCAAACGCCAGATAGCCGTTTTTTCCTGCGCCCCGCCCTACGAAAATCAGCAGATCGGGGAAACGCGGCAATCCGTCTTCCCTGTATACGCAGCAATGCAAAGTGAACACGAATTTTTCCCACGGGAATAACTCAAAATCAAAATATTTTTCCAGCTTCATGTAGTTGTGAAGCTGTTCTGTATTTATGGTTAAATTTTCGCTTTCAAATACTTTTTTTACGAATTTAACCAGCTTTTTTTGGTATAAACAGACTTTTTTTAGCCCTTTTTTACCCCCGTTTTCGACCATGTAAATATAGTCGTATAGTTCCGGTACGTCTCTATAATTCGTCGTCAAAATCCCCACCGCCTAACATAGCGTTGGCTTTTAGCCCTAACTCTGCAAGCAGCTTCAGCATTTGCGCGTTTGTCTTGTTGAACATTTCCACGGCTTCGTTTTTTTTCATACCGGACTGACCGCCGCCGTTATTGTATTTTACGATAGTTCCGCGCTTTTGAATGTCTTCGATCAGCAGGGTTTTTGTAACATACATAGCCATGTAATCGTCGATCATATCGTCAAAAAATTTCCCGTATGTCCCGTTGGCTTCAAGCTGCTGGCGCAAGTCGTTTTCGATCTCTTTGTACTTTTTTGTGCGCGTGATCCGCTTTACGTCCTCGCTCCTGTTGTCCGGTTTCTTTGCCATGTATACCACCCCCTCATGTGCGCGCGATCTTCCGTTTTGTCTACCCCATGCCCCGTTTCCCGTCCGGCGTTCAAAATCCAAAACTTTTGGGGCGGGGGGATCATTTACCAGCGTTCCTCATTCACAAATTTATTTTTATTTTCTTTTTTCCAGCCCTTGCCCTTGTCATGCTCTTTATTGTGGCAGTCCTCACACAAAGGAATTAAATTGTTATATGTCACGCCGTTATATACATACGTCCTCGACAATGCCAGCCGCGGATGCCGCCGCACCCACTGGACATGGTGGACGCTGCGGGCTGGCGTATGAAAGCCGCGCTTCTTGCAATGCTGGCACTCATAATTATTTTCTTTCATAACCGCTTCGGAAAGCTGCCGCCACTCCCTGCATTTATAGAATTTGTATAGCTTGTCTTCCGCGATCAGTTGTTTGATCCATTTTTCCAATGCGTCCTGTGTCATAGATATATAGCCCGCTCTCTTTATGCTGGGCGCGACCGCCGCACCCAGCCGAAGGAAAGTATAAGGCACACGGCAAAATAAAAAGGGACACAAACCACACTAAATTATAATTGTGTCGTCTGTGTCCCTAGTATCTTCGCCATGTGCCTTATTTACGGCTTTATTTTAACATATCCCCGTAATATATGCAACTTCTTATTTCTGCCCCAGCGTGGCGCGCTGTGGCGCGTCCTGCTGCCCTTTCTGTGTCCCACCCTGTCCTGCTTCCAGCGTCGCTTTATATGTTGCCGCCCGCTGCTGTCTGCGCTTATGTGAACGGCAGTTCTTCGTCTATCCCGTCCGGTATGTTCATAAAGCCGCCGCCGTCCGTCGGATAGTCCCCCACTGCCGTCTGTGTGTTTCCCTGCTGCGCCTGTCCTGCTGCCGCCTTGCTTTCCGCAAACTCTTGATCCTCTGCCACAATATCCGTTGTATATACCTTTACGCCGTCGCGGTTCGTGTAGCTGCCTGTCTGTATTCGCCCTGTTAATACAATCTTTGTCCCCTTGTGCAAATACTTTTCTGCAAACTCCCCAGCTTTCTCGAAAGCTACAACGGAAGGAAAGTCTGTGCCAGCGTCCTTTCCCCTGCGGTCTACTGCCAGCGTGTAGCGCGCTATGCACATTTGTTCCTGCGAATCGCCTTTCGCTGAATACCTCACTTCGGGATCGCGCGTCAGCCGTCCCATAAGTATAACTTTGTTCACTGTCTGCCCCTCTTACTTTCTTTTATTGTTTGTCCCGATCCAGCCTAAAATAACGACCGTTAAACAAATGATCGCTGTTATGATGATCGCCGTCATGTTTACGTTTGCCATGTCCTCACTTCCTTTCTGCCGCTTTATTTGCTATGATGATCGCCAGCGTGACCGGAAAAGCCACACCCGCGAATATGCTGTATTTTTTTATCTGCTTTTTCTGCTTCTCGTCAGCGTCCGGCGTTTTCTTTGTTGTCAAAAGAAACATATAATAGCCGAAGCCGATCGCCAGTTCTATGTAGAGAAATACGGCTATTCCCACCGCCACGCCTGCTGCCGCGCTCATATCTTCCCGCCCCCGCTGTCCTTTTCTGTTTCCGGCTCTTTTCCACACGGTGGAAACGGGCATTTTCCGCAGTTTTTGTCTTCGCACTCCCCGCCGTTAGTGTCTGTAAAAAATCCCAGTATCTTTTTAACTATTTTCCCCATTCCTGCCCCTTTCCCGTCAGAATGTCCGGTCATTTTTCGGATCAATCCAGTTTTTATGTTCCCTGTCACGCTCTTTCATATAATCGCATACCGCGCCGACTGCTGCCGCCGACCAGAATAATAAAAGCAGTATTCCGGCAATGATCCCAGCTATGATTTTAATAATTGCTTTATCCACCGTTTTCTTCCCTCTCTTTCCGCGCCTGCGCCTTGCTTACGATCAGCCGTATTTTTATAACCTCGCTGTCCTCCAAATACTCGCATACATTCGCAAGATCGGACGCTACCGCGTAACGATCCGCTTCTTTTTCTGTCATTTCCTCGATTTCTGAAAAATCCGTGATCGCCGCTTTCCTGTTTTCCGGCGTTTCCTCTCCCGCCGTCGTTTCCACCGCCGTCTTTCCGTCCTGTTCGATCGTGATTGTGATTTTTGTTTTTTCCATGCCCTCTTTTTCCTTTCTATCGCTTATACCGTCGATCCTACGTCGTCCAGCCCGTATTCCCGCTTCCTGCGCTTACAATCCTCCAGCATACGTTCCAAAATCCCCACTTCCTCGTCGCTCATGTAGATATAATATTTTTCAAGCATTTTCAGCGCATGAAGGCGGCGCACGTTTTCCTTTTCTTCCTCGTTTGTGTCGGTATCTGACATTTGATCGGCTTTCTGCTCTGCAATGCTGCGCTTTTCCTTTTCCTCTCCCTTTTTCGCGTCCACCATTTCGCGGATTTCCTGCGCCTTTATGTCCTCGCCTGCTGCCACCCGTCCGGCAATCTCTTTTTGCTCGCTTTCCGGTAACTGGCTGGCTGCTGCCGCTGCTGTTACGCCCATTTCGCCTTTTTCAAACTGTTCTTTGACTTCGGGAACGGCGTTTTTATTGATCCGGTTATAGTCCCCGATAACCGCCGCAGACGTTCCCATGATCCGCGCCACATAGTCCCGCACCCGTTCGCCGTGTTCCAAAATCAGCAGCTTTTCCCGCTGCGCCTGCTTTAACGCGTTTTTCCATTCCTCGGCTTCGATCATCTTGTCATAGTCCGTATAATGACGGTTGAAAGCGTTCCCGATCAGAACATGAAGCCTAAACTCTGTTTCTGTCATATCCTTATAGCGGCAGTTTACGACGCGGAAATTTTCTGCGCCGCCCTGCACTAACATTTCAATAGCGGCGCGCCGCCTGTGTCCGCTTGCCAGCCAGTATTCGCCGTTTACGCGCCCTAATATTAAAGGCTCATGCAAGCAGCCCGCCATTTCAATTCCCGCCGCCAGTTCCTCTATTTCGTCCATGCTGTATTTATTGTGCTTCGTGACTATGATTTTTTCATAGTCCAACCGGATTTCTGCAAAATCCTTTTCGATCGCGCCTGCTTCCCCTGTTGTCGCCGCGTTCATAAGGTTTTTAATGTTAAATGCCATTTCCGCTTCCCTCTCTTTCCATTCGCTCCTGTAATGCCTTTATACAGGCGTTATGTAGCTTTATGTCGTATACGCTTGTACTGTTCGCTTCCGCGTGCGCTCTGTACTTTTCCAGTCGTTCTATTGCTTCCGCGCTTGTCATTTCCTCTTTGTCCGTCTGCCTTTTTCTTATGCGCCCGATCTGCCTTTCCAGCTTTTCTTCTCTGATCTCGGCGACCTTATCCCCGCAAAATAACATTTCTTTCATTTGTTCCAGCATGATTTCAACGTCCGCGATTTCCTCAATCAGATTTATATAGGCTTCGCTTCCCTTGTCCAGCCCGCTTTCCTCAATCGCCCCATATCCGCACTTTAAATCTTTTCGCCAGAATTTATTTATTGCCTGTGTCAGTTCTGCCATTTCCTCTATACACTGGCGGGATTGTGCGTCGTAGCCGTACCGCAATACAATTTCCTGTATTCTTTCATCAGTCATTTTTTATACCCCGCTTTCCTTATCGTGTTATTAAATATTCTTCTACAAATTTTCTGTATGTGAGTGCTGCCACGCTGCGCGGGCTGTACTTCTCCAGCGGCTCTTTGTAGTACGTCGCCGCCGTTACCTTGTCCGACCGTCTGATCCGCGTAAAAAATACCCTGTATCTGCAATTTTCACGAAGCCATTTTTCTGCCGCTTCGTTTTCCGGTGTCTTTCTGTAATTTGTCAAAAGTATTCCGGCGATCCGAAGCCCCGCGTTCAATGCCTGCAGTTCCTCGATCTGTGCCGTTATCGTCTCTACGCCGTCCAGTGCCCAGTTGTCAAGCGTGATCGGGACTATAACTTCATCAGCGGCGCATAGCGCGTTAATGGTACACATAAGCAGCGCGGGCGGGTTATCAATAATGCAATAGTCGTATATCTGTTTTACCCCCTGCAAATACTCTTTTACCCTGTTTTCCTGTCTCTCTGTGCCTGTGCGGATCGCGTTGTCTGCTTCCAGAAGGGAAATGTTCGCGTTTACAATTTCGATTCCGTGCTTTTCCTGTATGATCGGTGTGCGCCTGCATAAAATTTCCGCTGTGCCGCAAGTATCTTCCCCGCCGTCGTAACAATCGCAAAACTGGCTGGCGTTCCCCTGCGGATCGTTGTCGATCAGCAGAACGCGCTTCCCGTGCTTTTCTGCAAGCAGCGTCGCCATATTGATCGCGGTTGTGGTCTTTCCCACACCGCCTTTTAAATTGATGATTGCAATAGTTTTCATGTGTCGTCTTTCCTTTCCTTCGTTTTTGTTGTCTTATTAGTCATATTCTGCAAAACTCACGTTTTTAAGAACGCAGGCGGCGCAGCTTTCCGAATTTTCCCCGTCGCCGCAGTCTTCCGGTGTAAAATCCCCGCCGAAAATACATTCCCCGCGCATTGCCGCTTCTGTCAATATAGCTTTCAGCGTGTCCACATCTTCCCCGCTGCAATATATTTCCATTCGTTTCTGCGGTCTGCATGGTTCGGATGCCGGATTGCTCAAAATTGTATGTACTCCCTGCAAATAGCTTTCTAACTCCTGTGTGGCTTCTACTCCGCTATAACATACCGTTACTTTGTAGCCCTGTTCTTTTAATGCCTTGATCCACTCTTTTTGATGATCTGTGGGCTTGTTTTTGCCGTATTTCATTTCGATATACAAGCCCGCGAAGCCATTCATGGGGACGGGTAAGCAAAGATCGGGTACACCCGCTTTTACTCCCATAGCCTTGAAGCGCGCCGCTTCCCTTGCGTCCCTCTTTCCCCCGTTCGGGATATGAAATAATAACTTTAGTTCGGGGAAGCGTCCTGTGTTCCAGTTTGCCCAGTCTATCACGCCCATTTGTTCCGTATCTTCCCCGCGTTTTAAATTTCCGTACATTGCGCCACCTTCCTTCTCACAAGTTCCCTTGTCGATTTTGCCACTTTCTTTGCTTCGTCCGGCGTTATTGGTTCTGCTGCTGCTACCGCCATTCCTGTGATCTCAAATAACGGCTTTCCTTTTCCGGTCAATTCTTCCAGCATATCGTGATTTTCAAGAATAGCCTGTGCGATCGCCTGTGCCTGCTGCACTGTCATTATCTTGGTTTCTAACTGTATAAAATTTTCAATTTCTTTTCGCTGTTTCTCTGTCATTTTCTCCCCCCTACGCGCCGTAGTGAAGCTCGAACCCATCCGCAAGTCCATCCGCAATCGCTTCCCCGATTTCTAAACCTTCCCGCGCCGTCAATCCTGCTGCCGCGTCTATTTTTTCAATATCCGTCATTTCCAGCGACTTTCCGCATACTGCCATATCTGTGCCGTGTGCCATGTCAATGCCCATGTATATCTGTTTTCCGTCCGGCGTTGCGCTCTGTGTTGCGCTTTGCCCTGCGCCTGCTGCCGTTTGCTCTTTTAAAAATGCTGCGGCTTCAGCAAAAAGATTGAATTTATTTGCGCTGTACCAGCGTTCCTGCCCTAAATCGTTTTTTACCTTGATTTCCTTTAGCTGCCACGGTCTTTTCCCCGCTTTCACGTCCAGCACGTCGTACATTTTCCCGAACGTCAGCGGCAATCCGTCCGCTGTCCTTGTCCTCTTAAATTCTGCTTTCATTCTGTTTTTTCTCCCTTCTTGGCTTCTCCGTGATCTGCACTTCCCCTGTCTCTAGGTTTAGTGTGTAGCTTTCCTTTGTCCGTTTCCGGCTTGTCCCGTCATAAATCAGCGTATATGTAAAATACATAAATCCTGTTACCTCATGCCATGCTTCTGCCACACTGTCTTTGTCTAAATACCAGCCCTTTGGTATCTCGATTGTATGATTGTAGGCGTTTTTTGATCGTACCGTCGTTTTTGTCGGCTGCGGTATCTTTAGATTTTTACTGGAATTGTACCGCCTGCCGGAAAAGCCCTCACACGTCTTCATGGTCTTTTCTGAATATTTCACAAAATACGAAGCCAGCTTCCTGTATTGCCCGCTTTCGTCTAACGGCTTTATTGTGATCCAGCCTTTATCCCAGCATTTTTTCAGCTTTGCGATCTCTATGGCATTTAATACCATGTGAACGTGTGCCGCTCCCCTCTCCCCTACCTCTGCCACCCACACATACTTTGCAACGTCCCCAGCCTGCTTGTATGCTTTCCGTATATCCCGAAGCAGCTTTTCAACGTCTGCCCTTAGTTCCTCTTTCCCTGCTGGGCGTTTATCCTTTTCATACGACCATGTAATATACAGGCTTGTACTATCAAAATTTTCGTTTAATATCCATGTCAGCTTTTTTATAGCCTGCCTGCTGTTCACTTTCTTTTGTGCTTCGCTTGTCTTGTTTTCCTTCTGTCTGCGTGATCCCTCTTTTGTGTCGGATCGTGTTGCGTAATAGTATGTATGCTGTTTTGTCTTGCCAGCTTTGCATGTCTCATGTCTATATGGCATATCCCCACCACCTGTCGATAAAATAATATGCTTAGCAAGTCGTAACGGCGGCTTTAAAACCGCCATTTTCCTTGACTTTTTACCGTACACGGCGTATACTATTACTAGGTTTTAATTTTAGCTGTGTACGGCTTGACCGCTTTGGATTTCCCGATCCGAAGCGGTCATTTTTCGTCTTTCTTTTCTCGATTTTCAATGTACGCTTTATTTTGTGTCGCCTGCTGCCGCGCCGTTTTCTCCGGTGTTTCCGAATACCCCCCCCGAAAAGAAAATCAAAACGCATTTGCGCCATTTCGTCCCGCAGTCGTTTGTCTGCTTCCGTGAAATAGTCTTTTTCGATCTCAAAACCTAAAAAATTATGCCCCGTCCGGTATGCTGCCCGCAGACACGCGCCCGATCCTGCGTGTGTGTCCAGTATCTTGTCGCCTGCTGCCGTGTAATTCTGTATTACCCACTCATATAACCGGATCGGTTTCTGCGTCGGGTGGAAGGTGTGATCTTTCTGCAATTCTGCGCGGTTTATAACGACGATCCGCGTTGGCTTCTGAAATGTTGTGTATGCTAATTCGCAATCACTCATAGAAAGCCCGTGCTGCCCTTTATCCCACACAATCCAGCCTTTTGTGCCTGTCCTCAAATGCTCTACAAAGTAATTACCGCCCCATATAATCTGATTGACGCTTACCCTCTCCAATTCTCGGAAATACTCTGCGGACGGGATCGCCTTGTCCCAGTCTTTCTTTTCGTGCGCTTTCCGGCTGTGCTTCGGATTTTTATTGATATTCAGCCTTTGCCCGTCAATCCCGATCCCATACGGGGGATCAGTTATTGCGACCTCGAAAAACTTATCCGGTATTTCTTTCATGGCTTCCATGCAGTCCAGATTGTAAAGCCTGTTTAACTCAAACATTACCCGCGCCTTCCTTCTCTTTCATTTCCTCGATCATGCGCGCCAGCCCGTCCGCTGCCTTTTCCCAATCCCTTGCTTTCTGCCGAAGTTCCTTTATTTTCGTATTTGCTGTATGTAGCTGTTCTTTCAAGCTGCCATTTTCCTGTAATAGCCGCATGATCTCCGCTTTCTGCTGCGGGGCGGCGTTCATTATTTCCGGCGGTACACGCCTTCGCAAGTCCGGCTTTTCAATCACTGTCAAAACGGCGCGGCTTTCGTATCTGTCCACAGTCATTTCCTGCCCGCAGCGGACGCATTTATAAACCGTGTTATCTTTCAGATCGTCCGGTAAAATCTGCGCCCCGCATTTCAAACAAACGCACTGGCTTTTGTTTTTAACTGAAAATGATCTTTTTACTGCCATATCCCACCTACTGCACAAATTCGTTATTGTCGCTGATTTCCCGCACGACCTTTATTTTGTCCTTTGCCATTTGCATGATCCGGCAGCGAAGCCCTGTCCTGATCGTTACAACGGCAGATTTCATTTTCTTATCGCAAATAGCGTCTATTGTATTTAATAAAATCTGCTGCACCGCGTCCGGCTGCCTGTACTCTCCTGCGTCCTCTCCAAACAATTCCCCCACGCGCTGTTTTGCCACCGTCCTGCGGTTCTTTTCCTGCTGATACTTTATAGCTTCGTCGCACCCGCACAACATTGTGGCGGCTTCCTCTAACTGCGGGGCGGTCATTTCCGCGCCGTCCTCTACGATCACGCTTTGACCGCAGAAACGACACACGCCGGAAGAAGCCCCAGTCTTGCTTTGTCTTGCCATGTTCTCTTTTCTCCTTTCATTTGAAATATTTTATAGCTGTCAATATTGCTTCTATCGCCGCAGCAAACACGGCGGCAAGTCCCGCCGCTGATACGATCCGCCGCGTGTAAAGCTGCCGGACGCGGCGCGCCCACATTGCTTCCCGTACCGGATTTATAGCTTTGTCGTCTATGTACTCATGCGCAAATATTTTCCGCGTGTCCGTGCCGCCATAGTTCTCTATATTTTCCGCTGTATTTTCGTTTACATAGTCAAATATAAGCCCCTGCCCCTCGCACCACTCCACCGCGTCCTGCAAGTCCTGTCCTTTCCGGCAAGTATACAGAATGAGGATCGCCCCGCCTTTCTGAAGCTGCTTGCAATGTTTAATCATTTTCGGGATCGGCTTTATAATTTCGGGGAATTTTGTTTCTGCCAGCGTCCCGTCAAAATCTACCGCGACGATCCGGCGGTATTCCGGCGCGCTCATGCCCGCACCCGCTTTCTAATAATGCGCCGCCAAAAAGGGCGGTTTTTAGCTTCGATCCGGCGGGCTGTTTGTTCCCCTGCCTGTCCAATCACGTCGATCACGTCCTTTAATTCATTTTCAGAAATAAGATCAAAGTGGCGCATAGCGTTGGCGTACCCTGTCGCAATCCCCGTCTGTGTGTATACGTCTTTTTTTGTCTTTTCCAGCCTTATTTCCTGCAACAATGTATTTAATTCTTTTAACCCTTTTTGTTGCTGCTGTCTCATGCCGCGCCGTACTGCAATGCGGGCAGTTTTCAACATTTCCACGCCTGCTGCCTGTGCGATCCTTTCAATGTCCAGCTTTGCCGTTTCGTGCATGGCGGCGTGGTCTGCTTCTGTCATAACTACAATAAAAGGCTTCCCCCCACCCTGCTGCCGCCTGTCATTTGCATAAATGCCGAAAACCTCTTTTAATTGTCCTGTCATTTTGTCTCTGCCCTTTCCTCTTTGCTTTTTGTTTTCAGTTCCACAACGCTTACTTCGTAGCTTGTACCTAAATACGGCAGTTTTCGCCCCTGTATGTGTTTTTTGAAATTGCGGGACTGAAAACGCCCGTATATTTCTACATAGTCCCCGACTTTCAGATCGGCGGCTTTTTCTGCCTGCCCGTTCCAGCACACACACGGGATATAATACGCGCCCGTGGGCGTATTTGCCGCCACCACAAGCCTTGTCACTGTTACCCGCCGCCCTCTCGGTGTTCGCCTTTTTGTTTCGCGTCCGCTGGGCGGTTTGCATATATTCCCGCAGATTGTCACTTCGTTTTGATCCTCTACTGGTGGATCGTTCACGGCGATCATTTCTGCAAAAATGAAAACTTTCACGCGGTTTTCTTCCGGTTTTGGATCGTGTACGTTTTCTGACCGGATTTCGCCGCCGCAAAATATTTCCTCGCCCTCTTTTATCCTCTCCAGCATTTCCTTTGATCCGGCGGCGCGCCCGTCGTACTGCAAAATAAATGTGTCTTCCGTATCACTGGGGCGCGTTCGTGTCAATTCTACTTCGTACACTTTGCGCGCCCAGTCTGCCGCTTCAACTATCAGCGCGGGCTGGCTGGTAACGCGCCCCACAATCCCGATCGTGTCATTTCTGCTCATGCTTATTTATCCCCTTTCATATTTTGGTAACTTTCCCGCCCGCGCGTAAAAGTCGTATAAATCCGCTTTACAGTGCGCCAGTTCGTCCCGCAGCCACATTATTTCCGTCTCTGCGTCCTCTGCTTTCTCCGCTGCGCGGGTATAGTCCGACAAAATCCGGTCTTTATCCTCGTTTAACTTTTTCGTGCGTTCCTCGTACTTTTCGACTACTTCCGCGTATGCTGCCGGACTGACCCAGCCCAAACTATCCACTTTTTCCTGCTTTATAAATCCCTCTGCCTTCACATACTTTTGAAATGCTACTGTTACCCCGTAACAATCTACAAGCATTTGCAATGTGGCTTCCGCGTCTATCCAGTTCATTTCCCGAATACAGTTATCATCTAATTTCTGAATATACCTGTTTAACGCCTGCTGGCTTCCTATTCCCTGTACGCCGTCGCTTCTGAAAATGCGAAGCACTTTTTCCAACGTCTCTTTGTCCGTCCCCAGCCCGTCAGCCTGCCATAGCTGCACTTCTCCCATGCTCTTTTTCCTCTCTTTCCTGTTTATAGTTTTTCAGATCGTCGATTGCTCTTTTATAGCAGTCTATTATTTCTTTTTCTTTTTCCCTTACAATGCACTTCCCGCGCGTCTCTCCGTTGTACTCCCATATTTCGATCAGATCGTCTTCACTCTCATAAATGCTAGAGTGAATATGTGACCGCAGATTATATCTTTTTCGCAAAGGATTGTATATTTCATTAAATTTTCTAACTATTTCCTTGTATTCGTCTTCCATGTGCCGCCCTCTATGTAATCAACAAGTTTCCGCAGTTTTGCCGCTACCCCCCCCATAAAGTCAATCAGTCGCATTTGTGCGGTTTCCTGTCTGTATCTTTCCTGTGATAATTTGAAATAATGTTCGCTTAACTCGAAGCCTACGAATTTATGCCCCGTATTCCGGCAAGCTATCAGTGAAGAAGCCGATCCCACGTGCGTGTCTAAAATCGTGTCGCCTGCTGCCGCAAAATTTATCAATATCCATTCATACAACGCCACGGGCTTCTGTGTCGGGTGTATGCGGTACTCTTTTTCTTTCATGTTCTCTTGGATCATGCCGTGCCATGTATATTTGTATCTGCGGACGGCGGTTTTAAAGGAAGTCCACGCCAGTTCGCAGTCTGCAAAATCACTGTTTCCGTTGTTCTTGTCCCACACAATCCAGCACGGGCTGTCATACGGTATTTTTGAAATAAAGTGGTTTGCGCCGAAAATGATCTGATTTTTGCTAACTCTGAATAATTCCCGAAAATATGCTTCGTCCGGCGGTTTTACGTCGCCGCCCGCAAACGGTGTATACGCTTTCGACGTTGCCAGCTTTGACCGTGTACCGTTCTTTTTTCCGTTTTCCTTTATCCCATACGGGGGATCGACGATTGCAAGATCAAAATATCCGTCGGGGAAGTCTTTCATTCCCTGCATACAGTCCATGTTGTAATAACCGTATTCAAGCATTGTTTATCCCTGCCTATCTAAAGTCTTCAAAATTCTTTACCGCATTAAAAGTAATCCGCGAATTTGTCCACCGCTGCATACGGCGCAGCGTGTGTCCTTTTGGTACTTCCTGTTTATTGAAAATCATTACATACGGGGAATAGCCTAAATCCCGCAGTATGTAAATTCGTTCTAAATCCTGTTCGATCGTTGTATTAAAGTTTGTCAGAATGTAAACGCCCATTTTCCGGTAGTCCCAGCCTGTCAGTCGTTTAAATTCTTCAAATTTTGGTATTATAATTTCTTTATCCTCGTATCTATCCCATGCAAAGTGAATTTGCTTTATTTTCATTTGCTGTAAATAGCTGATCTTTTCTTCTGTCATTATGCGAATATCGCACCCCTGCGAAAAATCCACCCACGCCTTACTGTCTATAAGCTGCCCTGCAAGTTCTTTCCATTCCCTGCAGGCGAAAAAGTTCGGATCAAGCAATACAATATTCTTTTGACCGTTCCAAAACTCCGAAAGATCAGCAACTTTCCGGCTTTGCCGCCCTTCTTTGCTTTCTACTATGCAAAAATCACACCCGCGCGGGCAGCCCCTCGTTAAAAATCCGTATGCGGTATCTTTGCACAATGCCGGAAACAAGCTGTAATCAGGGTAAATGTGTTCTATTTCCGGCGGTAAATCCGGCTTTCCGTTCGGGTAGTTGTAGCCTGTGCCGCCTTTTATAATCTCTGCTGCATTTACTGGGTATTGGTAGTCCGGTGTAAATGTAAAAACTTTACTCAAATACACCCGATCCGGCGGCTGCTGCCATGCTGTCAGCGGATCGTACCACTCCACGCTGTCGCCCTGTTTCTTGTGCCATGCTGATATTTTCATCAGCGGCAACGAAGGGAAATTGTGACCGTCAACATTGATTAGTGCCACTCTCATTCTGTTTCACCTAAAATTATTTTTCTGAATATGCTTTCAAAAATCGGTACTGCTATACTGTTTCCCGCCTGCCAGTATAGCGGCATTGTATAACGCCCGTTTTTCTCCTGTACTGCTGCCGCTGCGTCAAAATCTGCGTCCGTGTAGCCCTGTAATCTCCAGCACTCCCTTTCCGTCAAATAGCGGTACCGCCCGCCACCGCAGTCTATAACCTGTGTTGGCGTTCTGTCCTGTCTAGTTGTGATTGTATAGGCGTAGTCTTTTATAATATTTGCCCGCCGCACTACTCCCTTTTTGCCGATCGCGCTGTATACGCTCGGCTGGGTAACGTCGTATACTTCCGGCGCGTCCGGCAGAAGAAATTCTTTTATATTCCGCATGGGGTACTTTATCAGATCATCAAAATTAAATTTCTCATTCCCCAGTATTGAAATTGTGAATACGCGCTGCCGCGCCTGCGGAAGCCCGAAGTCCCTTGCGTCCAGTACGGCGTAGCTGTTCGTATATCCCAGCCGCGCCATTTCCTCTATGTATTTATTAAAATTCGCTACCATGTGCCGCGATAATACGTTTTTGACGTTCTCCCATATTACAACGCGCGGCTTCCATACTCCCATTTGCTCTATAATGTGAATTGTTTCCCACATAAGGCT
>ERZ779622.516-NODE-516-length-22391-cov-6.747538_pt1 | contig 22391 bp, 18 predicted proteins | sample MGYA00514188_ERZ779622 | MGnify/ENA primary metagenome ERZ779622 (study PRJEB29562, sample SAMEA4376702) | mouse gut metagenome | isolation source: Cecum | study: EMG produced TPA metagenomics assembly of the A DSS colitis mouse model was used to assess the... | reverse complement strand
TGCCGATGTGGCTCAATTGGCAGAGCAGCTGATTTGTAATCAGCAGGTTATCGGTTCGAGTCCGATCATCGGCTTATACTCTGTTATGTTTATGGACCTTTAGCTCAGTTGGTTAGAGCAACCGGCTCATAACCGGTCGGTCCTGGGTTCGAGTCCCCGAAGGTCCACTTTCTAATTACATTATTTTGGCCCAGTGGCTCAGTTGGTTAGAGCGCCGCCCTGTCACGGCGGAGGTCGTCGGTTCGAGTCCGATCTGGGTCGTTACGGGGTCTTAGCTCAGCTGGGAGAGCATCTGCCTTACAAGCAGAGGGTCATAGGTTCGAGCCCTATAGGTCCCATTTTTGGATAGTATATTCTGTCTTTGGCCTGCTGGTGTGGCGGAATAGGCAGACGCAAGGGACTTAAAATCCCTCGGTGGCAACACCGTGCCGGTTCAAGTCCGGCCACCAGCACTAAAAAATCCAGCATTCCTGCTGGATTTTTTGTTTCTATCTACAATGATTTCAATAACTTCCCTTAAGCAGAACAGCGATTCTTATCAGATTCCTTTTTATAATCTTTAAAAGCAAGCCTTCTCTTATGATAACGCCTGAGACCGGCTGCTTTATTATAAAACCAGAAAGAGTATACCAGAATATTATTGAGGGAACCGATGCGTTCTCTGGTGGTTCCATGGTAGTAGGAACCGCCGCAGCTTACCGGCTTTTTGTCACGGATATAACGAATCAGGTCGGACTCTGTTACGATACCGTCGGGTACTTCCGTGTATGCAGAACCAACACAGTCGTGCTTGTGGGCGTCGCTGCCGCCAAAGCCGGGCAAACGGCTGCGCTGTGCCAATTCTGCGGCAGCTTCGTTTGCGGTGGGCGGTTCACAGGCGTTAAATACTTCCATAAAATCAAATTCCTTGAGAATGCGGGGATTTTTACGGTATCGCCTTGTGTTGCAGAGGCTCAAATATTTTTCACCGCAAGGATGTGCCGGTCCCAAAATACCGCCAAAAAAGTGTACGATTTCAATTAAGATGGATACGGGCAGTCCGCGAAGCTCTAAAATGGGCAGCTTTCTATATTCCGGCATAATAACCAGAACGTGTCCGGCATCTATTGTGTCATATTCAATTCCTTTTAAAATGGTAAAATCCTGAAAAGCAGGATCCTCCTTGTGTTTTTTGTAGTACCGGTATGCCTGATAGGAATTGTGGTCAGTGATGAGCATTCCCTGATAGCCTTTTTCTTTTAACAGGGCGACATAATCAGCCAAATGAATTTTGCCGTCCAAAGAGCCTTCTTTTGTATGACAATGCATATCAAAACGCATAGTTATCCTTTCCATGCCCATCCGCTTGCTGCGGATTGTGCACTGACAGCCTGAAGAAAACAGACTTTTATAATGTACTATATTTCTAATTTTGTTTTTTATACATGCAGTTTAAGCAGAAACGAAAAACGCAGGAATCCCCTCTTAAGGCTTCCTGCATTTTAGACGTGCGTTAGAGGATTCGAACCCCCGACCTTTTGGTCCGTAGCCAAACGCTCTATCCAGCTGAGCTAAACGCACATTTCTGCCACATGAATTATCATGTCTGCAACATTAAATATTGTACATGGACAAAGAAAAAATGTCAAGAGTTTTTCGGGATTTTTTCCTAAAAAAGCCGAATACGGAGAATATTCTTATGTGTGGGTAATCAGACGGAAAAGAAGGAAGCTAAATTGCAGGGCGCCGTTGACCTTTTTATATTCAAAAGCTAAAATGGAAGAAAGACCAAAGCAAGGTTATAACATATGGCTGGCTTATGCTGCCTTGGCATCCAAACGAAAAAAAGAAATTGTATTGCCGGAGCGGAGGTGCACGGATGAAAAAGTTTTTAAAGGTATTTTTTAAAATTGTCTTTAGCCGGACGATGATTATTCTGCTGTCTATACTGGTGCAGGCGGCAATCCTGATTTTTAGTTTTCTGTGGCTGGGCAGATATACTACTTTTATTTTCAGCGTTATGACTGCCGGCGGTGCGGCGGTGCTGATATATTTGATAAATAAGGAGGATTTGCCCGAATTTAAAATTGCATGGGTAATTCCCATCTGCCTTTTTCCTGTGTTTGGGACCATTGTCTTTTTGTTTGTAGACAAAAATATGGGAAGCAGGGGCCTGAAGCGGGAAATGAATAGGGTGATAGAAAATTCAGGGCAGTATATGCGGCAGGAGGAGGGTATCTTAAAGGAAATTTCAGACTGCGACCGGCAGGTAGGAGGGCTGGCAGCCTATTTGTCAAAAGCCGGTTATCCTGCCTGCAGGAGCGGGGAAAACACATATTTTCCATTGGGAGAGGAAAAGTGGAAGGATATGCTTGCGGAACTGGAGCGAGCAGAAAAATTTATTTTTCTGGAATATTTTATTGTGGAGCATGGGGTGATGTGGGACGCTGTGTTGGAAATTCTGACAAAGAAGGCGGCGGAGGGGGTTGAGGTGCGCTTTCTGTATGACGGCATGTGCTCGCTTTTGCTGCTTCCTTACAATTATCCTGCAAAAATGGAAAGGCGGGGAATCCGCACCAAAGCGTTTGCACCGATTGCCCCTATGCTTTCCACCCACCAAAACAACCGTGACCACAGGAAGATACTTGTAATTGACGGGCGTGTTGCCTATACAGGCGGTGTAAATCTGGCAGATGAATATATCAACAGGAAGGAACGCTTTGGGCATTGGAAAGATGTAGCAGTCAAGGTCACAGGCGGCGCGGTGGACAGCTTTACCATGATGTTTTTAAGGACATGGGATATTCTGGATAAACAGAGCAACTATGAGGCTTACTTACATCATTTTGTGCAGAAAGAGACGGCAGGGTATGTCATTCCTTATGGGGACGGACCGAACAGGAAAGAGAACGTGGCGGAGAAGGTGTATCTGGATATTTTAAATACGGCGCGGGAGTATGTGCATATTATGACGCCTTATTTTATTGTGGACAGCAGCTTTTTGATGATGTTAAAATTTGCCGCCCAAAGAGGCGTGGAAGTGAAGCTGATACTGCCGCATATTCCCGACAAAAAGTATGCCTTTGCCATTGCGAGAACGTATTATCCGTCTTTGCTTGCGTCAGGCGTGAAAGTGTATGAATACACGCCGGGATTTGTCCATGCAAAGGTGTTTGTCGCCGACGACAACAAGGCTGTGGTGGGCACGGTAAATCTGGATTATCGGAGTCTGTATCATCATTTTGAGTGTGCAGCGTTTTTTTATCAAAATAAGGTTGTCAATGATGTGGAAGCAGATTTTCAGTCAACGCTTCAGAAGTGTATGCAGGTGGAAGAGGGATATTATGAATCGCTGCCTGTGAGACAGCGGCTGTTTGGGAGGATATGTAATTTGATTGCGCCTCTTATGTAGAGCGTGGAAAAGTAATATAAGTAAAACGGCAGGATAGCTGTGATATCCTGCCGTTTTGACGTAACTGTAAAGCGGAATTATACGAAAGGGCTTTGGAATTATCCCATCGTAACGGTGACATTATAGACGGTCTTGCCTTTTTCATAAGGGATGATACAGCCGTCTACCGGTTTGCCGTCCACTACCATGGAGGCAACGCCTTTTTCTACGTGGGACGGATTTTTTACCTCGATGTGGTAAACGCCCTCACGGAAGCTTCTGGTAAGTTTAAAATCGCCGAAATCCTTTGGTACACAGGGATTGATGGACAATCCTGTGTGGGTAGGATATACGCCCAGAATGTACTGGGAGATGTTGGCAAAGGTCCATGCCGCGGTACCGGTCAGCCAGCTATTCTTTGCTTCGCCGTGGAATTTGGCATCCCTGCCGGCTACCATCTGGGAATATACATAAGGCTCTGTGCGGTGGATTTCACTGATATCCTCCACATAAGCGGGACAGGTTTTTTTATAAATCTCAAAAGCACGGTCACCATGTCCGACAACGGTTTCGGCAATGGATACCCAAGGATTGTTATGGCAGAAGATACCGGCATTTTCCTTATATCCGGGTGGATAAGAGGAGATTTCACCAAGTTCAAGGTGATATCTGGTGTAAGCAGGCTGCAGAATCATAATGCCGTAATCGGTATCCAGCTTTTCTTTTACGGAATCCAGCGCTTTTTGGGCAAGTCCTTCTTTTACGCCGACGCCGGCCAATACGCAAAAGCCCTGCGGCTCGATGTAAATCTGACCTTCCTCACACTCTTTGGAGCCGATTTTATTGCTGTAAGCATCGTAAGCACGGATAAACCATTCACCGTCCCAGCCGTCCTTTAAGATGGCATCGTACATAATGGAAGCCTCTTTGCGGGCACGTTCTGCTTCTGCAGCATCGCCCATAAGCTCTGCAAGCTGTGCGTATTCCTCCGCATATTTTACGAACATGCCGGCGATAAATACAGATTCTGCAACAGGACCTTCACTGGGACCAAAGGTCTGGAAGGACTCACCGGGATGCTCAGAAAAGCAGTTTAAGTTCAGACAGTCATTCCAGTCGGCGCGCCCAATCAGCGGAAGAGAGTGCGGGCCCTTGTGGTTAATGATGTAATCAAGAGAGCGCTTCAAGTGCTCCATCAGAGAGGTTGCCTTGGACATATCGTTGTCATAGGGAACCATTTCCGTGAGGATGGAGGTGTCTCCGGTCTCGCGTACATAAGCGGAGGTGCCGGCAATCAGCCATAACGGATCGTCATTGAAGCCGCTGCCAATATCAGAGTTCCCTTTTTTGGTAAGGGGCTGGTACTGGTGGTAGGCGCTGCCGTCCTCAAACTGGGTAGAAGCAATATCAATGATACGTTCCCTTGCTCTGTCTGGAATCAGATGCACAAAACCTAAAAGGTCCTGACAGGAGTCACGGAAGCCCATGCCGCGCCCGATTCCGGATTCGTAATAGGAAGCGGAGCGGGACATATTGAAGGTAACCATGCACTGATACTGATTCCATGTGTTTACCATACGGTTTACCTTGTCGTTGTCGGATTCTACGGTATATTTGGAAAGGAGCTGTTTCCAGTACGCCTTTAATTCGGCAAAAGCAGCATCCACATCTGCGTCGCTCTGATAGCGCGCAAGCATGGCAAAGGCAGGCTTCTTGTTGATAACGCCCTTGGATTCCCATTTTTCTTCTTCAGGATTTTCTATATAGCCCAATACAAAGATAAAGCTTTTGCTTTCACCGGCAGCCAGAGATACGTTAAGCTGATGTGCAGCAATCGGAGACCAGCCGCTTGCCATGGAATTGGTACAGGCACCGTTTTCGACTGCTTCAGGCTGGGCGGAAGAACGGTAAGCGCCCAAAAAGGCGTCTCTGCTGGTATCGAAAGCATCCACCTTCGCATTGACAGAGTAAACGGCGTAGTGATTGCGGCGCTCTCTGTATTCCGTCTTGTGGAAAATAGTGGAATCCACCACTTCTACTTCGCCGGTGCTCAGGTTGCGCTGAAAGTTCTTCATGTCGTCGTCCGCATTCCACAAACACCATTCCACATAGGAAAAAAGCTTTAATTCTTTGGCGGAAGCAGATTTGTTTGTCAGTGTAAGGCGGCTTACCTCACAAGTATCGTTCATGGGGACGAAAGTGAGTACGGAAGCTTCCACATCATTTTTTGAGCCGGTAAATTTGCTGTAGCCGATACCGTGGCGGCATTCGTAAGAATCAAGCTCCGTCTTGGAGGGCTGCCAGCCGGGATTCCAGACGGTATCGCCGTCTTTTATGTAGAAGTACTTGCCATTGGTATCCGCCGGTATGTCGTTGTAGCGGTAGCGGGTCAGGCGAAGCAGCTTCGCATCTTTATAGAAAGTATAACCGCCGCAGGTATTGGAAATCAGGCTGAAGAAATCGTTGCAGCCCAAATAATTAATCCATGGAAGCGGTGTTTTGGGGGTAGTAATCACATATTCCTGATTCGCATCATCAAAAAAACCGAATTTCATGATAAATTCTCCTTTTTTAAAATTGGACCCTGACTGACAGTGTCATGAAGTTAAACGATTAAGTAAAGTCAGACAAGCCTCTATAAACCGAATTATACACAAGATATATGCGCAATGCAACAGAAATGTTAGAAAATAAGAAATTTTTTTGGCAGATTGCCGAAAGAATAAGAGGGCTTAGGCAATCTGCCAAAAAAGGAAAAGAAACCGGATATTTCGACGATGTATTGTATTAATATAGAAAAAAAGTGACAAAAAGCTGTGCAAAACGATAAAAAAAGTGTTTCCAAAACTGTATAAGTTTGCCAAAAGTATAAAAGTTGCATAAAAAAAATTCAAAAAGTATTGCAAAATTATCAAAGGTGAGTTATGCTAATAATACGAAAACGATTAAGTCATTTGCTGAATCGGACAGGCAGCGTTTGTGCTACACAACTGAAAAGGGGATGACAACATGGCTTCTATGAAAGACATATCCCGTGTATGCGGTGTCAGTGTCGCGACAGTCAGCAAAGCACTTAACAATCATAAGGATATCAGTGAGGAAACGAAGTCACATATACGTCAGGTGGCAAAGGAGATGGGCTATTCTCCCAATGCACTGGCAAGAGCCTTAAAAACAAACCGTACTTATAATATAGGCGTATTATTTACCGACGAAGCGCGAAGCGGACTGACACATGACTATTTTGCCGGCGTGCTTGACAGCTTTAAACGGACGGTGGAGGCGAGAGGCTACGACGTTACTTTTCTCAATGCCAGTAAAAACCGGAAGAATCGCATGACTTATTTAGAGCATTGTCATTACAGAGGGTTTGACGGTGTCGTGATTGCAAATGTGGATTTTTATGACCCGGAAGTGGAGGAACTGGTAAAAAGCGATATTCCGATTGTGACCATTGACCATATGTTCCACGACAGAGCGGTTATCGTTTCCGATAATGTAAGAGGGATGAGGGAGTTATTCACTTATATTTATGAGCGCGGACACCGGCGGATAGCATATATACACGGTGCCAGCTCAACGGTCACCAACAGCCGTATCACATCTTTTTTAAGGACGGCGGAGGAATTGGGGGTAACAGTTCCGGATGCGTATCTTTGTGAATCGGCATACAGAGATACAAAGGGGGCGGGCGAAGCGACAAAAGTGCTTTTGGATTTGCCTATACCGCCTACTTGTATCATCTATCCTGATGATTTCTCCTGTTTTGGCGGTATGAACGTCATTCGGGAAAGAGGTCTTCGGATTCCGGAGGATATCTCGGTGGCTGGATATGACGGTATCAGAGTCGGCAGGCATATTGAGCCTCGGCTTACGACACTGAAGCAGGACACGGTAAAAATCGGCGCACAGGCGGGGGAAAAGCTGATAAGCCTGATTGAAAAGCCAAAGTCCACCATCAGGGAGCCCGTGATAATCCGCGGAGAAGTCTACGAAGGAAAAACCGTAGGCACAATTTAACGGATATTAATCCTGTGAAAGCAGGTTTAATATAAAACAAAACACCTATTTATTAAAGGGAGGAAAAAAATGAAGAAAAAAGTATTAAGCATTTTCCTTACCGTTGCTATGGCAGCTACTTTGCTCACCGGATGTGGTGACAAAGAGACCAATGACGGCGGTAACGAGAGCACACCTGCACCGACCACAGAGTCTACACCTGCTCCGACAGATGAGTCTACACCTGCTCCGACAGATGACGACAATGGTGGCGACGGTCTGGCTTACACAGGAACACTGGAGCTTATGCACTTCTCTACTTCTGAGGAGTCTCAGGGTAATGGTGGTTCCGACGGCTTCCGTACATGTATCGCTAACTGGAAGACCGCAAATCCTGGCATCACTTTGGAAGAGAACGTTCTTGCAAATGATGACTACAAGACACAGATTGCTACTTTGGCAGCAGCAAACGACCTGCCGGATGTATTCCTGCTTCAGGGTATGAATACTATCGCATGGGCAGATCAGGGTCTGGTACTTGATATGACCGACTATGTTGCTTCTTCACCTTATGCAGCAGATTACAATAATTCTTACTTTGCTCCGTTTACTACTCCGGACGGCAAGATTTATGCACTTCCTGCTCTGACAGGTGGTACTTGTACAGTAATTATGTACGACAAGACAGTTTGGGGCGACGAGTTCCCTTCAACCTGGGCTGACGTAGAAGCTAAGGCTGCTGACATCCTTGCAGAGGGCAAGACCCCTATTGCTTTTGGTAACAGCGGACAGTGGCAGGCAAACTCCTGCTTCATCTCCACTCTGGCTGACAGATACACCGGTCCCGACTGGTATATGTCCATGATCGCAAAGGGCGGCGCTAAGTTTACGGATCCTGAGTTCGTAGCAGCTCTTGCTGAGACCCAGAGACTGTTCAATGAGACAGAAATCTTCAACAAGGACTTCAACGCAGTATCCAACGAGGATGCACGTGAGTACTACATCGATGGCAGCGCTACAGCTTTCATCGGCGGCAACTGGGACGTATCCTATGTACAGGCTTCTCTGGAAGGAACCGACCTTTACAACAACACCGGCTTCGCAGTTCTTCCGCAGTCTGCAGATGCAACTCATCAGAGAGGCAGCCAGAACATCGGTCTTGGCTATGGTGTAGCAATCAATCCTAAGGTATCAGAGGATCCTGACAAGCTGGCAGCAGCTCTTGACCTTGCTTATTACCTGACAGGTCCTGAGTTCTCCGGTTTCGTAGCAGAGAATTATGCACTTGGCGGTCTGACCGCAGCTCCTGATGTTGACTGGAGCAAGTTCGACCAGTGGACCATTGACTTCTACAACTGGTCTTATGTAGATACAGAGACATGTGAAATTTATGACTCTTATCTTGACGGCGCTATCTGGAGTGTTCTGAATGCAGATATGCAGGCTATGATGAACGGCAGCATGTCTCCTGAAGACGTAGCAGCTAACGCACAGGCAGCATACGAAGCAAACTATTAAGATTGATACCGGTTTAGAGATTAACGGGTAAATATGTGGTACCAGTTGGGCTCTGCCCGACTGGTACTTTCATTCATGAGAATAGGTATGAAAACTGTAAAGCAGGACTATAGACGTAATGTAAAGGAGGAAAAGGGATGCCCAACGCGATAAAGCCTAAAAAAAGCGTGCTATTTGCTTACTTGATTATCCCTGTAGTAATATTTGTATTTGCTGTGTTTGTTCCTCTGGTTACCGCTTTGGTGTACAGCTTCTTTCAATGGAAGGGCGGTCCGGTAAAAACCTTTAATGGTCTTACAAACTACATAACCTTATTTAAAGACAGTACCTTCTGGCTGTCCTTCAGACATAATATTTTTCTGGTTCTGGTATGTATCATCGGACAGATTGGTATTGCATTTATCTTTGTTTTGATGATTAATTCAAAGCTTGTGAAATTAAAAGGTATCCATAGAACCTTTGGCTTCTTCCCCAGCACGGTTGCGGCAGTATCCATCGGTTTTATATGGAAGATGATTTACGATTATAATCGCGGTCTTATAAACTGGTTTTTAGATAAAATTGGTCGTGGGGATTTAGCGCAGGTATGGCTGAACAATGAGAGTCTTGTTATGCTTTTGGTGGCAATTCCTCTGGTTTGGCAGTGGATTGGATATTATATGGTAATTCTGCTTTCCGCAATATCCTCCATCGATCAGGAAATCTTTGAGGTGGCGGAGCTCGACGGAGCGAATGCGGTGCAGAGAGCCGTATATATTGTTCTTCCTCTGGTGAAGAATACGATTTTAGTCTGCGTGACACTGTGTATTGCGGGTAACATGAAAGCGTTCGATAATATTTATGTTATGACGAGCGGCGGTCCCGGAACGGCATCCATGGTTATGGCAATGTACGGCTATCAGGTTTCCTTCTCGCAGCAAAATATGGGCTATGGTAGTGCGATTTCCGTGGGTATTTTTGTACTCAGTCTTTTGGTAATCGGCGGTTCCCAGTGGCTGATTGGTCTGATGACCAAGAAGAGTGAAGTGTAGGAAGGAGGGAATAAAAATGGCGAAAAAATTTGAAATGACAAAAGTAGAAGACCGCAGCACCGGTACAAAAGTAAAGAAAGGCATTCTTGGAATTTTTTTGAACTTGATGCTGATTATATTCTCTCTGACCTGTATTTTTCCTTTGGTATGGATGTTTTACTCGTCCTTAAAAGAAAAGAGAGCGTTTAACGCGGATATTATCGGTCTCCCGAAGGCGCCGACGCTTCTGAATTATAAGCGCATTCTGGAGAATACGGATTATCATCTGGGAAGCTCCATGTTCAACAGCTTCCGTACCACGGTACTTTCTGTGGCGCTGATAGTGATACTGGGTTTTATTGTGGGGTACATACTGGCGCGTATTAAGTTCAAAATGAACAGACCGCTGTATCTGATGTTCCTGATGGGTATGCTGATTCCGGTGCATTCTTTACTTGTACCGATTTACGTGGTATTTAATAATTGCGGACTGTCAAACAAGTGGTTTACTCTGATTATTCCCTATGTGGCATTTGGTCTTCCTGTTGCCATTTTCCTTGTGGAGGGCTTTGTGAAGGGAATTCCGACAGCACTTGAGGAGGCGGCGGCGATTGACGGCAGTTCATTTTCTAGGACGTTGTTCCAGATTATCATGCCTATCTGCCGTCCGATTATGACGACGATTGCCATTATACAGACTTTCTCCTGCTGGAATGAATTTTCCTTTGCGTTGATTCTGATTAAGAGTCCCAAGCTGCAGACGGTGCCGCTTGCCATGACGCAGTTTACAGGGCAGTTTGCTTCGGACTATCCGAAGATCATGGCAGCCATGCTCCTTACCATGTCCCCGATTGTAGTGCTGTATTTCTGCTTCAGTAAACAGATTATCAAGGGTATGGTTGCAGGTGCGGTAAAGGGTTGACGTTTTATAAAAAATTAATAATACCTTTTCAGAGCTTTTATTTACGGTAAAAGGCGGGCATGTTATAATGTGGGAAACGCATATAACATGCCCTTTTTTTCAGTATATTTGTGTCGTCTTTATAGCGATGGGGCAGAAGATTTTGGAGAAAGGTATAGAGGTTATGACAAAACAGGAGTTTTTGGACAGCCTGCGTGCCGCGCTGTCCGGCAGGGTCAGCACGGGGACGGTCATGGAAAATATCAGCTTTTATGAAGATTATATCAATACGCAGGTGCGTATGGGAAAAAGTGAGTCTGAGGTTTTGCGAGAGCTGGGAGACCCGAGGCTTTTAGCAAGAAGTATTACGGAAGCGGAAAAGCGTGCGGGAATGGCAAAAGAACAGGAAGCAGAATATGGAGCGGACGGCAGGAGCTATGGCCATGCGCGAGGACGGCAGAGTGCTTATGAGTATGATGGTGAACAGGGACAGAGGGGTGCTTATGGGTATCGTTACGAGACAGGAAGACAGAACGGTTATGGAACCGGACAGCGAAGCGGCAGAGTTCCTTTGTGGCTGATAGTCTGTTTGGTACTGCTCTTTATTGTTTTGATTTTGTCTTTTGTATTTTCCGTGCTTTCATTTCTTGCACCGATTTTGATTCCGGTTTTACTGATTACGCTGGCAATACGTTTGTTTCGGCGGCTGTTATAGTGCCTTGCTGCCATATTTATTCCTGCGGCGACAAGAAATTAGGAACGCCTTTCGTTATATTCGTCCGCCGGCTTCTTGGAAAAATCAAATTGCTTACACATGTTTCCCAAAAAAGAAAAAAGAAAAAAGAAAAGGTAATGAGCCGTCAGGGGGACTGGCGGCTCATTGAGGGGAGTATAAATAATTAATATATAAGGGTTTGCAAAAGGAGATTGATGAAGGGTCAATTCCCTTTGCTGTCTTTATTATATAATACTTTAGTACCAAATGCAACATAAAAATAGTACAAAAGTCCCATAAAAATTTGGAATATTTTTTGTGCAGTTCAGACATACTACTGTTGTAACTAAAAACCAACAGGAGGAGTTTCATATGTCTAATAACAATCAGAACAATGAAAACCAGAACAAGTACAACAATTGTTCAAACAGCACACAGAACAGTCAGAACAGCACACAGCAGAACAACAAGCAGAATAACCAGAACAATCAGAAGCAGAACAAGCAGCAGAACAATTATTAATTCCGGTTTTGCAGCGGGCAGGGGCGCGATATGCGCCCCTTTTTCGTGTTTGTGCAATTTTGTATATAGACGGGCAACGAAAAAATATGTTGGAAGAAACGAAAAAAAATGGTATACTTATAAACGTAAGCAAAAAAACAGTCATCTTAAGTTATGCATATGCCGGAAAGATAAAGGAATTGTATTTCATGAAGAAATTTGAATTGATAGTACCTTGCCATTTTGGTATGGAAGCGGTTTTAAAGAGAGAGATTGTCGATTTGGGATATGACGTGACGGAAGTTTCAGACGGACGGGTCACGTTTTCAGGTGATGAGGAGGCTTTGTGCCGCGCTAACATTTTTTTGCGCACGGCGGAGCGGGTGCTGATTAAAATTGGCAGCTTTCATGCGGAGACTTTTGAGGAATTGTTTCAGGGGACCAAAGAACTGCCTTGGGAGTCGTATATTCCGGTTGACGGCAGGTTTTGGGTAGCGAAGGCGGGCAGCGTGAAAAGCAAGCTTTTTAGCCCCTCTGATATCCAGTCCGTCATGAAGAAGGCGATGGTTGACAGGCTTAAGAGCGTTTATCATACGAACTGGTTTGCGGAGAGCGGGGTAAGTTATCCGGTCAGGGTATTTCTGCTGAAGGATGAGGTGACGGTAGGACTTGACAGTACGGGCGAGTCCCTGCATAAACGTGGTTACAGAAAGCTGGTGGCAAAGGCGCCGATTGCGGAGAATCTGGCGGCGGCGCTGATAATGCTTACGCCCTGGAAGCGAGACAGAATTTTGGTGGACCCTTTTTGCGGCAGCGGCACCATACCGATTGAGGCGGCTATGATGGCGGCAAATATGGCGCCAGGCATGAAAAGGACTTTTACAGCGATGCAGTGGGGCAATGTCATCCAAGAGAAAACTTGGGACGAGGCTTTTGAAGAGGCACGGGAGCTTGTGAATTTGCAGGTAGATACCGATATACAAGGCTATGATATTGACGAAAGAATGGTGGCAATCGCAAGAGAAAACGCACAGCTTGCGGGGGTTGACGGGCTGATACATTTTCAGCGCCGAAGTGTGCAGGAATTAAGTCATGCAAAAAAATATGGTTTTATCATTACCAATCCGCCCTATGGCGAAAGGCTTCAGGATAAAGAAGGGCTGCCCGATTTGTACAGGGCGATAGGCGAGCGGTTTGCCGGACTGGACGCATGGAGCCTTTATGTAATTTCGGCATATGAGCACGCGGAGCGGTATATCGGGCGTAAAGCGGATAAAAACCGGAAAATATACAATGGGATGATGAAAGCGTATTATTATCAGTTTATGGGAGCGAAACCAACGGGAAGCAGGCGCGGATAATGGGCGCGGCTGCTTGGCAGGATAGAAAGCAAAGTAACTATGTGTAAAAAGCTAAGGATAGGAACATTTGCAGCCGCGCTTCTTTTTTGTGCAGGCGCAATGTGGGGAATGTTGTTTTTTGCAAAGCATAAAGCAATCGTCATTGGCGATGTCGTGCCGGAACAGACGGGAAAAGAGGCTTTTCAGCCGGAAGGAGAGCAGCCGCTTCGCTTTAGACCAAACAGCGGGGAGGCTTCAGCGCTGTGTATTCCGCTGGAGGCGGGTACGAAAGCGGAAAATATTGTGATTGAAAATCATTATATGGATAAGCAGTTCTGGATATATATAGAAGGAACATCCCCGTATTATTATGCGAAAGAGGCAATATCGGGAAATATTGCAGGGATTGAGGAGGGCAATTACGAGTATGCGGGAGATACGGTTTTATTGAAATTTGGACTTGACGATGTCTATGAGTGCAAGAGTGTTTTGGAAGAAGGCAGACTGTACATAGAATTTGTGCCGCCGAGAGAGGTCTATGATAGAATTGTTGTGCTTGATGCGGGCGTATTGACAGCGGCGGGGGATTTTGCGGAAGGAAAGCCGGAAGCAGAGCTTACATATGATATTGTAAAGCGTCTGCGGAAGCTTTTGGATGGAAGCGGAATTAAAGTATATGACACGGGCACTGGCAGCAACGCGGCATCTGCGTCTGACAGGGCGGCATTTGCGAACGCTGTGGGTGCGGATATGCTTATCAGCATACGGCTGAATGAAAGTGATAATGCGGCACGGTATGGAATAGAGGCATTGTATAATGCAGAATATTTTATTCCGGCGTTTGGCGGTGTGGAATTGGCGGACAATTTGGTGCGGTATGTAACGATTGCCGCAAGCGGCAGGGGAAACGGTCTGTTTATGGCAGAAGAAACGGACGATTTGCTGAAGAAGGCAGAGGTACCGGCTGCTGCAGTATTAATCGGCTATACGAGCAACCGGCAGGAAAACGCGCTGCTTCAGAGGGCGGATTACAGGGACAGGATAGCAGAAGGTCTTTATGATGCTATTTTGGCTGCATATGAAGAATAGCCGGCATGTGGAAAAGGCGGAACAAGGAAAGCAGTTGGGATAAGGAAAGGAAGTTACAATAAGGATGGAACAAAAGATAATTTTTGCTACCGGCAACAGCGGCAAAATGAAAGAAGTAAGCAGGATATTGGAGGATTTGGGGCTTGCAGTGATTTCCATGCGTGATGCGGGCATAAACATGGAGATAGAGGAAAATGGAACGACTTATGAGGAAAATGCGCTGCTGAAAGCGAGAGCAGTCGCCCAAAGCGCAGGCGGACACTGCATTGTCCTTGCGGATGATTCGGGATTGGAAATTGAGTATCTGAATCGGGAACCGGGCGTTTATTCAGCGAGATATCTTGGAGAGCAGACTTCCTACAGGCAGAAAAACAAAAATCTGATAGAGCGGCTTGCAGGCGTGCCGGACGAAAAAAGGACGGCAAGGTTTGTATGTGCCATTGCCGCGGTATTGCCGGACGGCAGGGAGTTGACTACGCTAGGGGTGATAGAGGGAAGAATTGGGTATGAGGAGAAAGGAAGCGGGGGCTTTGGCTACGACCCGATATTTTTTGTACCGGAATATGGAAAGACAACGGCAGAGCTTACGGAAGAAGAAAAGAATGCAGTCAGTCACAGAGGCAGAGCGCTTAGTGCCATGAAGAAGGAATTGAAAAAATATATAACGGTGGATTAAAAATGAAGGTACTGATTGTAAGCGATACGCATAAAAAGAATGATAATTTTTTTCGTGTGCTGGAGAAAGTTTCTCCGATAGATATGGTCATTCATTGTGGGGATATTGAGGGAAGCGAGTACGCGATTGCAGAAAGCGCCGGCTGTCAGGTTGAGATGGTTGCCGGAAACAATGATTTCTTTACCGGACTTCCTTTAGAGAGGGAATTTGAGCTTGGCAGGTATCATGTGTGGGTGACGCACGGACACAATTATTATGTGTCCATGGGCAATGAGCACTTGAAGCAGGAGGCGAGAATACGAGGGGCGGATATTGTGTTTTACGGACATACGCACAGACCGGCACTGGATTTGCATGGAGATGTGATGGCGGTGAATCCGGGGAGTCTGTCTTATCCGCGTCAGGACGGACGCAAGCCTTCCTATGTGCTGATGGATATAGACAGGTTTGGAGAAGCACATTTTACTTTAAGATTTTTGTAGGAGGAAAAGGGAATGAAAACGACGGAAAGTAAAAGGAGAATGACGGACATTGCGCGAATTAACAGAGCGGCAATTTTGTGCCACGGAGGGATAGACGGTATCATCACGCTGGCATATCTGGTGGAGGTTATCAAAAGAAGCCGTTCCATTCCGTATTTTGTAATGATTGCGGCGCTTGCCATGGTGCCGGTCATTGCGGAAGCGGTGCTGTATAAGGTAAACAAGGAAAGCCGTGCCATTAAGCATGTCATGGCGTGCTGCTATCTGGCACTGTATGCGGTTGCCATTTTTACGACGAACAGTATATTGCCATTTACCTACATTATCCCTATGATGGTGGTGATTACGCTGTATTCGGACCAGAAATATTGTCTTGCCATTGGAGTGGCAGCGATGCTTTTTAATATTGGAGATGTGGCATATCAGGCAGTTACGACGGGTTATGCGAAGGAAGAGCTTCCTGATGTGGAAATCCGGCTGTTATTGGTGGCTCTGATAGTCATTTACGTGGTTATTACCACGCGGGTTATTCAGGCAATTAATGAAAATAAGCATCACGAGCTGGAGCTGGAAAAGGGAAAAATAGAAAAAATGCTGCAGGAGATGCTGCGGCTTTCCGGAGAATTGTCAGTGGGGATTGAACAGGTAGATCAGTATATGGGCAGACTGGACAAATCCACGGAGGAAATGGGAAGCGCGATGGAAGAGGTCAACAGCGGTACGGAGGAGACTGCCGAATCGGTACAGAATCAGCTTATCAGGACGGAAGAGATACAGAAGCTGATTGACAGTGTGCGGGAAGTAGGCGAACATATCACGGAGGGCATGGAAAAGGCGGCTGCGGAGGTGACGGAAGGCACAGCCAATATGGAAGAGCTTATGCACCAGTCTGAGAAATCCAGAGAGGCAAATGCGAAGGTAGTCGTATTGATGAAGGACTTGCAGGAACAGGCGGAAAAGATGAATGCCATTATCACACTGATTACCAGCGTGGCAAACCGTACCGGTATGCTTGCCTTAAATGCAAGTATAGAGGCGGCGCGTGCAGGAGAAGCAGGACGTGGTTTTGCAGTGGTGGCGACGCAGGTTACGGAATTGTCCGAACAGACCAAGCAGGCAGCGGTCAATATTACGGAACTGATACAGGCCGTCACAGGTGAATTGCAGCAGGTAATAGAGGCAGTCGGCGTATTGGAGGAGAACACCAAGGCGCAGGATGAAAAATCTGTCCAGCTTGGCAAGAGCCTGCGTGTTATCACGGATATGACGGAGAGCATAGCGGAAAGAACCAAAGGCATGGAGCAGATGATTACGGACCTTTCTGTGGCAAATGGGGACATTGTGCAGAATATCCAGACCATTTCGGCGGTGACGCAGGAGGTTACGGCGCATTCCAGCGAGACTATGAATACCTGTCATGACAACAGGCAGATTGTAAGCGAGGTCAGCAAGGTAGCCGCCAGATTAAATAAAAATGCGCAGGAATTGAAACGGACACAGGAACAGGCATCATAACATTTACAAGAATGATTGACATAAAAGAGCGGGTATTATATAATAATTTTTGCATTGTATAATATCTGTTGCGGGGTGTGGCTCAGCTTGGCTAGAGCGCCTGGTTTGGGACCAGGAGGCCGCAGGTTCGAATCCTGTCACCCCGATTTTTTATTGCTGCGAGCCGGCGCGTTCAGAAACGTAAAAAGGTTGTGGGGAGCTTGCTCACCACAGCTTTTTTGTTGTCGGATATATGCAGGGGCAGTTATCGTCCTTAGAGCATTTATCCTCTCATATTCCTGCTGTGTTCGCTGCCTTTCTGTATTTCTATCAGAGAACCGATGCCTCTGCGCAGCAGTGCGTTTGTTCCTCTTCTGCAGATTTGACGAAAGAATTCTTCTGGGTCATGCATATGATATTCAGTATGAACATTTTTGTGTTTCGTTCCTGTTTTGCAATTGACTATGCCTTATCGTTTTGTACGAAGGAAGAGGGAAGTTCTTTAAAAACTGATGTTGAAAAAACGGGCAGACGGGCATTCGGTTTTTACCGGCTTTGGTCTGAGCTGCTAAAAATTTTATTCCTGATTTGTAGTAAACTCTCTTTTTCGACAAGATTAGTGGTAAAATCTGGAGGAAAGAACCATTATGATAAAAGAGGGGGAGAAACGGAGATGGATAAAAAGAAATATTTGCGCAGAATGAGAGAGCTTCGTGAGGACAATGACTATGTGCAGAAACAGGTGGCGGCAAGCTTAAACATTGACCAGAGAGTGTATTCAAGGTATGAAACAGGAATCAATTCCCTGCCGGTTGCACTGGTTTATGACTTGTGTGAGTTTTATGGTGTGTCAGCAGATTATCTTTTGGGAATAAGCGATAGAAAATAGGGGGGGAAGTATGGTTATCTGGATAAGCGGCGCCTATGGAGTGGGAAAGTCCACTCTTGCTGAAGCGCTTAAAAATAAAATGGAAAGTGCAGTGATTTTTGATGCCGAAGCACTTGGCAATGCGGTGCGGGATAATTATCCGGACAAGCCTTACGGCTTGATTTTTGAGGATTACCCGTTGTGGTGCGATTTTTGCCACAGGCTGATAAGGGATATTTGCAGTACGTGTATCAAGGATATTTTAGTGCCTATGACGCTGGTGCGACAGTCCTCCTATGTGGATATTATAGAGCGGCTTAGGGCAGACGGTATTATCGTGAAATTTATTATTTTGGAAGCAGCGCACAGGACGGTTCATGACAGAATTCTGGCACGCGGCGAGGAGGAGGACTGTTGGTGTATACAAAATATTGAGATGGCGCGTGCGTGTACCAGAGCTGTGACGGGCGGATTTCACATTGCCACGGATAACAGGTCGGCTTTAGAGCTTGCAGATGTGGCGTTGGAATACATATTTTCATAATTTATCTTTTTCAATTCAATTGTTTTCTTTCAGATTTCTTGGTTGGAATTCAAAACGGATTTATATTTTAGGATTTAAAAACATGGTAAAATGTGGTATGATTGCATTGTTGCAAATGCAGCGCCTGAAATTTATGATGGTATCATAGTGGGCGCGGCAGAATGGAGTGTTTATGAAAAAGAAATATTTATCATTGATGCTGATTGTGATTCTGGTATTTTCTCTTACGGCATGTGTGGGCATGGGGGCGGATATGCCGATGGAGCTGACCATTGACGGATACACCATTGTGCTTGGGCAGACTACCATGAAGGACATGACGGACTTGGGTTATGAAGTCAGTCTGACGGCAATGCCGGATACGGTGAGCAGAGGCGATAAGTATGTGCCCTTTTATTACCGGCTGTCAAAAGGAGCCGGCAATGAATTGTTTGTGACGGTTTATGTGCCATGGGGCGGAAGCAGCGACATCAGTGCGGAAGCGAGGCTTGCACCCACGGAGGGGATTATCCGGAGAGTGGAGGTCAGGACCAGCACGGTGGAAAAGGTTGAGGCGTATTATAATGACGTTGAGATAAAAGAACTGACCTTTGAGACTGCCTGCGAATGGGGCGCAAAGCAGGATGAAGAGGCGTATGCGCTGACTTATGAGATAAACGCCAGAGACGGGCTGGTAAAATTTGCAAGCCAGTCATGGCAATATGAAGAATTTTATGTCCTGACACTTCAGCTCAGTAAAAAAAAGTTTGAACAGATGCAAAAATAATAGGCATAAAAGTTGTTCATAGTTTTTTTGTTTTTTTACATAATATGATTAGGGCATCAAAAGAAAACCGTTAATAGGCGATTGTGAAAGGAGAAGGTAAGGATGCAGATATTATTTTTTGGAACAAAGAGTTATGACAAGGAATTTTTTGAAAAACTGTTGCAGGACGGCGGTTATCATGATTTGGAGATTACGTTCATAGAGCCAAAGCTGACGCCGGAGACGGCGCGGCTTTCGGACGGTTATGAAGCAGTCTGCGCGTTTGTCAATATGGACTTGTCGGAAAAAACAGTGCGCACCTTGGCAAAGTGTGGCGTAAAGCTGATACTGATGCGATGTGCAGGCTTTAATAATGTAGATTTGGAAGTGGCAAAGGAATGCGGCATAACGGTGATGCGTGTTCCCGGGTATTCGCCGGAGGCTGTGGCGGAGCACGCTATGGCGTTGGTACTGACAGCGGACAGGCATATGCATAAGGCATATATTAAATGCCGCGAAAACAATTTTAACCTTGCCGGCCTTATGGGTGTAAACCTGTATGGCAGGACTGCCGGTATCGTGGGAACAGGTAAGATAGGTGCGGCAATGGCAAGGATCTGTCATGGCTTTGGTATGCGTGTTATCGGCTACGATATGTATCCCAACAAGAGCCTTGATTTTGTAGAGTATGTGGATTTTGAGCATCTGCTTGCCGAGGCGGATTTGATTTCCCTGCACTGTCCGCTGACGGAGGACAATTACCATATGATTAATGAGGACACGATAGGGAAAATGAAGGACGGCGTTATGTTGGTAAATACGTCGAGAGGTGCGCTGATAAAAACGGAAGACTTGATTCAGGGTATCAGGGACGGCAAATTTTTTGCAGTGGGTTTGGATGTATATGAAGAGGAGACCGGAACGGTATACGAGGATATGTCCGATACGATATTGGAGCATTCCACTATGGCGAGACTGCTTTCTTTCCCCAATGTGATGGTGACCTCCCATCAGGGTTTTTTTACGCAGGAAGCGCTTGAGGCAATCAGCCGCACGACGCTTGACAATGCGCTTGCCTTTGTGGAGGGAAAAAAGAACGGAAACGAGCTGTAAAGTGTGACAGGCAGAAAGAATGGCGGCAGGCCATAGAGCGCTGTGGCGGCGGGCGGAAGGTACGGCTGGTAAAATGCCGGAATAAAAAATGAACAGAGGATAAAGTTATGAAAAACGCAGAGGATTTAAGGGCGCTTTTGGACAGGATAGACCGAAGAGGCTATCCCGCATATAAGGATACAAAGGGAGCATATGCTTTTGGGAAATATATGCTGGGAATCGACCATGTGCAGGGAGACCCCTTTGCTTCTCCCTCCAAGGTCAGCATTCATGTATCGGGCAAAGCAGCGGGTTTTCCGGAAGCGCTTTACAAGGAAAGACATCGGCGCATCGCCCTGCAGGATTATCTGCTCAGGCAGTTCGGCAGACGGATAGACGATTATTCCTTTAAAGCGAGAGGCTCGGGAAAAAGCGGTCTGATGGGAGTCAGCCGCCCCGGGCAGGAAATTTTGGAGAGAAGTGCCTGCCGGATTGAGGAGAAGACAGGGGATGTCTGCGTGCGCATGGAAATCGGGTTTCCGGCAAACGGCAGAACCGTCAATGCGGGGGAGCTGAAAAAGATTTTATTTGGATTTCTGCCGGAGTGCGTGGAAAAGTCGCTGTTTTATCAATCCCATTCTGCAGAAAAGCTGAAACAGAACGCAGATTTGTCGGACGATCAGCAGTATATTCGGGAAACACTAAAAGAGCGGGATTTGGTAGTATTTGTGGCAAACGGCGCCGTACTGCCAAGGGAGTCCGGCGTATCGGACAGGCCGATGAAGGGAGCCGTGGCATTTGTTTCGCCCAAAACACTGGAAATTACGATGAAGCTGCCCCACAGGGGAGAACTTAAGGGTATGGGAATCCGAAAGGGCATCACCATGATAGCCGGCGGCGGCTATCACGGTAAGTCTACCCTGTTAGAAGCCATAGAGAGAGGCGTTTATAACCATATTGCCGGAGACGGCAGAGAGTATGTCATAACGCAGGATACTGCGGTAAAAATCCGTGCAGAGGACGGCAGGAGCGTTAAAAACGCAGATATTTCCATGTTTATCAGAAATCTGCCCAACGGCAAGGATACAAAGGCATTCTATTCGGAGGACGCCAGCGGAAGTACTTCACAGGCGGCGGGCGTGGTAGAAGCAATGGAAGCGGGAGCGGGGCTTCTGTTAATTGACGAGGACACCAGTGCGACCAATTTCATGATACGGGATGAGCTGATGCAGCGGGTGGTAAACCGCAGCAAGGAGCCCATTATTCCTTTTATAGACAGAGTGCGGGAGCTTTATGAGAACGACGGCATATCCACTGTGCTTGTGGCGGGCAGCTCCGGTTCCTATTTTTTTAAGGCGGACTGCATTATACAGATGGATAACTACCGTCCGGTGGACATAACGGAATTTGCCAAAAAAGAAGCGGAAGCGTTTCGGGCTGCGGCAAAGGAGGCGCCGCCTTATGAACGCCCTTCTTTTGCAAGATGTCCGAAAAGCGACAGGGCGGTATGGGAAAATGACCGTTTGAAGATAAAAACCATGGGACTGGATGGCATTCTGATAAATAAGGAAACCATAGACATGCGCTATGTGGAGCAGCTTGTGGATACGGAGCAGCTTGGCGCGCTTGGCTATCTTTTAAAATATGCCGAGCTTCATCTTTTTGACGGAAAAAGAACCGTCAGGGAGGCGGTAAATATGCTTTCGAAGCTGATAGCGGAAGAAGGGATGGAGGCGGTGTGCGAGGGTACATATCTTCCAATCAATCTGGCTGCGCCCAGAGAGCAGGAAATCTATGCCTGTTTTAACCGATATCGCGGCATGCGATTGTAAAAAAGTGTTGACAATCCTACCACGATACGTTACAATATCATTCGTCGGTGCAGTTTTGTATCGCATGTGTTCGTAGCTCAGTTGGATAGAGCAACGGCCTTCTAAGCCGTGGGTCGGGGGTTCGAATCCCTTCGAGCACAGTCGGAGTCCGAGATTCCGTATATGGTGGGTATAGCGCAGTTGGTTAGCGCGCCAGATTGTGGCTCTGGAGGCCA
>ERZ779622.515-NODE-515-length-22406-cov-8.410854_pt1 | contig 22406 bp, 20 predicted proteins | sample MGYA00514188_ERZ779622 | MGnify/ENA primary metagenome ERZ779622 (study PRJEB29562, sample SAMEA4376702) | mouse gut metagenome | isolation source: Cecum | study: EMG produced TPA metagenomics assembly of the A DSS colitis mouse model was used to assess the... | reverse complement strand
ATGGGCGCGGCCCTCCAGGGCGGCGTGTTCACCGGCGACGTGAAGGACCTGCTGCTGCTGGATGTTACCCCCCTGTCTCTGGGCATCGAGACCGCCGGCGGTGTGATGACCAAGATCATCGACCGCAACACCACCATCCCCGCCCACGGCAGCCAGGTGTTCACCACCTACTCCGACAACCAGACCTCCGTGGAGGTCAAGGTGCTCCAGGGCGAGCGTGAGATGGCCCAGTACAACAAGCAGCTGGGCGTGTTCATGCTGGACGGCATCCTGCCCGCCCGCCGGGGCGAGCCCAAGATCGAGGTCACTTTCGATATCGACGCCAACGGCATCGTCAATGTGTCCGCCAAGGACCAGGGCACCGGCCGGGAGCAGCACATCACCATTACCTCCTCCACCAACATGAGCAAGGAGGAGATCGACAAGGCCATGCGGGAGGCCGAGCAGTTCGCCGCCGAGGACAAGAAGGCCCGGGAGGCCGCCGATATCCGCAACAACGGCGACCAGACCGCCTATCAGGTGGAAAAGACCCTGGGCGAGGTGGGCGACAAGCTGCCCGCCGAGGACAAGGCCAAGGTCCAGGCCGCTCTGGACCGGCTGAAGGAGGCCCTGAAGGGGGCCGATATCAACGCCATTAAGGACGCTACCGAGGCGCTGAACAAGGAGTTTGCCGAGGTGGGCTCCAAGCTGTACAGCCAGGCGGGCGGCCAGGCCGGCCCCGATATGGGCGGCGCGGGCTTTACCGGCGCACAGCAGCAGTCCGGCCCCGCCGGCGACGGTGTGGTGGACGCCGACTATGAGGTCATCGACGACGATCAGAAATAATTCTGCACCGGAATGTAGGGGCCGCCGCCCTCGGCGGCCCGCCGAAAACGTGCGGAAAACCTGAAAAACCGGGCCGCCCAGGGGGGCGGCCCCTACGGAGAAAGGCGGGGCCTCTGTGCCCCGCCGCTTTCCGCGCTGAGAGGTGATAACATATGGCAGACCAAAAACGAGATTATTACGAGGTTCTGGGCCTGTCCAAGGGCGCGTCGGAGGAGGAGCTGAAGAAGGCCTACCGCAAGCTGGCCAAGAAGTACCACCCCGACGTGAACCCCGGGGACAAGGACGCGGAGTCCAAGTTCAAGGAAATCAACGAGGCGTACGCCGTCCTGTCCGACCCGGAGAAGAAGGCCCGATACGACCAGTTCGGCTTTGCCGGGGTGGACCCCAGCTATGGCGGGGGCGGAGCGGGCGGCTTCGGCTTCGACATGGGGGACATTGACCTGGGCGACATTTTCGGCTCCTTCTTCGGCGGGGGCTTTGGGGGCGGCTTCGGCGGAGGCGGCTCCAGGCGAAACGGACCCCAGAAGGGGGAGAGCCTGCGGGTCAATCTGGCCCTCACCTTTGAGGAGGCGGCTTTCGGCTGCAGCAAAGAGATTGAGCTGAACCGCACGGAACAGTGCGACGAGTGCCGCGGTTCCGGCTGCGCCGCGGGCACCACCGCCGAGACTTGCCCCGACTGCCGGGGCGCCGGTCAGGTACGCATCCAGCGGGGGGCCGGCGGCTTCGCCTTCTCCACCACCACCACCTGCTCCAAATGCCGGGGCGCCGGCAGGATCATCCACACCCCCTGCAAGAAGTGCGGCGGGGCGGGCAGCGTGAGGAAAAAGCAGCGGGTGTCAGTCACCATCCCGGCTGGCATCGACGACGGCCAGGCCGTCTCCATGCGGGGTCAGGGCAACGCCGGCGTCAACGGCGGCCCCTCCGGCGACCTGCTGGTGCGGGTGCAGATCAAGCCCCACCCCCGGTTCCAGCGGGAGGGCACCACCGTAATGTACGAGTGCCCGGTGAGCTTCTGCCAGGCGGCCCTGGGCGCCGAGCTGGAGATTCCCACCATTGACGGCAAGGTAAAGTACAATCTGCCCGCCGGCACCCAGACGGGCACCACCTTCCGCCTGCGGGGGAAGGGCATCCCCGAGCTGCGCAGCAGCCGCCGGGGCGACCAGTATGTCACCGTCCGGGTGCAGGTGCCCGAGTCCCTCAACGCCGAGCAGAAAGCGGCCCTCCATGCCTTCGCCGCCGCCATGGGCGAGGAGGTCGCCGAAACCGGCTTGAAAGGGCTGTTCGACAAGAAAAAACGAAAAAAATAGTCGGGAAATCAGCCTTGCGTTGTAAGGCTGATTTTTTATAAGCTGAGGCAGGAGCCGGGGAATCGGGAAATTGCCTCTTGCCTTTCTGAGGAGAATAGGTTACAATAAGGTTACAAAGATGACAAAGCAGTTAAAAAACGATGGGCAGGCACATAAGAAGAAGGGCCTGTTTGTTCACAGATTGTACATGGTTTACATATTTACATCATACAGGGACTGTGGTAAACTAAATATTTGAGAGAAAAATTGGCTGAGCTAAGGAGCGGGTCACGCGATGGTACGCTTTATTGATGTACATAAAGAATACGACAACGGCACCAAGGCGCTGAAAGGGGTTAATGTACGCATCGACGACGGGGAGTTCGTCTTTCTGGTGGGACCCTCCGGCTCCGGGAAATCCACGCTGATTAAGCTGATTACCGCGGAGATCGCCCCCACCGAAGGCCGGGTGATGGTAAACGGCTTTAATCTGAATACCATCGCCCCCCGGCAGGTCCCGCTCATGCGCCGCACCCTGGGCATCATCTTTCAGGACTTCCGGCTGATTGAGAAAAAGACGGTATATGAAAATCTGGCCTTCTCCATGCGGGCCATCGGGGCCTCAAACCGGGAGCTGCGCCGGCGCATCCCCTATGTGCTCCAGCTGGTGGGGCTGGACAAGAAGGGCGACCGCTTCCCCGGCCAGCTCTCCGGCGGCGAGCAGCAGCGGGTGGCCATCGCCCGGGCGCTGGTGAACAACCCAAGCATGATTATCGCCGACGAGCCTACGGGAAATCTGGACCCCCAGCGCTCCCTGGAGATTATGATGCTGCTGGAGCGCATCAACGAGCTGGGCACCACCGTGCTGGTGGTCACCCACGAGAAGAATCTGGTCAACCGCTTCACCAAACGGGTGGTGGCCATCGAGAACGGTCGCGTCATCAGCGACGGAACAGGCGGTTACTATCATGGCGAGAAGATTTGACGCGGGATACTACATCAGCGAGGGCTTCCACTCCATCTTTACCCACGGCTTCATGTCCTTCGCCGCGGTGTGTATGATCGTGGCCTGCCTGATTATCATGGGTTCCTTCACTCTGCTGGCGGTGAATCTGGACAACATGCTGGGAGACCTGGAGAACGAGAACGAGATGCTGGTCTACATAGACGACAGCCTCAACGAGGAGCAGGCCAGGGCCCTCCAGCCCAGGCTGGCCCAGGTGGACAACGTGTCTCAGCTCACCTTCGTGACCAGGGAGGCGGCGCTGGAGGACTTCCGGTCCAAGCGGGAGAGCAACGCTGATCTGCTGGACGACCTGCCCGACGACACCCTCAGGGACCGCTACCGGGTCCATGTGGTGGACATCGAGCGGATGGCCCAGACCAAGGAGGCCCTGGAGGCGGTGGAGGGCGTGGCCTGGGTCCGGGCCGCAATTGAAATCGCAGACGGCTTTGTGCTGGTGCGCAATATCGCCACCGGCGTGGCCTTGGCCCTGGTCGGCGTGCTGCTGGTGGTGTCCCTGTTCATCATTGCCAACACCATCAAGCTGGCCACCTTCTACCGCCGGGAGGAGATCGCCATTATGAAGATGTGCGGCGCCACCGACGGCTTTATCGAGTGGCCCTTCGTGGTGGAGGGGATGATTCTGGGGCTGACCGGCGCGTTCATCGCCTTTTTCGTCCAGTGGGGGCTGTATCAGCTGGTGGCCAAGCTGGCCGTCCAGGGCAACGGACTGTCCTTGGTGACCATGATAAGCTACACTTCCATGTCCACCACCATTCTGGCCGTATTCTGCAGCGTGGGCGCCGTTATCGGCGTGGGCGGCTCGCTGCTGGCCATCCGAAAGTTTTTGCAGGTTTGAAACTGAGATAAGGAGGCCGCGATATGAAACGGCAGAAAAAACAGAAAATTTTTATATCCGTCATGGCCGGTTTTTTGGCGCTGTTGATGCTGCTGCCCATTCTGGCGAATATTTTTATCCGGTAGGAGGGAGCGATTGTGAAGAAAAAAAGATATTTCCGCCGGGGACTGAGTCTGCTCCTGGCGCTGGCCCTGTTCCTGCCTCTGGCCGGACGGGAGATGGTGATGGAGAGTTCCGCCGTCACTAAGGCGGAGATCGACGCGCTGAAAGACAAATCCGGCAGTATCGCCTCCCAGAAGAAGGAGATTCAAAGCCAGTTGAAGGCGCTTCAGGCGGACAAGAGCAGCGCCATGAAGAAGAAGCAGCTGCTGGAGGACCAGATCGACCTGACCCGCCAGGAGATATCCAACATCAACGAGCAAATTGCCATGTACGACAAGCTCATCAACGAAAAGACGGTTGAGCTGGAGCAGGCGGAGGCGGACGAGAAGGCTCAGTTCGAGCTGTTCTGCCGGCGCATGCGGTACATGGAGGAACAGGGGGAGGAGACCTCATACTGGGCCATTCTGTTCTCCTCCAGCAGCTTTGCCGAGCTGCTGGACAGCTACATGATGATCGAGGAGATTATCCAGTACGACAACAAGGTGGTGGACGACCTGGTGGCGCTCCAGGAGAAGGTGACCGCCGACAGGACGGAGCTGGAGGAGGCCCAGACTGAGCAGGAGGAGGCCAAGGCCCGGCAGCTGGCCGTCCAGGAGGAGCTGAAGAGCCAGGAGGCGGAGGTGGACAAGCTCATCGCCGAGATCAACGCCCAGGAGGATGTGCTGGAGGAGATGGAGGCGGAGCTGAACAAGGCCGCCAAGGAGCTGGACGCCCAAATCAAGGCCAAGGAGAAGGAGTACGCCGCTCAGATTGCCAAGGTGCCCAGCGAGTCGGGCTACCTGTGGCCGCTGTCCGGCAGCTACAACGTGCTGTCCTCCCTGTTCGGTCCCCGGCTCCACCCCGTGACCCACAAGCCGGGCAACCACTCGGGCATTGACATCCCGGCCCCCTCGGGCACTAAAATCTACGCCGCCAAGAGCGGGGTGGTGATCCATGCCGCCAAGGGCACCGGCGGCTACTGGTCCTATGGCAACTACGTCATCGTCTCCCACAGCGACGGCACCAGTACCCTCTACGCCCACATGAGCCGCATCGGCTGCAAGCAGGGCCAGACGGTGAAGCAGGGAGACGTGATCGGCTACGTGGGCACCACAGGCCGGTCCACCGGCAACCACCTCCATTTTGAGGTCCGCGTGGGTTCCACCCGGAAGGACCCCGTGAACTACTTCAAGGACAAGGCGCTGTACGTGCGCGACAGCGGCAGGCTGGTGTCCATCTGGTAGCGGACAGATAATACAGAACGTCAAACAGGCTCCGCCGCCGCGGGGCCTGTTTGTTGAAAAAACAGGAAAAGAGCGGGAAAAGGAAAATTGGGCTTGATATCTGAGAACTTTTGTTGTAAAATAATTGCGCTGATATTTTAAAAGGTGTATTATGCCCAAATTGCGGAAAGGGGGGAGGTCTGTGGCGGAAAACACTTCTATGGATGGACCCATGGAAAAGCAGCCGCAGGAGCCAGAGGAATACCTGCCTCCTCAGGAGGGAAGCTATTGGGGCAGAGTCCGGTTTTTTAAGCACCTGATTCTTACCGTTCTGGCCCTGGCCATCCTGATCCCCACGACGCTGTCTATCAGATTCGGCATGTCGCTGGGGCAGACAAAGGCCGAGCTGAGGCAGCTGCGGCAGACTGTCAGTACCCAGCCCGCCCCCGTCCCGCCTGCGGGGAGCGGTTCCCAGGCCGCGGGAGACAGCTCCCAGGACCAGGGGAAGGGACAGCGGCTTGAAAACGGCGGTCCGGAGTTTCCGGCCTACCAGGAGCTTTACCCAGACCTGTACGCGCAGCCGGCGGAGCTGAACAGCATCGACCAGGAGAAAACCGTCTACCTTACCTTTGACGACGGACCCTCCGCCCGCACCCCCGAGCTGCTGGCGATCCTGAAGCAGTACGATATCAAGGCCACTTTTTTTGTGATCGGCAGGGAGTCGGAGGAGGCTGAGCAGTGGATGCGGGACATTGTGGCCGACGGCCACACCCTGGGCATCCATACCTACTCCCACGACTACAATAAGATTTATCAGTCGGTGGAGGCCTACCTGGAGGACTTCAACGCCATGTATAAACTCATCCTGGAGGCCACCGGCACCGCGCCCCAGGTGTTCCGCTTTCCGGGCGGCAGCGTCAACGCTTATAACGGCGCCACCTACCGGGACATCATCAGCGAGATGGTGCGCCGGGGCTTCGTCTACTTCGACTGGAACCGGATGTCGGGAGACGCGGTGCGGGGTAATGTGCCCTCCGAAACTCTGGTGGAAAACGCCCTGGACCGGGCGGACAGCATGAGACGGGTGATCCTCCTGATGCACGACAGCGCCCGCTTCACCAACGTGGTGGAGGCTCTGCCCCAGATCATTGAGGGCTATCAGGAGGCTGGCTTCAGCTTCGCGGCGCTGACCCCGGAGGTCAAACCTGTGATATACAGCTACCCAGAATAAAAAGGAGAAGAATAATTATGGGATTAAGAGATAATTTCAGACAGGCCGCAAAAGAGCTTATGGACGGCCCGGAGGCTGCCCGCCCACGGAGCTACCCTCAGCCCAGGCCCGAACCAATTCAGGAGGAGACGCCTATGTTTGTGCCGGAACCTACCCCCGCCTCTACCCCCGCGCCCGCCTATGCGCCGGAGCCGGAACCCGCCTATGTGCCGGAGCCTCCCCGCGCGCCAGATCCTTTCTTCAGCCGGAGCTATGAGCCCGCCGCGCCCCAGGAGCTTACCACCATCATCGCGCCGGGCACCATTATCCGGGGCTCGGTGGAGAGCGATACCAGCATGGAGCTGTACGGCGAGGTTCAGGGCGATATCGTCACCACCAAGGACCTGAAGCTGAAAGGTAAAATTCAGGGCAACGCCGCCGGCTGCAATGTGGAGCTGTACAGCATCCATATGGTTGGCAACATCACCGCCTCCGGTACCGCAATGCTGGACTCCGAGTCTGAGGTGGAGGGCGATGTGACAGCCGAGTCTCTGGTGCTGAACGGCAAAATCCAGGGCGATGTTCAGGTGTCCAAGCGTCTGTCCCTGGAGGGCAGCGCTACCATCGTCGGCCGGGTGGCCGCCGAGCGCCTGTCCGTGGATGAGGGCGCCGTCATCCAGGGCGAGATTTTGATTGGCAAGAGCGTGCTGCCCCCCAAGCAGCAGCCCGCCTACCCGACGCCCGTCCGTCCCGCGGCCCCGCCCCAGGCGGTCCGGCCCGCCATGCCTGCGGCGCCCCCGGCGCAGCCCCGTCCCGCGATGCCCCGTCCCGCGGCGGCCAAACCCCCCGTAACCGCCCCCAAGGCTCCAGCCGCCCCCAAAGCGGCGGCCAAGCCTGCGGAGAAGGACGCTGAAGAGAAGAAAGACAGCTGAAAATTGCGAAAGCGTCCTCAAAAAAGAGGGCGCTTTTCTGTGCTGTGGGATTTTTCTAAAAATAAGGATTGATTAAATGGGGAGAATATAGTACAATGGCTTTCAGATTTTGTTCCGCCTCGGCGCGGAGCAAGACCGCACTAGTCGGGGAGATAGCGGTGCCCTGTACCCGCAATCCGCTGTAGCGGGGATGAATCCCGGCCCCCGGACGTGTGGATGTGCCGTCCGCCCTGGATAAGCAGTGATGACAGACCGGTCCCGCGCAACGTGGCTGGCGTGAACCGTGTCAGGCGGGGAACCGAGCAGCACTAAGCGTTTGGACGCGTGTGCCGCGGGGTTGCTGGTCTTGAGCCGGCTGTCCGGGTAACGGGTATGTCCCGCGCTTCAAAGGCCGGTGTGCGGTCTTGCTGCGCGCCTTGTTGAAGCAAAGTCCTTTTCACTCGGGACCGCCGCCGGAGGCGACGATCCCTCATCGCATTCCCTTGCGTCTCCTCTCCAAACGCGATCCGCTTGCCCGCGAGGGGTACGCCGCATCCGTAAGGCGGCAAAGCCGCTAACGGCTGCGCAGGCGTTGGGCTCGCGTTTAGGCGGCGGCTCCGCCGCCGTTTTTTTGACGACCCCTGAAAGCGTGAGGTGAACAGAAAATGTATCAGGCGCTGTACCGCAAGTGGCGGCCCAGGACGTTCGACGACGTGGTGGGTCAGGAGCACATCACCGATACCCTGAAACGCCAGGTGGCGGCGGGGCGGCTGTCCCACGCCTATCTGTTCACCGGCACCCGGGGCACCGGCAAGACCACCTGCGCCAAAATTCTGGCCCGGGCGGTGAACTGCCGGGACCCCCAGGAAGGCAACCCCTGCAACCAGTGCCCGGCCTGTCTGGGTATTGAGAACGGCTCCATTCTGGACGTGCTGGAGCTGGACGCCGCCTCCAACAACGGGGTGGACCAGGTCCGTGCCCTTCGGGACGAGGCGGTGTACACCCCCGCCGCTGTGGCGAAGCGGGTGTATATTGTGGACGAGGTCCACATGCTGTCGGTGGCCGCGTTCAACGCCCTGTTAAAAATTCTGGAGGAGCCGCCCCCCCATCTGCTGTTCATTCTGGCCACCACCGAGCTGCACAAGGTGCCCGCCACCATCAAGAGCCGGTGCCAGCAGTTCGCCTTCAAGCGCATCCTTCCCATGCAGATTACCCGGCGGCTGGAGTATGTGGCCCAGCAGGAGGGCATCCCCCTGACCCGCGAGGGGGCGGCCTTGCTGGCCAGGCTGGCCGACGGCGGCATGCGGGACGCCCTGTCTTTGCTGGATCAGTGCGCCGGAGGGAAGGACAATCTGGACGAGCAGGCCGTGCTGGACACCTTGGGTCTGGCGGGCAGCGTGGAGACCGCCGCTCTGATGGAGCGTCTGGCCGGCCGGGACACCGCCGGGGCGCTGGACACCCTGGCCCGCCTCTACGCGGGCGGCAAGGACGTGGGAGCGGTGCTGGGGGAGCTGTCCGCCCTGGCCCGAGACCTGCTTCTGCGGAAAACCGCTCCACAGGGGGGCGCTTCCCTGATGGCCGGGGGGTACGACGAGGCCACGCTGCGCCGCCTGGGGGAGAAGCTGTCCGCCCAGCGGCTGCTGCAGATGCTTACCCAGCTCCAGGCCACCGGGGCCGATCTGCCCCGCAGCGCCAACCGCCGTACCGACGCGGAGCTGTGCCTGATCCGTCTCAGCGATGAGGGGCTGGACGAGTCCTTCGCCGGGCTGTCCGCGCGGATTGCCCGGCTGGAGGAGAAGATAGCCCAGGGGGCCTTGGCCGCACCCGTCTCCCCCCCTTCGGTGCAGCCTGAGCGGCCCGCCCCAGCGGAGGACATCCCCCCCTGGGAAGAGGAAAGGCCGCCCTTGCCCGATGAGCCTCCGGAAGAGGCGGGGTTTGTCTTTGATGCGCCTGCGCCGCCGGCTGCCCCTGTGGGACCCGGCCACTTGGGCGGGTCAATCTCAATTCCCGCCCCGTCCCCGGCACAGAATGGCCCGCCGAGGCCGTCGGTCTCCACAGGCGACAGCGCCTTCTGGCCCTCCTTCGCCGCGGGACTGAAGGGGAAGGTGCCCCCCACGGTGATGCCCTATCTGAACAACCCGGCCAAGGTGGCCGGCGTGTGGAAGAACGGTAAGCTGACGTTGTGGGTGGACAGCGAGTTTACCCGCTCCATGCTCAATAAGCCGGCGGTGCTGGAGAAGCTGGCCCGGGCGGCGGCGGATACCTTCGGCGGACAGCCGCAGGTGAGCGTGGTCACCGGCACGCCTCCCCCGGCAGAGCCGGCTGCGTCCGCCCCGGCCCCCGGAGCGGAGAGGGACCCTCTGGACGATCTGCTGTCCTTCGGCGGACAGTTTGACAACATTACCATTCAGTAAAGGAGTTTTTGTTATGGCAAAGGGATACGGTCGGGGTATGCCCGGCATGGGCGGCGGCATGAATATGAATATGCTTAAGCAGGCCCAGAAGATGCAGCAGGACATGCTGCGGATGCAGCAGGAGCTCCAGGAGAAGGAGTACCAGGCCGCCTCCGGCGGGGGCGTCGTCACCGCCGCCGTCAACGGGAAGCACGAGCTGAAAGCGCTGACCATTGACCCGGAGGCGGTGGACCCAGACGACGTGGAGATGCTTCAGGACATGATCGTGGCCGCCGTCAACGAGGCCATGCGCGCCGCCGACGCCGACGCCGCCAGCACCATGCAGTCCATTACCGGCGGGCTGAACCTGGGCGGACTGGGGCTGTAAAATCAAATATTCGATACGGAGAGCTGCCATTGAGGGACAGCTCTCTTTTTTATGCCCGGACGCCGAAAAGATTTTGGGGCCGCCCGCGAGATGTTGTACCGGGACGTACAACAATTCCCCTGTAACGCCCAGGGATGAGGGCGTATGAAGGGGGGTGAGAAGAAAATGTTTGTGGTATGCGGACAAGACCCGGCTGGACATACGTCACAGAGAGCCCGTTGCCAGCGGCTCGGAGAATGTGTACCAGCTTGCCAGGAAGAACGACCTGTGCTATATCATGAAGCAGTAAAGGTGGGATATCGTGTACAACAACTGCAGCGACTGCCCGGTACTTCCCCGTGTGGAGGCGCTGGAGGAGGCCAACAGACAGCACGGGCGAGCCCATGAAGGGATGTATGACCGCATCCGGGCACTGGAGACGGAAAACGCAGTCCAGAACGCCCACTGGGAGAATGTGGACGGCAAGCTGGACGAGCTGACCGCCATGGTCCGGGACCTGACCGGTAAGGCGGGGAAGCGGTGGGACAAGGCGGTGGAGACGGTCCTGGCGGCTGCCGTCACCGGCTTGGTGTGCTTTCTGCTGGGGAGGCTGGGCCTGTGAAGAAGCTGCTGAATAGGCTTCGGGCAATCCCCCACCTGTTTGCCAAGGGGATGGTGCTGTGGTGTGTGATCTGCGGCACCGCCGCCTCCGCCTACGCCATGCGCATCCTGTCCAGGACCGGCCACGACCCCGCCCCGCTGCTGGAGGTAATTCTGGCCTTCTTCGGCGGGGAGCTGCTGCTGATGTGTCTGAAAACGGTGCTGAACGGGACCAAGAAAAGAAAGGATGACAGCGAGTGAACAGAAGAGTCGAGGACGAATGGGCACTTTATGAAAGGGGAGACAGCCAATGAATGATATTATCCTTAAACGGATCGGAGCGCTCATGAGCGTCAAGTCCCTGGTGACGCTGGCGCTCACCGGCGTGTTCGCCTTTATGGCGTGCGCCGGGAAGATCAGCCAGGACTTCATGACCATCTACGCCGTGATTATCGCCTTCTACTTCGGCACCCAGAGCCAGAAGGTGCAGGACGTAATGGACCAGCAGGACGGTGATAAGGCATGATGACCGCACAGGAGCTGACCGACCGCTGCGTGGATATTGCGGAGCACGATAAGACCCTCTATGTGATGGGCTGCTTCGGGGCGCCCATGACCGCCGCCAACAAAAAGCGGTACACCAAGAACCACGAGTACAATAAGGCGGCCGCCCGTACTAAGATGATTAACGCCGCCGCGGAGGACACCTTCGGCTTCGACTGTGTGAACCTCATCAAGGGTGTGCTGTGGGGGTGGGTTGGGGACCTCTCCGCCCAGTACGGCGGGGCGAAGTACGGCTCCAACGGTGTGCCCGACGTGAGCGCCGACGGGATGATCCGGCTGTGCAAGAGCGTGACCGATGACTTCCGGGAGATCGTCCCTGGGGCGGCGGTGTGGATGCCGGGGCATATCGGGCTGTACATTGGGGAGGGTCTGACCGTAGAGTGTACGCCCAAGTGGGCCAACAGGGTGCAGATTACCGCCGTGGGCAACATCGGGAAAAAGGCTGGGTACAACACCCGGACCTGGAAGAAGTGGGGCCTGCTGCCCTACGTGAGCTATGAGGAGGTAGAAACCGTGACATACGAACAGTGGAAGGAATTTATGGACCGCTACCGCAAGGAGCTGGGCGAGAAGGACGCCCCCGCCTGGGCGCAGAACACCGGCGAGTGGGACGCGGCCAAGCAGGAGGGCATCTCCGATGGCAGGCGGCCCCAGGACCTGGTGACCCGGGCCGAGTGTGCCGCCATGGTGCTGAGGAGACGGAATTGATGAAACGAAAGAGCGAAAAATTAAAGGCTTCTTAATATTTTCCCACTTGCGATTTAAACTGTCTGTGTTATGCTATTATCCGGAAACAAAAATCCGGATTTTATTCCCATCCGGGCGGGACCGGGTTTAAGCGACGGAAGGAGAGGCCGCATGTACACCATCCTGATCTGTGACGACGACAGAGATATTGTCTCCGCGCTGGACATCTATCTCACCAGCGAGGGCTATCAGACCATCAAGGCCTACAACGGCCGGGAGGCCGTCCGGGCGGCGGAGACCCACGAGATACACCTGATCCTCATGGACGTAATGATGCCTGAGCTGGACGGCATCCGAGCCACGGCCAAGCTGCGGGAGGGGAGCAACGTGCCCATCATCCTGCTCACCGCCAAGAGCGAGGACACGGACAAGATTCTGGGGTTGAACATCGGTGCGGACGACTACATCACCAAGCCCTTCAACCCCCTGGAGGTCATCGCCCGGGTGAAATCCCAGCTGCGGCGGTACACCGCCCTGGGCGGGGCGGAGAAGGCCCCTGGCCTCATTACCGCCGGGCCCATCGCGATGGACGACGGAGCCAAGGTGGTCACTGTGGACGGGGAGCCCATCAGCCTTACCCCCATCGAGTACAATATCCTCAAGCTGCTGCTGTCCCACCCGGGTCAGGTGTTCTCTTCCGCCCAAATTTATGAGCAGGTGTGGAACGACCCGGCCTACGGCTCGGAGAACACGGTGGCCGTCCACATCCGCCATCTGCGGGAGAAGATCGAGATCAACCCCGCTGAACCCCGGTATCTCAAGGTGGTCTGGGGCCTGGGCTACAAGATCGAGAAGGGGGCGTAGTCATGAAGAAGCTGCAAAGCAGCGCTGTCGCCAAGGTGTGCGCCTGGGTCGTCCTGCTGGCCGCCGCCCTGGGTGCGGGGGTATTCGGAGTGCGGGCGGTGCTCAGCTTCCAATCCGTGGCAAATGACAGCTGGCAGTACAGCAGACAGTTTTCCAATGTTCTGGACAGCTGCCGGCGGGAGCTGGTGGACGGTGTCTATCTCTCCTGGCAGCTGGACGCTTTGGAACAGCAGATCGCCGCCGGCAATGCCAACGCCACCCTCCGGGCCGACGCCGAGGCCCTTCGGGAGAGTGAGGCCGCCATTGAGGAGCGCTTCTTCCGGGACAGCACCTGGTTTCGCTTCAGGCTGATGGACAGCGAGACTGGGGGGGTGCTGGGCACCAATCTGGCGGAGGGAGAGTCCATGTTCCGGGCGGTGAAGGATATTCACCACTACACCTTTGAGCTGTCGGAGGAGTCCTGGCTCGAGTACGGCTATTATGATCCCAGCGCCTACGGCTACAATACCGCACCCAGCGGCCAGGCGGGCCAGAATGCCGGTGCTGAGGCTGACCCTGCCCCTATGAAGCTGGTGCTGGAGTACGGCGTGCCCGAGGATATTGAGACCGGCTCTATTGATGACGAGTTCTACCGTATCTGGGTGACCTGGATAAATGAACGGGCTTTCTTTGACCACTACCTCACCGGCTTTCTGAATCTGGGGGCGCTCACCCTGCTGGCACTGATATGGATTCTCTGGACCGCCGGGCACAAGAAGGGCGCGGAGGGGATCGTCATCACCTGGCAGGAGCGGATTTTCTTCGACCTGTACGCGGTTGTCATGATTACCGCTGTTGTGGCGCTGGTTTTCTGTACGGTCGGGCTGGCAGAGCAGCTCTATTGGAGCTCTTCCAGCGTGTACGCCGCCCAAAATGAGGACTTCACTACCTTCTTCGACCTGGGCGTCCTGGGGGCAGGGGCTGTCTTTGCCGCCGGCGTGGGCTGCGGCGCGCTGCTCCTGCGGACCTTTACCGTCCGGCTCAAGGCCCGCTGCCTGGGAAAAACCACCCTGCTGTGCAGGGTGGCCGCATGGACGGTGAGGACCGTCCATGACTTTGTTCGCTTCCTGCCCTTCACCTGGAAGCTGGTGCTGGGCTTCGGAGCCTATGTGATCTTCGCCTTCTGGCTGATTACGGTGGGGAGGTATGACGGCGCCTTTATGCTGATGTATTTCTTTCTGCAGCTGGCCTTGCTGCTGTTCCTGTCCTGGTGGGCCTACGGCTATTACCGCCTGCGCCAGGGCACCAAGACCATCGCCGGGGGCGACCTGGAGTATCAGATCGACACCCGCCGCATGCCCTACGACCTGCGCCTGCAGGCGGAGGACCTGAACAATATCTCCGCCGGGCTGTCGGCGGCGGTGGACGAGAAGATGAAAAGCGAGCGGTTTAAGGCCGAGCTCATCACTAATGTCTCCCACGACCTGAAAACTCCGCTGACCTCCATCATCAACTATGTGGACCTGCTCAAGACCACCGCCCAGACCGACCCCAAGGCGGCGGAGTATATCGAGGTGCTGGACCGGAAGTCACAGCGGCTGAAAAAGCTCACCGAGGACCTGGTGGAGGCCTCCAAGGCGTCCACGGGGGTGCTGTCGGTAAACCGGGAGAAGATCGGCATGGGCCAGCTCATCGACCAGGCCATGGGCGAGTGGGAGGAGAAGCTGACCGGCCGCAAGCTCACCCTGGTGACCAGCCTGCCTGAGGGGGAGACCTGGGTGTATGCCGACGGGCGGCACCTGTGGCGGGTGATCGACAATCTGCTGTCCAACTGCGCCAAGTACGCCATGGAGGGCACCCGGGTCTATCTGGACCTGGAGCGGGGGAAGGGACAGGTGGCCCTGTCGGTGAAAAATATCTCCCGGGAGCCGCTGAACGTTCCGGCCGAGCGGCTGATGGAGCGCTTTGTCCGGGGGGAGGAGTCCCGGTCCACCGAGGGGTCCGGGCTGGGGCTGTCCATTGCCCGGTCCCTCACCGAGCTCCAGGGAGGAACCTTCGAGCTGGCCGTGGACGGCGACCTGTTCAAGTCCATCGTCACCTTGCCCCAGGCGAATTGACCACATTGACCTTTGACCGCTCACTCCGAAGGGGGTGGGCGGTTTTTTGACACCAAGAAAAATTGCAAAAAGCTATGGCTTTTTTCAGGAATTGTGGTATGATGATAAATACCACCCGTATGTAGTGGATTTGATGCTGGAGGGAGGGCGGAGGCCGTGGGCAGAAGGTGGACCTTTCTGGGAATGACGCTGGTTATGGCGGCGCTGCTCAGCGGCTGCCTGTTCCGCTCTCCAGACGATCTGTACCGCCAGCCGGAGAAGTCGCCGGGCTATGAGCAGCTCAACGCGGCCATCCGGGCGGTGCGCACCGGACTGGAGACGGAATTTGCCGTCCGGGTGGAGGACGTGACCATCATAGCGGGGGACAACACCGCCAATATCCAGCTTCAGGACCTGGACGGGGACGGCCGGCGGGAGAGCGCGGTCACCTTTTTCCGGGTGCCAGGCATTGAGAAGCCCATCAAGATATACATTTTCTCCCAGATTGGAGAGGAGTACGTGCCCACCGGCGTGGTGGAGGGAGAAGGCAGCGCCATCTACGCCATCGACTATGCCCAGATTAACGGGGAGGGCCGCAAGGAGGTGGCCGTCAACTGGCAGATCAGCTCGGGCGCCTATCAGCTGGGGGTGTATACCCTGGACGATATCGACCTGCCCGGGGCGGGCCTGGACGAGGAGGCCCTGGCCGCGGTGAAGGCCATGACCCGCCCCGGCCTGACGGGCACCGAGCGGCTGCTGACCCGGTGCAGCGTGGCCACCGATGGCTCCAGCGGCTGCCGCCTGCTGGATATAGACAAAGACACGCGCATCGAGGTGTTGGTTACCCGGATGGACGCCGGCGGGCCGGTGAGCCAGGTGGAAATCTACGGCTGGGTGGACGGGGCGATGGCCTCCTTGGGGGTGGCTGACCTGTCCGCCGGCATCAGCGCCATCAACCGTGTCCGTACCAGCTATCTGGCCGGCGGCTATAACCAGCCCGCGCTCTATGTCACCAGCACCCTGGCCGAGGGAGGACGGGCCATCGACGTGGTGGCCTGGCTGAACGGCCAGCTGACCAATGTGTCCATGGGGGATGAAGGGGTCAGCCGGGAGGTCATCCAGGGCTACACCGATATTAACCCCACTGACATCAACCGGGACTCGGTGGCGGAGCTGCCCTCGCCCTATCCGCTGCCCAGCTACGGAGAGAGCCCCTCCAGCAACTTCTGGCTCATCGACTGGGTGCAGTATGACGAGCGGGGCCGGCGCAACCACGTGCTTACCACCTACCACAATGTGAGCGACGGCTGGTATCTCACCATTCCCGAAAGCTGGCGGGACCGGATCACCATTTCCCGCAACGACCAGGTCACCGGCCGGCGCGAGGTGGTGTTCTCCCACTGGAGAGGAGAGGACAAGGAGCCGGAGCCCTTCCTGTCTGTCTATCGGGTGTCCAGCAGCCGCAGCTCCGATCTGGAGGAGGACGGCTGGCTGGTGCTCCGGGAGGAGGAGAATATCATCTACGCCGCCCGCTTCCACGAGGGCGGCTGGGACAGCGGCCTGGAGGAGATGGACCTGCTGGAGCGGTTCGACACCATACGGAGAAGCTGGTACAGCGAGTAGGGGGCGGCCTCCGCGCCTCCCCGCGGGCCTGATCCCGCCGCTGTGTTGTCGGGGCGGCACAGAGACCGACCCCTACAGGAATATTTGGGTGAAAAAGAGGGGAAATCATGCGCAAGGTATTGGTCCTGGAGGACGAGGAAAATATCCGCAGCTTTGTGGTCATCAACCTGAAGCGGGCGGGCTATCAGACGGTGGAGGCGGGCACCGGCGAGGAGGCCCTGGAGGCCGTCCGGGACAACCCGGACATCAAGGTGGCCTTGCTGGATATCATGCTGCCCGGCATCGACGGCTTTGAGGTGTGCCGCCGCCTGCGGGCCATGGACAATAAAATCGGCATTATCATGCTCACCGCCCGCACCCAGGAGATGGACAAGGTCACCGGCCTGATGACCGGGGCGGACGACTATGTGACCAAGCCCTTTTCACCGGCGGAACTCACCGCCCGGGTGGACGCCCTCTTCCGCCGCACCGGCGGGGACGAGGCGGCTCTCTCCCCCGACGAGATCAGCGATCCGCCCTTCCTGCTCAACACCCGCAACCGCACCCTGGAGAAAAACGGCCAGCGGGTCAAGCTTACCCAGGTGGAGTACTCCATCGTCAAGCTGTTTATGGAGAACCCTGGCAAGGCCCTGTCCCGGGAGGAAATCTTGGATACCGTCTGGGGCAAGGACTACTTCGGTGAGCTGAAGATTGTGGATGTGAACATCCGCCGCCTGCGCATTAAAATCGAGGACAACGCCCAGAAGCCCACCTTTGTCAATACGGTGTGGGGCTACGGATATAAGTGGGGGAGCTGAAACGCTGAGATGATTCGGGCGTTGTCCAGGGTCCCCGCAAAGCGGGGTGGCCGGCAGGCCGAAAATTCGGAGCGAAGCGGAGAATTTCCGCAGGCGGAATTTATTTCCGCCGAGGATTATAAAGAAGAAAAGGGCTCCCACAGGGCCTGCCCTGTGGGAAACCAACGCCCAGAAGCCCACCTTTGTCAATACGGTGTGGGGCTACGGATATAAGTGGGGGAGCTGAAAGGCTTGCCGCCCGCAGACGGGACAGAGTGATGAAAGGCAGGTGAGGGGACAATGGCCAAGCCCACAAGATTACAGGATCAGGTCAAGATCCGGGGCATCCGTCGCCGGTGGCTGGTAAACAGCGTGGCCATTGTGCTGCTGATCCTGGCTTTGGCCGTTGGGGCCTTTGCGGCCATGCTCCACAGCTATTACTACGGCGGCACGGAGGACGATCTGGAGCGCAAGGCCACCTCCTCCGCCAACGGTTTCCGCATGTACACCCGCTCCGACTACCGGGCGGCCGCCCAGCAGACGGTGAGCAGCTATGAGGACAAGAGCCGGCTGGAGCTGCAGTTCCTGGACACCACCGGCGCGGTGCTCTACTCGGGCAACGACCTCACCGCCGGCTCCACTCCCAGCACCCCGGATATCCAGAAGGCCATGAACGAGCGGACGGCCAGCCCCTGGCGGGGGCGGGACCCGGACACCGGGGAGCGCATCCTGGCCGCCTCCAGCCCGGTGATCTACCAGGGAGAGGTGGTGGGGGTCATCCGCTATGTCACCTCCCTGTCCGGCATCGACCGGCAGTATGTGTTTACCATGACGGTCATTGCCGCCATCGCCCTGGCCATCTTTGCGATGGTGTATTTTTCCAACCTCTATTTCGTCCGCTCCATCGTGGAGCCTCTGGCCGGCATCACCGAGATCGCCCGGGTCATCGCCGACGGCAGCTACGGGGTGCAGATCGAAAAAAAGTTTGACGACGAGATCGGCGAGCTGACCGACGCCATCAACGATATGTCCATCAAGATTGCTCAGGCGGAAAAGACCCAGAGCGAGTTCATCTCCTCTGTCTCCCACGAGCTGCGCACCCCGCTGACAGCCATTACCGGCTGGGCGGAGACCATCCAGAACGGCGAGTGCCGCTCAGGCGCCGATATCAAGAAGGGCATGGGCATCATCGTGTCCGAGGCCAAGCGGCTGAGCAGCATGGTAGAGGAGCTGCTGGAGTTTTCCCGCATGGAGGACGGCCGCTTCACTTTGTCGGTGGAGCCGCTGGACCTGAAGGCCGAGCTGGAGGACGCCGTCTACACTTACACCGAGTTCTTTCGCAAGGAGGGCATCACTCTGGAGTACCAGGACGGCCCGGAGGAGATGCTGCCTATCTCCGGCGACCCCCAGCGGCTGAGGCAGGTGTTCTGCAATCTGCTGGACAACGCCGCCAAGCACGGCGGGTCGGGCAAGCGGATTCTGGTCACCCTCTTCCAGGAGGGGGGCGAGGCCGTCATCCGAATCAGGGACTACGGCCCGGGCGCCCCGGAGGAGGAGCTGCCCTTCCTGAAAAACAAGTTTTACAAGGGCAGCTCCAAGGCCCGCGGCTCCGGCATCGGCCTGGCCGTGTGTGAAGAGATCATCACCCGCCACGAGGGAACGCTGGAGGTGGGCAATGCCGAGGGCGGCGGCTTCCAGGTGACCATCCGCCTGCCCGTTGAAAACTGACGGCGAGTCTGATAAAATAAGCTTTAAGCCTCCCTCAGAGAGGGATCGCGGAATTGAAAGACCATAAGGAGAACCCAAATGTCCAAGCAAAATTGTGAATGCCCCAAATTCAAAACCATGTGCGGGGGACAGGCCCTCATTGAGGGGATTATGATGCGCGGCCCCAAAAAGCAGGCCGTGGTGGTCCGCAGGAGCGACGGCGAGCTGGAGATTCAGGAGAAGGAGCTCAAGTTCATCAAGGATCGATACCCCATCCTGGGCTGGCCGCTGATCCGGGGGGTGGTGAACTTTGCCGACTCCATGTACAACGGCGTTACTGCCCTGATGTACTCCGCCGAATTCTTCCCTGAGGACGGGGAGGAGGAAGAGGAACCCTCCAAATTTGAGGCCTGGCTCAACAACAAGCTGGGCAGCGAGAAATTTACTGTTCTCATCACCACCCTGGCAGTACTTTTGGGCGTCGCCATGTCTATCGGGCTGTTTTTCTTTCTGCCCACCTTGCTGGGCGGGGTGGTCAATGTGGTGCTTCCGGGCAACATGCTGGTCCGGAATCTGGCGGAGAGCTTTTTGAAAATTCTCATTTTTGTGACCTACCTGGCCCTGTGCTCCCACATGGGGGAGATGAAGAGGGTCTTTTCCTACCACGGGGCGGAGCACAAGACCATTTTCTGCTATGAGGCCGGCCTGCCCCTCACGGTGGAGAACGTGCGCTTACAGCCCCGGCACCATCCCCGGTGCGGGACCAGCTTTCTGTTCATGGTGATCGCCATTTCCATCCTGGTGGCCACCGTGGTCTTTGCCGTCTGGCCGGTGTACAATGTGATTCTGCGCTTTCTGGCCCACTTGGCCATGCTGCCCCTCATTGTAGGGATCAGCTATGAGATCAACCGCTGGGCCGGCCGCCACGATGGGCCCGTTACCCGGTTTTTTACCGCGCCGGGGCTGTGGCTGCAAAACTTTACCACCTTTGAACCCGACGACTCTATGATCGAGGTAGGAATCAAGGCCCTGGAGCTGGTGCTGCCCGAGGTCAAGGGCGAGGATGAATGGTAGCGTCGCCGCAAGCTCCATTTCTTTCGCTTTGCCCTGTCGGGCAAAGCTCGCGCATTCCGCTGCTCCTCCCTTCCGCACGCGACCCGCTGGGCTCGCGTGCGGGACGCCGCCCTTCGGGCGGCGGGGATCCCTCTAAATACAACTGGAAGGTGATTACATGGCGACCACCTACAACAACCTGTTCCTGGATACCCGCGCCCGGCTGAAGAAAGCGGGGGTGGAGTCGGCCCAGCTGGAGGCCCGGGAGATCATCTGCTTCGCCGCCGACAAGAGTAGGGAGCAGTTCTACCGGGATATGTCCCTCTATGTCTCCAGAGAGATGGAACAGAGGGTGGAGGACCTGGTGCAGCGCCGTCTGGCCGGAGAGCCGGTAGCCTACATCATCGGGGAGTGGGAGTTCTACGGCCTGTCCCTGGACATCTCCCGGGATGTGCTGATTCCCCGGCTGGACACCGAGCTGCTGGCGGAGCGAGGCATCCTCAAGGCCCGGGAGTCGGGGGAGGGAGCCCGGGTGCTGGACCTGTGCGCCGGCAGCGGCTGCGTGGGCCTGGCCATCGCTTCCAACGCCCCCGAGTGCCGGGTGGTGCTGGGCGAGCTGTCTGAGGGAGCGCTGCGGGTGTGCAAGCAGAACGTCCGCCGCAACGAGCTCAACGCCCGGGTGACCTGCCTGTCGGTCAACGCCCTGGAGAACCCCAGCTCCACCCTGTGGGATTTTGACGCCATCGTGTGCAACCCTCCCTACATACCCACGGTGGACATTGAGGCGCTGGATGTCTCCGTACGGGACTACGAGCCCCGCATGGCCCTGGACGGAGGGAAGGACGGCCTGGACTACTACCGGGCCATCGCCGCCAAATGGAAGCCCGCCCTACGGCTAGGAGGCACCCTGATCTTTGAGGTAGGCGTCGGCCAGGCGGGCGCCGTGGAGGACATTCTGGAGGAGAACGGCTACGAGGAAATCAAGATTCTCCCGGACACCCAGAATATCCTCCGTGTGGTGGAGGGAACGGTCAATAATTGAGGCCGCCGAAGGCGGCCCCCAAAACGGAGCCCAGCGTAGCAGGTCCGTTTTGGAGAGGACGAGCAACGGAGTGGAGCTGATATTCGGCGTGAGCCAAATGGAGCGAAACGAAGTTTGTGAGGACGAAAAAGTCCGGTTTAACGGACATATCAAAGAGTAATTTAAGGGACAGCAAGAGGCCGGATGCACTGAGCCGCCGGCGGGAAAGGATGATTGACATGGCACAGAAGAAACCCATGATCGAGTCGGCCGCGCCGGCCTCCGACAAGAAGAAGGCGCTGGAGACCGCCATGGCCCAGATTGAGCGGACCTACGGCAAGGGCTCCATTATGCGCCTGGGAGAAAACACCGGCGTGGTGGTGGACGCCATCCCCACAGGCTCCCTGTCCCTGGACATCGCCCTGGGCATCGGCGGCGTGCCCAAGGGCCGTATCATCGAGGTCTACGGCCCCGAGTCCTCCGGTAAGACCACTCTGGCCCTGCACATCGTGGCCGAGGCCCAGAAGCGGGGGGGCGAGGTGGCCTTCATTGACGCCGAACATGCCCTGGACCCCAGCTACGCCCGGGCGCTGGGGGTGGACATTGACTCCATGCTCATCTCCCAGCCGGACACCGGCGAGCAGGGCCTGGAAATCTGCGAGGCGCTGGTCCGTTCCGGCGCCATCGACGTGGTGGTGGTGGACTCAGTGGCAGCCCTGACCCCCCGGGCGGAGATCGAGGGCGACATGGGCGACAGCCACGTGGGCCTGCTGGCCCGGCTCATGAGCCAGGCCCTGCGCAAGCTGGCCGGCTCCATCGCCAAGACCAACTGCATCGTCATTTTCATCAACCAGCTTCGGGAGAAGGTGGGGGTGATGTACGGCAATCCGGAGGTGACCACCGGAGGCCGGGCGCTGAAATTCTACGCCTCCGTCCGCATCGACGTACGGAAGATCGAGGCCATCAAGGTGGGTACCGAGCTGATCGGCAACCGCACCCGGGCCAAGATCGTGAAGAACAAGGTGGCCCCCCCTTTCAGGGAGGCGGAGTTTGAAATTCTCTACGGCGAGGGCATCTCCAAGTGGGGCGAGATGGTGGACCTGGCGGTCAAGCTGGATATCATCCAGAAGTCGGGCTCTTGGTTTTCCATGGGCGAGACCCGTATCGGCCAGGGCCGGGACGCCGCCAAGCAGTTTTTGAAGGACAACCCCGACGTGG
>ERZ779622.507-NODE-507-length-22724-cov-5.631788_pt1 | contig 22724 bp, 19 predicted proteins | sample MGYA00514188_ERZ779622 | MGnify/ENA primary metagenome ERZ779622 (study PRJEB29562, sample SAMEA4376702) | mouse gut metagenome | isolation source: Cecum | study: EMG produced TPA metagenomics assembly of the A DSS colitis mouse model was used to assess the... | reverse complement strand
TTGGTGTGGTCTGACACCTGCGTATTGTCCTTACCTGCTGCCCGTAAACGGGCTATTCTTTAGAAGTTTCCCATCGTCAGCTGTTCTCCAGCCCTATCCTCGTCCAACTGGTGCTGGATATACTCCTGTATCTTTTTCGCATTTTTGCCCGCCGTGTCTACGTAATAGCCACGGCACCAGAACTCCCGGTTCCGGTACTTGTACTTTAACTCCGGATACTTCTCATAGATCATTAAGCTGCTCTTCCCTTTCAAGTACCCCATGAAGGTCGATATCGATACCTTTGGCGGTATCTCCACCGGCATATGTACATGGTCTTGGCACACCTCGGCTTCTACTATTTTTATCTTCTTACACTCGCAAAGGATTTTCAGTATTTTTCCTACTTCTACCCTTTTCTCTTTACAGAACACCTTCCTCCTATACTTTGGTGCAAATACTATGTGGTATTTGCAATTCCACTTTGTATGTGATAAACTGTTTTTGACTTCCATTCGGTTGTCCTCCTTTTGGTGTGAGCGCAAGTACTTTGCGCTTTTGAAGCCTGCCAGACCGCAAGTCTATTATACACCAAAAAAGTTTTTCTTTCTTCATCATCGGCAGAAGCCTTCTTTTAAGCCACTCGCCTTGCGAGTGGCTTTCGATAGAAAAAAAGACGGTCGCTTATTTGAGAGGGCTAACCTTCAGCGACCGGCTATGTATTTCCGTGGCGAGAAGATCAGCAACCACCCCTGCTGGCCCTCTCGTTTTTCTTTATTCTGTTGTTGTGTGGGTTCACTTCCTGCCGGAAAGCCAAAACGCTCATTTTAAATCCATGTTTCGTGCTTTCTGAAATTTAGACTTTTAAGACGCAAAAAGCCGCGCCACCGCGCGGTTTTTTGCCCAAATATCTTTTTGGTTTTCCTAGGATGGTGCAGTTAAGCAATCCAAATCCGAACCAGTATTTTTGCTGTCCAGTGCCGCTTTCAGGTCATCAAATGTGATGGTATCCGTCCCGTCCTTGTAATTGAAAGTAATCACCATTTTGTCATCATACAGAAAAATGGCGTTAATAAAAGTGTCTATCAACATTTTCCTGTGAGACTTCTGCCGCACATCCAGCTTGCGGAAACGGTGTAACCAGAAGGTCATAAACTCGGCGCTTACCTTGGGCTTTGCCAGATTCTCGCAAGCAACCTTCGTTTCCAGCTCCTCCTTGACGGCCTCCAATTCCTCCAACCGTCCTTTTATGGACTTGGTGGGGATACCCTGCTGGATAGCGTTCAGCAGATTGTTGATGCCGCTCTCTGCCTCTTTTACCTGCTGCTCATACAGCGGCAGATTCACATTCTCTCTATCCTGCAAGTCCATCAGCATGGAAACGATGGCCTCAATCACCTTATCATCCATTACCATCTTCATAGCTTCACTGATTACCAAATCTTCAATCCAGTCTTTCTTAACCGGCTTTTTATGGCAGTCTGTGCGCTTCTTTTTCACTGATACGCACTTGTAGTAGTGATGAACTTTTCCCATCCGGCTGGTACCGCTCTCGCCGCAGAGATACGCCCCGCAGTAGCCGCAGAACAGCTTCGTTGTCAGCAGATAATCGTCCTCGGCCTTGTGCTGAGCTGGAGCTTTTTTGTTCTTCTCCAGTTTTTCCTGCACCATGTCAAACAGGTCTTGCGGGACGATGGCGGGGATTCCGTCAGGAATGACGGTATCACGATAGCTGTACTCCCCGATATATCTCCGGTTATGGAGTAAATGTCCCACACTGTTATAGCTCATCTTCTGTCCGCGTGTGTTTTTAAGCCCCTGTTCATTCAGCCACTCTCGGATGGAGTGTATTGTCCAGCCCTCATCGTATTTTTTGAAAGTTTCCAGAATAAACGGAGCTGTCAGCGGGTCAATCTGAAAATGCTGCTCATCGTCGATGGTGTAGCCGATGGGAAGGGTGCCGCCGTTATATTTGCATTTCAGCACGTTGTCAGTCATACCGCGAATCACTTTCTCAGATAGGTCGGCGGAATAGTATTCGGCATAGCCTTCGAGTACAGATTCAAGAATAATGCCCTCTACCCCCTCGGAGATTACCTCGGTTGCAGATATACCACCTTGACCCTGTTCTTTTTCAGCGTGGCTTTATATCTGGCGCTGTCGTAGCGGTCGCGTGCAAACCTGTCCAGCTTCTAGGCAATCACCATATCAAAAAGCCGCTTGCCGCTATCCTTAATCATATTCTGGAACTCAGGCCGATTATCTGTCTTGGCGGAAACGGCCCTGTCTATGTAGTGATGTAAAATGGTAATACCGTTCTTCTCTGCAAAAGCAATACACTCGCGTATCTGGCCCTCAATGGATTCTTCTCGCTGGTTATCGGAGGAATAGCGGGCGTAGATGACTGCTTTCATTTTGCGTCCTCCTTCAGCATTTGCCGCAGGGTTTCTTTCAGCCCTGCGTTCATGGGTGATGACGGCTCAGAACACATCTTGATGAACTTGTCCATCTCAGGATAGCTCTGTTCGATTTTAGGTTTGCACTCATAAGCACCGCCATGTGGGTCGTCTGTCCTGCCGAAAATATAATCCAGAGAAACATCGAAGTAATCTGCATACTTGAGCAGCACCTCGTCAGGCACCAAGGATGCGCCGCCGCAGAAAAATCTCCCCCCACAATGCACTGGCATTGCGGGGAAACTATTGCGTGTTCGGGGGCTTGGAGGCGTTGCCCTCAACAAGCGTTTTTGCGTGTGTTATGACACACGCATTGCTTGCCGGTAGTGTTTTATTCACTCATTCGCCGCCGGATGTCATTCAGCCATTCACCTTTGTATTTAAAATACCTCGGTCCTGCAACAGGGTATTTGCTGTTTAACAGTAGTTTTGCTAAAGCAGACAGAGAATAGGTTTGTCCCTCATGTTCAACTATCTTGTCTCCCACAACTTTACAGGTGATTTGTGGATTCGCGGAATATTCAATGACCTCTCCAATTTCAATGCCACACTTGGAGAAAGCAAAAGGTGATAATCTCTCTTTATGCTCGGCTTCGATTTCCTCCGCTTCTTCTGCCGCTGCTTGCTCAGCTTCACTCATCGTTACAAGCTTCAATTTATCTGTGCAGCCATGAATTTCAGCAATAACCTCTAAAATCGAGTAAGCATCTTCCGGTGACATGGCATAGAACTCCCGCACTCGTTTTTTGCCGTCAAAATTCTCAATGGAACGGAGAGCTGGATTCAGATTATCAATAATCGCATGAATTTTTTTGTCGGAGAGCTTAGAATCTACTTCGTAAACAGCATATACACGAAAAGCATACGGGATACACTCACTTCGATTCAATTCCCGAAGCCTCTTGTCGATGTCAGTTGCATAGCCACTCTTGACGAACTGTGGAAATGAAGGGTTGGTCAGTATGTAAATCACTCCATTTTTTCCATAAGTGCCTCCCTTACAAATTCTTGATGACATCCAAAAAGTTGTCCATGGTATATGCACCGTCAAGTCCCAGCTTTTTATCCTTGAACACCATGAAATAACGGTAGTTACTGCCAGCCTGAGCCTGCCACCTGCGGCCCAGTTTCAGTTTGGTTTTGCTGTCGTCGCCATCCAGATAATCGCCTTTCGCTTCCACAAGAATAAGCCTACCTGACTTCGTCATTACCATGAAATCTGGATAGTGATTGATAAACCCATTGATACGGAAGCCCCGGCGGTCGATGATCCTGTGCCACCAGCGGATATTCTTCTGACTGACGATTACATCAATGAGCTGGCGTTCAAAGTCGTTCATATCGTCCCGCTCTGCTTCATAGAGCGAGAGCGGAATGGAATCAATGGTATACGCAGGTGTGATGACGGGCAGCAGTGTATAGCTTTCCCGGCACACAACTTTCCCGCTGTCCAACCATTTATAAAACTGGTTCTCCCTATATGTACCCTCCAGCATTTCAATTTTCTTTTGGATTTTCTTTGCGTAGATAGGAATCGCCGTTTCCATGGCCGCAAGCTCGTCCTCAGTCATATTGCTAACAATGCGGCGCACATAGTCCTCAAGCTCTGTGGCGGCATACCGGTTGCTCCGGTTGAGATTGGCAACAATCATTTTCGTACACTGATCAATTTTCTTTTCCGGCGGGAGAGCGGCGAGGAACTCCCGGATATACTCGCTTTCATCTTTAGCAGTCCGCTTATATTTAGGAATTGCCTCGCCCTCCTCTTGAATATCCACCGTGTACATCTCTCCTGTGGCAAGCTCAAAGCTCACTTGTGCGTCTTGCCCGCTTAGAGAAAAGCCGATAGAAAGGTTTTCCGGCTCCAGCAATTCATACTCGTCTCCAAACAAATCCGGCGTACTATGGAGGAAAAACTGCGGGATACGCACGGTCTGTGCTTCTTCCCGAAACTGCACTTGAATCCCGTTTTGATTAAGCATATCTCCAAGCTCACCTCCAACAAAACCAGAATTCCCGCTTTCTTTCACCTCGTCATTATACTGTTGTGTTTGCTGCTCTGCCTGCTGGATCAACGCTGTAATATCTGAATCCTCTGAAGTTCCCTCTGCCTCCAGCGCTGCTTTGATATCCTGCGTCCGAACATCGTCAAATGTATCGGTGTCCGGTGTCGCAGAATTTTCCGGCAGTTCCGTTTGTGTAAAGGATTCTGCCGGCATCTGCGGCTGCTCACTCTCCGGCTCACCAAGTCGGAAATCCTTGCGGCTAAAGCCTGCCTTGTTCAGTCCCTCCACGATTTTATCCAGTGTTGCGTGAAAGTCCTTGGAACAGGTCAGCACATAGGAGCTGTTCAGCAGCCCGCCTTTATGCTGTTTGGCATAGGGCTGACGCAGAATACGGCCCAGAATCTGCTCCACATCTACCGTAGAGGTTTTGTTGGCAAGAGAGGCAAGGATATACGCAAAGGGGCAGTCCCAGCCCTCTTTCAGCGCGTTGACTGTGATGATATAACGGATTTTACAATCCCAGCTCATTAGGTTTTGCTTACTGATGGTGTCAACTTTGGATGTTTTAATTCCAATCTCATCTTCTGGAATCCCCATATCAATGAGCATTGCCTTGATTTTGTCAAAGGTCTCACTGTCGTCGCTGGTTTTCGGCTGCGCCTGAAACAGAATAATAGGACGGATATATTCGCCACCGCTCTGTTCCTCTGCTACAGCCTGCTTTTCGATCTGATTGCGCAGGCGTAGAGCGTCATTAATAACGCTGTGCCGGTCGTTGCGGTTATATACGACAACGGGCAGCTTGACCATGTTTTCCTTTTTCAGCTCTCTCGCGTCCACATAGGAAATGATGTTACTGCTCTTGCGCGGGGTCGCTGTCAGATCCAGTACAAAGGACGGATTGAGGTTGTTCAGCATTTCCACGCTCAAATCGGAACCGGCATTATGGCTTTCGTCCACAACCACCACAGGGGATAGATGGCGCAGAACCTGAATCAGCGCAGTATCCGGTGTATCGGCCAAAAGCACATCGTCGTCCTTGAAATAATCCGCAAAGGCTTTGAGGTTTCCATTTTCCTGATAGACCTTACGCACATCCTTTTTCTTGCTGTCAATACGTAAAGAACCATAACTCAGGATGCAGACCGTCAGCATTTCCCGCACAGTATCCGGTGAAAACTGCTGACCGTTTAATAACTGCTCTTTGGTGTACACACCCACCCGTCCGCCGAAATCCCTGTCCAACCGCAGGCGATAATCGTGGGTTACATCCGTCAGATTCTTGATGGTCTGCACTAAAATGGGGTCGGATGGAACCAGCCAGACCGCTACTTTTGGCTTGTCCAGCGGCATGGCGTCATAAATGCACTTCAGGGCAGCACAGGCAATAAAGGTCTTACCGCCGCCTGTGGGCACCTTGGTGCAGACATGCGGCACGCCACTGATGGCGTTATTGTACCGCGGCACGCCAAAACCCACGCTGATATCTTGCGCAAACCAGTAGTCCGTCCAAGCGGTGTAAATATTATTGGTGCGGTTGAGACAGTCCAAATAGGAGGACAGGTTTTTCATAACCGACTTTTGATAGTTTTTCAGTTCCATATATCTGCCTCCTTACAGTCTGGTGATGTCGCGGGGGATTTTCTTAAAGGTGATGTGGTATTTCTCCAGTTCCGCATCGCTCAGGGTACAAAGGTCAGCGTAGATCACATAGGCGTCGGCCTGTGTCTTGACGGTATGCAGAAATTCCCGGTCAAGGGTAGTAAGCCGCTCCCGCTCATAGTAGAAATAATAGCCGGTTGCAATATGTGTTCCGAGATAATACGGTTCATCCCCTTTGGCGGGTACAGGGCACTGTTTGGCCTCGGTGAAGTACACATACTCCCGTATTTTCTCCACGCCCACCGATTCATTGAGATTGCCGCCGATGAGCAGCGACTCGCCTAACTCGTAATAGCTGAAATCCCCGCCTGTGCCTGCTACCGCACTCTTACCCTCGCCGTAGCCGTAAATGACACGCTTGACCCGCTCGGCGGTGATGCTGTCCGCATAGTCCATCATCTCAATGAGGATGAATTTGCGGTTGCCGCCGTCCGCTTTGTTCATGTTCAATACGGCGTGGGCGGTGGTGCCGGAACCGGCGAAAGAATCGAGAATGATGGAGTCGGGTGTACAATAAAACCCTAAAAGATATTGAACCAGCTCTGTTGGTTTTGGAAAATCAAATTTGATGTTCATTGCCGCAAGTATATTACTCATATTTTGTGTGCTTCCTAAGTTTGAAAGGACAGATAAAACATGGCTAACAGAATCCCGCCTTTTTATCATCTCGATTGCACCAGTTTTAGTTATTTCAAAAGTGGTAATTTGTCCTTTTGAATCGAGAACCGGATTAAAGTTGTTTGAAATAAAATCTAATAATATGTTTTTTGATGACCAACCGCTTTCAACAACCACTGGCGTAGTAAGTACCCCGTTTTTTATAATTGCTCGTTGATGGTAAAATGGGAAGGCATCATAGCGTTCTTCTATAACAAGCTCATCTACCGCACAAGGGAAGCCGCTTGGTAATTCAATAGATGACATCGGGTTTTTAAATCCGTTTTTTACCAGAGTATTCCTAATCTCATCCTTAAAGACTTTACTCTTATCTGTTACGCTTGGGTCAATACCGTTCGGTAGACCGAGTAACTCCGGCCTCTTTATGTAGCACAAGATATATTCATGGCAATTTTTAATCTTAGCTTGGTTATCAAAATTCCCATCAGAACGCCAGATCATTTGCGCGATAAAACTTTTTCTTCCAAATATCTCATCACATATAAAGCGCAAATGGCTCACTTCATTATCATCTATGCTAATAAAGATTATTCCATCATCAGCCAATAGTTTATTAAGAAATTTAATGCGGGGGTACATCATACATAACCACTTATCATGTCGTGATAAGTCCTCACCCTCATCTCCAACAGTGGCATTTAGCCATGCTCTTATTCTAATATCATCAACATTATCTGAATAAACCCATGCCTTATTCTTTTCGGAACTCTTAGCTGTATTGTATGGTGGATCAATATAGATGCACTTTACACGCCCCTCATACTGGGGAAGGAGGGATTTCAGCGCTTCCAGATTATCCCCGTGGATAATCATGTTCTCGCTTTCGTCGGCGTTGTATGTATACTGCTTTTCCAGCACTTTGTACGGTACATCCAGATGGTGATTGACCACCTTCTCTTTTCCGATCCAGTCAAGCGTCGGCATGGGGTTTGTCCTCCTGTTGTTGAGACTGTTGAACTGAATTTGCATTCATCATTTGCGCAAACAGACCAGCGACTTTTGCTAATTTTACTTGTCCCTGTTGGATCATTTGTTGCTGTTCCATAGTGTCGACCATACCTTTGGGAATATAGGGATTCTGGATTTTATCCCAAGTAACCTGACCTTTATACCCAAGTGCCTTTGCCATTGCTTCGAGTAATTTGTCTTGTGCCGTTTGAATCTGTCTCTTTTGCATATCATTTGGATCCTGAATACAAAGTAAAGTATAATATTCTCCCCACTTTATGCGAACCTCTTTATCGTTTGCAAATACAATATCAATAATATTCAAGGCGCGAGCACTCTCATAAGACCAGCCTACTCGATTCATCATAAGAACTTTGAAAATATCAAGCTTGTCCTTACGCCTTTGACTTCTATCTTGCAGTTTTTGGCCTATTGTTACCGCAGCTATAGGGATTACAATAATCGCAACAATATTTATGACTGTTATAACAACTTCAAAACATGACATTTTCCATTCTCCTTTTCTCTCTTTATAAGCCGCTTTTATCTGAAGTCAACTCCATAATATCATCCATTGTACAGTCAAGGGCGTTACATATTTTGACCAAGACCTCAACTCGCACATCTTCGTTCCGGCCAAGTTTTGCCATCGCGTTAGTGCTGATTTTTGCATTGTGACAGAGCTGAGTTTTTGTCATTTTTCGGTCAATCAGCAACTTCCATAGCTTGTTATAGCATACAGCCATGCTTATTCTCCTCCAATTTCAAGTTGGCATTTTTATTGTACCACAGAGCTCGTCAACATTCCAGATATTCTTGCAAATTTCAAGAGAATCTCTAAGAACGAAAGCCTTGACATATCTGCTATATCGCAGTAAAATATATTTACACGAAAGCAGACGCTTGACAAAGCGCCTGTTTTTTCTATGACACCAAGACATCTTCAAACTGTTAGCCACAATGTATCAGCGCAAAAGAGGATTGCCTTGGGAAGAAGAAAGAAGTTCATAAACAACAGCGGTATCCCGCAGCACGAGGTTGAAACCATCGCAAGGATTCTGCTGCCGGACATTCTCGCCTTTTATGAGAGCGAGGAAGGTCAGCGTGAGTTTGCGGAGTGGAAATTGCAGCAGGATGCGGAAAGACAATATGACAGTACGGCAGGCAAAGCCGCCTAATATGGTAAAAGCGGAGTGGGAAGTCCCACTCCGCTTTTGCGTGTTAATTTATTTTCTTTTTCCTCGGTCCTCGCGGTTTGGATTCAGGCCGCTTGAGTACGCCGTTTCTGAAGTGAGTGTCCTCAAACCGCTCAAAATAAACAAATAATCCGAACCCATCTCCCACAGGGAGGATTTGGTTCGGATTATTTGGGTTTGTGCTTACCATACAAAAAAGATGCCTGTGACCCGCTTGGCCTCAAAAAAAGCTAGTATTTATGCGGGTTTGCGGCACCTCGAAAAACTTGAAACCAAACTATTGCAAAAAAGATGCATATACCTCACTATAGTCATGAAATATCTCTTAACAATTCTTCTATTTCTTCATGTTGAATATCGACCTCCCAGTGTTGAATATCTTTTTCTATTTTTTGGCTATGTTGGAGAAAATCTATTCCAGATAGCATTGGAAGTAATGAACGTAAATAATCGATTTTTCTTTGCATGTCTGGAATAAGACTGCCAGCACCGCTGACCAAAGAACTCTCTAATGGAAGACGCTTAAATAGCTGGTAGTCAGAATTCTGGTGTAAGAACTCATTTAGAGCTTCTCTTCTAAGGTTTTCATTCTGGTCTTCAAGTGCTGAAAAAAGTATGTACATGCGCTGTTCATCTCCGGAAAACTGTTGAATTGTGTGGCGAATCCACAATACATATCTCTCCATAACATCTTCTTTATCTTCCTTGTATGTAAATAAATATCGCAATACTAAAATAGCGGTTTGTGTGCTACTAGCAGAGTTCTCTAGTAAATAGTTTGATATGAAGTCCACATATGTAAAATAGTCATCTTTTTGCCATACAAAAGTGAGCCTAGTCAGTCTAGTATCATACATGTAGTGAAACCTAGTGTTCGATTTCAATAGAAAATCAAGATAAGAAAACAAGAAACTACCATCCGCACTAATAATTTCAGCAAGCAGTTTTCCTTCTTCGTCTGCTCTACCTTCATAGGAAACCAGTTTAAAGTATATATCCTCTAAAAGAACCAAATCAGTTTGGTATAGCTTGACCATCTCTGCTGCATCTGAAGTACGAACATAGAATAGCCACTCGTAGTAAAGGTAAAATACGTACGGAGAATCATTATAATGTTCAGACACTATCTTGCTGGCATCCAACAAAAAGTCTTTGTGCACAACTTCATATTTTTTAATTGCATGTAATGGGCGAGATGGAGCGGATCGTAACGTTTGGCTGGGCCTATCCAAAAAGTGCAACAAATCTTGTGCCCATGAAGGAGTAATCTGCGATTCTGGCAAGCATACATAGAATTCCCACATCCATATATTTTGTTGCGTGAAATTAACTGATTCGATTAAATTTTTAATTTGTTCTGGTGGAATAATTGTAAAAAGTCTTTCAAGAATTTTGTGTGGGTGCCAACAGTATGGGGTGTCAGCCTGCATATATTTTTTTATCACATCAATATATAAGGTGCTCTTAGCCGGTATGGCCTCAAGGGCATATTCTACTCCTTGAATAAGTAGTCTGGCATCTTTATCAATTGTATGTAGGCATTCATTGCATATGTGAAACATATTTTTATATTTTGAAACATCGTATCCTTTAACCATCAAACATACTTGCTCCTTTTTCCATCCCCTCCTCTCTTCGTATTCCTTAAAAACTTGTTTTGGATTCTTATTGTTGAGTACACTAAAGATTTGATATTTTTGTGTATTTAAAAATGGTAAAAGAATGCCTACACCATCGGAGCATATAGTCTCTGAGATATCTTTTATATGTGCTGCAATCACGCAATGATAGAGGTTGCCTGGTGATAGCATGGAGAAAAAAGAGAGTATATGATTGATCTCCCGCTCGACAATCAAATAATCAGTATTATATGTATTCTTTCCGCAATAATCCATGAGTAGGCTCTCGATTTCTTCGTGACACTGACCATTAGCATATATCTTGAACAGTTCTTGTAATAATTTAACACGATATACCATAACATGTTCATCATAAGATAGAGGAAGAGTATACCAAGAAATCGAATGACGCCGTCCAGATTCTATTCTGTCAAAGTTGAGCTTTAAATAATTCTCTGCTATACGCACAAAGAGCAGCAAATTTTGTAACGTGGGATTTTTCTCTGCCAAAAAGCATAATTTATCCGTTACAATCTGCTGCGCAGTATAATCAAATATGTAGGAATCCTTATCAACCCCGAATCGTGACGCAAAAGCACGGTACACCTGCTCAAATAAATCCGGCCTTTTTTGATAATAAAGAATAAGCAAATCTAATGCAGTAGATAACATTTCATGACGTTTAAAGCTACATAATATGGAAATAATAGTGTCACTTATCTCTTTCTCTGTTTCGGATTTTTTGAAATTAAGAGATTGGATATCAAAAGGATGGAAAGCTTCCGCATCAATCACGTTTTTCAAATATATTAGCGTTTCGGTTGGCCGAATCATATAGAATGTTTTGAAGAAAGCGGGAAATTTTACCGGGTCATCTTTTAGATGCTCCCAAACTATACTGACTTGATCCTTTATATAGCGTTGGATCGTGTCCACAGCAAATACGTTCATAAGTACATTACAAGCAGATACGGTTCTTGTACGACTTATAAAAAAACTCACTTCAATCATTTGTGAAAGAGGAAGGATTTTTCGATCAACAAACACATGCTTGATTAAGTAATTTGAAAAACTCTGATCGGACATTTTTGCCGCTCTATTTTGACACACATCAACAAGTTCCATTCCATGCAGCATTTTCAAATCTGTTATAAACTGATTCTTTGTCAGTTTCACAGCAGAAAACAGAGGCTCCAGGCTGTCAAGTTTTTCCAGATGGATTCCTTCAAGAAATGCCATGATCCCCGCCGAAATTATCCCAGTTTCTGTACAAACAATTGCGTCGATTTGCTTTCCATAGTACGCATCATATAACTCTGTCGCATCATTTATGGCCAGCAAAGAATCTTCTTTTGCAGCAGTCTTCCCCGCAAGCATCGCCAGCCGGGCATTTCCCTCCGCAATGGAAGTAATCCGTTCCAGATATCGCTGGTTTCTTATTTCAAAATATTTCCCCATCAACTGGGATATCTCTTCATCTTTCATTAACCCGACTTTAAGGATTTCCGGTTTCTCAAACTCTGCCACCTTTTCTAACACCTGACGGCGGGCATAGTCCCGTACGGTCAGAATTATTTTCCGAATACATTTCCGACCAGGAGAAGATTCCGACAAATAGTTTAGAATAAAAGATAGCCCGGACAGCTCATTTGCATCATCCACAAACACAAGGTTGTTCTTTCCACTTTCCAATGAACTAAGAAAATCTTCATATAATTGTAGATTGTTGTTCCTGATGCAAAGAACATGATTTCCCTGTTCTTGAGAGATGCTTTTGCATAATTCTAATGCCAGTCTGGTTTTACCCGTTCCCGCTGGGCCAGAAATAACCAGAACATTACTTTGAGAAAGCTTCTTCTTTGCAGCATCAATTTCTTCTTGTCGAAAGAGGAATTCTGTGTTCAAAGGCGCGGACATCTTATTGTTGTCATGGGTCTGTATAAACTCCGAAATGGACATGACCTGACCTGTATCCACACTGACACCGAGGAAATCTTTGGCAAGTCGTGGATACTCAAAAAACAGTCCTTCAGCAAGTTGGTCCAGTCCTATCAAAGTTAGCTCGATATCTTTCTCTGCACATAAATCACGAAGCCATTTGTCATCCCCAGACCGTAACCTTCCGTATGTGTGGCAAAGCACAATTTCAGCTATATCATCTTCAGACAGACCTGTTTTTGTCGAATCAAAACACTTTTCGATATCCTCTTTTGCTTTCTTCAAAAAACCCTTTTGCTGGGTGCTATACATAACCAGGACATATTTTTTCTCTGCCGTCAAAAAGTATGTATCAGGGCTTCCGGGTGCTGTTTTATTTGTACCAGTCTGCATTCCAAGGGAATATCCGCTCCCATACCCCTCACAGTGCAAATATGCGTCACATAGATTTTGAAACGTGCCTCCATCCAATTGCATAATTCGGTTCTTTATATCTATAAGTTTTGCCATGGTACCTCCCCGCACTCAGTGAACCCGTGCTAATTTACAGAAAAAATCGCTTATTTGTATTATAGCGCCTATTCTCTTTGTTTGCAACTCTCCTCACATATGCTATACTTAGCTGGAACAGAAAGGGGAGGCCAAAATGTCACATACCGAAGAGGAAAAGCATGAAGTAATAGATGAGTACCGACAGGGGGTACCAATAGACACTTTAAGCGCAAAGCACAACATATGTACGCGCACGGTCTATCGCTGGGCCAAAGAATGCCCTGGAACAGACAATAGTATAGCTCCGTCCACCAAAGAATATAAATCTCTCCAACGAAAGGTAGAAAAGCTGGAAAAGATAGTCTCCATTTTGAAAACGGCAAACTGTACAGTAAAGGCACCATTAAGAGAAAAATTAGCTGAACTGGAAAAACTGTATGGGCAGTACGATGTCCACACACTTTGCGAGGCGCTTGATGTCTCCCGGGGAACTTTTTACAACCACATTTTTCGTAGCAAACGAAATGATGCCTGGTTTATGAAGCGTAGGGAGGAATACCGCAAAATCATCCAAGACACATTTGACGAGTACAATCAGATCCTTGGGCCAGAAAAGCTACGGGTTGTTCTTGTGCAGCAGGGGCACCAGGTCAGTACAAAATTTGTGACTTCTATGATGGCTGAAATGGGGCTGTATAGTATCCGAAGTACGTCCAAGCAGGATTATAAACGTCTGCACGAATCAACAGAAAAGGAGAATGTTCTAAAACGGCAATTTCATGCCGAGACTCCTAATCAAGTTTGGACAAGCGATGTCACATGTTATAAATTAGGCGACCACTACTATTACATATGTGTAATACTGGATCTGTTTTCGAGAAAGGTGATCGCGTACAAAATATCCCGCAAAAACAGCACACAGCTTATTACCAGCACCTTTCGAGCCGCCCTGACAAAGCGTGAGATTGGTCCAGGCTTGTTATTTCACAGCGACCGGGGCACTCCATACACTTCTCACAGTTTTTGCAACTTATTAGCGTCTCTCTCAGTGGTGCAGTCTTTTTCCAGTCCGGCTCAGCCACATGACAATGCGGTAACGGAAACATTCTTTTCAACACTGAAGCGGGAAGAACTGAAGCGGGAAGAACTGTATCGAAAGGATTATCCTTCTGAGAAAAAGTTCAAGCAGGCCGTTGACACCTATATGACATTTTATAACACGAAACGCCCGCACAGGACTTTGAAAAATCTAACGCCCTGCCAGGCAGAAGAACAATTCTACGCAAATCAAGAATAACCATTTTCCTGACAATATCGGGGTTCAAATCGGCTGCTTTTGAGTTTTCCTATTCTGTCTTTCGCCTGTTTTGTCATGTATAGTGACATTTTACCTGCAATATGCGAAATGCCCGAAACCCAGATTTCTCAAGGCTTCAAACATGAAAAGACCCTACCGGATTCCAGGTACTGACATACAATCAGTTCGAATCAGGTAGGGTCATTCACATGGTGCGGGTGACAGGACTCGAACCTGCACAGTCTCCCACCAGAACCTAAATCTGGCGCGTCTGCCAATTCCGCCACACCCGCATACGTACAAAGTTATTATACAGGTATTTGGCGGGAAGTGCAAGCTTTTTTTCGCAAAAGGCAGGCTTGCTCAAGCCCCCACTGTGGTGACCACCAACGTACAGGTTCCCTTCACCCGGACTTCCCCTGCGTTTGCAGGCACGAACAGGCTGTCCCCAGGGACAAATCCCACCGTATTTTCCCGGCAGGAAGCGCTGCCCTTCCCTTCCGTCACCACCAGGGAAGCAAAGCTGCCGCCGTCCAAAGGCAGGAGAACCTCCCCCTCCACCCGGCAGCGGCGGGTGGTAAAATACTTGCAGGAGGCAAGGTTCTTTATCCAGCCGCCTGGAACAGCTTCCTCTTCTCCCTGCTTGTCCCGCGTATCCGAGGGAGTAAGCTTTGACACCGCCAAGGCCTTTTCCACATGCAGCTCCCGGGGCTTGCCGTCAGCGCCCAAGCGCCCGTAATCATACACCCGGTAGGTGCAGTTGGAGTTCTGCTGGATTTCGCAAATCAGGATACCCCCGCCAATGGCGTGGATGGTGCCGGATTCAATAAAAAACACGTCTCCCGGGTGTACGTCCACCTTGTTCAGCACTTCCAGCAGAGTGTTGTCCTCAATCCTTTGGGCAAATTCCTCCCGGCTCACCTCCCGGTTCACCCCAAAATATAAAGAAGCCCCTGGCTCGCAGTCCATCACATACCACATTTCCGTCTTGCCGTATTCACCCTCAGCCTCCAAGGCGTATGCATCGCTGGGGTGCACCTGGATGGACAACGGCTCTTTCGCGTCGATAAATTTGATAAGCACCGGGAACTGCTCAAATTTCCCGCAGTTTGCCCCCAAAGCCGCCGGGCCTGCCTTTTCCAGATACTCCCCCAGCGTCATCCCGTCAAATTCGCCGCCGCAAATGGTGCTCTGGCCAGCGGGATGGGTGGAAAGCTCCCAGCTTTCCGCCACCTTCTCATACGCGCACTTTTTTCCGTAGACCTCCCGCAGCTTCACCCCGCCCCACAGGTAATCCTTAAAGGCCGGCTCCAGCTTTTCAATCTTCATGGGTATTCCCCCTTAGCCAATATGATATTTTTCTTTCACGCGCTCCCGCACTTCCGAAAAGCCCACCGGCGGCTTTGCCTCCGGGACGTGGGGGCCGATGTGCTTTTCCATCCACGCCATGTTATACCACCGCCCGAATTTATAGCCTGCCTGGATAAACTCCCCCACCATCCGGTAACCCAAATGCCTGTGAAACTCCACGCTGTTGCGGGTTAAATATTCATCGTCCTTTTCCGGCACCGCAATGCAGGCATTCATGTTGAGGAACCCCTGTTCCCGCAAAACGTTTTCCAGCGCCCTGTGGAGCTTGCCCCCCAGCCCCATGCGCTTTTTCGCCGGATCCACATAGATAGAGGTTTCCACGCCCCAGCCATAGGCTGCCCGGCTGTGGAACGGCCCGGCATAAGCATAGCCTACAATCTCCTCGTCCTTTTCCGCCGCCAGATAGGGAAACCGGGCCAGCACGCTCACTATCCGCCCCCGGAATTCCTCCGCGCTTGGCACGTCATATTCAAAGGTGACAGCCGTTTTCTCCACATAAGGCGCGTAAATCGCCAGCAGCCTTTCCGCGTCCTCCGGCTTTGCCGCCCGTATGTGCACCTCTTCCCTTTCCATAGGCGCCTCCCTTCTTCCATATGGATAAACGCCGCTGGCCTTTCAGCAAGCGGCGTTTGCATATTCCGTTTTATAAAAGTCCGTCAGGCAGGCACAGCCTTATGCCTTGCCAACAGAGCCGAACAGCTCCATCTTTTCCTTCACAGTGGCCTTGATGGCCTCGGTGCCGGGAGCCAGCAGCTTGCGGGGATCAAAGCCCTTGCCCTGCTTGTCCTTGCCCTCTTCGATATACTTGCGGGTAGCCGCGGCAAAGGAGAGCTGGCACTCGGTGTTCACGTTCACCTTGGAAACGCCCAGGGAGATAGCCTTCTTTACCATTTCCTCGGGAATACCTGTGCCGCCATGGAGCACCAGGGGCATGGTGCCGGTCTTTTCCTGAATCTGGGCCAGCACGTCAAAGTTCAGGCCCTGCCAGTTCTCAGGATATACGCCATGGATGTTGCCAATGCCTGCGGCCAGCATGTCCACGCCCAGGTCGGCAATCATCTTGCACTCGTCGGGATCCGCCACTTCGCCGCCGCCAACAACGCCATCCTCTTCGCCGCCGATAGAGCCAACCTCAGCTTCCACAGAAATGCCCTTCTCCCCGGCAATGCGGATGATTTCCTTGGTCTTTTCAATGTTCTCGTCAATGGGATAGTGGGAGCCGTCAAACATAACGGAGGAGAACCCGGCCTCAATGCACTTTAAAGCCCCCTCATAGGAGCCATGATCCAGGTGCAGGGCCACAGGCACTGTGATGCCCAAAGTTTCCATCATGCCCTTTACCATGCCCACAACTGTGTTATAGCCGCACATGTACTTGCCCGCGCCCTCAGACACGCCGAGAATCACAGGGGAATTGCACTCCTGTGCAGTCAGCAGGACAGCCTTTGTCCACTCCAGGTTGTTGATGTTGAACTGGCCCACAGCATACTTGCCGGCCTTTGCCTTTTGCAGCATTTCCTTGGCAGAAACTAAACTCATATGAAATTCCTCCATAGCATTTATTTTAGCCCGCTTCCCTGGTGTGGAACAGGAAAAAACAGGCAGGCTTTCACCCATATATTGATTATACCCTCTAAAGCAGGAAATTGCAACCGTAAAATGGGCACATTGCCTGTTTCTCCGGAAATTTTCTCCTATTCCCCCTCTGCCAGCAGCCTGTCCAGATAGGCCGTATCCACGCTGCCCCGCTCCAAGGTGCAGGCATAGCCATATTGCCGGAAAATATGATCCCCCGGCCTGTACCAAAAGCCTCCCCATTCAAACACAGGCATGTCCGGCGCGTTTGTTTTGTCGCCCCAGGTAAGGACGTAAAAGCCCTCAGGCTCCTGGGTGCCATCGGCCCAGGCCCTGCGCACCCGCACCCCGTCAAACATTTCTATGGACTGCCTGACGACTTCCGGGTCGGTAAACACCGCCCGCCTGCCGTCCTTTTCCACCATAAAGGCACCCGGCTCCTTTTCCTCCAGGAAATCTTTCCCAAGGAGCCGTTCGCCCCGTATGGCTTTCACAAGTTCCCCCAAATCCTCTGTCACATGGAAGGGCAGCAGCAGTTTTTCAAAATACTGGAAGTCAAGCCTTCCCCCTGAAAGGGTCTGGAACCATCCGTCATAATTGACATACCCCTCGCCCTGCACCACGATCTCCTCCACTGGCTCCCCTTTTTTGTCATACCATGTCAGGGCATAACTCCATCCCACCCAGCCCTCGCTGGACTGGTCTTTTTCATATACCGGCGCGTAAAACATTTCCCGCAGATGGGAAAGAACTGCCGGATCCTCTATCTCCGCAAAAGTCCTGCCGCTTTGCAGGGAAACATGAACCGCTTCGTCCAGGCGGAGCAGATCCCTGCCGCCAGTGCCCCCGGAGGCACAGGCCGTCTGCCCTCCTAACAGCACCAAAGCCAGCAAACACACGAAAACCGTCCAAAACCTTTTCACAAAAACCCCTCCCTTTTTATGGTTTCTACATACAGTATACCATGAAAAAGGAGGGATTTCCATTACAGTCTCGTCATATGCTATTACATTTCATTCACCCGCTTGCAACTGCGGGCCGCACAGGTGCCAATAGCGCCAGAGACCCTGCGCGGAAAGCGAAGCGTGGAAGTCCAGAGGGGCTTTGCTCCCAGCCGCCGGAGGCTCACGCCTTATCCTTGCGCTGCAAGAGCACCGCGCCGATGATGATAGCCCCCTTGAAGGCGGCGCTAAGATAGGGATCCACGCCTATAAGGTTCAAAAGGTTATTCATCACCGCCACAATCAGGGTGCCGAACACAGTGCCCACAATGGAGCCCCGGCCGCCGGACATGCTGGTGCCGCCTACAATAACCGCCGCAATGGCGTCCATCTCAAAGCCGGATCCTGCGCTGGCATAGTCCATGGAACCAATGCGGGAGGTCTGGATAATGGCGGCAATGGCCACCAGGAAGCCTGTCAGGGCATACACCCGGCGCTTCACCTTGCGCACATTCACGCCGGACAACTGGGTGGTGCGCTCGTTAGAGCCAATGGCAAACACATAGCGCCCGAAGGTAGTCTGCCTGGAAATGAAATACATAGCCCCCGCCAGAATGGCCCAGTAGAGAATGGGCATCAACTGCTGCCCGCCAATGCTCAGCCGGGCTATGCCCTTGTAGCTGTCAGGCAGAGTGGGGCTTTGCAGCTTCATGAAATACTGGGTGACGCTGCGCAGAATCTGCATGGCGCCCAGGGTGGCGATAAAGGGGGGCATCCTGCCGTAGGAAATCAGCAGGCCGTTGCCCTCTCCCAAAATCCCGCCGAACAGCATGGCAAGCACCAAAGCGATGAGGATAGCAGGCACGCCTGTAAGGCCAATGCCCTGGAGCCAGCCGTTTGTGCCTGTGTCCAGCAGCATCATGGTGAAAGCGCCCACCGCCACATACACCGAGCCAACGGACAAATCAATGCCCCCGGAAATAATCACAAAGGTCATGCCCAGGGCAATAATGCCGATAGCCGAATTGTTGCGCAGGAGGGAAATCCAGTTAAACAGCCAGTTCTGGAACCAGTCCCCAAAGCTTGCGAAATTGGAATTCATGGTCAGCGCCAGGGTCTGCACAATGATCATCACGATAAGCGCCATGCCTGTGCTGAACAGGGGGTTCTGGCGCCATGCCTGCTTAAACCGTTCCAGCAGGCCAGCCTTGTTTTTCTCCGCGTTATCCAACACTCTCCACCCTCTCTCTCATTTCTCCGCCTGTAGCCAGGCGCATAATCTCCTGATCCGTCATCTCTTCCCCGGAAAGTTCCCCCTGCACCCTGCCATGATACAGCACCACAGCCCTGTCGCACAGGCGGATAATCTCCTGGGCTTCGCTGGAAAGCACCACCACTGCCACGCCCTGGTTTGCCAGGGCCAGGATGGTATCGTAAATATCTTCCTTAGCCCCCACGTCCACGCCCTGGGTGGGATTGTCAAAAATCAGCACCTTGGGATCCGCGTTCAGCCATTTTGCCAGCACCACCTTCTGCTGGTTGCCGCCAGACAGGCTGCCAATGGGGTTTTTCTCGCTGTCCATCTTAATGCGCAGCCCCTGCACCTGCTTCTGGAAGCCTTCCCGCACCTTCCCCCAGTCTATCACGCCGAAGCGGGCGTTCCGGGTCCAGGTGACAATGGAGCCGTTTTCCAGTATGTCCATGTCCTTGATAATGCCGTTTTCCTTCCGGTTCCGGGGCACATAGCCAATTCCCAGGGCCAGGGCCTGCCGGGTGCTGTGAACCTGCACCGGCTCCCCCTCCAGGTAAAGCTGGCCCCGAACCCTTCCCCCGCTGCCGAACACAGCCTGGAAAAGCTCGCTGCGCCCGTCACCCAGAAGGCCTGTAAAGCCCAGCACCTCCCCGGCCCGCAGGGAAAAGCTTATGTCGTGGAAGCGCTCCTGGCTAAGCCCCTCTGCCCGCAGCACTTCTTTCCCCAGCTCCCGCTCCTGGCGCAGGGACTCGGTACGCACCTGGTGCCCCACCATGTGGGTGGCAAGCTCATCCACCGTAACGCCCTCCACCGGGCCTTCTGCCACCATGGCCCCGTCCCGCAGCACTGTATACCGGGTACACACTGCCAGCACCTCTTTCAGCTTGTGGGAGATGAACACCATGGCAACGCCCTGGCCCTGCAGGGTGCGCATCATGTCAAACACCCGCTCAATCTCCGGCTCTGTCAGGGAGGTGGTAGGCTCGTCCATGATAATAATAGAGGCTTTCATTAATAAGGCCCTGGCAATCTCCACAATCTGCTTGTAGGAAGCGTCCAGATCCCGCACCATCAAGGCGGGATCAATATCCACATCCATGCGCGCAAAAACTTCCCGGCACTTCTCTATCATGGCAGGTGCGTCCAGAAAGCCGCCTTTACGCTTGATTTCCCTGCCGATAAACATGTTCTCATAAATAGCCAGGTCATTTACCAGGTTCAGCTCCTGATGGATAAAAGCGATCCCCGCGTCTAAAGACTTTGCAGGAGTGGAAAACTGCACCTCCTTCCCGTCCAGCAGGATGGTGCCGGCGTCAGCGGGAAGCACGCCGCCCAGAATGTTCATCAGGGTAGACTTGCCCGCGCCGTTCTCCCCCAGCAGGGCGCAAATTTCCCCGCCTGCTATGGAAAAGCTGATATCCTTGAGCACATCGTTTGCCCCGAAGGATTTACAAATATTGCGCATTTCCAGCGTCATAGTCATCGCCATGCGATACCAAACTGGCACAAAAGGGATAAAATATCATTCTTTTGTACCCGGTATCGTTCCTTTCTTCAGATTTTCCACGCTTGTACTCCTCGCTCCATTTTGGAAAAAGGCTATGACGAGTACGCCATAGCCTTTCATTTACCAAACTATATTTTCCGGGCAGCCCCTTTTAGTAGGGAGAAGTCTCGTCCAGGAAGTCTGCGCAGTTGTCCCTGTCCACCACAGTGGTGGGGATAATCTTTTCCTTGTCAACAGACTCGCCCTTCAGGAGGGACACAGCCATATCCACAGCGTCCATAACCATGTTGGGGCTGTACAGAGCGGACTGGATCCAGATTTCCTCGTTCTCGGGCATCATGCCAAAGTATTCCTGGCACCCGCCGCCACCGGTGACAACCTTCACATCGGTACGCTTTGCCTCAGCAATGGCCTGCAGCACGCCAATGGAGGTTTCGGCGTCCATGGAGAACACAGCGTCAATCTGGGGGTTGGCCTGGAGGATGTCAGCAAAATCCTTCAGCCCGTCCTCGCGGGTGAACTGGGTGGAGTAGGTCAGCAGCTCCATGTCGGGAGCGATTTCCTTCATCTTCTCCTCAAAGCCAGCCTTGCGCAGCTCGGAAACAGAACCGGAAGAGGGAACCTCCAGCACCACAACCTTGCCGGTGGTGCCAATCTTGTCCACAATATACTGGGCGCTCTGGGTGCCCATGTCCTTGTTGTCGCCCGCCACGTGGTACACGCCGTCCACGTCAATGACAATGTCAAAGTTTACAACCGGAATGTCCGCGTCAACCAGTTCCTTAATGGGGTCTTCCATGCCTTCCCACTGGGGGAATGCCACAACTGCCTGGACGCCCCAGGTTTTCAGCTCGTCGATCTGGTTGGTCATTTCCTCAGCGTTGCTGCTGGTCAGCAGGCGGTACTCAACTGTATCGCTCAGCTCCTTGCAGCGGGCCTCGGCATAGTAGGCCACGCCAGCCACCCAGCCATGGGTAACAGCAGGGGCCAGAATGCCAATCTTCATCTTCTCGCCGGAAGCAGTGCTCTCAGGCTCGTCAGCCTTGGAAGACTCCTCAGCCTTGGAAGCGGTGCTGCTGGCAGGGGTGCTGCTGGAACTGCCGCCGTCGCCGCAGGCGGCCAGGCAGGTGCACAGCAGGGCCAGAGCCAATACCAGTGCTAAAACTTTTTTCATGGTTGTTTCCTCCTAATTTCTGAAACAAATATGAGAATCCCGGCAGCCAGTATGTCCCAGCCGCCGCTGTCGTATGGTATTATAGCAAACCCATTTGGAATTTTCAAGGGAAAAGACATTTTTGCTTCTATTTTGTAACCTTTTTGTCAGAACTCCTCCCCTGCCCCGCCCCAGAGCGTGTCCATATAAGCGTTTGCAAGCATCTTTTTGGCGGATTCCTGCCATCTTCTTTACCAAAAATCCACATATCATCTTATCTAAACACGCCCTAAAAAACTTGCAGCGGCCCGCCTCCTGTGATATACTATATATAATATAGGCGATAGGCGCCTGAACTATGCCCGGCGCTTTGCCGTAACCAGTTGAAGCCGGATGCGGATAACCGCCACCATGCCGGTCTGGGCCGGGCTGAAGGAAAAGCTTTTGCCTGCCTGGTGCTCCATAATGACCGAAAGGCCATGGGCTTTTTCCTCATGGGCCTGCAAAATTTCCGCCTTCCCCTCCCCGATAATGCTTGCAAAGGTGCAGCTATAGCGGCAAGGGGTGTTAACCTCCATGGGGCTGTATTCGCATTGAGCCTCCACGCACCCAGCAGGCAGCCTTTCCAGAATGGACAGCCTGCGGCCGTCCTGG
>ERZ779622.506-NODE-506-length-22764-cov-6.168832_pt1 | contig 22764 bp, 22 predicted proteins | sample MGYA00514188_ERZ779622 | MGnify/ENA primary metagenome ERZ779622 (study PRJEB29562, sample SAMEA4376702) | mouse gut metagenome | isolation source: Cecum | study: EMG produced TPA metagenomics assembly of the A DSS colitis mouse model was used to assess the... | reverse complement strand
AAGCGGCCGAGTACGCCGCCGGTTTAAAACAGAAATGGCAGGATACATCCATGGAGATACGGTCCGGCAATCCGGTCACGGATGTGATACTGGCGGAGAAAAAAAGGCGGGCCGTGGAAAGAAACATAAGGTTTGCGTGTGATTTTTATTACTCGGAGGAGGACGGCGTAGACGCGTTTGATGTGAGCGTGATCTTAAATAATGCGCTGGACAACGCCCTGGAGTCGGCGAACGGGGCTTCCCCCTGCGTCAGTATCTCCTCCTACAGGAAAAACAATATTTTTATGATCGTGGTAAGCAACAGCTATGCGGGAAAGCTTGTGACGGATGCGGAGACAGACCTGCCGCTTTCCGGAAAGGGAGGTTCCGGACATGGGCTGGGGCTAGCCAATATCCGGAGGGTGGCAAATAAGTATCTCGGCGATATTGTGCTGGAACAGGAGAAGGATAAAGTGATCCTGACGGTGATGCTCCAAGTCTGATACTCTGTCATTTTCTATGCTTCACAACAGAAAAAAACCTGTTCGCGACATATCCCTTTATTGCGGCAGCAGGCGCGCCGAAAGGAGATATAGGAAGCATACAATGACAAATCAGAAACGGAGGACATGAGATGAAAATTAACGGAATGAATAATGCCGGCGGCGCGCCGCAGGCCGCGAATCGGGCGGGCGGACAGGACGATTCCTACAGCAGAAACATCAAAAACCAGATAGCGAACGCTCAGAAACGGCTGCAGGAGATCTCTTCGGATCAGCAGCTGTCTACAGAGGAAAAGATGAAAAAGCGACAGGAGATCCAGCAGGAGATCGCCAATCTGAATCAGCAGTTGCGGCAACATCAGATGGAACAGCGCAGGCAGCAGCAGGAGAACAGAAAGGCGGAGCGGGCATCTGGCAGCGATCCCGGGAATGACAGCGCGGGAAGCGGTTTGTCCGGGGCGGGGATGGAGGCGATGATCTCGGCGGATTCGTCCATGAAACAGGCGAAAGTGCAGGGAAACATGGCGAAGCAGGCGGAGGGAAAAGCCGCTGTTTTGAAGACGGAAGTGAAGCTGGATAAAAACGATACGACTGCGGCCAGAAAGGAAAAAGAGATAGCCGAACTGGGCGCGAGGGCACAGAAAGCGACGCAGGGACAGATGTCCAGTCTTGCGGATGCGGGGAAGGAGATCGAGAAGGCGGCGAAGGAGGGCGGCGAAGCGAAAGAGGCCGCGGACAGCACTGGCAGGACAGAGAAAACAGACGGGAAGGAACCCGATGAGAGGAATCACACCTCGGACGAGGCCGCAGAGAGAGCTGCGGAGGAGAAAAAGCAGGCGGAAGAGTGGCCGGTGTACAGATCGGTGGATGTTCGTCTATAGAGAAAATGAAAAATCACCCCTCCGGCTGACGGGAGATATCATGTCGGCAGGAGGGGTAATATCTGCTCTTTGCTAAGTTCCGAAAACCAGACGACAGGCTCCGGGGCTTTCGGATGTTCTTCCAATATTTTTTCCATCCATACCATATCGTACCAGGTCCCGAATTTATAACCGCATCTGCTGAAATTTCCGATAAGCCGGTAGCCGATGTGTTCATGAAACTGAACGCTGTTCCTTGTCAGATGGGCGTCCTCCTTCTCGGGATATCCGATGCAGGCGTAGAGGTTATAAATGTTCTGCAGTTTGGAAATTTCTTCCAGCGCCCGGTACAGCTTTTTGCCCAGGCCCATTTTTTGCTTATCTTCCTTTAGGTAAATGGTGGTCTCGGCACAGTGCTCATAGGCGGCGCGTCCGATGAAGGCGTGGGTGTAGGCGTAGCCGCAAATCTCTCCGTCTTTTTCCGCAGCCAGACAGGGATATATTTTCAGTATATCTTCTATACGCCTCTGAAATTCATCCACACCGGGCACTTCGTACTCGAAGGATATCGCTGTCTTTTCCACATAGGGGGCATAGATTTCCAGCAGGGCGGGAGCGTCCCCGGGGCGGGCAATGCGTAGGACAATATCGGAATATTCATTTGACATATCGGTTTCCTCTTTTCGATCGGCATAAATCATGTTACTACAGTATAGCACAAAGAAATAGACTGTTCCAGATATAAATAGGGGGTTGCTTTCCGCGGAGGCGCTTTGGCGGGGACTGGATTCTTTGCCCGAAGTATGATATACTCCAGACGCATAGGATGATTTAGAAATAAAAAATAAGGAAGCGAGGATAAAGATGAACAACAGCAAAAAGCAGTTTATATTCAGGAATATAGAAAAAAGTGAGACGGAGCAGGCGATTTCCATAGAACAGATCTGTTTTCCGCCCAACGAGGCGTGTTCGGCGGAATCTATGACGGAGCGGATCGCGGTGACGCCGGAACTTTTTCTCGTGGCGATCGATAATTCGACGGGGAAGATCGCGGGATTTTTCAACGGGATCGCCACGGATGAGGAGTCTTTCCGGGATGAATTTTTTACGGATATCCGCCTTCATGAGCCGGACGGAAAATGTGTCATGCTGCTGGGGCTGGATGTGCTGCCGGAGTACCGTGGGCACGGACTGGCGAGGGAACTCGTAAATCGGTACGCGGCGAGGGAGAAGAAAAACGGAAGAAAGTTTCTGGTTCTCACCTGTCTGGAGGACAAGGTGGAGATGTACAAGAAGATGGGATTTGCGGATCGGGGCATTGCAAACTCCACATGGGGGAATGAGCAGTGGCATGAGATGCGCTATGTGATCGAATGATAAGGAGAGTGTCTGAATGAATCCTCAGGTCAGTATTGTTGTGCCGGTCCACAATGCGCAGGCGACGCTGCCGCGCTGTATAAACAGTATTATCCATCAGGAATACACCGACTTTGAGCTGTTGCTCGTCGACGACGGGAGCACCGATCGTTCGGGCGCCATCTGCGATGAGTTTGCCGCACAGGATGAGCGAGTCACAGTGATCCATAAGGAGAACAGCGGCGTTCCCGACGCAAGAAAGCTGGCTCTTTCCGGGCGGCGGGGACGTATCTGCAGTTTGTGGACAGCGACGACTGGATCTCGCCGGACGCCACGAAGCGCTTTGTGAAAACAGCGCAGGAAAACGGGTGCGATCTGGTGATCGCGGATTTTTATCGTGTGATCGGGAAACGCTTGTCGCCCAAGGGAAATATCGATGAGGCGGGGCCCTTTTCCCGGGAGAAGTATGCGGCGTTTATGATGGAAAGTCCCGCGGATTTTTATTATGGAGTTCTGTGGAACAAACTGTTCCGCAGAGAGATCGTCGAGAAGTACGGACTCAGGATGGATCCGTCCGTGAGCTGGTGCGAAGACTTCATGTTCAATCTGGAGTATATTCGCCACGCGAAAGTGTTCTGCGCCATACAGATTCCGCTGTACTATTATGTAAAGACAAAGGGCTCCCTGGCCTCCCAGGGGATGAATTTTTCCAGAACCGTGAGAATGAAGCGGGATGTGTTCGACTGTTATAACAATTTCTATAAGAATATTTTTTCCGAGGAAGATTATGAGAAGATCCGCTTTCAGGTCTATCGCTTTCTGATCGATGCCGCCGGGGACGGAACGCTCTCCCTGGGGGCGAAAAAGCTGGAAAACCGGCTGTATATATCGATGGAGGCGCTTGGCGGAACAGGGGCTTTGGCGGAGGCCTACCGTTACAACAAACTTCTGGACTATTATCTGGAGCCGATCGGCATAAAATATGATCTGTCTCTCCAGGATGTGCGTCTGCTGCTCTGCCTTGAGGGGACAGCATCCCCGTGCAGCAAGCGGGATCTGGCGGACAGGCTGGGGGAGACGTCCCAGGGGATCACCCACAGACTGCAGAAGCTGGCCGCGAGGGGATATTTGCAGACGGAGGAGGCCTTGCCGGGCAGACAGAGAGGGAATTCCAGAAAAATAAAGCGGATGCGGATCACATTTTTGCCGGATGCGGAAGCGATTTTAGAGGAACTGCGGCAGGCGGAAGCGGAGGATATGGAACTGCGTCTCTCCGGATTTACGGAGGAGGAGAAAGAGACCTACCGGAGGCTGACCCAGAAGATAGACTACAACATGCAGAGGGTACTCTCCAATTACGGGAGTATTCTGTCATCGGAAATTTAGCGTAAGGAAAATCGATGAAGAGAGAGACAGAGCGGAAACTGGATGAACTGATGGCCGGATATTTTCCCCATATAGGGGATAAGTTTAACGACTTGAAGCCGCAGCAGCAAAACTATATAGCGGAAATCCTGAACGGAAAGGATGTGATGGTCGTTATGCCGACTGCCGGCGGGAAGTCGATCTGTTTTCAGCTGCCTGCGCTGTACTGGGAGGATTCCATCACGATCGTTGTCTCGCCGCTGCGCGCCCTGATACGGGAACAGGTGGAGGAACTGAACAGGAGGGAAAAAGTGGCTGTCGTTATCGGCAGCCATTCTACGATAGACCTGATCTACGGTGGGGAGAGCGCGGAGGAGGAGAGATATAATGATATCATAAATAAAGTATACAGACTGGTGTATGTCACGCCGGAGATGCTGGTGAATAATCAGTTTCTCCGGGTGGTGCGAAGAATACGCGAGGATGTGAAAATGGTGGCGGTCGATGAGGCGCACTGCGTTTCCACGTGGGGGTACAGCTTCCGGCCGGCCTATCTGGATATCAGGAGATTTGTCAGGACATTTCCGAAAAGGCCTGTCTTGTCAGCCTATACGGCTACGGCGACCAGATTTATCATGAGGGATACGGTCAGGGCGCTGGGAATGAGGCCGGAAAAACTGGAGGAGAGTCTGAAGTATGACAGACCGGATCTGATATTTCATGTAAAGCATATCTACACTTCGGAAGAAAACAGCGCCAGGAATATCAAAGAGCACGAAGTGTTGAAGATAGTCTGTCAGAATGTGAAAAAGGGAAATCAGGGAATCATTTTCTGTGCGACGCCGGGGGAGGTAAACAGCATATACGGTTATCTTGTATCGAAAAAGGACGAGCTCGGCTGCGGCATTTCCAAATACTACGGCGAGAAGATGAGCAATGAGGAGAGAAAGGCGAATCTGGAGGAGTTTATGTCGGGGGGATCTTCCCTTGTCATGGTGGCGACCAATGCGTTCGGAATGGGTATCAATATGCCGGGGCTTCGGTTTATTATTCACTACAATATACCTCTGTGCATTGAGAACTATTGTCAGGAGGCGGGAAGAGCAGCCAGGGGAAAGGATGTGACCGCGGATTGCTATCTTCTGCATTCCAGGGCGGATGAAAAGATATGCCGCCTGCTGATCAGTAAAAATCCTTACCCGGACAGGAGAAAATTGGCGTATGATCGCCTGGAAAAGATGGTGGAGTATACGAAAAAAGACGGGAGTGCGGAACTGTCAAACGAACTGCTCCATCGGCGGATCAACGATTATTTCCAGAGTGCGGAGAAGGAAAACACAGAAGAGAGCGAGGATGCAGCGCAGAGATTCCCTCTCTATGTGAATCGCACGTATATCGCAAATGAAATACGCAAGGGCGTCTACAAGGCGGGATTTGACGGAGAAAAGGAACTGCACTTCCGGAGCACAGAGAGCAGTGTGCGGTACAAACTGTACGGGGAAAATTTGGAGGACGACGCGGAACTTACCTACTTTGACATGATGGTTGCGGATGCCGTCTATTCGCTGTGGATCAACAACAGACCCATCTATGCGAAGAGTATCTGGATCATTCTGACCGGTGACGATCGGATCACTTTGAAGAGAGAAAAGAAGGAGATCATAGAGGAAAGCCTGAGAAAGCTTCAGAGGACAAGCGTCAAGATAGAGCAGCGTAAGGCGGGAAATTTCGGGATGAAGCTGGAGGACGAGGAAGAGATCTTCGAGGGGGCGTTTTTGCCGTTTGAGGAGAGGGAGACGGAGACGGAACCCTATGTTCTGCAGTGTGTTCCGCCCCTGTATCTGTATGCTGAGATCCAGGGACAGTTTCATATATTTCGATGGGAACAGCTGAGGCTGCTGCAGATAGAGTGCGGGGAGTGTCTGAGGCCCGCTGTCAATGCAAAAGGAGACCCCAAAAAGATACAGGCGACTGTGGAGAATACCATATTGAAACACTACCTGCTGCGCCGGATCGATCTGCTCTCTGCGCCCGGCACGGAAAATAAGGCTGTCCATAAGACGGAAGCGAGGAGAAAAAGGGGCGTCGTCCACGCCAAAAAGAGATCTGGCGTGTTGTCGGATAAAATAAATTATGTGCAGGCGGACGGAACGGATCTTCTGGAAAAAATGGGGGTGATCCGTGCGACGGACTATAAGTACACATTGGCGCGCCGGCGGGAGGACATGGTCGGGACGTCTGTTCCCAAGAAGGATGAAGAGGGAAACTGGCAGTGCAGGGTGCTGAAAAAGGGGAGAATAGAAAAGATACTCGACTACTATGTGTATATGGAAATGCTGGCCGGATACGAGAGCAGGATCCACGAGGAGGAGATTCGTCCCGGCAGAGAGATGATGTTCACCCAGATCCGATTGGATAGATATACAAAGAAAGATAAGCAGAAGTATGTTATCGATAGAAAAAATAGAGGAGAGAGTTTGCAAATTAATATCGATAAAATGAAATAACTAAAGCAAAGATTAAAGTATAATAATAATTAATTTATTACAATTTGCGGAGTATATAATTATTATAAAAGTGAAAATGAAAATTTCCATTTCATTTTCAGCAAATGACGGAGTTTATGTTGGAGAGAAGACGACGGCCACACGATGTGCGTGTGGCCGTTGATGTTATCAAGGGCAAGGGCGGCTTGCGCCGCCCCGGTGGAAGTGAAAAAAGGAGGAAAACAGATGGAAAAGACAAACAGAGAATATATGGCAGAGCCGGCCAGAGTGGAGAGGACGCTGCAGAGGTTCACGAAGATGACCTTGCATGAGCTGAAAGCTGTGCAGCAAAAGAAACGGAATTATGCGGAATGGTGCATGGCGTGGATACCTACGCAGATGGAGCTGGAGAACTACAGTCAGAGTATAATGCGCGCCTACCGCCTTGTGGAACGGCTGCTCGTGAGGAGCTTCAGGCTGGCGTTTCCGGAGCAGTTTTACATGGACAGGATACGGACGAGATACGCACAGGATCATAAAACCGCTTAACAGACCGTTTCAAACGGGAAATTGGAAGAAAGGAAGGAAAAAATATGTCAAACATTGTCATGGAATCAGCGAGGGGATTAGAGTCCGTCCGGATCGAGGACGAGTTTCTGCGAAATAGAAAAATCTTTCTCACGGAGAGCGTAAACGAAAACACATGCGACGAACTTATAAAACAGCTTATGTATCTGGAAAAGGAGGATGCCACAAAGGAGATCACGTTCTACATCAATTCGCCCGGAGGAAACGTGCAGGAAGGTCTGGCGGTATACGACACGATCATGCTGCTCCACGCGCCGGTGCGGACCGTCTGCATCGGCACCTGCGCGTCCATGGGAGCCATCCTCTTTCTGGCGGGCGGCAGACGGGAGATGATGAAACACGGAAAGATCATGATACACGACCCGGCTTTCGGCGGCCATCACAATGTGGGAGGGAAAAAGCCCCATGAAATTCAGGCGGAGCTGGATGACTTAAACCGCTGCAGAGAATCCCTTGCACGGATTATCGCCGAACGCACGGGAAAAAGCATGGAAGAAATCTACGAAGTGACAGCGAAGGATACCTATTACAGCGCGGACGAAGCGATAGAGTTTGGTCTGGCTACCGATATCCTGACAAAGAAGACGAGGAGGTAAAGAATAATGACAAACAATAAAAATAACATACGTTACGGAACGCGCATGCTGGCGCAGGGGGTGGAGGTCTCCAACGATACGAGACTCACGGGACTCAACAACAACGACCTCATTGTGGGGAGCAGTGGATGCGGAAAGACAGGGGGCTATGTGGTGCCCGGTATTCAGCACATTGACGGCAGTCTTGTAGTCTCGGACACGAAAGGGCAGCTTGAACGCAGGTTTGGAAAAGGGCTGCGGGAGAAAGGGTATGAGGTCTACACGCTGGACCTTGTGAATCCGATGCGCTCCTGCTGCTACAATCCGATGGCCTACATCAGAAAATACAGGGATGGCAGTTTCAGGGAACAGGATATCCTGTCGTTAGCCAGACTGTTGTGTCCGCTGGAGGATCACAGCGAGCCGATCTGGGAGCTGTCGGCGGCAAACTATATCGCTTTTCTCATCAGCTACTGTCTGGAGACAGAATCCCTCCCCGGCCGGAATCTGCTCAGGGTGTATGAGCTCCACAGACAGTTTTCACAGGCGGACGGAGATCTGCAGTTTCTGGAGTGGATAAACGCCCATCCCGATACTTTCGCCGCCAGGAAGTATTCCGAGCTTATGGCGAACAGGCCTGCAGACAAAATGTGGGCGAGCATCGAGGGGTTCGTCAACACGAAACTGGAGCCGTACAGTTTCCGGGAGGCAAAATATCTCTTCTGCAGAGGGAGAAACTTTGACATCAAAAGCCTGGGCAGAAGAAAGACCGTACTGTTTCTGAACGTGAGCGATACGGACAGAACGTTCGACCGCATTTCCGATGTCTTCTATGCGCAGGCGCTGCAGGTGCTCTGCGCGGAGGCGGATTCGAATCCCGAGGGCAGGCTGCGGGTTCCGGTGAGACTGATACTGGACGATTTCGCGGCCAGCGCGAGAATTCCGAACTTTGACAAAATCATTTCCGTGATTCGTTCCAGAGATATCAGCGTCAGTCTGATCATTCAGTCGCTCAGCCAGCTGGAATCGATATACAGCGTGCCGGTAAGCCGCACGATCCTCAATAATTGTGACCACATCCTCTTTATGGGAAACAGAGATTTTGAGACGGCGCGGTATATCGGGAACTGTGCGGGAAAAACGCCGGAGACGATTCTCAGCATGCCGAGGGACAAAGCCTATCTGGTCAGCACCGGCGAAAAGGCTCGTCTGGTGACGAAGATAAAGCCCTACAGCACAGAGGAGTATACCCGGAGAGACAAAAATATGCCTGACGGGAATATATTTCAGAAAACGGGGCATATTGACAAGTCAGGGGAGATAAATTAAATTATTAAAACAAGGAGAAGCAGTATATGAGTAAATATGTAGGGACACAGACGGGGAAAAATCTGGAGGCGGCCTTTGCAGGCGAGTCGGAGGCGAGAAACAAATACACCTACTTTGCGTCTGTTGCCAGAAAAGAAGGGTATGAGCAGATCGCCGCGCTGTTTCTGGACACGGCAAACAATGAGAAGGAACATGCGAAATTGTGGTTTAAGGAGATGGAGGGCATCGGGGATACGGCCTACAATCTCGCCTCGGCGGCGGACGGAGAAAACTATGAGTGGACAGATATGTACGCGGGGTTTGCGAAGACGGCGGAGGAAGAGGGTTTCACAGAGCTGGCGGCGAAATTCCGCATGGTGGCTGAGGTTGAGAAACATCATGAGGAGCGTTACAGAGCGCTGTTAAAGAACGTGGAGACAGCAAGAGTATTTGAGAAGAGTGAAGTGAAGGTCTGGGAATGCAGAAACTGCGGGCATATCGTGGTGGGCAAAAAAGCGCCGGGAATCTGTCCGGTGTGTGACCACCCTCAGGCTTATTTCGAGGTGAAGGCGGAAAATTACTGAGATGTCTACGAAAATTTTTGTTATGACGCACAAGCTGTTTGAACAGCCAAAAAATGCAATGTATATTCCCATGCAGGTAGGGCACGCGCTGAGCGGGACGCTGCATGGGGATTACCTGCGCGATGACGACGGGGAGGATAATATTTCGGCACAGAATCCGTATTTCAGCGAACTGACCGGTATGTACTGGGTGTGGAGACACTGGAGGGAAACGGAGAATGTGGGAATCTGCCATTACAGACGTTTTCCGGTGATGCGTGAGCGGCAGGGGGGCCCGGAGCGGCTCATGACGGAGGCGGACTGCGAGCGGATCCTGAGGGAGTATGATCTGATCACAACGGAAAAACTCACGCTTCACAGCAATTATTACGACGGCTTTGCGGTGGACCATAATCTCTATGATCTGCAGGTGACGGAACAGGTTGTCCGGGAAAAATATCCGGCATATTATGACTGTTTTGAGGCGTTGGTACATAACAATAAAGTGTATTTCGGAAATATCTGTGTGATGCCGAAAGGGCTCTACGACGCATACTGCAGCTGGCTGTTTGATATTTTGTTTGAGGTTCAGGGAAGAATCGACGTGAGCGGGTATGACGGGTATCGAAAGCGCGTCTTTGGGTTTTTGTCCGAGTTTTTGCAGATGGTATGGATACAGGTAAACCATCTGCGCCCTTACGAATGTCGGATCGCGATCATCGGGGAAAAGTTTGAGACGGGGGAGGTGAAGCGCGCCCTGTCGGATCTTTTCGCGAAAAAGGATGTGTGCGGCGCAAAGGAGTATTTTCTGGAATGTTATGAGAAGAGGCCTGATATTTTGATGGAAGCTTCGGATATCACCGGCGAGCTGCGCATCTGTATGCAGATCATCTCCACCTGCGAGTTTGAAAAACGGTTTCTGGGGAGCTGCATTCTGGACAAAGAGAGGGATATGAAAAAGCTCGTTTCGCTGTTTAAAGCTTTGAATATGGCGGTGCTGCGAAAAAGCAGAGGTGAGGAGACAGAGGAAGACAGGAAACTCTTTGCGGGAGATCTGATCTCGGAGCCGGCGGTGCAGGTGGCAATACAGGTGATGAAAATATAAATCTTTTAGTTGTCTTTTAAAAAGGAATTTTGTATACTATTTTTAAAATAGAACAGAAAAACAGGGGATTTCTATGAAACATAAGTTTGAGAATGCAGTTTCCGAGCAGATTTATCAGTATCTGATCAATATGATTCTGTCTCTGGAGATGAGACCGGGGGATAAGATACCGGAGGCCTCGATAGCGCAGAAGTTTAATATCAGCCGGACCCCCATCAGGGAGGCGCTGCGGGATCTGGCAAAGGACGGCATTATCAATACATATCCGAACCGTTTTTCGGAGGTGGCGGTTTACGATGAGGACAGAGTGAAAGAGGTGGGATTGGTCAAGATCTGCCTGGACAGAATGTCTGTGAAGCTGGCGGCTTATTACGGAAGCCGGGCGGAGTACGAGAAACTCTGCGAGTGGGCCGAAAAGTGCTATGAGGCGGCGAGGAGGAAGGACGTTCTAAACCGTATCAAGGCGGACTCGGATTACCACTGGGAGCTGTGTAAAATAGGGAAGAACCGGTCTTTAATGCAGATGGAAAAAAGTCTTTTGATCCAGATCGAATATCTGCAGGCGGCGAATTATCTGCAGGCCGAAGATTCGGAAGTGCAGTACAGGGCGCATATGAAAATTGTGGAGGCGCTGAAGAGCGGTGATGTGGAGCTTGGACTGAAGGAAATTACGGAGCCGGCACTTGAATTTTATAATTTGAAAAAGCTTCCTGTAATGTTTTACCAGTAAAAAGAGAGAAGAAGGAGAGGTATAATTGTCAAAAGCAGACAATTATACCTCTTTTTTGAATGCTAAAATTTGGCCATAACGACTAAATGTATACTAAAATTAATAATTGTATTGTATATTGAATAAATGTGTACTATAATTTAACATAGTAGAGCAGGAATAAAAGACAGGAGGAATAAATGTGGAGGGAAAAGTAGAAAGAACAGATGGACGCGGGATTTTGGCGGGGGACTATCTGAATCAGAACAGAACTCTTACAAGGCAGGACTGGCTGGAGGACTGCTTTCCGGAGTGGGGGACATTGCTCAATCAGGAGATTGAAAATCTGGAAGTGAAAAAAGGAACAGTGGCGCTCTGGTGGCTGGGAGGACCATCGTGGATGCTCAAGACGGATGAGGGAGCGATCTTCTTTATCGATGTGTATTCGGGACCGTCCCACTACACGCAGTATTATTACTGCGGGGTGTGTAAGCAGGCCGGAGCGGACACGATCAACTGGATGCGCATGAATCCGCAGTTGATCGATCCCTGGAAATTCAACAGGCTGGATGCCGCGTTCAGTACGCATCACCACCAGGATCACTGCGATCTCTATACGGTGAAGGCGGCGCTTCAGACGACGGACTGTACCTTTGTGGGGCCGGCGAAGACAGTGGAGAAGCTGAAAGGATTTGAAGTGCCTGACGGGCGCATCAAGACGGCGGTTGTGGGGGAGAGCGTTCGGTTTCCGGGGGCGGAAGTGGAATTTTTGATGAACTATGACGACACGGTGATTCGAACCGGAGACGGAACTTCCCGCGACAGATACGAGAATTGCTGCGTGAGCTTTCTGTTTAAGACGTCCGCCGGAAATATCATGTTCCTGGGCGATACCTGGTATAACGACGCCTATAAAGCGATAGGGGAGAATAATCAGATCGATGTGGCGATCTTCGATATGGGAATGAACGCGCCGGGAGCGACGGACAAGATGACGCCCTACGACTGCGCGAGGCTGGGGGAGACGCTGAGAGCGAAGGTGCTGATCCCGGATCACTATGACAACTGGGCAAATACCTGCAGCGATCCGGAGATGCTCTGCAATCAGTTTGAGAGGATCGTGAGTGAGAATACACCGCAGATTAAGACCGTGATTCTGCGGCCGGGTGCGAGGTTTATCTATCCGAACGATCAGGATATCAAAAGATACCGTTATCCGAATCAGAGTGAGGGATACAACCCTGAGCGATCCGTCTCCTACGGGGAATACGCGAGGAAATATGGAAAAAAGAATTCATAATTATCAAAGAAGGAGGATTTCAGACTTATGAAGAGAAAAATGTTGGCAATGTTATTGACGGGTATGATGGCGGCTTCTCTGTTGGCAGGCTGTGGCAATACGGCGCAGGAGACGGCTTCGGAGACGGCGCCGGAAGAGGAGGCCGCGGCGGAGGAGACGGAGACGCAGGAAGAGCCGGCCGGGGAGGCGGAGGAAGCAACGGCGGGGGGAGCCGGGAAATCCGCCTACGGTGATGTGACAGCAAAAGAAAATTATAATCTGTATGTTATTGTGAAGAGTATGAGTTCGGATTTCTGGCGCGCGGCTGCGGGCGGTGCGGAGGATGAGGCGCAGGCGCTGGGTGTGACCGTGACTGTGATCGGGCCGAGTTCCAACACGGATATAGCGGACCAGGTACAGATGCTGAATAATGCGGTCAACAGCAAGCCGGACGGCATTGGGATCGCGGCGAGTGACAAGGAGGCGGTGATGGATTCCCTGCAGGCGGCCAAAGACATGGGCATTCCGGTCATATGCTTCAACTCAGGGGTTCCCAACGCGCCTGAGGGAAGCGTGTATGCGACGGCTTCCACAAACAACTATAACGCCGGCGGCATTGCGGCCGAAAACATGTATGCGGCGCTGAAAGATACCATTGCGTCGGCGGATGCACCGGTCAGGATCGGCGTGGTAAACCAGGATGTCACCAGCGAGTCCGTTATCGACAGAGGGCTGGGATTCATCGATAAAATGATGGAGCTGGTGAAGGCGGACGGAAAGAGTGCGGCGGTGATCGGAAGCGACAAGTATGTGGCGGATGCGGCGGAATCGGGTGACGAAAGTACGGCGGATGTGATCATCGAGGTGAAGGTTCCGGCACAGGCCACCAGTGAACTGTGCGCTATTGAGGCGGGGGTGCTGTTGAATGAGCAGGATCTGATCGGGATCATGGGAACAAACCAGGAGACGGCGGAGGGGATCATTACCGCGGATGATCTTCTCGGGAAGATCGGAACGGATCCGGCTGCCGGCGAGATCATTGCCTGCGGTTTCGACTCGGGCGCAACCATCATCGGAGCGATCGAGGGAGGAAGGATGTACGGGGCGGTGACGCAGTCTCCGAGATATCAGGGGCAGATCACCGTGGATCTGCTGACGATGATCGCAAACGGGGAGGAAGTGCAGGACGAAGAGACACCGGCATTCTGGTACAACAAAGAGAACATGAATGATCCGGAAATTGCGCCGAACCTTATCAAATAAATTTGCCGGAAATGCTTTGTCAAAGCGCTCAAAATGTATTATACTGAAATCAGACAGTATGGTAAAGCAACATGCAGTGTAATGCAGGAAAGGAGTGCCGTTATGAAATGCAGAAGAACACCGATGGAAGCGGAAGTGGTGAAATATGAGCAGGGGCTCGGGCTGGAAGACGGGTATGAGCTCTGGTCGGACATTGTGACGAAAGTCTGGATCGTCACGGATTCCCTGATCAAGGTGACCAGGGCGGACGGCTCGATCGTATGCCCATATATTTTCCACCGCAGAGGACGCACTTTTATCAATGAGAATGATTATATTATCATTGACGGAGACGGAACGAAACATGTCTGCGGGGAGGATAAGATATTCAGCCGTTATGAACCGATAGAGATCGATAAGATTTTATAAAAGAGGGGAAATAACCATTGACTCTGCAGCAACTAAAATATGCATTGGCGATCGCGGACTGTGGTTCCATGAATGAGGCGGCGAAGCAGCTTTTTATCTCCCAGCCCAGTCTGTCGGAAACGATGAAGGAATTGGAGGCGGAGATCGGGATCGAAATTTTCCTGCGCTCCAACAGAGGCATCAGCCTTACGCCGGAGGGGGAAGAGTTTCTTGGCTATGCGAGGCAAGTGACAGAACAGTTCGGGCTTTTACAGAGCAGATATATTGAAAAAAAGAAAAAAGAAAAATTCAGCGTGTCCACCCAGCATTACACTTTTGCCGTCAAAGCTTTTGTAGAGACGGTAAAAAAGCTGGGGATGGAGCGCTATGAGTACGCGGTGCATGAGACCACGACCTACGATGTGATCGCCAATGTCCGATCTTTCAAGAGTGAGATCGGCGTACTCTATCTGAATGATTTTAATGAAAAAGTTATGATGAAGACGATACAGGAAAACGGACTGGAATTTAAGGAACTGTTTTCCTGTAATACTTTTGTGTACCTCTGGTCCGGTCATCCTCTGGCGGGAAAAGAGGTGATCGCCATGGAAGAGCTGGATGACTATCCCTGCCTTTCCTTCGACCAGGGGAAGCACCATTCTCTGTTTCTGGCTGAGGAGATGAAGAGCGATTATGAGTATAAGAGGCTGATCAAGGCCAATGATCGGGCGACTCTATTGAATTTGATGGTGGGACTCAATGCCTATACGCTCTGTTCGGGCATTATCTGTGAAGAGCTGAACGGCAGCGACTATATGGCGATACCGCTTCGGGAGACGGAGCGGATGCGGATCGGTTATATTGTGCGGAAAGGGCAGAAGATAAGCAAGAGCGGAAGACTGTATATCGAGGAACTGAAAAAATATCAGGAGATGGCGATGTGAGGAGAAAATTTGGCTATAGGATCAACCTATAACCGAGTAAAGGTTTCGCGTATTAGCGCTTTTTACAAAATAGAGGTATACTCTTTCTTGTCAGAAAACAGAAAGAGGAGGAAACATTATGAAGAAAAGAGCATTGGCAGTTCTCCTGACAGGAGTGCTGGCAGCAGGTATTTTAACCGGATGCGGCAGCACGGCTGAGGAGAAAGAGACGGAAACTGCCGCGGCGGAAGAGGAGCAGGAAGAGGCAGCTCCGGCGGAGAGTGAGGATGCCGGTGAAGAGAGTTCGGCGGAGGAAAAAGGAACTATTACAGTGGCTGCATCCCCCACGCCCCATGCGGAGATTCTGGAAGTGGCAAAACCGATCCTGGCTGAACAGGGCTGGAATCTGGAGATTACTCAGTTTGATGATTACATTCTGCCCAATCAGGTGGTGGACAGCGGGGAGATGGATGCGAACTATTTCCAGCACATCCCTTATCTCGATGAGTTCAATGCGGAGAGAGGAACCAAGCTCGTGAATGCGGGCGGCATCCACTATGAGCCTTTCGGCATTTATCCCGGTACAAAGAAGAGCCTTGATGAGATTGCGGACGGCGATGTGATCGCGGTACCCAACGATACGACGAACGAGGCCAGAGCGCTTCTGCTTCTGCAGGACAACGGCCTGATCACTTTGGAGGAGGGCGCAGGCCTGACGGCGACGGTGCAGGACATCGTGGAGAATCCTCACAATCTTGAGATCAAGGAGCTGGAAGCGGCCCAGGTGCCCAGGGTGGTGGAAGAGGTTGCCTTTGTGGTTCTGAACGGCAACTATGCACTGCAGGCAAACTTCAGCGTGGCAAAAGATTCCATCGCTTATGAGAGCGCAGATTCCGAGGCGGCTAAGACCTATGTGAATGTGATCGCCGTAAAGGAAGGCAGCGAGAACAGTGAAGGCATCAAAGCGCTGGTGGACGTGCTGAAATCTGATGAGATCAAACAGTATATCAATGAGCATTATGACGGAGCGGTGATTCCGTTTAACTGATAAGGATTAAAGCATGTAAGTATTGTGCGGCTATGGGGAAACCTGTAGCTGCATTTTTATGCTCTGGAATTCTTTTCCTCTTTACAGGAGAACGTATGTTTGTTATAGTATAAAACGGATATACACATTTCTGAGGGACCGCAGTGAGGACCATGGAAAAGAAGGAGGAGAGGGAGACCTTGGCAGAAGAGCACACTTACATCGCAATAGACCTGAAATCTTTTTATGCTTCCGTGGAGTGCGTGGAGCGCAGTCTCAATCCGCTCACCACAAACCTCGTGGTGGCGGATGTATCGAGGACGGAGAAGACGATCTGTCTTGCGGTCTCCCCATCCCTCAAAGCTTACGGTATACCGGGCAGGGCAAGGCTTTTTGAAGTGGTGCAGAAAGTCAGGGAAGTGAATGCCGTGAGGCGGAGCCGGGCGCCCGGGGGAAAGCTTGCGGGGGAATCCTGTTTTGTGGACGAACTGCAGAGGCGCCCGGAGCTTGCGTTGTCCTACATCGCGGCTGTGCCCCGCATGGCTCACTATATGGAATACAGTGCAAAAATCTACCGGATCTACCTGAAATATATTGCGCCGGAGGACATCCATGTCTATTCCATCGATGAAATTTTCGCGGATGTTTCCTCTTATCTGAAAGGATATGCCATGACGGCAAGGGAGCTGGCGGGGACGATCATCCAGGATATCCTTACACAGACCGGCATCACGGCCACGGCGGGCATCGGATCAAATCTGTATCTGTGCAAAGTGGCACTGGATATCGTGGCAAAACAGGTAAAACCGGATGAAAACGGAGTGCGCATTGCCGAGCTGAACGAAAGGAAATACCGGGAACTGTTGTGGGAACACAGACCCCTCACGGATTTCTGGAGGGTGGGAAAAGGCTATGCCAAAAAGCTGGAGGAGAGCGGCCTGTTCACTATGGGGGATATTGCGCGCTGCTCCTTGGGGAAAGACAACGAGTTCCACAATGAGGAACTGCTCTACAGATTGTTTGGCGTCAATGCGGAGTTATTGATCGACCATGCCTGGGGGTGGGAGCCGACGACGATCGCGCTGGTGAAGCAGTATAAGCCGGGGACGAGCTGTATCAGCTCCGGGCAGGTGCTGCAGTGTCCGTATGATTTTGAGAGAGGGAAACTTGTCATAAAAGAGATGGCGGACTTTCTTGCGCTCGATCTGGTGGAGAAGAGGCTTGTGACGGACCAGATCGTGCTGACCGTGGGCTACGATATGGAAAATCTGGCGGATGCGGGGAGGCGCAGGGCGTACAAGGGAGAAGTGACGGTTGACCGCTACGGCAGAAGGATTCCGAAACATGCCCACGGTACGGCGAACCTGAGAGCGCAGACATCTTCGACAGAGGAGATCATGAGGGCCGTCCTGAAACTGTATGAAAATATTGTGAATCCGAATCTTTTGATCCGGCGGGTGAACATAACCGCGAACAACCTGACGGAGGAGGACAGAGCACAGGAGAAAGAAGAGAAGTTTGTCCAGATGGATCTGTTTACGGATTACAGGGCGATGGAACAACAGAAAAAGGAGGAGACACAGCGCAGAAAGAAAGAGAGGGCGCTGCAGGAAGCGGTATTGTCCGTGAAACATAAGTATGGAAAAAACGCCATGCTGAAGGGGATGAATCTGGAGGAGGGCAGCACGGGCAGGCTGAGGAACAGTCAGATCGGAGGGCACAGAGCATAATGGGAAAATATGATGATATCATTGATCTGCCCCACCATGTGTCGGAGAGACATCCGCAGATGCCGGCGATGGACAGGGCCGCGCAGTTTTCACCGTTTGCTGCGCTGACGGGACACCGGGATATGATAGCGGAGGCGGAACGTCTGACAGAAAAGAAGATAGAGCTGGAGGAGGGAGAACAGCAGGAGATCATGACTTGCCTGCAGATTCTTTTGGGGAAGATAAAGGAAAAGCCGGAAGCGGCGGTCACATATTTTGTCCCGGACGAAAAAAAGAGCGGGGGAAGCTATCGGACCGTATGCGGTGCGGTAATCAAAGTGGACGGGGACAAAAAACAGGTGGTGATGGAAAACGGGACAGAGATCCCGATGGAAGATATCTGTAAGGTTTTTTTGTGACTATTGCGCATAAAGAGAAGATACTATATAATAAAACAGGCAGAAATCTTCAGATTTCCGCCTGTTTTTATCACTCGGCGCGACAGGATTTGAACCTGCGACCTCTGCGTCCCGAACGCAGCGCTCTACCAAGCTGAGCCACGCGCCGACAATAAGAATCATTTCATTTGCGACAACTATGATAATACCTCATTTTAGGTGAGATTGTCAAGCATGAATTAAAAAATGTGTTCAGAAGTGCTTCAGAGACCATAAGAAATATTGTGAGGGAGAATTCAGATGGAATATACAGAGGAAAAAGTGAGAGAACTTCTCATGGAGATGGCGGAGCCTGACTACGCAAAATTTTCCGGATCTCTGCTCGGGCGTGAAGCGGTGATGTTGGGGGTGCGCCTGCCGAGGATACGCGAACTGGCAAAGAAAGTCGCGGGGACGGACGGCAGGGAATATCTGGAAAAAACGCTGCCCGATACAGACGGGAGAGAAGCGGGAATACAATACATGGAGGAGCTGATGCTGTACGGTATGGTGATCGGCTGCATGAGGGAGAAGTTGGAAATATTGTTCCCCTACATCAGAAGATATGTTGCGCGGATCGACAACTGGTCTCTCTGTGACAGCTTCTGCGCCGGGCTGAAGCAGACAAAAAAGGAACCGGAACAGATGTGGGAATTTTTGCAGTCGTATCTGTGCTCAGACAAAGAATTTGATCTGCGTTTTGGCGTAGTCATGTTGATGGATTTCTATGTGACGCCGGACTATATAGATGAACTGCTGAGGATATACGATGGTATTCATCATGAGGGCTATTATGTAAAGATGGCGGTAGCCTGGGCGCTGTCGGTTTGCCTTGTGAAACAGTGGGAAAAAAGTTTTTCCTATATGGAATCTCCGGAGAATCACCTGGATGAATTTACTTATACAAAAACAGTGCAGAAATGCAGGGAAAGTTTTCGGCTGACAGAGGAACAGAAAGAACTATTGAGAGAGCTGAAAAATAGAAGGGAAGCAAAATGAATGTGATAGATATGGCGGTGTTAAAACCGGAAACGGATCTCGCCTGTCCGGCGACGGCAGTTTTAAAAAAGGGGGAAGGGCGCAGTTTAAAAGCGGGCGGTCTGTGGATATATGACAACGAGATGGCGGAAGTGAGAGGAAGTTTTGAGGACGGAGATATCCTTTCCGTGGAGGACTTCGACGGCTATTTTATGGGATATGGGTTTATCAACAGTGCATCCAGAATCAGGATCCGCATGTTATCCCGCAGGCCGGAACATAAGATCACGCCGGCGTTTCTGGAGAGCAGAATCCGAAGCTGCTGGGAGTATCGGAAAAGTGTGATCGACACATCGAGCTGCCGTCTGATCTTCGGGGAGGCGGATTTTCTTCCGGGGCTGGTGGTGGACAAGTTTTCGGATGTTCTTGTGGTGGAGTCTCTCGCACTGGGAATCGACAGATGGAAACCGCTGCTGCTGGAATATCTGAAGAAGGCGCTGGCGGAAGACGGCATCGCGATACGCGGCGTCTATGAGCGCAGCGACGCGAAAGTGCGCCTGCAAGAGGGGATGGAGCGCTGCAAGGGCTTTATCGGGGAACCCTTTGATACAAAGGTGGAAATTTTGGAGAACGGCGTGCGCTATCAGGTGGATGTGAAAGATGGACAGAAGACAGGTTTTTTTCTGGATCAGAAAAACAACAGGGCGGCGATCCACAGACTCTGCCCCGGCAAGCGGGTGCTGGACTGCTTTACCCACACCGGCTCTTTCGCCCTGAATGCGGGCATTGCAGGGGCGGAATCTGTGCTCGGCGTGGATGCGTCTGAGTTTGGAGTAGAACAGGCAAAGGCGAACGCGAGGCTGAACGGACTGGAAGAGAAAGTTTCGTTCGTGTGTGCCGATGTGTTTGAGCTGCTGCCGGAGCTGGAGAAAAAGGGGGAGAGGTATGACGTGGTGATTTTGGATCCTCCCGCATTCACAAAGTCCAGACAGGCGACAAAGAACGCGGTGAAGGGGTACCGGGAGATCAATCTGCGGGGCATGAAGCTGGTGAGAGACGGCGGCTTTCTCGCCACCTGTTCCTGTTCCCATTTTATGGATCAGGAGTTGTTTGCGAAGACGATCCGGGAGGCGGCGCGAGGCGCCCATAAACGTCTGCGCCAGGTGGAGTTTCACACCCAGGCGCCCGACCATCCGATTCTCTGGGCGGCGGATGAGTCTTATTATTTGAAGTTCTATATTTTCCAGGTGTGCGGGGAACGGTAGATGCCTGGGAGTGAAGGGAGGAAAGCGCGATGGGAAATTATTTGAATCCGGGGAATGAGAATTTTTATAAAGTGATAAATTCTGAAATATATGTGGACAAAACCGGGCTCCTGAAATATACGAACAGGGTGATCAATACCCTGCAGGGATATATCTGCGTCAGCCGTCCCCGTCGTTTCGGGAAATCGACAGCAGCATATATGCTGGCGGCCTATTATGGCAGAGAGTGTGACTCGAAAGAACTATTTTCCGGTCTTGAAATTGCGGAGAGTGAGGATTTTTCAATATATCTGAATCAGTATGACACGATTTTCCTGAATATGCAGGAGTTTTTAAGCCAGAGCAAAGATGTGCAGGAGATGCTTGATTTGCTTAAAAAGAGCGTTCTCTGGGACTTGCTGGAGAAATATCCCGAATACCGCTATTTTGATAAAACGAATCTGACGAGAACAATGCAGGACATATACAGTAAGTCAAAAGTTCCTTTTGTTGTGATTATCGATGAATGGGATTGTGTTTTTCGTGAATACAAAAATGACAGGCCGGCCCAGGCGCAGTATCTTGATTTCCTGCGGGATTTGCTGAAGGATAAACGATATATTGCCATGGCATATATGACAGGAATTTTACCGATCAGAAAGTACGGAACGCAGTCGGCGCTCAATATGTTTGACGAGTTTTCCATGATTGATCCGGGACCGCTGGCGGAATATGTGGGATTTACGGAAGAGGAAGTGGAAAAACTTTGCGGACAGTATAAAATGGACATCGAAGAGGTGAAAAGCTGGTATGACGGATATTCTTTTGAAAGCGCCAAATCTGTGTACAGCCCCCGCTCGGTGGTAAGCTGTATGCGCTTCAGGAAAATGGGAAATTACTGGAATCAGACGGAGACGTTTGAGACGTTGCAAATTTATATTGATATGAATTTTGACGGATTGCGGGAAGATGTGCTGAGTATGATCGCGGGGGACAGGATTCCGGTGGATACGGGAAGTTTTACGAACGACATGGTTACGCTGCGGACGGAGGACGATGTTTTTACGTTGTTGATTCATCTCGGATATCTTGGATACGATGAGAGAGATCGATGCGTATTTATTCCAAACGGAGAAGTGCGCTCAGAATATGTGAATGCAGTTTCTGTATCGGAATGGGGAGAAGTATCGAAAGCGTTGAAAAATTCTGCGGACACATTAAATGCGATCTGGCAGGGGAGGCCGAAGCAGGTGGCGGAAGGGATACGGCAGGCCCATTTTGAAACTTCACATATACAGTATAATGATGAGAATGCGTTGAGCTATACGATTTCGCTTGCGCTTTACGCAGCCCGCAATTTTTATACGGTGCACAGGGAACTGGCCGGAGGAAAGGGCTTTGCGGATCTGGTATTCCTTCCGCGAAAACAGTTTCAGGATAAACCGGCGCTTGTGGTGGAGTTAAAGTGGGATAAGGATGCCCGGGGAGCGATAGAACAGATTAAGGAAAGAGAATATTGTAAAAGTCTGGAAGGATATGAGGGAAATATCATTTTGGTCGGTGTGAATTATGAGGTAAAGTCAAAGGAACATACATGTGTTATCGAGTGGCGCGAAAGATGACAGTTATTTGAAGGGGGAACCGTTTTGCGTTATTGGAAAGCTCATTACAAAGACGCATTGCACGATACGGATATTGAAATTGTGAATACGGAGGAGGACTATAGAACGGAACCCCTCTCATTTATTCTGGACAATATAACTTTTTGCGGTACAAGTCCCGGTGATTTTCATCTGGCGGATGAGACGCAATACGGTGAGGCGAGGGATAAATTTTCTCTGTTGAAATGGGGAGGATACAGCTCAAAATATAATATCAACTTTCCCTGTTTGTACGATCTGCAGAGATATGAACTGGAGGTTGAAATACCGATAAAAGTTTTTAGGAAAAAGGATAAATCTCTTGTGGAGGGAGTCCTTTTTCTCGCGTTTCAATCTACGGAAGCTGACAGGACAAAATCCCACAGCATTACAATGTGCGATGATGTGAGGGTGTACCGTGATGATGTGATTGTGCGGGAATTTTCCCTCTCAATAGATGGCGTATGTTATAAAAGCTCA
>ERZ779622.505-NODE-505-length-22781-cov-5.230089_pt1 | contig 22781 bp, 20 predicted proteins | sample MGYA00514188_ERZ779622 | MGnify/ENA primary metagenome ERZ779622 (study PRJEB29562, sample SAMEA4376702) | mouse gut metagenome | isolation source: Cecum | study: EMG produced TPA metagenomics assembly of the A DSS colitis mouse model was used to assess the... | reverse complement strand
ACCCGCCTGTGGAACTTGAGTCGCTGAGGGATGTGCCAGTCAGACAGGATATCTATGAATATATTGTAAATGAGTAGAGGTGCCGGATGAAAACAATACGGGTAGTGGCTGCTGTTATAAAGGCATTCAATGAAAAAGGCGAGCCGGTTATTTTTGCAACGCAGAGGGGTTACGGAGAATTCAAAGACGGCTGGGAATTTCCAGGCGGGAAGATAGAGGCAGGGGAGTCACCGCAGGCGGCATTAAAGCGGGAGATCATGGAAGAACTGGAAGCGGAGATATCGGTGGGGGAGTTGATCGATACCGTAGAGTACGATTACCCGGCGTTTCATCTTTCCATGGACTGCTTTTGGGCTAAGATCATTTCAGGAAGACCGGTTTTGAATGAGCATGAGGCGGCGAGATGGCTGACAAAGGAGGAACTTGACTCTGTAGAGTGGCTGCCGGCGGATGTGGCTTTAGTTGAGTTGATAAGGGATACGATGCGTGGTAAAATGTAACGGCAGAGATAAAATGCACATGACAGGCAGGTAACGCTATGAACACAATATCCCGTGACATCTTCCGTGCAATCCACGAGGGGAAATGGCTGAGCATCGAATACCACAACAGGGAAAACCAGAATACGAAATACTGGATCGGGATTCGCGGTATTGATGTGGGAAACCGCACGCTGGCGGTGGAGGGGCTTCACCTCGGGCTGTATACGATAGAAGCTTACGAGAGGATCAGGATAGACTCGATCCTCTCTTCGCGCATCATAGAAGGTTCTTATTATCCTGTCAATGAATCTCTGGTGAAAGATATCTCTTTAGAACCCCATAAATACGATTCCCTGTTTGACAACACCGCCAATCTGAAGATACTGAACTATCTTGAGATGTGCAATCGGCTGGATACGGTGCCGTATATCTCGGACTTCAGTCTGATCCGCTATCTTGATCAGGACAGGCTGCGTGGGGAGGTGTATGAGCTCGATCAGGAACAGTTTCAGGCGATCGTGAATAACTTTCAGTATCAGGCGGATGAGGAAAGGCGTTCGGACGGCGGGCTCCGGATAAAGCAGCTTGCGATGAATGTTTTAAGCATTCACACGGCGAAGGGGCTGTATGTGCTGGCGTACAGGCGGTTGAATCTGGATGTGAAAGAGCGCGTTCTGAAACCGGACAGGGAGATAACGATCTGCACAGAGTTTACGATCGACGGGACGAAGCAGAGCATCAGACGTTTTATAGACGGGGATGAGTACGAGCTGTTGAATGATTTCGAGGCGAATCAGGAGAAAATCAAGGACTGCATCGCGGGACGGCTGCCGAAATACGGGAGCAGCGTGGACGATCTGCCGTATATGATCGGTCTGGAGTGCAATATAGCGCTCGATCTTCACAAGGAATATCAGTCCCTGATCAGACTGTATCAGGGGGAGAATGTGCCTGTGCCTTTAAAAGCTTTCTTCGGGGATCTGCTGGAGCGGCCGAGGAGGACGGCCTCTTATCCGATCGCTCTGATCGACAGGAAGATCAACATGGATCAGCTTCTGGCGATTCACAATGCGATGAAGTACCCGGTAGCCTACATCCAGGGACCGCCCGGGACGGGGAAGACAAATACGATCATCGAGACGATCGTCACGGCATTTTTTAACGAGAGGACAGTTTTATTTACTTCTTATAACAATCATCCGATCAACGGCGTCTATGAGAAGCTGTCCGGAATAACCTACGGCGGACATGTGATCCCGTTTCCGGTTCTGCGCCTCGGGAACAATGAGAAGATGCGGGAGGCGCTGCGCACAATGAAAAGGCTGTACGAGAGTGTGCAGGGAATCAATGTGTATGAGAGCACGCTGGACCGCAACAAAGATAACAGGAAGAACCGGGCGAAGCGTCTGTCCGAACTGCTCAGGCGCTATGAGGAACTGCTCGATCTGAGGGAGAGGGATGAGACCATAGAGAGGCTTCTTGAATATGAGCGGGACAAGGGTGCATCCCTGCAGATGTTGTCCTTTGAGGAGGATCTGCGGACGAGGCAGCGCGGCTGGATCCGAAAGAGGATCGCGTCGCTGGGGGAAGTCTCGGAGGCGGAGGCACTCCTGCTTTTAGACGACGATACGGAGGAACTGAAAAAATATCTTTATTATGTATCAGCGGGTTTTATCAAGAGACTGGGGAATCCCCGAAACGAGGATCTTCTGGATATCGTGATGATGGAGGATAAGAAGAAACAGCTGGAGGCGTTCGCGAAATATCTCGGGAAGAAGGAGAATATTTTAAAGCTGCAAAAGATATTTCCGGTCATTGTTACAACCTGTATTTCCGCCCATCGGCTGGGAAAGCCGGAGCCGATGTTTGACATGGTGATTATGGACGAGGCGAGCCAGTGTAATATTGCGGTATCTCTGGTGCCGATCATCCGCGGAGAGAGTCTTATGCTGGTGGGAGATCCGCAGCAGCTAAGCCCCGTGATCCTTCTGGATGAGTTGACCAATGAGAAGTTGAAGAAGCGCTATGCGGTGGCGAAAGAGTATGATTACCGGAAAAATTCGATCTATAAGACATATCTTTCCTGCGATGCGGTCAGCGATGAGACGCTGCTGCACGATCACTACCGCTGTCACAGGAGTATTATCGGATTCAACAACCGGAAATATTATAATTCCCGCCTGCGTATCCTCTCCGAGAGCAGGGAGGATACCCCGCTCGTCTACATGGATATGCCGCAGGCACAGGCGGATCAGAAAAACACGGCGCCAGCGGAGGCCCGGGAGATCGCGAGATATGCGGCTATAAACAGGGATAAAGAGATCGGCGTGATCACACCCTTTGTAAACCAGAAGAAGCTGATCGAGGAGGAGCTGGCGCGGGCAAATGTGACAAATGTGTCATGCGGAACTGTCCACGCCTTTCAGGGGGATGAGAAGGATGTGATACTGTTTTCCACTGCAGTGACGGAGCGGACGCAGGCGGGCACCTATGAATGGCTGAAAAACAACAGGGAGCTGATCAATGTCGCCACGTCGAGAGCTAAGGATCGTCTGATTCTGCTGTCCAGCAGGAAGGATCTGGAGCGGCTCCATAAGAAGGACGGGGAGGACGATCTGTATGAGCTGGCGCAGTATGTCTGGTCTAACGGCAGCAGTTTTGTCACCCCGAAGCAGGCGGCCTCCAGAGCTTTGGGCGTAAAACCGTTCAGCACTGCCACGGAGGAGGCGTTTTTGGAGAATCTGACCCATGCGCTGGAGAATATATGGCTGACGCAGAGCCGATATGCGGTTTATAAGGAGGTGGCGATCTCCCATGTTTTTCGAGAGAACGACAACTATGACGATCTGTTTTATCGAGGCAGGTTTGATTTTGTGGTATATGAGAAGCAGGGCGGCAAAGAGCTTCCGATCCTGGCGATCGAACTGGACGGCAGGGAGCATCTGGAAGATGAGGCGGTGCGGCTCAGGGACAGAAAGAAGGATGATATCTGCAAAAGACACGATCTGCAGTTGATACGCGTGGAGAATTCTTACGCCAGGAGGTATAATCATATCAAAGAGATTTTGATCAGATTTTTCTCGGTGGGGCATTGAGAAGCAGGGCATCAGTCAAAAGTGGCTGGTGCCTTTATAACCGGAGGCGGATTTCTCCGTGCTGACAGAGAGTTGTCTCAACGGGTATTCGGAGATGGCAGGCCAGATGGCGACGGCGGTCACCACCTTTTTCTTCAACCGGATCATGATGAGACTGTTGGGGGAGGATGGAGTGGCGGCTGTCACGATCATGATATACAGTCAGTTTATGTTGTCTTCTCTGTATATCGGATTCTCCATGGGAGTCGCACCGGTGTTCAGCTATAACTGTGAGTGCGGCGACGGTGAGCGGATGCGGAAAGTGTTCCGGATATGCGCATTTTTTATAGCAGCGGTTTCCGCGGCAGTGTTTGTATTGTCCGAAATATTCGGGAGCTATTTGGCGGGCATTTTCTCAGCGGAGCTTTGTGTTTATTCTGTTTTTCCTGTTTATCCTTCCGTGGCTCTTTGGGGAGACAGGGGTGCGGCTTACGCCTGTGTTCTCGGAGGGTATGGCGATGGGTGTATCGGCGTGGTTTCTTGTGAGAGAATACTCGCCAACTCACAGCGCCTGGAGAGAGCATAGCCGTATAGTCAGGGGGAATCCCGTGCGGGTTTATGAGGGGGAGAAATTTGTCCGGAGGGAATGATGGAGAGGTTCCGGTTGAAGCGTATTAGCTGGTGTGATATATTAGACATGATGAAGGCGGTTTTCCGGAAAACTGTTGACAGAACAAACGTTCTATATTATTCTGATGATATATGCTATATCAAAGGAGAAGGCCATGGATAGATTTGCTATCATTGATAGAATTGGAGTCAAATATCACATTGGAAATACTGAGACGGGAGAGTACAGCTATTCTCAGGCGTTAAAAGCTGCCGGCAAAGATATAAAAGATTATCAGAAAGCGACAACGGGGACGCAGCATCAGTTTCTTGATTTAAGGTTTGAGAATGATCGCCTGGCAATTTTGGTTGAATGTAAAAATAGATTCAGCAAGTGGGATAAGAAAAAAATCCAGGGGCAATTACAGGATTATGTCCGCTTTGAGAAGGCATGCTCAGATAAGAGAATCGTAGCAATTCTTGCGGAAACAGAAGGGGACGATATCTGGGTATGGTATGGGCAGTCGGTAATCATTGACGACGAACATCGGATAGCCGGAGAACAGGTTCTGCATACCTTTGAGGAATATGAAGAAATATGTTTTGGCAAAGTAAACGATAAGATTAAAATTGTTGATTCTATAAAAATCCTCAACGAAAAATTGCATTCGGATGGAATAAATGAGAAACTTCGAAGTCAATTTGTGGGTACCTGTCTTCTGGCTCTGAAAAATGGTCTTGTGTACAGAGATGTGAAGGAAACAATCGATCCTGAGACAGGAGGAAACCTGTCACCTGAAAGAGTATTGCTGAAAAATATGAAAGATATTCTGGAAGGATTGTTGACAAAAAGCGGCAGTTTAAATAAGGCGGGTAAGCTGGCAATTTTAAACAGTAAAGTTCTCGGCGATCAGGATGTGACAAGCCTGACTTATAAAGAATTAAAAGATATTTTAGAATTTGTTGAGAGCAATGTTGTTCCTTATATCAATGATAAGAATACGGCGGGGCAGGACCTGTTAAATTTATTTTTTACCACGTTTAACAAGTATGTCGGCAAATCGGATAAAAATCAGGCTTTTACTCCGGATCATATTTGTGATTTTATGAGTAAGGCTGTCGGTATTACGAAACATTCAAGAATATTGGATCCGTGCTGTGGGAGTGGCGCGTTTCTGGTCAGAGCTATGACGCAGGCGATGGATGACTGTGATTCGGAAGAAGAGCGCGATCATGTTAAGAAAAATCAAATTTTTGGAATAGAGTATGAAGAGGGCGCATTTGGCTTATCTTCAACTAATATGCTGATTCATGGGGACGGAAATTCCAATGTGGTGCAGGATTCCATGTTTAAACGCGCCGGATGGATAGAGGGAAATGATATCAATGTTGTGCTGATGAATCCGCCTTATAATGCCACGAAAAAGTGTTGTGATCCCGATTATACAAAAAACTGGGATGCAAAGAAAAAAGAGGATCCCTCCAAGGGGCTGCATTTTGTTGAGTGGATTGCCAGACATGTTTCTCCTGCCTGTAAAATGGCGGTTTTACTTCCTATGCAGGCGGCTATCGGACATAGTGGTGATATAAAGGCATTTAAGAAAAAAATGCTGGATCACTATACGTTGGACGCCGTATTTTCTTTTCCGACGGAAATGTTTTATCCGGGAGCGGCAGCGGTTGCCTGCTGCATGATATTTGACTTGTCTCAAAGGCATGAAAAAGCCGGCAGAGATACTTTTTTCGGATATTTTAAAGATGATAAATTTATAAAACGGAAAGGGCTCGGAAGAGTTGAAGTGACCGATTCTGCAGGAAACAGTTTATGGATACCGACGGAAGAATTGTGGCTTGATTTATATAGAAATAAACGGGAAGTTCCCGGATTATCGGTTATGCATAAAGTGTCGTGGGATGACGAGTGGCTGGCGGAAGCATATATGGAAACGGATTATTCAACATTGACACAGAATGATTTTCAAAAAGTATTGAATGATTATCTTTCCTATCTGGTGAAAGCAGGTGATGTATATGAAGCTTGAAACCGGCAGATGGAAGCCTTTTGAGTTTGGACTGTTAATTGACGAAATATATAAGGCAAAGGCGAATGCAAAGATTGATCTCACAACTTCGGCCTATAAGGTAGATGGATACATTCCCTTTGTTTCAAGAACGGAAGCAAATAATAACATCGATTGTTATGTGTTAAAAAGTGAAATACAAAATCCCGAAGCCGGCAATGCGATTACGGTGGGAGATACCACCTCAACGATAGCGTATCAGCCGGAACTTTTTGCGACGGGTGATCATATCGTAGTAATTCGTGCAGACTGGTTGAATCAGTATACAGGTTTGTTTATTGTCGGGTTACTGCAGAGAGAACGCTTCAGGTATTCCTATGGAAGAGCTTATCTTACAGATTATATTAAAGCTACACAGCTAAAGCTTCCGGCAACGGAGGATGGCATACCGGATTGGAAGTGGATAGAAGAGTACATGAAATCTCTGCGCTGTGCTCCGATCTCAACACATATCAGTAAAAACAATGCGCTAATGCTCGATACCAGAGAATGGAAAGAGTTTTACCTGCATCGCATTATGAAAGCGGAGATGGGGAATGGAATAGATGCAGTTCTGACAACAAGCGCGGAACCAAAATACAATTATGTTTCCCGCAACAGCAATAATAATGGGGTGGTGGGATATGTGGATGAACTGGAAGGAGAGAAAGTATTTCCGGCAGGGGCGATGTCTTTAGCGCTTGGAGGAAGTTTTTTGGGTTCCTGTTTTATACAAAAGAAGCCTTTTTATACGGCACAGAATGTGGCGGTGATACAGGAAAAGATACCTTTATCGGTGCATACAAAGCTGTTTATTGCGACAATCATCAGGAAAGAATGCAAGGTGAAATATCTGGCGTTCGGCCGCGAACTAAATGCGCACTTTAGAAAAGATTTTGTGTTAAAGCTGCCGGCAGTGCGAATGAATGATGATTATATCGTTGACGACACACATGAATTTTCAGATGAAGGATTTATTCCGGATTGGGACTGGATGGAAAATTATATGAGATCGCTGCCGTTTGGTGACAGGATATAGAGGAATATGGCAATGCTCTCCAGAGGAGCAGGAGGTTCTGTGCAGGGCATCAATTCAGTGGATGCCCTGCGCTTGCCATAAGTTCCTGCGCGATGATCGAAAAGCCTGCCGCCGAAGAATATTTTGAAAAACGTCCGCCGGGAAGCCAGACGTTACTCGGGAACTGGATGTCACGGATCCATGTACCAGCTCGCTCAATAAATTCAGAGGCAGTCATAGATCCGCCCTCCCGCTTCAGATTTTGGACCAGGTATTTATTCAGGGAAGAAAAACCGATACTGCCCTGAATGATCCGGCGCTTTTCCAGATCGGAGTCAAACAGATCCGGCCATTTATTCCGTATTTCAAGCCAGACTGCATCGGTAATAAAATACAGCGTATCAATACAATTGGAGAGTTCTTCACGGTTGTTCCAGTCCTGTGGTATGACCTGACGCTGCTGCAGATAATACAGGAGCGACCGCATGGACATGACAAAGGCGTTCAGACTGATCAATTGCGGTGTCTGCCTTGCCGCGCCCTCAAACAAAATCTTGTTTGCCCAGAGATCACTTTTTTTCGGCTCGGAAGCATTTAGCGCTGTGGCAAGTTCCACTGACAGGTACTCTCTTTTTGAGATACTGATATCTTTGCTGGCGCGGTCATAGTTGATTCGGTTTTTTAGGACATAGGCAAGAGAAGTATCTACTTTTTTGGAGGTTTTATTGATTGTGATAAATGTATCGATCTCCACTTCCTCTTCCGCTTTTTCCAGTACAATGACAGATAATTCGTAATCTTTAACCTGTTTGTAGCGAGCCGGATATTCCTCCCGGAGCAGTCTGAGGGCTTCCACCCTGTGCTGACCGTCCACGATATAGAGCTGAGCATCCTCGGTATATTCCTTTCGGCTGGCGCAGATAATAGATGTCGGAAGGAAAAATTCTCTGGAAAGATAGTCTACAATTTTTGCGCAGTGCTTTTTGTCGATGGAGCGCTGATACCCCTCAAAGGTCATCGGGTTGAACACATTGACCCTGGTGTGGTTCACAAGCCAGTCAACAGTTTTTCTGGTCTGTATAATATTTGATGTTCCCTGATTAATCCTGTCCATAGTTATTTCCCTTCTTTTAAGGCGTCCGGAAGTTTATCTTTCAGCAGATTTAAAAGCATTTCCATTTTTTCCCGGTCAGATCCATCGCCGCTATCCATATCATCCGGCTCAGAAAAAGCGTCTTCTTCGATCCATTCCGGATCATCTTCATCCTTTACCAGATAAAAACTTATAATGATCGATGCCAGATACAGAATAAACTGATCGTAATCCTCAAAAAGATAAAGTTCCTGTGCAATATTATACTGTACCTGCAGATAGTATTCCAAGAAAGTTTCTTTTATATGAACGGCAAGTTCTGTAAGCTGTGGAGCATCATCCTGTATTTTGGCAGGCAGTTTCCGATATGGTACTTTTGAGAGGGAAGCGGACACATAGCTTATAATATCTTCCTGGCTCGTGGATAAAAAGAGATCGAAGAAACTTTTATAGTGCCCTGCCAGATATTCAGTACCGCAGGCCTGCGAAACATTCCGTCTTGTTTTTTCTGCAAAAAGTCCGCAGACCAGATCCTGTTCGGTATATTGGTGAGTAAACAGAGACAGAAGCTGCTGATCGGAGGCTCTCAGTATATTGAAAATTTCTCCGGTGATTGTCTGGCGTTGCTTTAAATCCACGGCATACTGACTGCCTTTGTAGATGGTTTTGTGTTCTACTTCTCCCCAGATATTATGTACGGCAGATTTTATCTGCAATTCAAAACAGACCTTTTTCTGATAAACCCCGGACACTTTATAAATTTTGTGTCCGTTTTTTTGTGTGGTGCCTTCGGTAAAGTCAAGGTCGATCTCCGAAAATCTGCCGGCGTCGTAATAGGTCTTTAGTTTTTGGTAAATAATTTTTTCATCTTCCATGAAAAAGCAGGTGATACGGAAACCGATCAAATCGGGCAGTTTTACCAGAATTTCATTCTGAATGCTGCGCAGATCGCCGTATATTTCCCACTTATGGATATAATCTTTGCGGCTGATTTTCTCAGAAAAACCGGCTCTGGATTTAATGCGGGATTCCGGGCTGCGAAATATCATCTGTTGGGGATCCAGTTCTGTTAAAAGCCATTCTATAAATTTACCGAGTTCCTGCTCGATGGCATAGCGGTATTGATTGATTTCCGACTGAAAGTCCGAATCTGAAAAGGCTGTTATTAATTTTTGATAGGTTTCACTTTTTTGATCATTCATTTGAACGGTTTTCTCCGGTGGACAGACAGACCGATACGCTTCGGTCTCTTTTGTTAAATAAATTGATTTTATTTTAACATAGAGAGTCTGCATTAGTCCAGTTTGAGAAGAAGAAATATTTTATTATTTGACATGCATACCGGCGGTATGATAATATAAACATACTATCGGTATGTAAAGGGGACGGATATGGCGAGGAACAAGCACCCGGAGGAGACAGTCAATCTGATATTGGAGGCGGCCACCCGCCTGTTTATGGAGAAGGGCTATGAGCATACGTCCATCCAGGATATCATCAATAATCTGGGGGGGCTCAGCAAGGGAGCGATCTATCATCACTTTAAGTCGAAGGAGGATATTCTGGAAGCTGTCACGGACAGGATGAACGAAGAGTCCAATAAAATGCTGGAGGGTATCCGCGATCGAAGGGATCTCACCGGAAAAGAAAAACTGAAAACGCTCTTTAAAGCGTCTGTGAACAGGTCGGATATGGATGATCTTTTTACGGTTGCGCCGGATATGAGCAATAATTCAAAGCTGCTGTTCAGCACGTTTCGGGATACGGTGGACAATGTTGCGCCGAAATATATTCTGCCGATCATCGAGCAGGGAATCTCAGACGGCTCTATTCAGACGGACTATCCGGCGGAGTTGGCTGAGCTGATCATACTTGTGGCGAATATGTGGACTAATCCGATGATATTTAACAACACGATAGAGGAATATTACCGGAAACTCATGGTGTTTAAGCAGATGATGGAAGGATTCGGGCTGGACATCGTGGACGATGAGATGACGGACAGGATGAAGGATCTGGCGTCGATCTATATGGAGACGAAGAACAGATCGTAAAGGCATGTAAAATCTGCCCTGAGACATGGGCAGATATATTTTCAACAAAATACATACCGTCGGTTGGTATGAAAAAATAATGCAAGAGGAGACTTACAAGATGGAACGAAGATTATGGACAAAAGATTTTACACTGGTGGTGATCGGCCAGATCATATCCCTGTTTGGCAATGCGGCGATCCGATTTGTGCTGCCGCTCTACCTGCTCAACCGGACGGGCTCTTCCGCGCTCTACGGAACGGTCACGGCGTGCGCGTTTCTTCCGGCGATCATACTGTCGCCCGTGGGCGGCATCGTCGCTGACAGGGTGAACAAACGCAACATAATGGTCATACTGGATTTTTCCACGGCGGGGCTGATCGCGGCGTTTTCCCTGTCGGAGGGCGGCGGGAATCTTGTCATGATGATAACGGTCACATTGATGTTGCTGTACGGGATAGCGGGGGCCTACCAGCCCTCCGTGCAGGCGAGCATTCCGGTTCTTGTGAGTCAGGAAAATATTCTGGCGGCAAACTCTGTGGTCAATATCGTCAATTCGTTTTCCTCTCTGCTGGGACCGGTTCTCGGCGGGATCCTGTACAGCGCATGCGGACTGGAGCCAGTATTGTACCTGTGCGCAGGCTGTTTTTTCTTATCTGCCGTGATGGAGCTTTTTATCAGGATACCTTTTGTCAGGCAGGAGACGGCTGACAGCGTGTGGAAGATGGTGAGAACGGATTTTGCGGAGAGCATCCGGTTTATCTGGAAGGATAAGCCGGTCATCGGAAAAGCTCTGCTGGCGGTCTGCGGAATCAATCTGTTTCTGTCCGCCATGCTGACTGTGGGACTGCCCTATCTGGTGACGGAAGTGTTGCCTTTTGAGCCGGCATTGGCTAACAGACTCTGCGGTTATGCGGAGGGCGCTCTGGCGGCGGGAGGGCTTGCGGGTGGTATCGGCGCCGGTCTGCTCTCCGGAAAACTCACAATGAAAAAAGCGGGGAACCTGATCGTGGGCTGCGCGGCGTGGGTATTTCCGATAGGGATAACGATGATATTGTTTTCTTCCGGCATGATAAACTATATGGTGATGCTGATATGCTGCTTTTTTATCGTGGCGTGTTCCACCATTTTTACGGTGATAATCATGTCCTTCGTCCAGGCAGAGACCCCGGGGAATCTGATTGGAAAAGTGATCGCGGTCATATTGACTGTCTCCATGTGTGCGCAGCCGCTCGGCAGCGCAGTGTACGGCGTTTTGTTTGAGGTCTGCCACGGTTATGAATTTGCGGTGGTTTTGTTCGGGGGAGTCGTCTCCCTGTTCATCGCCGTCGGGGCAAAGAAGGTATTTCAAAAATATACATTGTAAATGGCAGGCGACTATTTTATAATCAGAAATATAAAGTGGGAACAGGAGAGATAACTGTGGATATATACAGAATTGATAAATCCAATGTGGACAGTGTGGCAAAACTGATGGCAAGGATAAAACCCGACTGGTGGGACTTTGAGGGGGCAAGGGGACAGTTACAGGATGTCTCTCTGCTGGCAGGTCTGGTCGGCTGGTATATGGGGAACGACAGCGAGCCGCGGGGGTGGATTCTGTGCGCGGAGTATGAGGGATATTCTTATTTGAGCATAGAATGTCTGGGGTATGACGACAATGGGACGTTTGTCATGGAGGAAAAGCTGGAGCCGCTTTTGCGACAAGCGGAGGAGCACGCAAGGAAAAAGGGATATCGGAATCTGAAATATATCATCGGTTCCACTGAGATGTCGTGCCACGGCAGGCCGCTTCGGGATTATGCGCTTGAACTGAGGGAGTTGAGATCATACGGCAGAAAGCATTTTGATTATTTTGTGCAGTACGGATTCTCTCCGACGGGTTTTATACCGGACTGTTATGGGGAAAATTATCACGGTATTTTGATGATGAAGTCTCTTGTAACGGCAAAGAGCGCGGCGGGGACTGACAGTAAAGGAAATCGTGCGGTTATATGACAGTGACAGGCGAAACATTGAAAGCAGGCGGGAGTGCAAAAAAAGGCGGATGCAGGCTTTGTCCGAGGAACTGCGGAGCAAAAAGAGAGATGGAAGAGACCGGAGTCTGCGGGCAGACCGATATGGTAAAAGTGGCGCGGGCAGCGCTGCATTACTGGGAAGAGCCCTGTATCTCCGGGGAAGCCGGATCAGGGACGGTATTTTTCTCGGGCTGCGCCCTGCACTGCGTGTTCTGTCAGAATAAAGAGATAGCCGACGGGACGGCAGGAAAATATATCACGGTGGAACGGCTGGCTGAGATATTTCTGGAGCTGCAGGCGAAGGGGGCGAACAATATCAATCTTGTGACGCCGGGACATTTTGTGCCGCAGATCGCGGAGGCGCTCACGCGGGCGAAAAAGCGGGGACTTTTTCTTCCGGTGGTGTACAACACGGGCAGCTACGAATACGCGGATACGCTCCGGCTGATGGAAGGGCTGGTGGATATCTATCTGCCGGATTTTAAGTATATGGACGCCGGACTGGCGAAGCGCTACTCCCATGCGTCGGATTACAGCAATGTGGCGAAGGCGGCGGTGGCGGAGATGGTGCGCCAGACGGGGGAGGCTGTGTTTGAAGATGGGGACGAGGACGGGCTTATGAGGAGAGGAACCATCGTGCGGCATCTGGTACTGCCCGGCTGTGTGGAGGATTCCAAAGCTGTGATAAGGTATTTATATGAGACCTATGGAAATACCGTTTATATCAGCATTATGAACCAGTTCACGCCGATGTCTGATCTCGCGGAGTACCTTGAGATAAACCGCAGGGTCACGGAGGCGGAGTATGAAGAGGTGGTGGATTACGCGATCTCTATCGGTGTGGAGTGCGGTTTTATCCAGGAGGGGGAGACGGCGAAGGAGAGTTTTATCCCGGCGTTCGACGGGGAAGGCGTGTGAGGACGCGGAAAAGTCCGCCCCTCTCTTTTTGGGGCAGAAACGGAGAGGAATTTTTTTTACCGGAGTGGTATGCTGTTATCAGGTATCTATGTAACGGATGACAGAAGAGGACGGAGCAGATCATGTAACGGTCCGGAATGGAGGAAAAGATGGAGTGGGTTGAAAGATTGAATCAAAGTATGCGGTATATCGAGGAACATCTGACAGACGAGATAGATATGGAGCAGCTCGGGCGGATCGCCTGCTGTTCCGCCTATCATTTCCAGAGGATGTTCACGTACATGGCGGGGATGACGCTGGCGGAGTACATTCGGAAGAGAAAGATGTCGTTAGCGGCGGTGGATCTGCAGGGCGGCGACAGCAAGGTGATCGATATCGCGGAAAAATACGGCTACAGTTCGCCGACGGCGTTTAACAGAGCGTTCCAGGGGGTACACGGGATAGCGCCCTCCGCGTTAAAGGGGGAGGGAGTGTCCGTGAAATCTTTTCCGCCGATCACATTCCACATTTCCGTGAAGGGCGCGGGTGAGCTGAATTACCGGATCGAGACGAAGGAGGCGTTTCGCATCGTCGGGATCTCGGCGCCGCTATTCCAGGAGATCGGAAATAATTTTATGATCGTGCCGAATATGTGGCAGAAGGCGGCCGGGGATGGGACGATCGGGAAGCTGGCGGGGATGATGGATACGCCCCCGATGGGGCTTTTGGGTGTGAGCGCCTGCAATGACGTGGAGGAGTGGAGGTATTTTATCGCTGTCTCCAGCACGAAGGAACAAGGTGAGTTTGAGGAGTATATCGTACCGGCTTCCACCTGGGCGGTTTTCCCGGGGGAGGGTACGAATCAGTCCGTGCAGGAGCTGGAACAGCGCATTGTGACGGAGTGGCTTCCGGATTCCGGGTATGAATATGCCAACGCACCGGATATAGAGGTTTACATAAACCCGGATCCCGCGGATGCGAAGTACGAGGTGTGGATACCGGTGGTGAAGAGCATTTAAATGGAAAAAGGTATTTATATAGTGACAAACAAAAGGGATAAGTGGTATAATCAGGTTTACTACTTATCCTTTTTGTCTGCATTCTGAAGGATCCGTCTTCGCGTTGTCGTCGATATATCAGGAAAGAGGAGTTCCCATGTTCAAAAGAAAAATTGAGAGAGCCGATTATGACAGAGTAAACAAAAGACCGGTCATCCGCGCGAGCATCTGCAACGGCGAACAGGTGGCGGGTTTTAAGGATATCCGCACCGGAAAATTCTCGGAAGTCATGCTGATCAGGAATGAGGGGGATCTGGCGGAATTTCTGGAGAGATACGGTATTGCGAAGGAAGATGTGAAAAAGGAGTATTAAGCGAAAACAGAAAGATAAATGATTATGAATAAAACAGAAATATTAAAAAACTATTTCGGCTATGACTCTTTCAGGGAGGGGCAGGAGGATATCATCGACGGGCTCCTCGCCGGGAGGGACGTAGTCGCGATTATGCCAACCGGCGCGGGAAAATCCCTGTGTTATCAGGTGCCGGCGCTGATGCTTCCCGGTATCACACTTGTCATATCGCCTCTCATATCTCTGATGCAGGATCAGGTAAAGTCTTTAAATGAAGCCGGCATTCACGCGGCGTATATCAATTCATCCCTGACGGAAGTACAGATTGCAAAAGCCCTCGCGCTGGCGGCGAAGGGAACTTACAAGATCATCTATGTGGCCCCAGAGAGGCTTGAGAGCGCCGGTTTTATGCGGTTTGTATCGCAGGTGGAGATTTCCATGGTGACGGTGGATGAGGCCCATTGTATTTCCCAGTGGGGGCAGGATTTCAGACCGAGTTATCTGAAGATCGTGGAGTTTATCGAGGGGCTCTCGGTAAAGCCTGTCGTGGGCGCTTTTACGGCGACGGCGACAGAGGAAGTGAGGAATGATATAGAGTGTGTCCTGAAACTGAGAAGCCCGAAGATTGTCATCACGGGATTTGACCGGGAGAATCTGTATTACAGCGTGGAGCATATCGCGGGGAAGCGAAAGGATGTGTTTGTGGCGGATTATATAGAGAAGCACTCGAAAGAGAGCGGGATCATTTACTGCGCCACGAGAAAGAACGTGGATTCTCTGTATGAGACGCTGCTGAGTCAGGGAGTTGCCGTTGCAAAATATCACGCGGGGATGAGCAATGAGGAGCGCAAGAGGAGTCAGGATGATTTTATCTACGACCGGGCGTCGGTCATTGTGGCAACCAACGCTTTCGGCATGGGGATCGATAAATCCAATGTCCGATTTGTGATCCACTACAATATGCCCCAGAGCATGGAGAACTATTATCAGGAAGCCGGGCGCGCGGGGAGAGACGGGGAGAGCGCGAAGTGCATTCTGCTGTTTTCAGCGCAGGATATTATGATCGGGAAATTTCTTCTGGAAAAGAAGGAGTTTGAGGGGACGGATGACGAAGATATAGAGTTCCTGAAACAGAGAGATCTGTACAGGCTCCGCATCATGGAGGAATACTGCAAGGGTACGTCGTGCCTTAGAAATTACATATTAAAATACTTTGGGGAGAAGGTGGGAGCGCCCTGCGACAACTGCGGAAACTGTCATCATCAATATGAAGAGGTGGATATGACGGAGGACGCGAAGCAGGTGATCAACTGCCTTGCGGAGACGAGGGGCAGATACGGTGCGGCGATCGTGGCGGGCACATTGCTCGGCGCAGACAGGGCGAGGCTCAAGGAGATCGGCGCGGATTCCTACAGGTCTTACGGGGTGCTTTCCCACAGAGCGGAGCCGGATATCCGGCTGCTGATAGAGCAGATGATCCGGGAGGGCTATGTGATCCAGACGGACGGGGATTACAGTGTGCTCCGCATAGGGGATATCAGCGGGTTAAAAAGAGAAGGGGCGTATGTCGGGATCAGGAAGGTGGAGAAAAGCAAAATACCGGTTTCTGTGCAGAAAAAGAAAAAGGCGAGGAGCACGGATGCGCTTACAAGTGCCGGATACAAGCTGTTCGAGAGGCTCAGGGAACTTCGCCTTGCGATCGCCAGGGAAGAGGGGATGCCGCCCTATATCGTGTTCAGCGATAAGACGCTGATCAATATGTGCGCAAAGCTGCCGGAAAAGGAGGAGGAGATGCTGGAAGTATCCGGCGTCGGGGAGAACAAGCTGCGCAAGTACGGAGAGAGGTTTTTGAGGGAGATTTCTGCATTTCTTGAGGAAAATCCGGGAGCGGTGGTCAGCGTTAGTGCGAATGATGAAAGCATATAGAAAAAAGAGTTGTGCGCAGGGAAGAGGAGTATGAGATGAAAAAGGGGATCTGTTACGTCGTCGGGGCGGGTGAAAATTATGGGCTGGGTTTTGAGCCGGAGAAAGAGGATTTTGTGATCGCGGCGGACGCGGGGCTGCGCTATCTGGAAGAGATCGGAATCGCGGCGGATCTTATCGTGGGGGATTTTGATACCCTGCAATATATTCCGCAGAGGGAGAATGTGCTGGAACTGCCGGCGGAGAAAGACGATACGGATATGGCCATTGCGATAAAGGAGGGGATCCGGGCGGGGTACAGCGTGTTTCACATTTACTGCGGGACAGGCGGCCGCATCGATCATACGATCGCGAATCTGCAGATGCTGGCGTATTTATCGGAGCGGGGAATGCAGGGATTTCTGTTTGACAGGGAGAGCGTGTTTACGGCGGTCACGGAAGGAGAGCTCTGTTTTGGGCGGATAGATGCGGGGTATGTGTCCGTATTCTCCTGGTCTGAGAAATCCGAGGGGGTATATCTGAGGAAGCTGAAATATGAATTGAATGATGCGGTGCTGACAAACAGCTTTCCGCTGGGCGTGAGCAATGAGTTTATCGGGGAGGAGAGCAGTATCACCGTGAAGAAGGGGACGCTGCTTGTCAATTTTCCGAGAGGGGCGGAGAAGAAAATAAAACTATGAGAATAAGACCATATATAGAAGGTAAAGATTATGTATATCTCTCAAAGTGGACGGGGAACGAGCGGGCGCACGCGCTGTGGTGCGCAAATCTCATACCTTTTCCGATGACGAAAGAAAATCTGAGGCAGGCGCTGGAAACAGGGGCGAGAGAATGGACTGACAGCGCCTATGTCGCGACGCAGGATGACGGGACGCCGGTCGGTTTTTTCTGCTATTGTGTCGATGTGAGGGACAATACCGGGTTCTTTAAATTCGTTGTCGTCGACAGCGAAAAGAGGGGGATGGGATACGGGGAGGAGATGCTGCGTCTGGCGCTCAGATACGCGTTTACGGTGACGGGCGCGGAGTCGGTGCAGCTGAATGTATTTTCCGGGAATCCCGCGGCAAGGCGGTGTTATGAGAAAGCCGGTTTTGCGGAGCGGAAGGTTATGAGAGGAGCGTTTACCTGGCGGGACGAGGTGTGGGATAAGTGTAATATGATCGCAGAAAACAGTCATCCCCACACAAAATTCGCCAGATAAAACAATAAAAACGTATGGGCGGGGTAGAACACATAAAAGAAATACTTGAAACTCCGCCCTCTTTCCCCGTTGTAGCGCAGTATGAACGGCAGCGCAAGCACCATAAACCACTGGATGGGAAAGCCGGGATATTCCCCGTTTAACGCCTCGTCGCTGAATTGCGCGATACAGAAGAGCAGATAGACGATGGAAAAAATTTCCTTCTGATCGTGCAGGAAATACATGGCGACGCCCAGAACGATAAACAGAAATCCGTACTCATTCAGCGCCAGATTGGGCATGATGCCGGTGCGCACATCCCCGCTGTATTGATGGAGCACCGGCAGAAAACGGGGCGCCATCGTATACAGAAGCTGTGAAGCGAAAATACAGCTCGCCATAATAAGCCCTGTCTTCTTATCTTTCTGAAAAGCTTCTATCGCACTGATCAGGATTCCCACAAGAAACAGCGATAAAAAGATGTTGTGAAAGCCGTACCCGAAACCTTCCACAGGAAAGACGGCATCCACAAAAAGAGCAAACCCGGTCATAAACAGGCTTCCGAGGTAGAGCCGCAGCAGATACTTTTTCCGGCTGCGCGTGTGTCGATATCCCTGCGTCATACAAAACAGAAACAGCGGATAACTGCTCCGCCCCAGAATCCTCAGAAACATATAGAGCCCATAGGGAATATAACCCTCAAAATAAAGACCGATGTGATCCAACACCATCAGATACAATGCAATACATTTTAACGCAAATACACTCATAAAAGCCCCTCATTTCTGAAATAATGTTCTATATGATTTTAGCAATTATAATATGAAATGTCTTTTATGAAGTAATTAAGATTTCCTTAAGTTATTTTTCCAAAGCCCAGCAGTAAGAGGCGGCTATATCCTGTGAAGACTGTTGAAAAACGCCGGCACTTGGCGAATGCGGAATTTTTGCAGAAAATTTCGTATGAGCCTAGTACCGCTGCGCTTTTTCACCAAGCGGAAGCGTGTCTGAACAGGATATAGCCGCCTCTTACTGCGTTCCTTTTTGAAAGAATTCCCTTTTATTTATGCTGATTCCTCCACTCCCTCGGCGAAACCCCATACACCCCCTTGAATGCCCGCGAAAAATGCAGCTGGTTCTCATACCCCACCGCAGAACCGATATCCGCGATGGAGAGCGAAGTCAGTTTCAAAAGCTCCCTCGCCTTCACCATGCGGTAGTTCATCAGGAATTCCTGGGGGGAGCGCCCCACGGATTTGCGGAAGATCTTTCCGAAGTAACTCCGGTTGATGCCGCATACCCCCGCGATCTCTTCGATCGAGATATTGTTCTGGAAATTCTGTTCGATAAAATTGATCGCTTCCTTAATATAATAGTCGCTCATCTTACTGCTGTGTACCGGCGTCGTCCGTGTGGCGGAGCGGGCGAGATAGTCCAAAAACAGATGGAAATGTCCGATCAGATGCATGGGGGATTCCTTGGGATGGTGGACGATGTAGTCCATCTCCTGCTTCATCAGCTCCCGCAGTTCTTTGGAATGAGGGTGGTAGACAGGAGAGTCAAGCGACAGTTCCGTCAGATCCAGAGTCTCTTTTACCCGAAGGCCGTCGAATTCGATCCACATGTATTCCCAGGGGAGATTCTCGTCGGCAAAATAGGTGTTGATCTGTCCGGGAAAAATTAAAAAACCCTGTTCGCTCCTGATGGAGAAGGTTTTGGTTTCCCCTTTGGAGTTATCGGACATCAGCGTTCCGGTGCCGGAGAGGACATAGTGGAACAGATAGTGGTTTCTCGCCATGGGGCCGAAGGAATGCCCGGGATCGCACTGCTCATAGCCGTGCTGGTACATATCCAGATCGATAAAATTCTCGTTGGGAAAGATATTGAAGAAAATATTGCTCATGAAAGCCTCCTTTGGTTTTGGGATATATACCCTTATGCGTCATCGCCTGTCATTATAGCATAAAATATCGCATATTGGTATAAAAAATGAAAAATCATGCTATTTTTGATAGCATTATGGCATGTTAAAATGAAAATATCAATAAAAGTACCGAAAATAATACAGGAAGGAAGAGGGAAATATGTCAAAAAGAAAGATTGCCAAAAAAACAGCAGCAGCGTTTGGGCTTGTGCTCTGTGTGGCAGGTCTGACAGGCTGCGGACAGACAGCATCGGACGGTAAGATCGAGGTGGAACTGGTATCTTACAAACCGGAGGCGGTGTCGGCGATGGAGAAGATTGAGGCTCGTTTCAATGAGACTCATGATGACATCCATTTGACGATCGACTCGCCCAACGAAGCAATGACGATTTTAAAAACAAGATTTATCAGGGAGAACTATCCCGATATCGTGGGAATTGGCGGCGATATCAACTATTCCAATTTCCTGGATGCGGAATTGTTTATGGACATCTCCGATCTGGATGTGACGGCGGAAGTGAAGCCGGCATATGCAGAGATGGAAAAAGAACTGGAATTTATTCCAAAAGACGGTATTTACGCGCTTCCCTATGTGGCGAATGCGGCAGGCGTTCTCTACAACAAGGATATGTTTGAGGAGCACGGCTGGGAAGTTCCGGAGACATGGTCGGAATTTACGGCGCTCTGCGAGCAGATCGAATCGGAGGGCATTCAGCCTCTGTATCTGGGCTACAAGGATACCTGGACCTGTCTGGCGCCCTGGAACGCTCTGGCAGTGGGGCTTACACCGTCCGATACCTGTGCGCAGGTGAATCAGGGAAACACGACCTTTACAGACAACTACCGTGAAGTGGCGGAAAAGACGGAAGCGCTCCTTGAATACGCGGAGCCGAATCCCTATGCTTACGGTTACAACGACGCCTGTACCGCTTTTGCGAGAGGAGAATCCGCAATGTACACGATCGTTAACTACGCGATCCCTCAGATTAAATCGGTAAATCCTGATATCAATATCGATTCTTTCACATTTCCGGCAAATGAATCGGAGGCGGACAATGTGCTGAACTCTGGTGTTGATCTTCACTTCTGTGTGATGAAAGAGACCCAAAATAAAGAAGCTGTGTATGAGGTGCTGCGGTTCCTCTACGAGGATGAGACGATCAATATTTATCTGGAAGACCAGGGCGGTATCGCCTGCAAGGAAGGAGATTTTGAACTTCCCGCCGAGCTCGAAGGCATGAGAGCATACATAGAAGCAGGCAGGATGACAGATTATCAGGATCACCACTATCCAAGCGAGATGAGCGTGGACGCTATGATTCAGACGTTCCTGTTGGATGAGAGCGACGAGGCGATCGATACTTTCCTGGCACGGTTTGACTCTGACTGGATCAGATATAACAGGGATCTGATCTGGAAAGTGCAGCAGTATCAGAAAGAACACTAAAAAAGAAAGGAAAGGGGTTTTGCCATGAAAAGTAAAATGACCACCCGGGAAAAAACATTCTGGGCAATTACGATACCAGTAGTTTTATTGTTCTTCACCTTTAATACACTGCCCATGTTGAAGGGTTTTATGTATAGCTTTACCAATTACCGCGGCTACGGTGATTATGATTATGTTGGATTCAGAAACTATAAGGATCTGTTTACGGATCTCAGGGTAGGCAAGAGTTATCTGTTTACTTTCAAATACGCGCTGGTGGGTACGGTGCTTGTCAACATACTGAGCCTGATCATGGCGCTGGGTTTAAATAACCGCATCCGCTTTAAGAGTGCGCTCAGAGGTATCTACTTTGTACCGAACATTCTGGGGGGGCTCGTGATCGGTTATATCTTCAGCTTTTTCTTCACCTACATTGTTCCGGCTGTGGGCAACGCGCTGAATATCAGCTGGATCCAGAACAGTATTCTGGCGAGTGAGAAATACGCATGGATCGGCGTTCTGATCGTCGGCGTATGGCAGGCGGTGGCGACGAACACGATTATATACATATCCGGCCTTCAGACGGTGCCTGAGGATGTATACGAGGCAAGTAATCTGGACGGCGCGACGAAATGGCAGGAATTCTGGAAAGTGACGCTGCCGCTTGTGGTTCCTTTCCTGACGATCAACCTCGTGCTCAGCACAAAGAACCTGTTGATGGTGTTTGACCAGATCATGTCCCTGACAAAGGGCGGTCCTGCGCAGAGCACGGAGTCTATTTCCTACCTGATCTACAGAAACGGCATGGACGGCGGACAGTTCGGTTTCCAGAGCGCGAACGCAGTGATATTCTTCTTTGTGATAGTAGGCATCACCGTGGCTCAGCTGACGATAATGAATAAGAAGGAGGAACAGTTATAATGAAGGAAGAAAAAAGAACAAACTGGGTGCTGACGTTCGTTCTGATCTTAGGCACCATAACCGTATTCTTTCCCTTATATATGGCATTTATCATAGCTTTCAAGCAGCCCAGCGAAATGACAAACGATGTGGCAGGGGCGCTTGCGTTCCCGTCGACATGGAGTTTTGACAATTTCAGGCAGGCGATGGAAGTGACAGACTTCTGGCGCTCACTGGGCAACAGCCTTCTGATCACGATTGCCACTATCGTCATTGCGATCGTCATCCATTCTGTTGCGGGTTACGCGATCGGAAGAGGCATGGCGGAGAGAAAAAGTTTTAAGCTGATTTATTTTTACATTGTGAGCGGTATGTTTGTACCTTTCGCCATCCTGATGATGCCTCTGGTAAAGCAGACGGCGCAGATGGGACTCGGCAACAGGCTCGGCGTTATCCTGCTGTATGTGGTGTTCTATATGCCGATGAACGTGATGCTCTACACGGGATATTTAAAAAATATACCGTTGGCGCTGGAAGAGGCGGCGTACATAGACGGAGCTACCACATGGACTACCTACTGGAAGGTCATCTTCCCGATGATGTCGCCGATGCATGCGACGGTTGCGATCCTGACGGCTCTGGGTACATGGAACGATGTGATGACACCCCTTGTTATCATGTCCGGTACAGGCATCAACACACTGCCTCTGGCACAGCTCAATTTCCAGACGCAGTTCGGTACAAACTACAACCTGGCATTTGCATCCTATATCCTGGCACTGATTCCGATTCTG